>Ga0067045_1027630_pt1 | contig 78279 bp, 63 predicted proteins | sample TerdegcTABiofilm_FD_59184 | JGI IMG/M metagenome (GOLD analysis project Ga0067045, IMG submission 59184) | Combined Assembly of (Gp0054472, Gp0054536) Wastewater bioreactor microbial communities from Singapore -Terephthalate degrading... | reverse complement strand
GCAGCGTCGTGCTGTTCGTTTTGCGGCAGAGCAGGCCTTCGAGGCCGTGTTCAATCAATGGGTGGAGTTCCGCAGGCTGAGCCTGAAGGAGGGGCGCCAGAGCACGCTCTCGCAAATCTTGAGAATCTTCAATAAAAACGTCCTGCCCATACTGGGTGGATGGTCTATCTACGACATCAATCGTCGCGATCTGCTGGATTTGCTGAGCAGGATCGAACAGCGCAAGGCCTTATCGACAGCTGAAAAGTGTCGGACCTGGTTTAATCAATTGTTCCGCTATGCGTTGGTAAAAATCGAGGGGCTAGAACACAATCCGGCTTCAGGCCTGGATGTGGTTGCACTTCGCAAACCTCCTGTTTCTCACAATCCATTTCTCCGTATGGACGAGTTCCCGGCCTTGATGGCTGCTCTTCGAAACTACGGTGGCGCCAACCAAACTCGGCTTGGCCTTCGGTTGTTGCTGCTGACCGGTGTCCGCACGGGCGAGTTGCGGCTGGCGACACCCGACCAGTTCGATTTGGAGAAGCGCTTGTGGATCATACCGGCGGAAGTGGTGAAACAACTCCAGCTAGCGATGTGCAAGCCAGGTAAGCAGATCCAAAACGTACCGCCTTATATCGTGCCACTGTCGGTGCAGGCGCTGGAGATAGTGCGCCATTTGTTGGACCAGGTTGTCCCCGCGCAGCGCTACTTATTTGCGCATCGAAGCGACCTGAGCAAGCGCATCAGTGAGAACACTCTGAATGGCGCTACTGTGTCGATGCGAATGTGCTGGAGACGTCGGGTACTCGGATCGGCATGCCGATCGCTGTTGGACTGGTCAGCGACGCGGGTTGCGATCCGGTCGAGACGGGCAATTTGGCCTCGGTCCTGCCTTTTCAGCAGGGTGGGCCGTGTTGGCGAGCGCACCTTACTGCTCCCCAATTGCGTCGTCGTCTGAGTCTGTCTGACGCATAACCCATCACCATTTTGCCGAGTGTCCCGACGTGTGGTGATGGGCGATCAGGTGACCGGGACTGCCACATGACCTAGCGAAAAAGCTCGCAGGTTCCCCTGCGCGCTTCATTTCCTGATTAGTAAGCCTAGGTAAGTGTCCTTCGACGGCCGACACAGGGTTCTGGATATCCTCGGTACGCGTTCTAACTTACTCCGTCTACGACAAACCCTCGATAGACTGCACCCTTGAGCCTGTGTCCAACGATGGACTGATACGCGTCGCCGTGATACCAGGCCTTGGCTTCGTCGAATGTCGGGAAGGAGAAAAGTACAACGCCTTCTGGTAATTCCCCTTCAAACGCCTCAATCCGTTGATAGGCTGAAAGCATCGTGGACTGCAGGCCGGCAAGAGCAATGGTGGCTTTTTGTGCATAGATATCAAGCTCATGCTGATCGAGCGTTTTCTCTCGGATGAAGATTACATAAGCAGTCATGATCTGTCCCGTTAGCTATCGTTGACTGGGTCATCACATCAGTGGCTGATAACGACCTTGCCAAAGACGTCACGTGTCATGAGTTTTTCATACGCCCGCTTGGCGTCCCCAAACTCAAAACGACTGTCGATTACAGGGCTGATTCCATGTGCGGCGATGCCTGCGATCAAATTTTCCAGATCTTGTCGACTGCCCAGGGCGATAGGCTGGTATCGCGCCTGGCTCATGAACATGGACATGAAGTCGACGCTGCCTTCCAAGCCCGCGAGTACCCCAACCATCGAAACCTGGCCACCCACCGCAATGGCTTTGACCGACTCCTGGAAAGTGCCTGAGCCACCCACCTCAACGATGCGATTGACGCCATTGCCGTTGGTAAGCGCCCGGACCTGCTGCGACCATGCGGGATGGGTTTTGTAGTTGATGATGTCGGCTACGCCCAACAGCTTGAGCTGTTCGGACTTCTCATCGCTGGATGTCGTGGCAATGACGCGCGCGCCCAGCGCTTTTGCAAACTGGATGGCGAACAACGAGACGCCTCCCGTTCCCTGTGTCAGTACCGTGTCGCCTGCGCTTACTCCTTTGACCGCAGACCACGCAGTGACCGCAGCACAAGGTAGGGTAGCGGCCTCTTCAAAGCTCAGACTGCCAGGAATGTGTGCCAGAGCGTTTTCTGATGTGACGCGGTAATCTGCCAGCCAGCCGTCGACATCATATGAATACTGGGAATACTTTCCGGTGAACGGCCCGTCAATCCATTCAGGGAAGAATGAGTTCACGACTCGATCCCCAGTGACGAAGCGAGTCACTCCCTCGCCAACGGCGATCACCTCACCTGCACCATCGGAAAGAGGGATGGTGCCCGATGGTACGGGCGCTGTGTAGTGTCCTTGCAGAATGAGGATGTCTCGGAAATTCAACGAGGAGGCGCGTACGCGGACGACGACTTCGCCTGAGGCCGGAGTCGGAATCGCTATGGCACCGTTGACAAGGCCATCGAGCCCGCCAAATTTTTCGAGGTGATAGGCGCGGTTTTGTTTGGTTTCAGCATTCATGAAGCAGTCCTTTCTAGGGGGTTGATACATTATTTTCCCCTTGAATGCCGTGGTTGATAATCCACTGCCACCTACTCATACTGTTTAGATGAACTACACAATCGGACGCGGTGAGTTAGATGGGGTTCTCGTGTTCTTGGCGGTCGCCGAGGCGCGCGGCTTCCGGGCGGCTGCGCGCCGCCTTGGCATTACGCCATCAGCTGTTAGTCAGGCGATACGCACATTCGAACAGCGAGTGGGAGTGCCACTGCTGGCACGAACTACCAGAAGCGTCGGACTGACTGAGGCTGGAGCAAGACTGCTGCTTCAAGTGCGGCCTGCTGCTCAGCAGGTACTTCTGGGAATTGAGTCCGCGCGTAACTTCGGTGAGTCTGTAACCGGGCTGCTTCGAATCAGTGTTCCCAGGCCAAGTGTTCCTATGCTGACAGAACGCTTCGTGCCTGGGTTCCTTAGCGCGAACCCGGGAATACAGCTTGAATTTGTCGGTGATGATCACCTGGTGGACATCATTGATGAAGGTTGCGATGCCGGAGTACGACCGCGTTCATATGTACACGCTGATATGGTTGCGGTACCTCTGACCGCTGAGGAACCCAGCATTGTTGTCGGCTCACCGTCCCTGATCGCGCGCTATGCGCGGCCTCTGCTACCTGATGATATCTTGGGCCTGCCGTGCATCACCTATCGGCAGGCGGGTATTGTGCTGGACAGCTGGACATTCAGCGTCTCGGGCGAAAGACACGTAGTGCGCGTCCGTGGTCCGTTGATACTGGATGATGTGGCCGCTTGTATTCACGCCGCGGAGCGAGGGGTCGGATTGTTCATGCTTCCGCGATCTCTCGTTGCGCGCCATATCCACGCTGGAACACTTGAAGTCTTACTCGAAAGCTTCTCGGTGACCTTTCCCGGATTGGCGCTTTATTATCCCAGTCGGCGAAATGTGCTGCCCAAACTTCGTGCATTCATCGACTATGTTTTAGTCAGCAGACCTTGATAAGGGCATTGCAGTTTGAATCGCTCCGGGTTTTCTAGACACTCCCCAAGCTCGCCGTGCAGCGCTTTTCAAACTCTACCGGGACAGTTAATTGTTGAAACCATGACGCATTTTTCATGCTCGCAGCGGGAGCGATTTGGCTCGGCATAACGCCGAGCCTATAGAAAAGGCCTAAGCGATTTTCACATTCATCGTGATTCTGGCAGTGAAAACTTTCACGCCACCCTCGTCGAAGATATCAACCGGAACGAACTTGTCGCCGCCGGTTTTCCAGTCAATACCGCTGCCATCAGCTACAGCTCGAATGCTCGATTTTGCTTTCGCGAGATATTCAACGGTCATGCCTTTCGGAATCCATTTGGCGCCTGAAGGAATCGAAGCGTCAGTCATCATTCCGCCCGCGAGCTCGGCTGCGTTGCACAGGGCTATCGCGTGCACAGATGCCAGATGGTTGGTGATTTCCTTGCGAAACGGCACGTTAACGACTGCATGGCCTGGGCTGAGCTCTGAAATCTCAGGGGCGATCGTGCTGAAGTAAGGTGCCATTTGGCAGGCCATATTGCTGAACGCGGCGGGGCCTACGCTATTGAACATACTTAGAGCTTGACTCATGAGATACCCTCGCGGTTGGTTGCAGAATAATATTCTGTAGCGGAATAATGTTCTGTATTTCTGGAGGCTGTCAAGCCAAGCTTTCTTTACGGTGCGTTCACCCTATAGACTCCGCTTCATTTGGCGTTTCCCCTCATGCATTCAACTGATCTGATCGAGCGTATCTATCCGGGAAGGCGTAGCGAGCTCAAGCGCACAATCCTGCGCCGAGCACTTGCCTGCTTTAACGAGGTAGGCATCGAAGCCACAAACATCGAAACCATTCGGGCTCAATGCGAAACGAGCGTAGGCGCTATCTATCATCACTTCGGCAGTAAAGAGGGACTGGTGGCCGCTCTTTTTTTCGCTGCGCTAGAAGATCAGGCAGCGCTCCGAGATAGCTATTTGCAAAAAGCACAGACGGCTCAAGCGGGTGTAGCGGCTCTGATCTATAGCTACGCTGAATGGGTCGATGAGCAACCGGACTGGGCTCGCTTTGTTTTCCAAAGTCGCTACGCCGTCTCAAGTGGGCCTTTCAACGGTGAATTGCTTGAACGCAATAAACAACGCAACAGGCAGTTGCTGGACTGGATGAGTGTCGAGGGCCGCAAGGAACAGTTCAGTCATCTTCCTGTAGAACTCTTACCGTCACTCATCATCGGCGCGACAGAAAGCTATTCGCGTGCCTGGCTTTCCGGGAGGGTCGAAAAAAGCCCGAAGCAGTATCAGGACTTTCTCGCGAAGGCTGCTTGGAATTCGATTACGCAAATTGACTAGATAGCTAACTGACTTTTGAGTAAGCGTTGGAGGTTCTGAATCAGCTGGCTTTCAAGGCGCAGGAGGCACGTCGCACATCACCTCGGCTGCAGTGAATCGCTCAGGTTTAAACCGCCCCATCACCTTTGCGGGTGCTGTTAGCTTTTCGGCCACGTGGATTTGGATTTACGGGGACGCTTTTCCCGTACTCGCTCCACCAGGTGGCGAGTGCCGCCATCGTCGGCCCGAGCGCACTCGCCTTGGCTGTCATCTCATATTCGACGCGCGGTGGTACTTCCGCGAAGACTGTTCGCGAGATACGGCCATCGTTTTCAAGCTCTCGGAGTTGCGCCGTCAGCATGTGTTGTGTGATACCGCTAATCGCAAACGCACAAGCGGAGTTGGGCTATTCAGCCTCCCACCTTGTGCCTTTGATGATCGTGGTCAAAGTACTGGGTCCTGCCACGATTCTCTGGCGCTTTAACGTGGCGCTCAGTGATCTGGCTTATGTCGGCATGTTTTATCATCTGCTGCTCTCCGCCCTAGCACACCTGGGTGTTCGCAAACCCAAAGGTTTTCTCCCGGCAGTCGTAGCACTCATCCTCTTGGCCGCCTCCTTCATGACACAAAACGCTGTTCGCGATAAAAGACGCCTTGGCGTGTCTTGTGTTTTTTATGCGATGTTCACCGATGCAACTGGCTCCCGCGTGGCAGAGCGTGCAGCCAGGAAGGCAAGCACAGCCGCCACGCCCAGCAATGCTGCGCTCAACTCGAAGGTTGCGCGATAGCCGCTCAAGTCAAACACCAGCCCGCCAACGGTTGCACCCGAGGCAATGGCCAGTTGAATGATCGCCACCATTAAGCCGCCTCCCGCTTCAGCAGCCTCTGGCAATGTTCTGGCCAGCCATGTCCACCATCCCACTGGAGCTGCCGTTGCAACCAGTCCCCAGAGACCCAACAAGACAGTGGTGGTGGCCGCCGAACTGCCGAATGAAACGAGCGCCAGTGCGATCACCGCCATCAATATCGGAATGACGATGAGGGTGCGATGCAGGCCATTTTTCAAGAAGGCTTCAATCAGGAAGGTTCCCGCGAGCCCAGCCAGACCCAAGACGAGCAACATCAGCGATAGCGTGGAAACACTGACGTGCGTGACCGTTTCAAGGAACGGGCGCAGGTAGGTAAACAGCATAAACTGCCCCATGAAAAAGACACTGACCGCCACCATGCCTAACGCGACCGGTAGGCTTTTCATCAACTTGAAGACATTCCCAGTGCCCGAACCACTTTGTGACTTCATCGCCGGAAGGCTAAATAGAAGCCAGGCAGAGGCGATCGCCGCGACCGGAATAACGCACAAAAATGCACCGCGCCAGCCGATCAACGCGCCAAGGAAACTGCCCAGCGGCGCTGCAATCACTGTTGCCAGAGCGTTGCCGCCGTTGACGATTGCCATGGCGCGAGTGATCTGGTCTTCAGGCACCAGGCGCATGGCGGTTGCGGCCGACAGCGACCAGAAGCCGCCTATCGCTACCCCGATCAACGCGCGACCGATCATGAACACCCAGTAATTCGGCGCGAAAGCGACCACTGTTCCCGAAATGATCATCAGCACAGTCAGTGACAACAGCAGAGGTTTGCGGTCGACCCGCGCCGCCACCGAAGCGATCAGAAGGCTGGCGAACAGTGCAAACAGTCCAGAGACAGAAATACCCTGACCTGCTTGCCCCTCGGTGATATGCAAGTCGGCGGCAATCGGCGTCAGCAGGCTGACGGGCATGAATTCCGATGCCACCAGCACGAAGGCTGCAAGCGACATGGCGAATACGGCGCCCCACGATTGTTCAGCTTTCCGGGGGGCGTGGAGGGAGTGGTTGCTCATTGATTGAATCCTGTCATGCGCGAAGCGTTGCGGCCCCGTAAATGAGGCCGCGAGAGAGAACCGGTGCCCGGCCAGGGGCACCGGCCATTTACTTCAGGTTGCTTTTGAAGAACGAAGTCAACTTAGCGAATGGAATGAGGTTGACCCGGTCGTAAAGATCCACATGTCCGGCATCTGGAATGATCAGCAGTTCTTTGGGTTCGGCAGCGCGTTTGTAGGCGTCTTCACTGAACTCGAGCGAGTGTGCCTTGGCGCCAGCAATGAACAGCAGTGGGCGAGGGGAGATCGAATCTATGTCGTTAAACGGATAGAAGTTCATGAACTTCACGTTGCTGGTCAGTGTAGGCATGGTGGTGGTCTGCGCCGATGCGCCGGCAGGCGTAACCTCGCCACGCGGGGTGCGGTAGAAATCGTAGAACTCGTCACCCACGGCGTTACCGGTCAGCTTCAGCGGCGTGCCGCTGGTATAACGAATTTGACCACCCTGAAACTCTATATCACGCTGCTGCGCCGCCTCGCGAATGATCTGCTGACGTTGTTCCGCCGTTACGCCATGCTTGAGGCCATTACGATTGGCTGCGCCCATGTCGTACATGCTGACGGTGGCGATCGCCTTGAGGCGCGGATCAATCTTGGCCGCGCTGATGGCGAAGCTGCCGCTGCCACAGATGCCAATGACACCAATACGCTCGTGATCAACAAGGGGTTGAGTGCCGAGAAAGTCCACGGCGGCACTGAAGTCTTCGGCATAGATATCAGGCGAGACCGCTTGGCGAGGTGTGCCCGCACTTTCGCCCCAGAAGGACAAGTCCAGCGACAGCGTGACAAATCCCTGCTCGGCCATTTTGGTGGCGTAGAGGTTTGCGCTTTGCTCCTTTACCGCGCCCATGGGGTGGCCAACGATGATGGCGGCGTTTTTCGTTTTCGGGTCGAGGTCTTTCGGGGTGAACAAGTTGCCCGCGACTTTCATTCCGTATTGATTGTTGAAGGTGACCTTTTCCACCGTCACTTTGTCGCTTTTGTAGAAGTTGTCTGCACCGTTTGACATATCGGCTCCCATCGAAGAAAAAGAGGTAACAAGTAGCCCGAGGGCGAGAAAAATACCTTTCACTGGATCATCCTTTCGGTTGAGTCGTTACCGGCTGGAGTCTTTCGACTAGCCAACCAATGTGGCGTTGTCGATCACAAAGCGATACTTGACGTCACCCTTGAGCATCCGTTCGTAGGCGTTGTTGATCTGATCGGCTCGAACCAGTTCGATGTCGGCGACGATGTTGTGCTCGGCACAGAAATCCAGCATCTCCTGTGTTTCAGGGATGCCGCCGATCATCGAGCCGGCAATGGTTCGGCGCTTCATGATCAGGTTGAACACGTTGGGTGATGGATGCGCGGAGGCGGGGGCACCGACCAGCGTCAGCGCTCCGTCGCGCTTGAGCAACACCAGAAACGCATCCAGATCGTGGGGCGCTGCGACGGTATTGAGGATGAAGTCGAAGCTCTTGGTATGCGCGGCCATCTCCTCAGCGTTGCGCGATACCACCACTTCGTCCGCGCCCAATTCCTTTGCCGCTTCGCGCTTGGATTCCGATGTGGTGAATGCCACGACATGGGCGCCCATCGCATGGGCCAGTTTGATGCCCATGTGGCCTAGCCCACCAATACCGACCACGCCGACTTTCTTACCCGGCCCGACGTTCCAGTGGCGCAGCGGCGAATACGTGGTGATGCCCGCGCACAGCAGCGGTGCGACGGCGGCCAGTTGTTGCTCGGGATGGCGGATGCGCAGGACGTAACGCTCATGCACCACAACGTTTTGTGAGTAGCCGCCGAGCGTCCAGCCAGGAGCGTCTGGGGTAGGAAAGTTGTAGGTTCCGATCATGCCGTCGCAATAGTTTTCCAGGCCGGTTTCGCAGTCGTCACACTGTTTGCAACTGTCGACAATACAACCGACACCAACAAGATCGCCGACTTTGAAGTCTGCAACATGCGCGCCGACCGCTGATACCCGCCCGACAATTTCGTGCCCCGGTACGCAAGGAAATTGAGTGCCTGCCCATTCGGCACGCACCTGATGCAAGTCCGAATGGCAGATTCCGCAGAAGGCGATATCAATCTGAACGTCATGGGTGGCGGGGGAACGGCGACTGATCTGCAAAGGCTCAAGGGGTTTGTCGCCCGCATGAGCACCATAGGCTTGTACAAGCATGGGAGAGTCCTCGATGGTGTGTCGGATGAACATTTTCCCGCTCTGCCCTGACTGCAAACAGTGCATTGCGCTGGATTACTTGCCTGATTCTATGAGTCTGCGTTCTTTTGCAGGACGGTTGCGCGCGGGCGAGTTAGAGTTCAGCGAAGAGGTACGAGACGAACATGATGCCCCCACACGAAACCCCCACATCGCCCCAAGAGGCGCTCGTCCAGGTCATTGGCTCGCGGGTCTTGAAACCCGGTGACTACGCAACATCGATTGCGGGTCTCGGCTTCTTTAGGCGCGAACACCCGTCGCCGCCTGTTGTTTGCATGGTCGAACCGAGCATCATTCTTGTCGCCCAAGGCGAGAAACAGCTGTGGGTAGGCGGTGAGGGTTATCCGTATGACACCTCGCGTTTTCTGGTCACCTCACTGGATTTGCCGGCCAACTCGGAGGTGCTCAAGGCGAGCCCGGAGCAACCGTGCCTGGGCCTGACGTTCAAGCTCGATTTGCGCATGCTGGCAGAGCTGATAGCGCAGAGTGATCTGCCGCCCACCCGTGAACGCTCGGCCGCGAAAGGGGTAGGCATCGGTTCAGTGACCGCAGCCATGCTGGCGCCGTTCGAGCGCTTGTTGGCGCTGCTCGATGAGCCGGAAGCTATTCCTGTTCTCGCCCCTTTGATCCAGCGTGAAATTCACTACCGTCTCTTGAAAAGTGATCAGGCTGGCCGGCTTCGACAGATAACTTCTGTCGATGGCCAAGGTTATCGGATCGCGAAAGCCATCGATTGGTTGAAGTTGAATTACACTTCGGCGCTTAGAGTCGATGAGCTAGCGGCCCGTGTACAGATGAGCACGCCAACCTTCCACCACCACTTCCGCCAACTCACCGCAATGAGCCCCTTGCAGTATCAAAAATGGCTGAGGCTGAACGAGGCAAGGCGATTGATGCTCAATGAACACCAAGACGTATCCAGTGCGGCTTTCAAGGTTGGATATGAAAGCCCCTCCCAGTTCAGCCGCGAATACAGTCGATTCTTTGGTGTTGCGCCTAAACGAGATATCGCAGTGTTACGAAAGGGCAGGCTAGCGACATTGTGAGGTCTTCTTGGCGAATCAGATCGGAGCAAGGGTCCGATTCACCAGCCGCTGCTCGGGTGGCGATAGGATACGTCCCGCCAGTTGCACGATGGCGCACTCGATACACATGTCCGATGGCGAAAGTTCGGGATGTAACAGGCGCGCAAGTTTACTAGGCCGCCATTACGGGCGTCATGCTCCAGCCAAGAGTTTCAGGTGAACAGGAGGTTGTCGCCACACAACGTCAGGTCGCGTAGCAACGACGGGTTGTCAAAGGTCAGTTCCCACCAGTATCGCCTGATTCTGTTTCATGATGAACATCGCGCGCAGGCGCGGGGCGAGAGACTTGTCGAGCATCACGAAGGACCAGGCATAGCCCGGCACCTGCGTCGGTGAACGGGGGGAGTCTGCTGGAGTAGTGGATGTTCCGGCCGGCGGTAGAGGGCGGCGGGCCGGGCCAGCAGAACCAATTGGGTGTATACCCGTTACTGGCTGCCTCCTTGCAGCCAGTAACAAAGGGTTGTTACTACGTATTGTTCAAGAGGGTTCCCGAGCAAAGTCGCAGTAAGTTAGGTGGGATATCTCGATCCTATCCGCAACGAGTTTTTCATCGAGCTCAAACTCGCTGCCTCAAAGCCCTGGGTAGCGATTACTTGAGCGTAACGTCGAGCATCGGCGGGATGTAACCGTAGTCGTACTCGGCAACCACGAACGTCTGCTGCCCTTTGATCTTGATCCCCACCGTCGGTGCTTCGGTGCCGCCGATACGAATCTGCGTGCCGGTTTCGTCGGTCGGTACGCTGTCGATAAATGAGGTCACCAGGCCGTTGGGCATCACGCAGTGCGAGTAGGTCTGGAACGGCTGGGAAGACGGATTTCCCAGTACCAGGCCGGAACCGTTCAAGGGTACGTAAGGACCGAACAGCGAATCTGCGACAAAGCCGTACACACCGTCTGGCCCGGTCACCCCATCGGCATAGGTAAAGGTGTGGCTGATGGTGAACAGGTAGTACTTGCCGTCCTGGAACACGAAGTGCGGGCGTTCGGTCTGATCGTTGACGCCTACCGCGGTCAGCAGCGGCGGCAGCATTTCCCAGTCGTCGCCGTCTTCGTCACGGGCCACTGCGATGCCGACACAGGCGGTCTGGAAGCGCGAGTTGCCGACGTCTTCATAACCCGGCGGCACATCACCGACTTCTGCTTCACCGACCTTGTGCGAGCCGCGCTCGCCGGCCACGTTGCCCTCGAACAGCATGTACAGCTTGCCATCCTTCGGGTCGCGGAACGGCCATGGATCACGGAAACCCCAGAAGGCGTTTTGCGCTTCGGTCTGGTACATCTTGCCGTCGGCCTCGAACAGCGGCTTGACCTTCTCGAAGCCGACCAGGCTGACGCCATGCTCGGTGGTCACCACACGGCCACGCACCTTGACGATGGTCGCGCCCGGCGTGACCGCGGTGTAGTACAGGTCCACTTCGCCTTGCTCGTTCAACAGAATCGGCGTGCCGGCCCATTCGCGAACGGTCGGCGAAACCCCTTCAGCCATCACTCGGCCGCCGAGTTCCCAGTTCTTGCCGGTGCGGGAGAACCAGTAGTACATCTTTGCCCGGCCATGGCGATCGTTCCAGTCGCGGGTGATGTCGTAGTTACCGTTCTGGTCGAGGTATTGCGGGTCGTTCGGGTGACGATCCGCAGTCAGGGTGAAGATCACTGACCAGCCATCGACAGAGGTGATGTTGCCGTCGATATCACGCAGCGGCATGGTGTCCCAGATAAATACCTCGTCGCTCAGTACCGGGAAGTTCGCACTGACCAGTGGCTGGGTGGTAGTGGGGTCGTCCGCGCGGACTTTCAGCGCATCGGCTCGGGTCCACAGGCTGGGTTGATGGGGTGTTTTGCCAAATTTCTCAGTGTTGCTTTTCATAGGGAAAACCTCGTCCATGAATGGATTCAAATAAATACTGATCAAAAAATACTGTATTTATATACAGTCATTTAACTGTAAAAGACTCCTCCCTTCGGGTCAAGGGAAAAAATGCATTTATGCATAATTGAGTTTTTTGTTGAGGCTGATACGTTTCAGCTTGTGATGTTTCTAGAGGTTTGTTCTCGGACCGATCAGCGACGTTACCTGCATGATGCTGGGTAGACGCAGGTGGTCAAATCGATCAACGCTGTCGAACCTTGCAAAGAGTTTTGGTGCGATGGCATGGACGTAGCCCTGCGTCTTCAACGCCTGCATCACTATCAGTAGGAGTCAGGCAATGAACGGTGCAATCGATGCGTGGGCACGTCACCGAGAGGCTCAACCGGCATTAATACTTGCAAGTTAGGGGCTGCGGATTGTGGGTTAAGTCAGTCGAATTAATTTCGCAGCTGTTTCGAAAGCCGACAGCAACGATGCTACCGAGCCAATCAAGCTGATCAGGTTGCCTGGGATCGGGTACATCACTCCAAGGGGTTAGTACCGATACAAAGTCGACTCACCGGAGGTACGGACGAAAACTTGGATGAACTGATGGCGATCTCATCCCAGGCCTAGGTCTGTGAAAGCTACCAAAGCGGAGCTGGTCGGCCGGTCCGTGGCGCCGACGTTTCCCGCTCCAAACATAGCGCTACAGAATTCAGTGGAATTCTGTCAGCGATCGAAACAAGGACCTCCGGGTCCTTTTTTCGTTCCGGCGGGAACCACTGACATCCAGCACCGTCCAGTGCTTTTAAGTCCTGAATTGTTGGCGCCGAGCGTTCTCCACCGCTCAAGCCCGGTGACTCGGCGAAGCCCTGAACGCTTCCACCGTCAGCGGGCGGCGCCGTGTCGTACCACTTCTATGCAAAAGGCCTGTTCGTAGGGCGGTACGTTGCATTCGACAATATCAGTGGCGGCGACTTGCAGGTGTATACCGACAATGTCGGCCCGGATCGGCTGCTGACGGACATGCCGGTCGACCAGTACCGCCGTATGGACCCGACGAGCCCCCAGTTGTGCCAGATATGCGCAAGTGCGCAGGAGGGAATGGCCTTCGAAGAGCACATCATCGACCACCAGAAACGTGGTATTGGCCAGATCCAACCTGCCCAGGGCCGGGTTTTCGGTCAATTGCGTGTAGGTATGCAGCACTTGCAGGTCGTCGGCGTAGCGCTTGACCTGCAGCGGGTAAACAGGGAGTTCCGGCCGGCCGGTCTGACGCGCAATGTACTCGCGCAACCTTTGAGCCAGGGGCTGACCCCTGCGTTCGATGCCTATCAGTGCCGTATGCGTCGGTGGCAGAAGGGTGGCGGCCTTGCGCGCCATCGTCTGCAACACAACATCCAGCTCATCACTGTCATACAGGCGCAACCGTTGACTTGCCACTAGGATCGTCATTGCTTTCTCCTGCTCGGGAAACATGGGGTCATGCGGTGCCGGCTACGGCAGCAGGCGTATGCCATGAGATACGTGTGCAATCGGCGAGTCTGAACTCCTGAGGCGCCGCACCCTTGCGAGTGCATGTTGGGTCAATGTAGACCGGCTGACCCTGGCAGGATTGATATTGATCAATCGCGATCAATCCAACGCCCGATCCTTTCAGCCGACGCGAATCTGCGGTGGCGCCAGAGGTGTGGGCACAAGCTACCGCGAGTGAATGTATTGCGTGCCCGGGCACTTGATATAAATCAACTCCAAGGCCGCATCGACGGAGGATTCTGAGTTCATAAAGAAGGTGCTCGGTTCGGCGGTGAACACGACAGTTGTCCGCCATTGCGGGCAATGACAAACGTGCAAGCCCATGGAGTCCGATCATGAGCCAGTATCAACGGTTATTGCTGATCATCAACCCGGCGTTGCGCCGGTCTCAAGCCATGAACCATGCTGCCGCTCTGGCCAAGGTCAGCGGTGCCAGCCTGCACATTGCTGCCTTGATCCCGACCTGGAACCTGTTGTCGCTGCTCGAAGAGGGTGACCGGGAAAAAGCTCGCGAAAATTATCTGCAAGATCATCGCGATTGGCTCAAATACCAGGCAGCTCATCTGCGTGATAGTCATAAAGGTATCGAAGTGACGGCTGAAGCGAAGTGGGCCGACGACCTGCAGCAGGAGATTCTCGATTACGTCGCAGAAATGCAGCCAGACCTGCTGATCAAACAGGTGCAGCGCGAACCGGCACTCAAGCGTGCATTCATCACCCCGCTGGATTGGCGTTTACTGCGTCACTGTCCGATACCGGTCTATCTGCTCAGCGAAGACGACCTGCCCTTGCCGCGCAAGATCGTGGCGGCGGTCGATGCCTCCAATACCCTTGCCCAGGACAACGAGCTCAATGAACGGATCATCCAGCAGGCTTCCAGTCTCGCCATCCAGTGTCAGGCCGAGTTGCACTTGCTGTATGCCTGCGACATTTCCATGGTGTACCTGGGCGATATGGGCGGCGGGGGCCTGACAATTTCGGACCTTGGCAGGCAATTGCGCAAAGGTCATGAAAAGTCATTCCTCGAACTGGCCGACCGTTATGGCGTGCCTGCCGACCGGCGGCATTTCATCGAAGGGCAGCCTGTCGCGGTGCTCCATGCGTTCACCGATGAGCAGCATATGGATGTGATTGTGATGGGCAAGGTCCAGTCCCACGGACTGGACAAGCTGCTGGGCAGCACCACCGAACATCTCCTGTATCAGGTGTCCTGCAGCATTCTGGCTATCTAGCGCGGCGAGGGCCGCCTATTCCGAAATCACAGGCGTGATCGTCGGAGGAGGTCCTCGTAATCCTTAGTCCCTCATTGCAAACCCTCTTGCCAAACCGCGTCGAGGCCGGTCGACGACTGGTGGAACCCTTGCTCAAATACGCCAACGGGTCTGACGTCATCAATCTCGCGTTGCCCCGGGGCGTTGAACGGAACGCCGATTTGCGTTTGCCGACCAACACCCGCGCCTTGCTCGTTTTCGTACACGGCAGCGGTAGTGGCCGTTTGAGCCCGCGTAATCAATACATGGCCGATGTACTGACCCATCGGGGCTTGGGTTCGCTGTTGTTTGACCTGCTCACGGAAATGGAGCAGCGCCTGGATAACTTGAGGCGTATCAGGATTCTGACGCACGCTCGTTTTATCAATCTCTTCAAGCGTGTATGCCGATGAAGAAATTTTATTCCCGGCGATCATTTCCTCGCGATTTTCCAAGCAAGCGCCGCTTTTGTTTTTCCAGGAAGAACATCACCTCGAGCTTCAGATTATCGGGGTCGAGGAAATAAACCGCATAGTAGCCCTCGCCATAATCCGGATAGTCAGCGGGTGCGTCGACAATCGTAACCGCCTGATCCAGCAGGAACGCGTAGAGCGCATCGACGTCCTCGCGCGCGGCAACCTCGAACGCATAGTGGTGATAGCCCACATCGCCGGTCCGGTGCTTGTGTTTGCGCCCCTGGGCATCGGCTTCGGTGATCCAGAACAGGGTTTCGCCATTGGTCCAACCAATAACCCGGTCGAACTCCCACTCTATGGTGAATCCCAAGAAACCGAGTACCTGATCGTAGAACGCCCTGGAGCGGTCCAGATCACTGACACGAATAGCCAAGTGGTCTATCCCGATGACGTTCATCCTGTCAGGTCTCCTCGGTTTCTTGGGACAAAGAGCGCTGTTGAACTCAGAACGGGGCGTCGATATCGACCACGACAATGAGCTTGTGGTTGACGAACTCCTTGAGCCCGAGACCGATCAGCTCGCGGCCGTACCCCGAGCGGCGCACGCCACCGAAAGGCAGGTCGGCTTCGACCTTGGTCGGATGGTTGACGAACACCATGCCGGTGGAGATTTTCTTCGCGACTTCTGCGCCATGCGCCGTGTCCGAGGTGAATACCGAACCGCCGAGGCCGAACGGCGAGTCGTTGGCGATACGTACTGCATCGTCTTCATCCTTGGCGCGGAACACCATGGACACCGGGCCAAAGAACTCCCAGTAGCGAGCGGGGTTGTCTTCGGCGACATCGGTCAGGATCGTCGGCTGCACGAATGCCCCATCGACAGGCACGGGCGGCCCGACTTCTTCGGCCTTGGCGCCAAGCTTCACGGCTTCGAGGATCTTTTGCTTGACCTCATTGGCCGCGCTTTGCGAGGAGAGCGGTGCCAGGGTCGTTTTCGCATCGAAGGGATCGCCGGCCACCAACTCCGCGACGCCCTTGCGATAGAGCGCGAGGAAGTCGTCATAGACCGCATCGACCACGATCATGCGCTTGGAGGACACGCAGACCTGCCCGGCATTCCAATGCCGGCCGAACACCGCCCATTTGCTCGTTTTCGCCAGGTCCGCGTCGGCCAGCACGACGAAGGCGTCGGCGCCGCCGAGTTCCAGGGTGGATTTTTTCAGCGCTTTGCCCGCTTGCGACGCAACCACTGCACCGGCGCCTTCCGAGCCGGTCAAGGCAACGCCCTGCACGCGGGCATCGTTGATGATCAGCTCGATCTGCGAACGCGTGGCGTACAGATTACGGAAGGCGCCGTCAGGCAGGCCGGCATCCTTCATCAGCTTTTGAAAGCCAGCGGCGCTTTGCGGCACATTCGCTGCGTGTTTGAGAAGCACGGTATTACCGGCAGAAAGCTGCGGCGCCAGAATGCGGGCGATCTGGTAATAAGGGAAGTTCCACGGCTCGATCGCCAGCAGCACGCCGAGCGGTTCGCAGACGAGAACCGCCTCGCCCTCGGCAGGGTCGAGGACCGGGAGTTTCTCCGGCTTGAGCAAGGTTTCGGCATTGCGCACATAGTATTCGAAGATTTTTGCCGACAGCTCGACCTCGGCTTTCGCCTCGGCAAACAGCTTGCCCATCTCCAGCGTCAGTACCCTGGCAAAGGCGTCGCTGTCCTTGCGCAGGATATCGGCCGCATTCTGCAGGATGCGCGCACGTTCGGCGAAAGATGTCTCCTTCCACGCCAGGAAAGCCTCATGGGCCTTGCCGATGGCCGCGGTGACTTCTGCATCGGTCGCATCGGGAAAGGTTTGCAGTGTCTCGCCCGTATAGGGATTGATTGTTGCGTATGCCATGTAAAAGCTACTCCAGAACCGTTTCGACTAAATGGCCAACCCGCCGCTGAGTGCATATGCCGGGCCTGCCGAAGGTACACGAGGAACAGGTTTCAAACATGGAGCCAAAGGTCGCAGGCCCACCCAGACCCGAGAGATCGGGGAGCTCACTTGACGTTCAGGGCGGCGGCGACGGTCACTGAAAGCGGCCACGATGATCTGCCGATCAGCGTCTCCTGTTGATCTTTGTCATAGAAAGGCAAAGAAGAGGCGTCCTTGCGCGGGTTGCCTGACTAATAGGCATCCCCCTTTTGCGCGACTTGTGCCATAAGACCGGTAGCGTTGGCGACCCGATGGCGCAGCAATAGCATCCATTGACTCCCCGACCCTGGGGCCGGGTGGCGGGCATTGCGCCAGACTTCGGAGCGCTGGAAGGGGGGTGCTGTACTGCTTTGGCATTTGTTGGGCCCGCTGTAACGCAAGCTCACTCACGGATACAAGGAGATAAGCATGAAAGCTGCTGTTGTTGCCCAAGGGCAACGCGTGAATGTGATCGAAAAAACATTACGGCCTCTGAAACATGGTGAGGCTCTCCTTAAAATGCAGTGCTGCGGGGTCTGCCATACCGACCTGCACGTCAAGAACGGCGATTTCGGTGATAAAACCGGGGTGATCCTAGGCCATGAAGGCATCGGTATCGTGCAGCAGGTAGGACCAGGCGTCACCTCTCTGAAGCCCGGTGACCGGGCCAGCGTAGCCTGGTTCTTCCAGGGCTGTGGGCACTGTGAATACTGCAACAGCGGCAACGAGACACTCTGCCGCAACGTAAAAAACTCCGGCTACACCGTGGATGGCGCAATGGCCGAAGAGTGCATTGTCGTCGCCGACTACTCGGTGAAAGTGCCTGATGGGCTTGATTCTGCGGCGGCGAGCAGCGTGACCTGTGCTGGCGTAACGACCTATAAAGCTGTGAAGGTTTCCAATATCCGCCCTGGGCAGTGGATTGCGATCTACGGGCTGGGCGGCCTGGGGAATCTGGCGTTGCAGTACGCAAAAAATGTATTCAACGCCCGAGTGATCGCCGTGGACATCAACGATGATCAACTGCAGTTCGCCAGGGAAATGGGCGCTGACCTGGTCATCAACTCCCGCAACGAGGATGCCGCAAAAGTTATCCAGGAGAAGGTCGGCGGAGCTCACGCGGCTGTCGTGACGGCCGTCGCCAAGGTCGCGTTCAACTCTGCGGTGGATGCCCTGCGTGCCGGTGGACGCCTGGTCGCAGTTGGGCTTCCGCCTGAAGCCATGAGCCTCGATATTCCTCGGTTGGTGCTTGACGGGATCGAGGTGGTCGGCTCACTGGTCGGTACTCGACAAGACCTCGTAGAAGCCTTCGAGTTTGCCGCGCAAGGCAAGGTGGTGCCGAAGGTAACATTGCGTCCGATCGAAGATATCAATGAGATCTTCGATGAAATGCAGCAAGGGAAAATCAAAGGCCGCATGGTGATTGATTTGAGTCATTGACGGGCCATTGGCAGTCGCTCGGGCGGCTGCCAATACCGTTGGCTCCTCGCGACGAGAAGCGCAGCCGATCGCTTTTGCCGATAGTTTCTGGATGGTTTTCTCACCTGCATCGCTAGATATTGAGGCGAGGTTGATGATAGGTTTTGCGTCCCAAACCATCTTGCGCGGGAGATAACCGATGTTTGGCGTGACCGACTATGGCGCTTTCATCATCGCCTTCATCATCGTCCTGGCCATTCCTGGCCCCGGCAATTTTGCCCTCATCACGGCGACCGGCAAAGGCGGGATAAAAGCGGGTTTGGCCGCGACGTGCGGAGTGATACTCGGTGACCAGGTGCTCTTATGGCTGGCGGTCGCTGGCGTCGCAACCCTGCTGGCCGCGTATCCGGCAGCGTTCCATCTCATTCAATGGTTGGGTGCGTCGTACTTGGCGTGGCTGGGCCTGCGAATGTTGTTTAGTCAGGCTGGGGCCGCGCCGCGCAAGAGCCGGATGGATAACGGCCATTTCCTGCGTCAGACCATGATGATCACGTTGCTCAACCCCAAGGCGATCATCTTCTACATGGCCTTTTTCCCGTTGTTTGTCGATCCGGTGAAGCATCAGGGCATAGTGACATTCGCGTTCATGGCCGCGACCGTAGCGGTGGTGACGTTCCTCTATGGTTTGATAGCCGTCCTATTGACCCACAAGCTCGCTCAGCGCATGCGGGCCAACCCGCGCATCGCCAATCTGCTGGAGCGCTTGGCCGGCGTTTGCCTGCTGGGGTTCGGCGTCAAGCTGGTCGCCATGCGCTGAATACGAGCCGTTGGTTTACCCTGGCAGTGATGCCGACGTTGCCCGCTGGGTGCTACGGTGATGGCTTTTTAGCAACCCATTCGAGATGTCCCTATGAAACCCAATCCGACAATCGATAACGTATTACGCGTCGCGTTGGTTACAGGGTCCACTTCCGGTATCGGCGCAGCCATTGCACGTGCACTAAGCCGGGCAGGCTATGCAGTGGTGCTCCATTCGCGAAACTCTGCGGATACGGGACGCGCTATGGTTGCCGAAATGAAGCAGGCTATTTACGTGCAAGCTGATCTTGCTTTTGAAGCTGACAGGGTCAGGCTTGTTAATGAGGCGATCGCCGCGTGGGGGCAGCTCGACGTATTGGTCAATAACGCTGGTATTAGCAGAGTCATTCCGCACGGCGACCTTGCCTCGGCCAACTCGACGGTGTGGCACGAACTTAACGAGGTTAATGTCGTGGCGCCGTTCCACCTAGTCGCATTGGCCGAGTCGGCATTGCGCGATGCCGCCTGTTACCGTCGAGCAGGTTGCGTCGTAAACATCAGTTCGCATGCCGGTATCCGTCCTAAGGGCGCGTCTATTCCCTATGCGGTAAGCAAAGCTGCGCTTAATCACATGACCCGCTTGCTCGCGGTATCGCTGGGGCCAGAAATTCGCGTAAACGCTGTGGCGCCTGGCTTGGTCGACACGCCGCTGACCGCAGAGTGGACAGAGGCCCAGGAGTTGTGGCGAACTCGCGCCCCTATGCGCAGGGCCGCTAGCCCAGACGACATCGCAAACGCTGTTGTAATGCTGGTCGAGTCGGACTACTTGACCGGCGAGATACTCCTCTCAGACGGCGGGTTGAATCTGACCTAGGTTTAGCGTGCTCCGGTATCTGGCGATGGTTGCAGGCGTTCCGCTTGCGCCTCGTTGACGGTGCCGATGTGTGTTATTCCGAGGTATCAGGCCTCGGAAAGCTGAAACCGATAACCGACCCCATACAACGATTCGATGGGCGTTTCCCCTGGGCACGCCTGCTCCAGCTTGCGCCGCAGGTTGCGGATATGGCTGTCCACCGTGCGGTCGGTGACCACGCGGTGGTCGGAGTAGATTTTGTCGAGCAGTTGGTCACGGGAAAATACCCTCCCGGCGGAACGTGCAAAGGTGCTGAGCAGTCGCAGTTCCAGGGGGGTGAGGTCCAGGGCGATGCCGTCTATCGAGGCGCGATACTGCGCTTCGTCGATCAGCAGTCGCGGCGCCGAGCTGACCAGCAGTTGGGGCCCGCGGCGCAGGATGGCCTTGACCCGGGCCACCACCTCCCGGGGGCTGAAAGGCTTGCAGATGTAGTCGTCGGCCCCCAGGTCCAGGCCCAGCAGGCGGTCCACCTCTTCGACGCGGGCGGTGATCATGATGATCGGCACGGCGCTGAAACCGCGCAGGTCCTGGCAGATTTGCATGCCGTCACGCCCGGGCAGCATCAGGTCGAGCAGGATCAGGCGCGGTGTTTGCGCACGCACGGTCGGCACCACCTGCAAGCCGTTGTCCAGGCACACGGTCGAGTAGCCTGCCGCGACCAGATAATCCTGCATCAAGGCGGCCAGCTTCGGTTCATCTTCGACAATCAGGATCGGGCTTTTGTCGGTCATGGTTCAGATATCCCGTGGCAAGCGCAGGGTCAGCCAAAGGCCGCCGAGGGGTGAGTGAGCGGCGCTGAGGCTGCCGCCGTGGGCGAGGGCGATGTTGTGACAAATCGCCAAGCCCAGACCGGCACCGCCACTGGCACGGTTGCGCGATGATTCGCCGCGATAGAAGCGCTCGAACAGGCGCGGCAGTTGCTCGGCCGAGACCCCCGGGCCGGAGTCGATGAAGTCGATGCACACATTGGCGCGATCGACGACGGCGCGGATGCGGATGAGCCCGTTCGGGTCGGTGTAGCGCACGGCATTTTCCAGCAGGTTGGAAAACAATTGCTGCAGGCGGCTGGCGTCGGCCAACAATTCCAGGGGCTGCGACGGCAGCTCCAGTTCGACGCGCAGATGCCGGTCGTTCAAGCGTTCCTGAAACATCGACACGCTGGCTTGCAGCAGTTGATCGAGTCTGCACGCGCTCTTGCGGTAGGTCAGTGCGCCCACATCCGCCAGGGACAGTTCATACAGGTCATCCACCAGTTTGCTGAGCATGCTGACCTCACCTTGCAAGGACTTCATCGACCCTTGGTTCAGGGTGCGAACGCCATCCTCGATGGCCTCCAGCTCACCGCGCAACACCGACAGCGGGGTGCGCAACTCGTGGGAGACATCGGCCATGAACTCGCGCCGCATCTGTTCATTGCGCTCCAGGGTGTAGGCGAGTTGGTTGAAGTCCCGCGCCAATTGGCCCACTTCGTCATTGGAGGCCACGGCCACCCGGCTGCCGTAGTCGCCGCTTGCCAGGCGGTGAGTCGCCGCCGCCACCTTTTTCACCGGCTCCAACAGCGTGCGGGCGATCCACCAGGCAATCAGCATCGCCAGCAACAGCGAAAAGGCGCCCATCACCAGGCTGGTGCGTAACTGGTATTGCTGGAACCGTTCGCCGCCGGCTTCGGTCACGCTCTGGAACGGGGTCACGGCCAGCCAGCCAACGGTTTTATCGGCCACCACAATCGCGCGCAACAACGCATCGTTGCCGATATCCGGGTAGCCGTTCACGCGTTTTTTGTGTTCATCCAGCAAGGCGATGCGAAACAGCGCGCCTGTCAGGTCCGACGCCATGGGCGTGCGTAAATCGTTCTTCGCCGGATCTTCGCCGACCTCGGGCCGCATGATGTCGAACCAGCGATCCGACCGGTTGCGCAGGAACTCCCAATTGCCTTCGCGCGCATAGGCGCTGGCCAGGCGCGGCAGCACGGGGGCCATGCGCTCCAGCGCCTGCTCATTGAGATAGCCGAGAAAGCCCCGCCCGAAACTCCAGCTCGTCGCCACCCCCATGCTCAGGATGACCAGCAGCACGCCGGCCAGTACCGCAATAAACAGTTTGGTGGAGATACTCAACTTCATGGAGGTGGGCCGTTAAGAATGGATTGGGCCATTTAGGCCCTGGCGAAGAAAAGATTCAACCCGGCCGGGCAATCTTCAATTTTCCTGCACATTTGCCTTGCACGATGGCGCTGACTCAAGCCATCCCGTCTTGTAGAGGCCGCTATGTCGACGAAAATCTTCGCCAAATACCTGGTAACCGCCGCGGTTTGCCTGTCCTTGTTCATTCTGGTCCTGCTGGGCGGTTGCTCCGGCGGCGAGCCGGCACCTCAAGCGATCACTCCGAAAGTCTCGGTGATCAGCATAAAACCCCAGAGCCAAGTGCTGACCACCGAGTTGGCGGGGCGTACCCAAGCCTTCATGGTGGCGCAGATTCGCCCGCAAGTCGGCGGTATCGTCCAGCGGCGGCTGTTTGTCGAGGGGGCGGATGTCAAGGCCGGCCAAGCGCTCTACCAATTGGATGCGGCGTCCTATACCGCCGCCCTGGCGCAGTCCGAGGCGAGCCTGGCCAAGTACCGCGCCACCCTTAAATCGGCGCAGGCCACCGCCAGGCGCGACGCCGAATTGGTGAAGATCAATGCCATCAGTCAGCAAACTAACGAAGACGCTCAGGCCACCTTGCTGACGGCCGCCGCCGACGTGCAAGTCGCCGAGGCTGAAGTCCAAACCGCCCGCATCAACCTGGCTTACACGCGCATCACCTCGCCGGTCAGCGGGCGCATTGAAACATCCACGGTGACCCCGGGCGCGCTGGTGGTGGCCAATCAGGACAGCGCATTGACCACCGTGCAGCAACTCGATCCGATCTACGTGGACGTTACCCAATCGACCACCGAACTGCTGCGCCTCAAGCGTGACCTGGCCAGCGGCGTGTTGCAGTCCAATGGCAACGGCGAGGCGCGCATCAGCCTGAAGCTGGACGACGGCACCACCTACAACCAGCAAGGGCGGCTCAAGGTCAGCGGGGTGAGTGTCAACGAGGGCACGGGCACCGTCACCCTGCGTGCCGAATTCGCCAACCCGGACCACCTGCTGCTGCCGGGCATGTATGTCCGCGCGGTGCTGGAACAGGCGCGCGATGACCAGGCCATTCTGATCCCGCAAAAAGCGGTGAACCGCAGCGCCAGCGGGGTGACCACTGCGTTGCTGGTGGTCGACGGCAAGGTTGAACAGCGTGAGCTGACCATCGATCGCGCGGTGGGCAATCAGTGGTGGATCACCGCGGGCCTGAAGGCGGGTGATCAGTTGGTCGTCGAAGGCGGACAAAAAGTCCGTGCCGGCGCCGCCGTCCAGGTGCAGGACGCCAATGCTCAGGCGGCCACGCCGTCCACCCCTGTGAAGGAGGGTTAAGCGTGGCGCAGTTTTTTATTGATCGACCGATTTTCGCCTGGGTCATCGCCATCGTGATCATGCTCGGCGGCAGCCTGTCCATCAGCCAGTTGCCGTTGGAGCAATACCCTGACATCGCGCCGCCCACGGTGAAGATTTCCGCGACCTACACCGGGGCCTCGGCCAAGACCGTGGAAGACTCGGTGACCCAGGTCATCGAACAGCAGATGAAAGGCCTGGATAACCTGACCTACATGTCGGCCAACAGCAGTTCGGCGGGCAGCGCCAGCATCAGCTTGACCTTTACTGCCGGCACCGACCCGGATGTGGCCCAGATGCAGGTGCAGAACAAGCTGCAACAAGCCGAGTCGAGACTGCCGCAATCGGTACAAAGCGAAGGCCTGACCGTGACCAAGGGCGGCTCGGACTTCCTGATGATTGTCGCCCTGGCATCGGATGACCCCAGCGTTACCGGGACTCAGATCGGCGACTACATTTCCACCACCTTGCTCGACTCCATCAGCCGCATAGACGGCGTCGGCGATGTGCAGACCCTGGGATCAGGCTATGCCATGCGTATCTGGCTGGACCCGGCCCTGTTGGAAAAATACGCGCTGATGCCTTCGGACGTCAGCAGTGCCCTGGAGGCGCAGAACACCGAAGTCTCCGCCGGGCAGCTGGGTGCTTTGCCGGCGATCAAGGGGCAGCAGTTGAACGCCACGATCAGCGCCCGCAGCAAACTGCAGACCGTCGAAGAGTTTCGCAACGTGGTGGTCAAGTCCAGCAGCGACGGTGCCGTGGTGTTGCTGGGCGATATCGCGACCTTGGAGCTGGGCAGCGAAAGCTACGACATCAGCAGCGCCCTCAACGGCAAGCCAGCCGCGGCCATGGGCGTGCAACTGGCGGCAGGTGCGAATGCGCTGAGCGTCGGCAAGGCGGTCAAGGCCAAGCTCAAAGAGATGGAGCCGTTCTACCCGACTGAAATGCAGCTTAAAAACGTGATTGCCTACGACACCACGCCGTTTGTCAGCCTGTCCATCGAGGAAGTGGTCAAGGCCTTGGGCGAGGCCATCGTGCTGGTGGTGTTGATCATGTTCCTGTTCCTGCAAAACCTGCGGGCGACGCTGATCCCGGCGATTACCGTACCGGTGGTGCTGCTGGGCACGTTCGGCGTGTTGGCGATGTTTGGCTATTCGATCAACACCTTGACGATGTTTGCCATGGTCCTGGCGATCGGCTTGCTGGTGGACGATGCCATCGTGGTGGTGGAGAACGTTGAGCGGCTGATGGGCGAGGGGCTATCGCCCGTGGCGGCCACGCGTCAATCGATGCGTGAAATCAGCAGCGCACTGGTCGGCATCACGCTGGTGCTGAGCGCGGTGTTTATCCCCATGGCGTTTTTCGGCGGTTCCACCGGGATTATCTATCGGCAGTTCTCGGTGACCATTGTTTCGGCGATGGTCCTGTCGGTGCTGGTGGCGATGACCCTGACCCCGGCGCTCTGCGCTTCGTTGCTCAAAACGCGTGATGGCCGCGGGCATGGTGCTCAGCACGGGTTCTTCGGCTGGTTCAACCGCACCTTTGAACGTGCCAGCGCCGGTTACGAGCGCTGGGTGGGTGTGGTGTTGCGGCGTTGGGGGCGCAGCCTGTTGCTCTATGGCGCGGTGCTGGTGGTCATGGCGGTGGGGTACATGAGCCTGCCCACGTCGTTTCTGCCGGACGAAGATCAAGGGATCCTCATGGCACAGATCCAGTTGCCAGTCGGGGCGACGGACAGCCGCACGCAAGCTGTGATCAAGCAGTTCGAGGACTACATCCTGAAACAGCCCGAAGTCGAAGCGATGATCAGCATCAGCGGGCTGGGCATGGGGGGGAACAGCCAGAACACCGCGCGCGCGTTTATCCGTCTCAAGGACTGGGACGAACGCGGTGGGCCCGGTCAGGGGGCGGCGGCCATTGCCCAACGGGCGACCATGGCGCTCTCCAGCATCGGCGATGCCGACGCTTTCGTCATGCAACCACCGACGGTGCGCGGCCTGGGCCAGAGCTCGGGGTTCGACCTGCAACTCAAGGACCTCGCCGGCCTGGGCCATGATGCGCTGGTGGCGGCCCGCGAACAGTTTCTTGAGCTGGCCAGAAAAGACCCGCGTTTGTTGGGCGTTCGCAGCAACGGCCTGGACGATGCGCCGCAGCTCAAGGTCAGCATCGACGACCGCAAGGCCGGAGCGCTGAGCCTGAGTACCAGCGACATCAACACCACCTTGTCGACGGCGTTGGGCGGTACGTATGTGAATGACTTTCTCAACCAGGGCCGGGTGAAAAAAGTCTACGTGCAGGGCCAGGCATCCGCGCGTATGCAGGCCGCGGACCTTGATCATTGGTTCGTGCGCAACAGCAGCAATGAAATGGTGCCGTTCTCATCGTTTGCCAGCAGCACCTGGAGTTACGGCTCGCCCTTGCTGGAACGCTATAACGGGAACGCCTCCCTGGAAATCGTGGGCGACCCCGCGCCAGGCGTGAGCTCCGGCGACGCGATGGACGCGGTGGAAGCCATCGTCCGGCAATTGCCCCAGGGCATCGGCTACGAATGGACCGGGCAGTCCTATCAGTTGCGGCTATCCGGCTCCCAGGCTCCGTTGCTCTATGCACTCTCCGTATTGTTTGTGTTCCTGTGCCTGGCCGCGCTCTACGAGAGTTGGTCGGTGCCGTTTTCGGTGATTCTGGTGGTCCCCCTGGGGGTGATCGGTGCAGTGCTGGCGACCCGTGTCGCCGGGTTGAGCAACGACGTGTATTTCCAGGTGGGGCTGTTGACCACCGTGGGCCTGGCCGCGAAAAACGCGATCCTGATCGTGGAGTTCGCCAAGCACCTGCAAGAGCAGGGCAACAGCCTGATCGATGCGACGCTGATCGCGGTGCGCCAACGCTTGCGGCCGATCCTGATGACGTCCCTGGCCTTCATGTTCGGCGTGTTGCCGCTGGCCTTGAGTAGCGGCGCAGGCTCCGCCGGGCGTCAGGCCATCGGTACGGGCGTGCTGGGCGGTATGTTCAGCGCCACGGTGCTGGGGATCTTCTTTGTACCGCTGTTTTTTGTGCTGATCCGCCGCCGTTTCGGCAGCGAGCGCAGTACTCGTCAATCTGCCCCGACAGGTGATGCATGATCAAGTCACATTGGCCTTTGCTGGCCGCCATGGTCCTGGGTGGCTGCGTCAACCTGGCACCCCAGTATGAGCGGCCGGAAGCGCCGGTTTCCGCGCAATGGCTGCCGACGGCCAGCCTGCCGAAAGGGCAGGCGGGGGCCGATGTCAAATGGCAGCAGTTCTTTACCGACAGCCGCCTGGCACAGTTGCAGGCGTTGGCGCTGGCCAATAACCGCGACTTGCGCCTGGCCAGCCTGAATGTCGAAAAGGCCCAGGCGCAGTACCGCATCAAGCGCGCGGACCTGTTTCCCACCATCGATGCCAGCGTCAGCGGCACCCACAGCCGCACGCCAGGGTCGTTGTCCAGCACCGGCACGGCGGCCACCACTCACGATTACAGTGCGCAATTGGGCTTGAGCAGTTATGAACTGGACGTGTTTGGCCGGCTACGCAACCTGCGGGATGAGGCGCTGGAAGACTACCTGGCGCTGACGGAAACCCGACGCAGTACGCAAATCAGCCTGGTGGCCGAAGTGGCCACCGCCTGGCTGACCCTGGCCGCCGACAACGAACGGCTGCTGCTGGCCCAGCAAACCCTGACCAGCCAGTTGGCCACCTACGACCTGACCCAGCGCAGCTATGCCCTGGGCGGCTCCTCCGCGCTGTCCGTGGCGCAAGCCCAGACCACGGTCGAGTCGGCGCGCGGCGATGTGGCGTCCTACGAGAGCCAGATTCTGCAGGACCGCAATGCCTTGCGCCTGTTGGTCGGCAGCGACCTTCCCGAGGCACTCTTGCCGGGCACGCACCTGGCGTCGGCGGCGGTGCTGGTGGACATACCGGCGGGCCTGCCGTCGAGCCTCTTGCAACAACGCCCGGATGTGCTGTCGGCGGAACACACGCTCAAGTCGGCGAACATCGACATCGGCGCGGCCCGTGCGGCGTTTTACCCCAGCATCAGCCTGACCGCCAACGCCGGCTCGTCCAGCTCGGCATTGGCCGGCCTGTTCAAATCCGGCAGCGGTGCCTGGACCTTTGCCCCGAGCATCAGCGTGCCGATTTTCGACGCCGGGAGTAACCGCGCGACCCTGGATTCGGCCAAGGTCGAGCGCGACATCCAGATACAGACTTATCAGCAGACCCTGCAGACCGCGTTCCGCGAAGTGGCCGACGCGCTGGCCGTGCGCAGCACCCTGGATCGCCGGATCGCCGCGCAACAGGCGCTGACCGACGCCAGCCGCAAGAGCTTCGAACTCTCGGACGCCTTGTACCGGGGCGGGTCGCAAAGCTACCTGGAAGCCCTGGATGCACAACGCTCGCTCTACAGCGCCCAGCAGGACCTGATCACCCTGCGTCTGACCGAGCAGAGTAACCGCATCACGTTGTACAAAGTGTTGGGAGGCGGTTGGAATTAATGGCCCTGTCTCTTGCACACACAATCGCCGCGATGGAACGGCTGGCGCGCGTCAAATCGGCTGACTTCATTCAATGGGAAATCAACATGCGTGCATCTCGTTCCACTTTAAGCCGTTGCGCTCAGGTACTGACCTGCGCCAGTTTCATAACGCTTTCAGCCCTTTGCCAGGCGGATTCCGACAAGGACCCGTGGGAGCGTATCAACCGACCCATTTTCTCATTCAATGACACGCTGGATACCTACGCACTGAAACCCCTTGCCCAGGGTTATCAATTTGTCACCCCGCGCATTGCGCAAGACGGCGTGCATAATTTTTTCAACAATCTGGGGGAGGTCAAGAACCTGGCGAACAACTTACTTCAAGCCAAGTTCTATAGCGCCGGGGTTGATACGAGCCGCTTCTTACTCAACAGCACCATTGGCCTGGCAGGATTGGTCGATGTCGCGACGCCCATGGGACTGCAGCGCAATGACGAAGATTTCGGTCAAACCCTCGGTTACTGGGGGGTAGGTAGTGGTCCTTATCTTGTGCTGCCACTCTTGGGGCCCAGCACACTTCGCGATGCGCCGGCCATCTTTCCCGATATCTACGCCAACCCGGTTCGTTACATCGGCGACGTTCCGACGCGTAATAGCCTGTACGGCCTGGGCATGATCGACGGACGCGCTCAATATATAAAATCTGAAAAGCTCATCACCGGGGATAAATACAACTTCATTCGAAGCGTTTATCTGCAACACCGGGAGTTCAAGATCAACGATGGCAACGTAAAGGACGACTTCTGATCAGCGCGGTTCGACCTCGGGATCAAGTTACCCGTTGACACTATCCGGATGCGCCGCCCATCGAAGCCCAGGCACTGATGGCCGGCGCGGCCGTGGAATAGCAGGCTGGAGTGCTCGCGGCCCTCAAACAATATCGTCGATCAGGATATGAGGCTGCCCGCGACTGCACTGTTCAATGCGCGCCTGGACCTTGTACACAGTGCGCAGCATCTGTTCTGTAATGACCTCACGGCTCGCGCCACTGCCTTGTGCGGTACCGTCGGCAATCACCAGCACCTGATCGGCAAAACGTAACGCCTGGTTCAGGTCATGGATGGCGATGAACACAATGACCCGACGCCGGCGGGCCAATGCCTGCATGAAGTCCAACACCTGGACCTGGCGGTGCATGTCGAGGGCGCTGGTGGGTTCGTCCATCAACAGGATCTCCGGCTCGCGCACCAAGGTCTGCGCGATGGACACGAGCTGTTGCTGCCCGCCGCTGAGTTCGCCGAGGTTGCGAAAGGACAGGCCGGTGATCCTCAGCGCCTGCAATATCTCGTCGACCAGCGTCAGCTCATCATCGTGGACGACCCAGCCGGGCGACAGTTGTTTACGTGCCAGAAGCACCGATTCGTACACCGTCAATCGAGCGCTGCCGTTCAAGCCCTGCGGCATGTAGCTGATGCCCCGCACGCCCTTTTTCGAGCCCTGCAGAATCACCCGGCCGGGGCCGTCGATCAAGCCTGCCATGCGCTTGAACAGGGTGGACTTGCCGGCGGCATTGGGGCCGACCACCGCGACCACTTGGCCACCCATAAATGCGCCGGTGGTGACACCGCTGATGATCGTGCGCTGACCGTAGCGGGCACCAAGGTTCTCCAGCTGGATCGTCACCATGAGTTTTTCTTCCCGCTGAGAATCAGAGATATGAAGAACGGCACGCCGATCAACGATGTGACCACGCCGATCGGAAAGATCGCGCCCGGAATCAGGGTCTTACTGACCACCGAACTGACGGACAGAATCAGTGCGCCGGTCAGCAGCGACGCCGGCAGGAAGAACCGCTGGTCTTCACCAATCAACATCCGCGCAATGTGCGGGCCGACCAGCCCGATAAAGCCGATGGTGCCGACGAAGGCCACGGGAAACGCGGCGAGCAGGCTGACCATGATCAACGTCTGAAAGCGCAGGCTGCGCACGTTGATACCGAAACTGGCGGCCTTGTCATCGCCCAGCCTCAGGGCTGTGAGGGCCCAGGCGCGCCTGGCGAAAATCGGCAGGGTGACCACGATCACCAGGCAGATCACACCGAGTTTGGGCCAGGTGGCTTTGGTCAGGCTGCCCATGGTCCAGAACACCACGGCCGCCACGGCTTGCTCGGTGGCAAAAAACTGCACCAGGGCCAACAACGCGTTGAACGTGAACACCAGGGCAATGCCCAGCAGCACGATGGTTTCAGCGGTGACGCTGCGGCGCATGCTCAGGAAGTGGATCAGCAAGGCAGAGAGCATGGCCATGACGAACGCGTTCACCGGCACCATGTACTGTGCCGCCAATGGGAACAGGGCCACGCCAAACGCCAGGCCCATGGCCGCGCCGAAGCTGGCGGCGGCAGAAATGCCCAGGGTGAAGGGGCTGGCCAGCGGGTTGTTGAGGATGGTCTGCATCTGCGCACCCGCCAGTGATAATGCCGCGCCCACGGCAACCGCCATCAGGGCGACAGGCAGGCGGATATCCCACATCACCACGCGTACCTGCGCCGAAGCGTCGTCCGGTGAAAACAGTGCGCCGAGTACTTCGCGCAGGCTGTAACTCGCCGGGCCCAGGGCCAGGTCAAGCAGGACACTGCAGAGCAGCAGCGTCATCAGTCCGGCGAGGATCAGCCGCTTGCGCAGCACCAGGCGACGGTAGGTCTCGCGCTGCACCACCAGGGTGTCGCTCGGTGCGCTCATGGCTTGACCTCGGGGGTGCGCAAGCTGACGAAATAGCCCGGCTCGTAAGGTACCGGCAGAAACCGCTCGTGCAGCTCGCGAAAGGAGGCCTCGGGGTCCAGGTCGGCAAACAGCGTGGGATGAAACCATTTGGCCAGTTGCTGGATGGCCACGAACTGGTAAGGGCTGTTGTAGAACTGATGCCAGATCGCATGAAAGGCCTGGTTGTCCTGCGCCTTGATCCCTGCGTAGGCTGGCCGTTGGGTGTACCAGGCCAGTTTGTGCCGGGCTTGCGTCATGTCGGCGCCCGGGCCGACGCCGACCCAATGGCCGCCAGGGGCGAACGCCTCCCAGTTGGCGCTGGTGACTACCACGTGCGCCGGGTTGGCGACGATGACCTGTTCGGGATTCAACTGGCCGAAGGTGCTGGGGATAATGCCTCTGGCGATATTGTCGCCACCGGCCATGTCGACAAAAAGCCCGAAGTTTTCGTTGCCGAAGCTCAGGCAGCAATCGTCCGTGTAACCGCCGATGCGTTCGATAAACACCGCGGGGCGCACAGGCTGCTGCGCCGCGATCACGTCGGTCACCCGGCGGATCTGCCGGTTGCGAAAATCAATGAAAGCCTCGGCACGCGCTTCTTTGCCCAACAGTCGGCCGAACAGGCGCATGGTCAGCTCGGTGTTCTGCATCGGTTGATTGCGAAAGTCGACGTACACCACCGGTATGCCCAGGGCATCGAGCTTCTCGATATAGCGCGCATCCTCGGTGGCATGCTGCGCCTCGATGTTGAGGATGATCACGTCGGGGTGCTGGGCGATCGCTTGTTCGATGTCGAAGGTCCCGTCTTCAAAACCGCCAAAGGTGGGAATCCTGGCAATGGCGGGAAATTTGCGCAGGTAGGCTCCGTAGGTGTCCGGGTCCGACTGGATCAGATCCTTGCGCCAGCCGACGATGCGTTCGATGGGGTTTTGCGTATCCAGGGCGGCGACCAGGTACAACTGGCGACCCTCCCCGAGAATCATCCGCCTGACCGGCAGATGGACCTTGACCTCGCGGCCGAGCAGGTCGGTGACGGTACTGCGCGCGGCATCCGCCTCGGCGGCGGGGGCGGGCAGTGAAGCCCCGAGCAAGCCAGCCACTAACAGCGCCGCGAAGGCGTGGCTGCGTCGAACGATGGTAACCATGGTTAAAGCCTTTACAGGTGTCAGAAGTCGACCGTGGCCGAGAGTAAAAGCGTGCGTGGCGAGCCCTGGGAAAACGCTCCATAAGAGGCGACACCCGACCAGTACTCGCGATCGAACAGGTTTTGCACCGTGGCGCGGAACGTTGTCGGCCGCTGTGCGATACGCGTGGTGTAACGTGCGCCGAGGTCGATGCGGGTCCAGGGATCCAGTTGTTGGCTGTTGGCCTGGTTGACGTACTGGCGGGCGGTATAGATCGCGCCACTGGTGAACGTCAGCCCCTCGACCCAGGGGATGTCCCATTCGGCCCAGAGGTTGGCTTGTACATCCGGCACGCCGACCGGAGTGTTGCCCCGGTTGGCGGCAATGCCGGTTTTGGTCAACTGTGCATCCAGCAGCGTCACTCCCCCGAGCAGGCGCGCGCCTGGGGCGACCTCGCCAAACAGGTTCAGCTCGATGCCCCGATTGCGCTGTTCGCCTTGCACCGAAAACGTCCCGCCCGACAACTCGCCGCTGGGCTTCTTGATCTGGAACAGCGCCAGGGTCGCCATGAACGTGCCGTAGTCGAGCTTGACCCCGATCTCCTGCTGCCGGGAAACGTAAGGGGCGAAGATCTGGCCTGCATTGGCGGCGTTGGCCGGGGCGACGTCGCCCTTGCTCAGGCCCTCAAGGTAGTTGTAGTAGAGCGACACATGGTCCCAGGGTTTGACCACCACCCCGAACAGCGGCGTGGTCTTGCCTCCGTCATACGATGTGCTCAGCGTACCGGAGGCGTTGTAGTTGCTCGACTCAATATGCTGTCTGCGCAGGCCGAAGGTGACCTGCAGGCGTTGCTCGAGCACCGACAGGGTGTCGGCGATGGCGATGCCGGATAATTGCGTCGCGGAGACCTTTGGCGTATCCGGCTCGGCAATCGAAGGCTTGGGCTGATCGATCGGGTGGTAGATGTTCGACAGGATGACCGCGCCGGATGTGATGCCACGGGACAACTCGTCGCGATAACGCGAGACTTGCAGGGCCGTGACGTGGCCGACCGGCCCGGTGTCGAAGCGTAGGCGCGTGCCCGCATCGACGGTGTAGCGCTGCACGTTGAACTTGTAATAGCCGGGTGTCGAGGCGGTGTCGCCGGCGGCGTTGAGGAGGGTTGGGGTCTGGTCGGACATGCGCGCGACAGCCGACCTGCCGCCACCGGCATGGGCGAAGACGGTCAAGGCGTCGGTGAGGTCGTATTCACCGCTGAGCAACGCGGATTTATCACGGGTTTCGGACCAGCCCCAGTCTTGGCTCACATTGGTCCGCCCATTGGCGGCGGAAGGTATCTCCACGCCCGTGTCGATCAGGAACGGTCGAGATGCCGCGTCGAACTTTTCTTGCTGGGAGATCAGGTCCAGGCTGCCTCGCAGGCGATCGGACCGGTAGTCCAGGGACACGGCGCCGAGCCCGACGGCGCGCGATTGGTCGTCGATCACGGTGTTGCCTTGCTGGACACTGGCGTTGACCCGCACCCCCCATCGGCGTTCCTCGCCAAAGCGCCGGCTGATGTCGATATGATTCCCCAGTTGCGCATCCTGGGCGTAACTGGCGGTGAACCGCGTCAAGTCTTCATCCAGGGAGCGCTTGGGCACCACATTGATCACCCCGCCGACGGCACTGTTGGGCGACATGCCGTAGAGCAGTGCGCTCGGGCCTTTGACGACCTCGATACGTTCGGCGTATTCGGTGAACACCCGATAGTTGGAGGCCACGCCATAGACACCGTCGAAGGCCAGCTCACCGAGGTTGCCTTCGCCGACCGGAAACCCACGGATAAAAAAAGAATCGACAATCCCGCCGGTCTGCCCGGTGGCGCGGACCGACGAATCGCGCTCCAGCACGTCGCCCACGGTCGTTGCCTGTTGGTCCTTGATCAGCGACGAGGTGTAAGTGCTGACGCTGAAGGGGGCGTCCATTACATCGGTATTACCCAGCATGCCCAGGCGTCCTCCCGCGGCCACCTGGCCCCCCGGGTACACCGGGGGCAAGGTCTCGGCCGGCTGGTCGTGGCCACTGATCGTGGTCTGCGCCAGGGTGACCCTGCGGAGTGCCAAGGTGTAGCTGCCGTCGTTGCGCAGCAGCATGTCCAGGCCACTGCCGGCCAGCAAATGCGCGACTGCCGCCTGGGTCGAGTAATTTCCAGAAAGCCTAGGGCTGATCAACCCTTCAGTGATCGACGGCTCGAAGGACAAGGCAATGCCTGCTTCCACGGCAAAGCTCGACAAGGTTGCGCCGAGCGGTCCGGGGGCAAGGTTGTACGCGCGCACGGTCACTGAATCCAGCTGCACCGGCGCGTCCGCCCGGGCCAAAGGGCAGGCCGCACCGATCAGGGTCAGGCTGAGCAACGCGCTGCGAATGACCGGCATCAATGGGGGGCCCTGTGGCGAGAGGAAGTGGCTGTTCCTTCATTGCCAGTTGAGATCAAAAAAAGTATCAGCCAGGCAACGCTTTATTTTTTTGCGAGGTTTGCCTTCGCGGCGTCAGGCGGGCGACAGCGTGACCCAATACCCGTTCAAATGGCCGGTGGCGAGCACCGGGTAGGTTTGCACCAGCATGTTCAAGGTGCGTTGGGTATCGCTGATCGGGAAGGCACCGGAGACACGCAGGTCGGCAATGGCCGGATCACAGCGCACAAAACCACGACGATAACGCGCCAGCTCGGCAACGAAATCCGCCAGGCGCATCTTGTCCGCCATCAGCATGCCCTGGGCCCAGGCACCGACGTAGCGACCGGCGGCAGTCAGCGCTCCAAAGGTCTGTGAGGAAAAGTCGGTGCGCTGCCCGGCGTTGACGATCAGCGGCGCGGTTTGGCGGTTTTCGGCCAGTTCCACTTTCACTGCGCCTTCCAGTACGGCGAGCTGGGTACGCGGGCCCAGTTCACGCACGGTAAAGCGCGTGCCCAGGGCCTGCATGCGGCCCTGTCGGGTGATGACGAGGAAGGGGCGGGGGACGGAAGCGGTATCCGGTGCGGTCTGCACCAGTATTTCGCCTTCGCGCAGATGGATCAGCCGCTGTTGGCCATCAAACAGCACATCCATGGCGGTGTCGGTATTCAACGTGATGCGTGAGCCATCGGCCAGGGTCAATTCGCGCCGTTGGCCCACGGCCGTGCGGTAGTCGGACGACCATCGGCCTGACTCCACCAGCTTCCAGCTGCCCCAACCCGCCGGTATCACCGCCAGCAGCAGGGCCAATTTACCCAGGGCCGCACGCCGCTCCAGATTGCTTGGCCGATCCAGCGCCGACATCGCCAGGGAAGACGGCAAGCCGCCCAGCTTGCTTTGCAGCAATTGCGCCCGCGACCACGCGCGATCGCGCTCGGGGCTGCTGACCTTCCAGCGCTCCCACTCGGCACGTTCGTTGTCGCTCAACCCGTTGTCGCTCAAACGCATCAGCCATTCGGCGGCTTCTTCAAGCACGTCGGGATTCAGCGGTGGCTCTCTGCGCAGCGCGCGCATCTATTCGACCATCATCATGCAGTGCAGGAACGCTTGCTTCATGTAGCGTTTGACGGTGATCAGCGAGACGTCCAGTTGCTTGGCGATGTCGTCGTATTTCAGCCCGTTGATCTGCGACAGCAGGAACGCCCGCTTCACCAGCGGCGGCAGGGCATCGAGCATGGCGTCGATTTCGTGCAGGGTTTCCAGCACCATGAAGTGCGATTCAGGCGACGGCACATCCTGTGCGGGCGCGTTGGCGAGTGCCTCCAGGTAGGCACGCTCCAGCGCCTTGCGTTGGTACCAGTTGATCAGGATGCCCTTGGCCACGCAGCTCAAGTAGGCGCGAGGCTGCTCGATTACCGTGACCTGTGAAGCCAGGATGCGAGTGAAGGTGTCCTGCGCCAGATCCGCCGCATCCATGGCGTTGCCCAGTTTTCTTTTCAGCGTCGCGTACAGCCAGCTGTGATGCCCGCTGTACAGGGCCTCAATCGCGCGCAGGTGACTCGGGTGGTTCGCGGAGTGGGTTTGGCTCATGGCGCGGGCGTGCATCTAATTGAGAAGTATTCCCAATGCTAGTTGACAAGATGCTTGAAAAGCAAGGGGGGATCAGTGCCCCGCGATCGGTGCGATCCCCTGTGCTGGCGTGTCCTTCATCGCCAGGCACCTGGTTCAATCCCGATCCGCGACTTGGTGGGGTTGCTTGCCCGCGGGCCAATAACGCAGGGCGACGATCAGCACCAGCGCCAGCGCATACGCCAGGCAAACGAACAGATACGTGTAGGGCAGGCCATACGCTTGGCTGAGCAAGCCGCCGATGCAGATACCGGCAATCGAGGCAAACTGCGCGGTGCTTTGCGCGATACCCAGTACATAGCCCTGTCGGGCGCTGTCGGCGGTGGTCGAGATCAGGGCCATCAGCACTGGCGTCGTGGCACCCAGCAGTACTCCCCAGACGAAGTAGGCCAGGATAAACACCACGGGGTTGCGGGTAATGCCCGCCACGGCGGTCAGCGCGATGCAACCGATCACCACGTAAGTGATGCGCTGCAGCGTCTGGCGTAGAGAGCGCTGCTCGAAGTAGCGCGACCATGCCGTCGCCGAAAGAATGAAGCCCAGGGCCAATAGCCCGTAGCACAGGCCGACCACTGAGTGGCTGACATCGAATGTGGAACTGACGTAAAGCGAGAACGAAGTCTGGGGCAGCATTCGCGCCAACAGCAGAATCCCCATGATGCCCAACAGCGACAGCAGGGGCGAGCCGCGCCAGCCGGCAGCGCTGGCCTGGGCGGGGGCAGAGGTGTTTACCGGCGTGGTTTTTTCCACGGGGGGGACGTCCGGCAGTGTCATGGCGGCGATCACCGTGCAGGCGGCACATAACACCGAGGCCACGATATTGATCCAGAAAAACGTCGCGTAATCGAGAATCAGGCCGCCGAGCACGGCGCCCAGCAACGAGCCGACGTTGGTCGAGATCTGCAGAATCGCGAACAGCCGGGCCCGGCGCGACGGGCTTTCGATACTCACGCCGTAGGCCTGCGCCGGGGCAATGTAGCCCGCGAAGGCACCCTGCAGGAAACGCAGGGCCAGGATCGCCCAGATGTCGCTGAAAAACGCCAGGCCGAGCTGGGTCAAGGACAACCCGGCGAGCGCGCGGATCATCATCAACTTGTGCCCGTATCGATCGCCGATACGGCCCCAGAACGCACTGGTCAGCATGATGCCCAGCATCGGTCCCACGTACACAGCGATGCTGGCGAAACTGAAAAGCGCCTCCGAAGAGGCCAGCTCGCGCAGGTGTACGGGCCAGAATGGCCCGCTCATTTCCATCGCGCCCATGGAGACCAGTTGGATCGCGAACAAAAGATAAACAAGGGTCCTGACACTTGAACCCTGAATGACACCTGCATGGGACATGAGACGGCCTCGGCGGATGAACCCGGTAAAAAAACAGGGAGGGATGATACTTTTTCGCAAGTCGGCTGGCATTAGGAGTGATTCCCATTTTCCTACGTTGAAAGGATCCTCTCGTCATGCCCGTTATCTGTCGTCCCTATGGTGAACGCGTGTTAACCCTCGCGATTCGGAGCGCCATGCTGAATGTCGTCTTGGTCGCATGCAGCGCCAACGCCTCGGCGGCTACGCCACAGCCCTCAGCGGGCGACGCGTCAACGCCTGACAGCGCGCAGAGCCTGATCCTCGACACCACCACCATCGACGCCCGCGAGGCTGGCCCCACGGCATTGCCGCCGGTACTGGCCGGCGGGCAGGTCGCCCGTGGCGCGCGCCTGGGGATGATGGGCAACAAGGATGTGATGGACGCCCCGTTCAGTGTGACCAGCTACACCGCCAAAACCCTGGCCGACCTGCAAACAGTGACGGCGGCCGACGCCCTGGAACGCGATCCTTCGGTGCGGTCCACGGGGCAGACGGGCGGTATCGTCGATTCGTTTTTCATCCGTGGGTTTGCCATCGGCGAAGGCAACCTTGGCGAGTTGGCCTATGACGGCGTGTACGGTGTGGCGCCGAACTACCGGACGTTCACCGACTACGCCGAACGCATCGAGGTGCTCAAGGGGCCCGGTGCGCTGATGTACGGTGTCTCGCCGAACAGTGGCGTTGGCGGCGTCATCAACATCGTGCCGAAGCGGGCGCTGGATGAAGACCTGACGCGCTTTACCGGCAGTTACGCATCGGACTCCCAAGTGGGCGGCCACTTGGACATCAGCCGGCGCTTTGGTGAAGAAAACCAGTTTGGCCTGCGCTTCAACGGCAGCCTCCAGGGCGGCGACACCGCCGTCGATAATCAGAAGCGCGAGGTGGATATCGGGGCCATTGCCTTGGATTATCGCGGCGAGCGGTTGCGCCTGAACCTTGACTACATCAGCCAGAAAGAAAACTTTGACGGCGCCTCGCGCCCCTTCACCGTCGCAACGGGCGTCGACGTGCCATCTGCCGCCAATGGCCGCACCAGCCTGCCGCAAAAATGGGGTTGGTCGGACACCAAGGAACAGTCGGCACTGCTCGGCGGCGAGTATGACTTGAGCGATGCGCTGACCGTGTTCGCCCATGCCGGCGGGGGCAAGTCGGATGTGAAGCGCCTGTCCGACCAGGTGCCCAGGATCCTCAACGATGCCGGCGATACCAGCAATATCCCGGGTTATTACAAGTTCAACGTCGACCGTTCGACCGCCGATGTGGGCCTTCGCGGGCTGTTCGCCACCGGGCCGGTGACGCACATGACCACGCTGATGGCGACCCGTTACCGGGACGAACTGTCCCGAGGCATCACCAATGGTAAGGAGATCCGCTCCAACATCTATCACCCGGTGGATACGCCCAAGCAATACCTCGACGCCCCCAAGGTGCTGCGCATTTCGGAGACGGAACTGTCCGGCGTCGCACTGACGGACACCCTGGGCATGCTGGACGACCGCCTCCAACTGACCCTCGGCCTGCGCCGGCAAGCGATCGAGTCGCGTAACTACAATGCCGCCGGGGCTGTCAGCTCCCGCAACAAAGACACTGCCACGACGCCGTTGCTGGGCGTCGTGGTCAAGCCCTGGGATGACGTGTCTTTGTATTACAACTATGTCGAGGGCTTGAGCAAGGGCGATACCGCCCCAGGCACCGCGAACAACGGCGGCCAGACATTCGCCCCTTATGTGTCCAAACAGCACGAGCTCGGCGTGAAGTATGAACACCACACGTTCATCACGACCGTGGCGTTGTTCCAGATCGAAAAACCCAGCGGCGAGCTGGGTGCCAACAATGTGTATTCCGTGCAATCGGAGCAACGCAACCGTGGCGTGGAGGTGAGCCTGTACGGGGAAGTCGCGCGGGGCACGCGCTTGATGGGGGGCGTGACGTTCCTCGACGGCGAGTTGACGAAGTCCGCCACCGCAGCCAACCGGGGCAACAAACCGGTCGGCGTGCCCGACATCCAGGCCAACCTCTGGGCCGAATGGGATACCCCATGGCTGGAAGGCTTTACCTTGACCGGCGGCGCGATCTACACCGACAGCCAATACGTCAACCAGGCCAACACCCAGGAACTGGACGCCTGGACTCGCATCGATGCGGGCGCGCGTTATGCCACGAAAATAGAAGGGCGACCTACGACGTTCCGCGCCACCGTGCAGAACGTATTCGACCGTGAGTACTGGTCGGGCGTCGCCTCCTACGGCGCCTTTTCCCCGGGATCTCCGCGCACCTTGCAGTTGTCGGCCACGGTTGATTTCTGAGGTCGGTGTGGAGTGTGCTTTTCATGACGGCGAATGTGCCGCGCACCGCCGGCGACCGGCTCGATGCAGCGATAGCGGAGTGAGTGTTATCGAGTAAAAAGTTTTATTGACTAAAGATAAATATCGGGTAATGATTTCTGCGCATCTGCTCTCATGCAGAGTCATCTCCAGGGTCATCTCCCGATGAGTCATAAAAACCCGTCTTTTCTTGCGACGCTTTACGTCGAGGCCACTGAATCGTCGTCGGCCACTTGCGCGGCCCCTTTGCTGATGCATGGCTTTCCCGCCGAGCCGGAACACCGAGTCACGTGGCACAACTGGATGCGTCCGCCCTTCAGCCAGTGGGGGTTCCGCAACCTGGCGCGCTTGCGCCCCACCATCGACGTACCGGCGGGCCCAGGGCCGGTCGGTACGCTCAAGCAGGCTCCCAATGCGCTGGACCAGCTGTGTTTCGACAGTGAGTGTGGGCTGAGCATCAGCGTTATCGACCACCTCGAGGCCAGCCAGACCGACGCCTTTTTGGTGATGCAGGGCGACACGGTATTGTTCGAGCGCTACTTCAACGGTCAGCAGGCCTGCGACCGGCACATCATGTTTTCGGTGACCAAGTCGCTGATCGGCACCCTTGGCGAACAGCTGGTTTCCAGTGGCGTGCTCGAGCCCGGGTTACCCGTCGCGTACTACGTGCCCGAACTGGTGGGCAGCGCGTTTGGCGATGCGACGGTGCGCCAGTTGTTCGATATGGCGGTGGGCATCGACTACAGCGAGGTGTACGACGATCCCAACTCGGAGAGCTCGCAGTACGGTTACGCCTGCGGGTTTCAACCGGCACCGGCGCAATACGCTCAATTCGAGTCGTTGTACCAGTACCTGCCATCCCTCAAAAAGCGCGCCAGCCACGGTGGCTTTTTCCATTACGTGACCGCGACCACCGAAGCCTTGGCTTGGGTCATGGAGCGCGCCTCGGGCAAGGCCTGCAGTCAGTTGTTGGCAGAAATCTGGAGCCGGCTGGGCTGTGATCGCGACGGCTATTTCTTGGCTGATCCCTGGGGACGTAACGTCGCCGGGGCGGGTTTCAGTGCGACGTTAAGAGACATGGCGCGCTTCGGTCGTCTGCTGGCCAACGATGGCTGTCACGAGGGGGTTGAGCTGCTGTCGCCCGAGACCGTGGCACGTATCGCCGCCGGCGGCGATCCGGCGATCTACGCGCAAAATGCCGAGTTCTCCGGCTGGACACCGGGTGCGTCCTATCGAAGCCAGTGGTACGTGTTCAACGATCACAGCCAGGCCCTGATGGCCGGTGGCATCCACGGCCAGTACCTGTTCATCGACAAGCCCTCCGGCGTCGTGATCGTCAAGCAATCGTCGCTGACCGATGCGGTCGGCCCGTTCGATGCCGATAGCGTGCGAATGCTGCGCGCTATCAGCGCTCACCTGAGTCACTGACACACCCCGAAAAATAAGAGTCTTGCGTTCTATTCACCTGGCTTTGCCATGTGTTGGCGGCGCTTTGCGTCGCCATTGACTGCCCTGTAACAACAATAATCACACAGGAGCTTCTTATGGTTTTCATCAAGCGTTTCTCTCGAGCGCTCATAGCGGTCGGCTTACCCTTGACCACCCACGTCGCGTTGGCGGGCTACACCTTTGAGGACGGCGATCTCAAGGGCGAAGTCAACCTCACCGCGGGGGGCGCGACGCTATCGACCCGCGGCGTCAACTTCGGCAGCGGCCGGGTCGATGCGCGCAACGGTAAAAATGGCGGCACCAAGATCGACTGGCAAGAGTTCTACGTAAAACCCGGGGTCAAACTCGAGTATGCGTTGCAACCCGATTTCAGCTTGCTGGCCGGCGGTTCCCTGGTCGCGGCAAGCACGTTCGGCGACGGCGACGCGGGCGGTTTTACCCGCAGTTCCGACGGCAAGGTTGCCGCTGAAGAACTGTACGGCGGGTTCCGCGCCGGTGAGTGGAAGTTCACGGCTGGCCGCCAGAACTACATGGTCGGTACGGGGTTCATCGTCATGGACGGCAACCTGGACCAGCTCAAGGACGGTGCCTACTGGCTGGGCCCTCGAACCGCCTTCAAGGATTCGGCGATCCTGGCCTGGGAACATGGCGCCTTGAAGTCTCAGGCATTCACCCTGCGCACCGACGATGACCTGGGTGATTTCCGCATGACCGGCGTCAACCTCGATTACAACCTCGACGACCAAGTGACCCTGGGCGCCATGGCCATGCGGGTCAACGCCCTGGGGCCCAAAGGCAGCACGCTGCCTCGTCGTCGCGACGGCATGCAGGTGTACAACCTGCGGGCGCTCAATGCCAAGGTGCCCGGCGTACCGGCGCTGACCCTGAATGCGGAGTACGCGTTGGAGCGCGGTAGCGGCGAGGGGGTCGATTACGATGCCAACGCCTGGTACGGCCAGGCCGACTATGCCTTCAGTACGTTGCCGTTGACGCCCGTCATCGGTTATCGCTACGCGAGCTTTTCCGGTGATGACAACCTCAGCGATAACCGCCAGAAAGCCTGGGACCCGTTGAGCAAGGGCTTCGTCGACTGGAGTACGTGGCTCGTCGGCGACGTGGTCGGCAACTACCTGCTGTTCAACAGCAACGAAAATGTCCAACAGTTCTCGCTCAAGACCCACCTCAACGAGACCCTGACCCTCGGCGCCATTCACTACCAGTTCTGGCTCGATGAGAAAAACTACATGGGCGCGGCGGTCCGCGATCGGCGCTTTGCCGATGAGAGCGTGATATTCCTCGACTGGACGCCCACGCCGTCGTTCTATACGTCGCTGTCCTATAACTGGGTCAAACCACTGGCCGCCGCCAAGCAGGTGTTCGGTGACGACCAGACCTTCAGTGCGTTGGAACTGTATTTCACCTATCGCTATTAAGTGCCGCGAGCCTTTGCGGCCGCGCTGGAGTGTTTTTATCATGAACAGTTTTTTGCGTAATACCGTGTTGGGCACTGTCGCTTCGTTGTTGATCAGCGGTTTTTGCCTGGCCGAAGAACGAACCGTAAGGATCTACAACTGGATCGAATACCTGCCGCCGGAAGTGCTCAAGAGCTTCCAGGAAGAGACCGGAATCCGCCCGATCTACGATGTATTCGACAGCGCCGAGACCATGGAGTCCAAGCTGCTGACGGGAAACTCCGGGTATGACGTGGTATTCCCGGGCACCGCCAACCTGGGGCATCTGATCACCGCCGGTGCCGTCCAACCGTTGGACCGCGGGCAGTTGCCGAACTGGCAGCACCTGGACCCCGAGTTCATGAAATCCCTGGAAGCGGTGGGGGACACCGGCAACCGCTACGCCGTGCCTTACCTATGGGGCACCACATTGATCGGCTACAACGTCGACAAGGTGCGCAAAGCTCTGGGCCCCGACGTGCAGATGAACAGCTGGGACATCATCTTCAAGGAAGAAAACCTCGCCAAGCTCGCCAGTTGTGGCGTGGGTTTCCTCGACGCCGGCAACGAGATCCTGCCGATTGCCTTGCACTACAAGGGCCTCGACCCCAATAGCCAGAAGCGTGAGGACTATGCGCAAGCCCAGGCCGTGATGATGAAGATTCGCCCTTACGTCACTTACTTCAACTCGTCGCGCTACGGCATGGACCTGGCCAACGGTGATATCTGTGTGGGCGTGGGCTGGTCCGGCGGTGTCGCATTGGCCACGCGACTGGCAGATGCCGCCGGCAAGGGCGTCAAGGTCGAGATGGCACTGCCCAAGGAAGGCGCGCCGATGTGGGCGGACGTGATGATGATCCCGGCCAATGCGCCCGATACTGCAGAGGCCCATGCGTTCATCAATTACATCCTGCGCCCGGACGTGATTGCGCGCATCAGCAACAAGATCGGCTACCCCAACCCGAACAAGGACGCCACTGCGCTGGTGGACGCCAGCATCCGCAACGACCCCAACATGTATGTGCCGGAGGAAGCGCGCAAGACCCTGTTCGCCCTGGAGCCGATCCCGGCCGCCGTGGAGCGCATCCGTACCCGCACCTGGACCGCCATCAAGAGCAACCGCTGATCAGGATGGCCTGACCCCGCAATGGGTCAGGCCTGCATGCCGTAAAACAGCAACTCGGTGATACGCCTGACCTGGGTAGAGTGCGCGTCGATATCCGGGTGTTCCTGGTTCACCAGTCGGAACAGTTGCAGGTGCGAATAGTCGTTCAACAGGAACGCGGCCAATTCCACATCGAGCTGCGGGCGCAGCTTGCCGGCCCGTTGCAATTCCCGCAGCAATTCGCTGATTTCGGCCCTGAGCGCATCGTTCATGGCCCGATAGCCTGCCGGCAGTTCATTGTTGCCACCGAAGAGAATCAGCGGCAGCAGTTCACGCCACAGGCTGGGGTGCATGACTTCCAACGCATAGCCGGTAAGCAGGCGTTCCAGGTGGCAGAGCGCTTCGACCGGGTCGTCTATTTCGTGGATCCGGCTGCGGGTGTCGGTGATCGCGCGTTGATCGGCGTGGTGCAGGATTTCCAGGATGATTTCCTGCTTGTTGCCGAAGTACTTGAACACCGTCGGCGGCGACACCCCGGCCTGGCTGGCGATCTGTTCGATGGTGGTGTTCTGGAAACCCTGGCGCTCAAACAGTTCGATCGCGGCCTTGCTGATAGCTTGCCGGCGTTCGGCTTTCTGACGTTCACGCAGTCCGCTCACAGGAGATCCTTGTCACGAGTAAAAAGAGGGGCGCTTGTCGCCCCGGTATCCCTGCAAAATACTTAATTGGGTAAAGCTTTTAAAGCACTAATTGCCATTCAAGGGGTTTGCCGCTGATGCTTCTTCAGCCTGTAGGCAAATTGAGCGCGGCTGAGCCCCACGAGCCTGGCGGCGGCGGCCAGGTTGCCGGCGTTTTGTTGCAGCGCTTCATTGATCAGGCGCGATTCAAGGCCGTCAATGGAAAACCCCTGGTCCAGCTGGCCAAGGGTGTCCAGCAGTGCAGGGCGGGGCGCTGTGGTGGTTAGCTGCGGCCCGCTATTTGACAGGCTGCCGTGGTCGTCCAGGCCATAGGGATCGGCGGGCATCGGCTCGTTGCGAAACAGGTGCACCAGGTCAATCGCTTGGCCTTCGTCACTGGCGATCAGGCCGCGTTCGATCAGGTTTTGCAGCTCGCGTACATTGCCCGCGAAGTCATAGCGCAGCAAAACCTTCAGGGCGCGCATGGTCAGGCCCGCCGGCGTTCGCGCGTATTCCTGGCAGAAGCGCGTGAGGAATGCGTTGATCAGCAGCGGGATGTCGTCCCTGCGTTCGCGTAGCGGTGGCAGGGCGATGGGGTAGACATTCAGCCGGTAGAACAGGTCTTCACGAAACGTACCGTCAGCCACGGCTTTACGCAGGTCGATATTGGTGGCGGCGACCACGCGCACGTTCACCTTGATACCGCGCACGCCGCCGACCCGTTCGATTTCCCGTTCCTGCAAGGCCCGCAGCAACTTGCTCTGCCCGCCCAGGCTGAGGCTGGTGATTTCATCCAGGAACAGCGTGCCGCCCTGGGCTCGTTCGAAACGTCCAGGGCGCGAGTGCGTCGCGCCGGTATAGGCACCGCGTTCGACACCGAAGAGTTCGGCCTCGATCAGGTTATCCGGAATGGCGGCGCAATTGAGCGCCACGAACGGGCCGTCATGGCGGTGACTGAGCTGGTGCAACTGGCGCGCAAACATCTCCTTGCCCACCCCGGACTCACCGCTGATCAACACCGTTGCCGGGGTCAGCGCGACGCGTTGCAGGGCTTGTGTCGCGGCGTTGAACGCCGCGCTGGCGCCCACCAGCGTTTGCGGCGGGTTGGCCCTGGCGCTGTGGCTCACCGGGTGCTCGGGCGTGGGCGCGAGCGTGGTGCTGGTGACGGCTTGGGACACATTCAGGTAGCGCAGGTCCTGCTCGACGTCACCCCATTGCTCGGCCGTCTTGCCGATCACCCGACAGCTGCGGTGGCCCATGCCACGGCATTCCACTTCGCGGAAAATCACCATTTGCCCGAACAGGCCACTGACGAAACCGATCGCATAGCCGGTTTCAGTCCAGCACACCGGGTCCTGGCCGATGCCGTAGGCGCGCACATGCTCATCGGCCTCGCAGGAGTGGTGCCAGAGGAACTCACCTTCATAGAACCCCGAATCGGCATCGAACTTGAAGTGCAGCGGCTCGACCTTGGTCATGCCCTCCAGGGTGTGCAGGTGTGTCCCGGCGCGAAACACGGCGGCGGCATCGGCCTGTGGCCAGCGCTCGCGTATCAACCGCGCATCCCGCGCGCCGGAGGCATAACCGGTGCGGGTGAACAGGCCGCGCGCCTGCTCCAGGCCCAGGCGCTCGATGACCTCCCCGCGCAGGGCGCCGAACGACGAACTGTGCAGCAACAACATGCGTTGATCGTTGAGCCAGATACGCCCGTCTTCGGGAGAAAAAAACAGGCAGTCGGTCAGTTCCGCCGGCGTGGGCGAGCTGCCGGCACTGAGTTGGCGGCTGTCGCCGCGCGGATGGAAGGCCGCATTGGCCACCCGGTCGTCGGGCAGCGCACTGGGGGGATTAGTCATTGTTATGCCCCTGCAAAGCGAGTGAACGATATGAGTAACTGCTCAGATAGTTATTAAACATAACCTTATCAATTGAACAAGTGGCAGGGCCCCGGTTCTTGCAGGCAACCGCTCGGTGGGGGGTGAGCGCAGCGCGGCGGGCCTCGACCCAGAGCCCTCGACGCGTTACGTCAGCAGCTTTGCGCGTAAGCGGCACAGCCTTTGCTCAAGGCTTGATGCGGCGTTTGCACCCTGTGCAGGCGATGACAATTACAAGAACTCGGAGTTGCCATGTCAGTGTCTGAAACCACTCACTTTCTACAGCGGGCCATTGCGTCCGAATGCCTGTTCAACGGCGATTGGATACCCGCCTCGGGGTCCGTGATCGCGGTGATCGAACCCGCCACCGGCGAACCCCTGATGCGCTGCGCCATGGCCACCCCGGCCGACATCGCCATCGCCTGCCGCAACGCGGCCCTGGCGCAGCCGGCATGGGCTGCATTCGGCCCTCGGGAGCGCGCCGAGGTGTTTCGCAAGGCGGCGGACCTGGCTCAGCAGTCCTTCGCGGAACTGGCGCTGTATGTCGCGCGGGAAACCGGCGGCGCATTGTTCAAGGGTGAACACGAAGTGCGCGAAGCGATAGTGCTGCTGCATCAGGCTGCGGGGCTGTTGTCCCAACCGCACGGGGTGGTGCTGCCCAGTGAAGCCGGGCGCCTGTCCTATGCGCGGCGTCAGCCCCATGGCGTGGTCGGGGTGATTTCGCCGTTCAATTTTCCGCTGATACTGTCGCTGCGCTCGGTGGCGCCGGCGCTGGCGGCGGGCAATGCGGTGGTGCTCAAGCCCGACCCGCAGACGCCGGTCAGCGGTGGTTTTCTCATCGCCCGGCTGTTCGAGGAGGCGGGCTTGCCCAAGGGCCTGCTGCAGGTGTTGCCCGGCGCTGCGCCGGAGGGGGAGGCGCTGTGCCGCGATCCGAATGTGCGGATGATTGCGTTCACCGGATCCACCGCGGCGGGGCGCAAAGTCGCCGAAGTGGCGGGGCGACACCTGAAAAAAGTCGCGCTGGAACTGGGCGGCAAAAACCCGCTGATCATTCTCGAAGACGCCGACCTCGACCTGGCCGCGAGCAATGCCGCCTGGGGCGCCTGGATGCACCAGGGGCAGATCTGCATGGCGACCGGCTTGATTCTCGCCCACGAATCCATCGCCGAACGCCTCACGCGCAAGCTGGTGGACAAGGCCCGGGCGTTGACGGTGGGCAATGCCGCCCGCGGTGAGGCCGCGCTCGGCCCATTGATCAACCAACGGCAATTGCAGCGCGTACACGCAATCGTCAGCGACAGCCTGCAAGCGGGCGCGCGGTTGGAGGCGGGCGGCGAATATGACCGGTTGTTCTACCAGCCCACCGTGCTCAGTGGCGTGCGTCCGGGTATGCGCGCGTTTGAGGATGAAATCTTCGGCCCGGTGGCCACGGTGGTCAGCTTCGCCACGGACGAGGAGGCCATCGAACTGGCCAACCGCACCGAGTACGGCCTGTCGGCCGCCATCATCTCGCCGTCGGTCGGGCGCGCCATGGCCATCGGCGAGCGGCTTGACTGCGGCCTGCTGCATATCAACGACCAGACCGTGGCCGACGAATGCATCAACCCGTTCGGCGGGCGCGGCGCCTCCGGTAATGGCGGCAGCGTGGGCGGGCCGGCCGACTGGGACGAGTACAGCCAGTGGCAGTGGGTCACGCTGAAAAATACACCGCCTGCCTATCCGTTCTGAGCCCTGGCTCATCGGTTTGATCCACCCATGCCTATACAAAAACAAGAGGGCTTGAACATGAACCTGCAGAACAAAACCTTGATCGTCACTGGCGTCGCTTCCGGCATTGGCGCCGAGCTGGCGCGGCTTGCGCGCTTCCAGGGGGCCACGGTGATCGGCGTTGATCGCCATGCACCGCAACTGACCCTGGATAGCTTCGTCCAGGCTGACCTGGGCGACCCTGCCAGCATCGATGCGCTGGTGGCACGCCTGCCGGCGCGCATCGATGGGCTGTGCAACATTGCCGGCGTGCCCGGTACGGCGCCCTTGCAAGCGGTGGCCACGGTCAATTACCTGGGGCTGCGGCACCTGACTCAATCGCTGCTGCCACGCATGCCGGCGGGCGGCAGCATCGTCAATGTCGCCTCGGTCCTCGGCGCGCAATGGCCGCAACGGCTGGAGCGGCACAAGGCCCTGGCCGCGACGCCAAGCTTCGAGGCAGGGCAGCAGTGGCTGGCGGCCAACCCGGTGGAGCAGGACAACTGTTATCAGTACTTCAAGGAAGCGCTGATCGTGTGGAGCTTCCAGCAATCCCAGGGCTGGTTTCGCGATCACTCGGTACGCATCAACTGCGTCGCGCCGGGGCCGGTGTTTACCCCGATCCTCGGCGATTTCGTCAGCATGCTCGGGCCGGAACGGGTGGCCGCAGACAGCCAGCGCATGACCCGGCCAGCCCTGGCCGATGAGGTGGCGGCGGTGATTGCCTTCCTCTGCTCGGACGCCGCGCGCTGGGTCAACGGGGTCAATCTGCCGGTGGACGGTGGCTTGGCCGCGACCTACGTGTAGCGCTTGCAACGGCGCTAAACCCCGGCGCGGCGCCTTCGCGCCGGGGGTCTTGAACAACAACAAAAATACAGGACATCCAAGATGCTCAAGCCTATCTTGCGGACGGTTGCGGCCATGCCTTTTGTCGCACTGTCATCGATTGCACACGCTTACGACCTGCCCGGGCTCAACCTCGGCAGCACCAGTTTCTACGACGGCTCACCGGCCCCGGCCGGCCCTGGCTGGTACCTGGAGGAATACCTGACGTACTCCCGAGCCAGCCGCTTCAATGACGCCAACGGTCACAAGCTGGCGTTGCCCAAGCAGGACCTGGACGTGGTGGCGCCCACCACGCAGATCATCTACCTCGGGCATCCCCTGGCCAATGGTGCGATGCCGGGACTCACCCTGATCAACACCTCCCTGGTCCACGCAGATGTCGACGATGGCTTGAACAATGCGGCGCTGAGTTCTCGCGCCGGGTTTGGTGATGTGACTGTGGGGCCCTTCCTGCAACTGCCGACCCTGAGCCGCGCCGATGGCAGCCCGTTGTTGACCCAACGTGTCGAAGCCGATATCTCGGTGCCGGTGGGGGCCTATGATCGCAAGCGCTCGATCAACCCAGGCAGCAACTTCTGGTCATTCAACCCGTATTACGCGGCAACGTACTGGTTCAGCCCGAAGTGGTCGGCGAGCGGGCGTTTCATGTACCTGTGGAATGGCAAGAATGATGAGCCGCAGGCCGGTTTTGGGGATGTTTCCGATACCCAGGCCGGCCAGGCGTTGCATGCCAACCTGACCGTGCAATATGCCTTGAGCCAGCAACTGAGCGTGGGGGTGAACGGCTACTGGTTGAAGCAGATCACCGACACCCAGGTGGACGGGCACGCCGTGAGCGGGCGCCGGGAGAAGGTCTGGGCCATGGGCCCAGGCCTGTTATACGCCTTCAACAAGGAGAACGTGCTATCGGTGAACGCCTACTTTGAACAGCAGGCTGAGAACCGCACCGAGGGCAATAAACTGGTGCTCAATTGGCTGCACAAGTTCTAGGCTTTGGTGTGCCCGGCCGCTTCCGGGGTGGACAGGTTCAGTGGCGCCTTACGCACCATGACGGTGATGATAGCCAGCGCCGCGATCGCCAACCCGGGAGAGGTCGCCAGCAGGACGCCTGTGGTGCCCGCACCTGCGGCGAGCAGTTGTCCCGCCGCCAGCGGTCCGGCCACCGAGCCCAGCCGGCCGATGGCCACGGCCGCACCGACACCGGTGGCGCGTACCGCCGTTGGATAGGAGGGCGGTGCCGACGCATAGAGCACCAACTGCGCGGCCATGACGAACAAGCCCGCGGCGAAACCGGCGATGGCCATGGGCACGATGCCCACCGACAGCCCGACCCCGGCCAGGGCCGCGAGCAGCCCGGCATACACGAACAGCACCACTCTGAGGGCATTGCAGCGGTCCAGCAGGACACCGCCGAGCAGCGAGCCAAGGGCGCCGCCGATGTTGAACAGCATCTGCACCATGCCCGCCTGGGGTTTGCTGAAGCCTTGTTCGAGCAACAACGACGGCAGCCAGTTGAGCAGCATGTACATCACAGTCAGGGTGAAGAAGTAGCTGAGCCACAAGGCCAGCGTGGTGCCTGCGCGCCCTTCGCCGAACAGCGCCTGGCGGGTGGAGGGGCGGGCACTGAGGGTATTGTCGAGCTGTTGGCGAAAGGCGTTGGACTCGGGCAGCAGCAGGATCATCAACGGCACGGCCAGCAAGGGCGCCAGGCCGCCGATGATAAAGGTGGTCTGCCAGTGTTCACTGGAAAACATCGCCACCACCGCCGCCAATGCGCCGCCCAACGGCACGCCGCAGTACATCACACTGATGGCGGTGCCCCGGCTGCGTTCGCTGACCGCTTCGGCGCACAGCGCGATCAGGTTGGGCAGCGCGGCACCCAGCCCGAGGCCGGTCAGAAAGCGCACCAACAGCAGGCTCGAGTAGCTTTCGACAAACGCGGTGCAAAGCGAGAACAGCCCGAACAGCAGCACGGCGATCACCAGGATTTTTTTGCGCCCGATTCGGTCGGCGACCCAGCCACCGAAGAACGCCCCCGGCAGCAGGCCAATGATCCCGACGCTGAACACCCAACCGAGCATCTTCGGGTCCAGGGCAAAACTCTGGCGCAACCCCGCGGCGGCGGTTCCGGCGGCTTGCAGATCGAACCCTTCGATCAGCGCAACGATAAAGCACAACGCGATAGTCAGCGTCGAACGACGCGATGGACTGTCCATGGGCAAACCTCATTGTTGTTGTTTTTGTTGTGGTGGCGAGCGCAAGTGGCTGCTGCTGATTAAGATAACAAAGATAACTAAAAAATGAATGGCGTATTAAAAATGCTAAAAACAGTAAATAAGTGCTTTAAATTCATGGTGTTGTGATGCGTGTCACTGTTCATCATAAAAATAGATAGCTTTATTAATGTTCGATTATCGGTCAGTCGCTGTTGACGAGTGCCGTCGGCTGTTTCCATTCTCTATTGGCGAAGCCGAACGGGCCGAGCGTGTGCCACCCCCAAAAACAACAACAAAAAATGGACAACGAACATGCCAAAACTCCCGATGGAGGACGCCGTTGCAGTGGCGTCCGTCTCCTGTGTGTCGAACCGCAAGCCAGGCCTGGTCATGGCGTTGCTGGCCTTGAGCGTGTTGCCCTCCCAGCTGTGGGCGGCCGGCTTTATCGACGACAGCCACGGCACCTTGACCCTGCGCAATTACTATCTGGATCGCGACTACAAGGACGACGGTGCAAAGACCGCTGCGCGAGAATGGGCCCAGGCGTTCATCCTCAACCTGGAATCGGGGTACACCCCGGGCCCGCTGGGCTTTGGCCTGGATGTGCGCGGGTTGATGGGGGTCAAGCTCGATTCTTCGCCGGACCGCAGCGGCACCGAGTTGTTGCCGGTGTCGGCCAGCGACAAGCGTGCCGCCGATGAGTACTCGCGCCTGGCGCCGACCGCCAAGATGCGGTTTGCCCAAACCACCGTGAAGACCGGTGACGTGTCGATCTTCCTGCCGTTCGCCTTTGCCAGCCCGTCGCGCCTGCTGCCGCAAACCTTTCGCGGCACCACCTTGAGCTCCAAGGATATCGACGGCCTGACCTTCAATACCGGCTATATCGACCGCATCAACAAACGCGACTCCACCAGCTACCAGGCCATGACCATCGCCTCGCCCAACCGGCGTTTCAACGCCACCGCCACCACCTCGCACCTGGCTTACGTCGGCGGTGACTACCAGGTCAACAAAGACCTCAGCCTGCGCGCCTATCACTCGCAGATAGCCGACCTCTACCAGCAGGACACCCTGGCGTTGCTGCACAATCTGCCCGTGGGCGATGGCGTGCTCACCAGCGACTTGCGCAGTTTCTTCAGTCGCGAGGACGGCAGCGCCAAGGCGGGGAACGTGGATAACCGCAACCTCTCGGCGTTGTTTGGCTACCGCCTGGGCGGTCACAAATTCAGCCTGGGCTACATGCATTCCAGTGGGGAGACGGCCACGCCCTATATCTCCGGGACGGAGCTGATGGGCATGAGCGAACTGACCATGAGTTCGGACTTTCTCAACGCCAAGGAGCGCACCTGGCAGGCGATCTACGACTATGACTTCGCGGCTTCCGGTTTACCGGGCCTGAAGGGCCGGCTGCGTTACGTGCGCGGCGATAACATCGAGCTGGCGGCATTCAACGCCGAGGATCGCAAGGAGCGCGAGTTCCAGATGGAGCTGGGCTACGTGATCCAGAGCGGCCCGCTGAAGAACGTCGGGCTGCTGGCGCGCAAGTCGATCTATCGCAATGACTTCCCGGCTGGCGCGGCATTTCGCGATGAAAACCAGACCCGTTTCCTGGTGCTCTACACCGTGGCGCTCTGGTAAGCCGTCAGTCCTGATACACCTTCTTCAGCAAGCGCAGCAGCTCTGCACGTTCCTCACCGTCCAGGGCTGCGGTGGAGTCCAGGTCACTCTGGACGGCGATCTCTTTGAGCGCCTTGAGCAGGGTTTCGCCGGTCTTGCTGAGGAAGATCCCATAGGAGCGCTTGTCTGGTTTGCAGCGCACACGCACGGCGAGGGCGCGGCTTTCCAGCTTGTTCAGCAACGGCACCACCTGGGGCGGCTCAATCGCCAGCGCGCGAGCCAGGTCGGTCTGCATCAGGCCGGGATTCTGCTCGATGATCGCCAGGGCCGAGAACTGAGCGGGGCGCAGGTCGTGCTCGGCAAGCCGACCGATCAGGTTCTGGAACAGCTTGAGCTGCGCACGCCGTATGGCGTAGCCGATCAGGTCGTCCAGGGCCGAATCCAGCGGCGCACGCCCCTCGGTGGTGTCGGGCAGGGCCAGGTTGGCGTCGGCGATGTTGGAAGGCTTGGCCATTGACAGTGCAATCCTCAGAAGGTGGAGGTTAAGAAAGCTATCTAGTTTGCCGAGGTTCGCGAGCCATGGCTATGCCGGCTTTTCATAACGCCCGAGCGGCTTAGGTTTTACAAGGGGAAAATATTGGTTATCAAGGTTAATAGTTAATTGACATAACTATATTTGCGGTTTAATTTCGAATCATCTTCCAACCAAGAACAAGAGCGTACCGTCATGAGCAATTACGAAGGCCGTTGGACCACCGTCAAGGTTGAAATCGAGGAAGGCATTGCCTGGGTCATTCTCAATCGCCCGGAAAAACGCAACGCCATGAGCCCGACCCTGAACCGCGAAATGATCGACGTCCTGGAAACCCTGGAGCAGGACCCCGACGCCGGCGTACTGGTACTGACCGGTGCCGGTGAAGCCTGGACCGCCGGCATGGACCTCAAGGAATACTTTCGCGAAGTGGATGCCGGCCCGGAAATCCTCCAGGAGAAAATCCGCCGCGAAGCCTCGCAATGGCAATGGAAACTGCTGCGCATGTACGCCAAGCCCACCATCGCCATGGTCAATGGCTGGTGCTTCGGCGGCGGCTTCAGCCCATTGGTGGCGTGCGACCTGGCGATCTGCGCCGACGAAGCCACCTTCGGCCTCTCGGAAATCAACTGGGGCATCCCACCGGGCAACCTGGTGAGCAAGGCCATGGCCGACACCGTGGGCCATCGTCAATCGCTGTACTACATCATGACCGGCAAGACCTTCGGCGGGCAGAAGGCCGCCGAGATGGGCCTGGTCAACGAAAGCGTACCGCTGGCGCAACTGCGCGAAGTGACCATCGAACTGGCGCGCAACCTGCTGGAGAAAAACCCGGTGGTGCTGCGGGCGGCCAAGCATGGCTTCAAGCGTTGCCGCGAACTGACCTGGGAGCAGAACGAGGATTACCTCTACGCCAAGCTCGATCAGTCGCGCCTGCTCGACACCGAAGGCGGCCGCGAGCAGGGCATGAAGCAGTTCCTCGACGACAAGAGCATCAAGCCCGGCCTGCAGACGTACAAACGCTGAGGCTGGCTGGCGAATGGCGGGCGCATCCCGCTGTTCGCGGCCTCACCCTGGCGCTACTGTGACATCGCTTGAATGCATTCCCCATAAAGACAATAAAGAGGAATCACCATGCTGGACGTGCCCCTGTTGATCGGCGGCCGGTCGTGCCCCGCCCGTGACGGTCGAACCTTCGAGCGTCGCAACCCGGTGACCGGTGAAGTGGTTTCGCGGGTTGCCGCCGCGACCCTGGACGATGCCGACGCCGCCGTGGCCGCAGCCCAGGCGGCGTTCCCCGGCTGGGCCGCGCTGGCGCCGAATGAACGCCGCACCCGGTTGCTCAAGGCGGCCGAGCACTTGCAGGCGCGCAGCGCCGAATTCATTGCCGCCGCCGGCGAAACCGGCGCCATGGCCAACTGGTATGGCTTCAACGTGCGCCTGGCGGCCAACATGCTGCGTGAAGCAGCGTCGATGACCACCCAGATCACCGGTGAAGTGATCCCCTCCGATGTCCCCGGCAGTTTCGCCATGGCCCTGCGTCAGCCGTGCGGCGTGGTGCTGGGGATTGCGCCGTGGAATGCCCCGGTCATCCTCGCCACGCGCGCCATCGCCATGCCGCTGGCCTGCGGCAATACCGTGGTGCTCAAGGCTTCGGAGTTAAGCCCGGCAGTGCATCGCCTGATTGGCCAGGTCTTGCAGGATGCCGGGCTGGGCGATGGCGTGGTCAACGTCATCAGCAACGCACCGGCCGATGCCGCCGCGATTGTCGAACGGCTGATCGCCAACCCGGCGGTGCGCCGGGTCAACTTCACCGGCTCGACCCATGTCGGGCGGATTGTCGGCGAACTCTCGGCGCGTCACCTCAAGCCGGCCTTGCTGGAACTGGGCGGCAAGGCGCCGCTCCTGGTGCTCGACGACGCCGACCTGGATGCGGCGGTTGCCGCGGCAGCGTTTGGTGCCTACTTCAACCAGGGGCAGATTTGCATGTCCACCGAGCGCCTGATTGTCGATGCCAAGGTCGCCGATGCGTTTATCGCCAAGCTGACCGCCAAGGTCGCCAGCCTGCGCGCCGGTGACCCCGCGGCGGCGGATTCGGTCTTGGGTTCCCTGGTGGATGCCAGCGCCGGTACGCGCATCAAGGCCCTGATCGACGATGCGCTGGGCAAGGGCGCACGGCTGGTCGCGGGCGGCCAGTTGGAGGGCAGCATCCTGCAGCCGACCCTGATCGATGGCGTCACCGAGAACATGCGCTTGTACCGCGAAGAATCCTTCGGCCCGGTGGCGGTGTTGCTGCGCGGTGACGGTGATGAAGCACTGCTGCGCCTGGCCAACGACTCCGAGTTCGGCCTGTCGGCGGCGATCTTCAGCCGCGACACCGGGCGTGCGCTGGCGCTGGCGCAGCGGGTGGAGTCGGGCATTTGCCACATCAACGGGCCGACCGTGCATGACGAGGCGCAGATGCCCTTTGGCGGGGTCAAGTCCAGCGGTTACGGCAGCTTTGGCGGCAAGGCGTCGATTGAACACTTCACGCAATTGCGCTGGGTGACCTTGCAGAACGGGCCGCGGCATTACCCGATCTGAGCAGGCGTCGCGACATAACAATAACAAGGCGGCTGTGATCCGCCTTGCTGGAGGACACCCTTGTGAGTTCCGAATTCAGACCGCAACCCCAGCCCGCACCGCGCTACCGCGAGGTCTCCATCGGCCACGCCCCGGTGGCGGTCACTGAAGAGCAGGGCGTGCTGCATATGCGTTCCCTGGAGCCATTGGCCGAGTTGCCGGCGCGCTTGCTCGATCGTCTGGTGCATTGGGCCCGGGTGCGTCCCGAACAGACCTTCATCGCCGCACGCCAGGCCGATGGTGACTGGCGTCGCGTCAGCTACGCGCAGATGCTTGAGAGCGTGCGGGCGATTGCCCAGGCCTTGCTGAGTTACGGCCTGTCGGCAGACAAGCCGCTGGCGTTGCTGTCGGGCAACGACATCGAGCATCTGCAACTGGCCCTCGGCGCGATGTACGCCGGTATCCCTTACTGCCCGGTGTCGCCGGCGTATTCGTTGTTGTCCCAGGACTTCGCCAAGCTGCGGCATGTATGCGACCTGCTGCAGCCGGGGCTGGTGTTCGTCAGCGATGCGGCGGCCTACCAGCGCGCGATCGACGCGGTATTGCCGGCCGAGACGCCGCTGATCTGCGTGCGCGGCCATGTGCCGGGACGCACCCAGGTCAGCTTCGCGAGCCTGCTGCAAACCCCGGGCGGCAGTGCGGCCGATCAGGCGTTCAATGCCACCGGCCCGGACAGCATCGCCAAGTTTCTTTTCACCTCGGGCTCGACCAAATTGCCCAAGGCGGTGATCACCACGCAACGCATGCTCTGCGCCAACCAGCAGATGCTGTTGCAGACGTTTCCGGTGTTCGGCGAAGAGCCGCCGGTGCTGGTGGACTGGTTGCCGTGGAATCACACCTTCGGCGGCAGCCACAACGTCGGCATCGTGCTCTACAACGGCGGCACCTTTTACCTCGACGCTGGCAAGCCCACGGCCCAGGGGTTTGCCGAGACCCTGCGCAACCTCAAGGAGGTGTCGCCCACGGCCTATCTGACGGTGCCCAAGGGCTGGGAAGAATTGGTCAGCGCCCTGGAGCAGGATGCCGAGTTGCGCGAGTGCTTTTTTGCGCGAATGAAATTGTTTTTCTTCGCCGCCGCGGGCCTGTCGCAAAGTGTCTGGGACCGCCTCGACCGGGTGGCCGAACAGCACTGCGGAGAACGCATCCGCATGATGGCCGGGCTGGGCATGACCGAAGCCGCGCCATCCTGCACCTTCACCACCGGGCCGTTGTCCATGGCCGGCTATATCGGTTTGCCCGCGCCGGGCTGCGAGGTGCGCCTGGTGCCGGTGGACGGCAAGTTCGAAGGGCGCTTTCGCGGGCCGCACATCATGCCGGGGTACTGGCGGGCGCCGGAACAAACCGCCGAGGTGTTTGACCCGCACGGCTTCTATTGTTCGGGGGACGCGATCAAGCTCGCCGACCCGAATCGGCCGCAACTGGGGCTGATGTTCGACGGGCGCATCGCCGAGGATTTCAAACTGTCCTCCGGGGTGTTTGTCAGTGTCGGGCCGTTGCGCAATCGCGCGGTGCTGGAAGGCTCGCCGTATGTGCAGGACCTGGTGATTGCCGCGCCGGACCGCGAATGCCTGGGCGCCCTGGTCTTCCCCAGGCTCTATGAATGCCGCCGGCTGGCGGGCTTGAACGCCGACGCGAGCGACGCCGACGTACTCGCCAGCGTGCCGGTGCGCCAATGGTTCGGCGACTGGTTGCAGCGCCTCAATCGCGACGCCACCGGCAATGCCAGCCGTTTGGAATGGATTGCCTTGCTCGACGAGCCGGCGTCTATCGACCGTGGGGAAATTACCGACAAGGGGTCGATCAACCAGCGTGCAGTACTGCAATGGCGCGCGGCCAAGGTCGAGGCGCTGTATCGCGGTGAAGATGCTGCGATCCTGCGTGCCGAGCCCCGGCCTTGAGCGGCGTGGGGCAGTATTCGGCGTTTGCCGACGTGGCGATTTACGAGGCGCTACGCACGCCGTGGGTCGACCTCGGTGGCGCCTTGTCCCTGGTCTCGCCCATCGACCTGGGGATCAAGGTCGGCCGTGAAGTCCTGGCCCGTGCCGGTATCGACCCGCTGGCGGTGGACAGCGTGCTGGCCGGCTCCATGGCCCAGGCCAGCTTCGATGCCTATTTGCTGCCGCGGCATGTCGGGTTGTACAGCGGCGTGGCGCAATCGGTTCCGGCGCTGGGGGTGCAGCGCATCTGCGCCACGGGTTTCGAGCTGTTGCGCCAGGCCGCTGAGCAACTGCGCGACGAGGTGCAACTGGCCTTGTGCGTGGCCAGTGAGTCGATGTCCCGCAACCCGATTGCGGCCTACACCCACCGGGATGGGTTTCGTCTCGGTGGCGAAGTGCAATTCAAGGATTTTCTCTGGGAAGCCCTATACGACCCGGCTCCGGGGCTGGACATGATCGCCACCGCCGACCACCTGGCGCGCCGCCATGGCCTGAGCCGCGAGGCTGTGGACCGTTACGCCTGCGCGAGCCATCAGCGTGCGTTGCAGGCGCAGCGTGACGGTGCGTGGGCTGAAGAGATCGTGACGGTCGATAACCAAGTGTTCGAGCTGGAGGGGTATCAGCCGCGTGGCATCCGCCTGGCGCGCCGCGCCGCTGCCGTCACCCAGGACAGCCACCCACGGCCCACCGACCTTGCGGCCCTGGCACGCTTGCGCGCCGTGCATGCCAATGGCGTGCAAACCGCTGGCAACAGCTGCGCGGTGGTCGATGGTGCGGCGGCAGCCCTGGTCGGGCGCGCCTCGGCCTGCCCGCGTGTGCCCCTGGCCCGGCTGCTGGCCAGCGCGGTGGTCGGTGTGGCGCCGGAGTTCATGGGCATCGGTCCGGCGCCGGCGATCCGCTTGCTGCTGCATCGCAGCGGGTTGAGCCTGGATGACATCGGCCGTTTCGAGATCAACGAAGCGCAGGCGGCCCAGGTATTGGCGGTGGCCCAGGAACTGGAGCTGGACAGCACCCGGCTCAACGTCCAGGGCGGTTCGCTGGCGGTGGGGCATCCATTGGCCGCCACCGGCCTGCGCTTGGTCATGACGCTGGCCGGGCAATTACGCCGGCACAACCTGCGCTACGGGATTGCCGCTGCGTGCGTCGGCGGTGGGCAGGGCATGGCGTTGTTGATCGAGAACCCGGCCTATCGCGGTTGAGCGTTCAACGGTGTAACTCCTTTTTATTCGATGAGGTTTGCCATGTGGAGCTATCAGGCGCCGCTGCGCGATATGCAATTTGTGCTTGAACATTGGCTGCAAGCCCCCCAGGCGTGGAGCCATGTTCCGGCGTTCGAAGCGTTGGACATGTCTCTCGCCGTTCAAGTGTTGGAGGAAGCGGCGCGCTTCAGCCAGGGGGTGCTGGCGCCCCTGAACAGTAGCGGCGATCGTCAAGGCTGTCGCTGGAACGCCGGCCAGGTCAGCACGCCGGAGGGTTTCGCCGAGGCTTATCGCGCCTATGTCGACGGTGGCTGGCCGGCCTTGGCGTGCGCTGAAGGGCAGGGCGGCCAGGGGTTGCCGCAACTGCTCGACGCGGCGCTGCAAGAGATGCTCTACGCCTGCAACCACGCGTGGGCCATGTACACCGGGATCGCCCACGGCGCCTACCTCTGCCTCAAGACCCACGCCGCGCCCTGGTTGCAGGCGCGTTACTTGCCCGAGATCATCAGTGGGCATGCCTTGCCCACCATGTGCCTGACCGAGCCCCAGGCCGGCAGCGATGTCGGGTTGCTGCGCTGTCGCGCGACCCCCGAGGGCGATGGCCGTTATCGCCTGCAGGGCAACAAGTTGTTTATCTCCGGCGGCGAGCACGACCTCACGCCCAATATCCTGCACCTGGTACTGGCGCGCCTGCCCGATGCGCCGCCGGGCAGTCGCGGCCTTTCACTGTTCCTGGTGCCCAAGCGACTGGACGACGGCCAGGCCAACGCTGTGCATTGCGACGGCATTGAACACAAGATGGGCATCAAGGGCAGCGCCACGTGCTCGCTGGTGTTCGACGGCGCCCTAGGCTGGCTGATCGGCGACGCCAACCGCGGCCTGGCGGCGATGTTCGTGATGATGAACTCGGCGCGCCTGCATGTCGGCCTGCAAGGCCTGGGGCATGTCGAGGCGGCTTGGCAGAACGCTGCGCAATACGCCGCCGAGCGCGTGCAAATGCGTGCGCCGTCGAGGCCGCAAGGGGTATCGGCCCAAGCGGCTGACCCTATCCGTTATCACCCGGCGATGCGCCGCGTGTTGCTGGAGTTGCGCACGGCCAGCGAGGGGATGCGGGCCATCGGTTATTGGGCCGCGCATTTGCTCGATCAGGCCGAGCATGACCCGGACCCGCAAGCACGAGCGTGCGCCGGTCAACTGGCGCAGTTGCTGACGCCGATCATCAAGGCGTTTTTCACCGAGCAGGGTTTCCGTCAGGCGAGCAATGCCTTGCAGGTCTTCGGCGGTTACGGCTACGTCGCCGAGTTCGCCATCGAGCAAACGCTGCGCGACAGTCGCATCGCGATGATCTATGAGGGCAGCAACGAGATCCAGGCCAATGACCTGCTGCTGCGCAAGGTGCTGGGCGACGAGGGGCGGGCCTTCGACTTGCTGCTGGCAGTGCTGCGCACCGAGGCCGGGCAGGGCGGCCAATGCGCCGCGTGTGCAGGTTTCGCCGACGCGCTGGGCAGCCTGTGTGACGCGCTGGCCCGTGTGGTCGAGGCCATACGTGAACGGGCGCTGGAAGACAGCGAGTACCCCTATCGGGCCGCGCCGGACTTTCTCCAGTTATGCGGCGTGGCCCTGCTGGCCCTGGCATGGGCGCGGGCCGCTCGGGTTTCCCGGGCATTGCCCGAGGACGATCCGTTGCGCGCCGCCAAGCTGCAAAGCGCCGGGTTCTTTTTCGATTACCTGCCGTCCCGGTTGGCGCAGCACCTGGGCGCGATAGACGCGGCACGCGCGGCGTTGGCGTTCGTCTGACGCGGTCGGATGCTTACGGTACTACTTGCGGTACTACTTGCGGTACTACTTGCGGTACTACTAGCGGTACTACTAGCGGTACTATGGCGACCCACGTTTTCTGGAAGTTGCCTGGATGAGTAAACCCGGTCAATTGGTGCTGGTTGCACTGCGCAAGATGATCGCCAGCGGCGAGTTGGCGGCGGGCGAGCGGCTGATGGAGATTCCCACGGCGCAACTGTTCGGTGTGTCACGCATGCCCGTGCGTATGGCGTTCCGTACCCTTGAGCAGGAAGGGCTGCTGGTGCCGTTTGGCGGGCGTGGGTATCAGGTGCGTTCGGTCAGCCCGGACGACATTGCCGGCGCCGTCGAAGTGCGTGGCGTGCTCGAGGGCCTGGCTGCGCGTCAAACCGCCGAGCGCGGGTTGTCCGCCGCGGCGCGTGCCACGCTCGAGCGCTGCCTGGTGGAAGGCGATCAACTGTTCGACAAAGGGTACGTGACCGAGGACGACCTTGAGGTCTATCACGACCTGAACATGCGCTTTCACCGCGTCATCGTTGAAGGCAGCCACAACCCGGCGATCGCCGACGCACTGGCACGCAATGATCACCTGCCGTTCGCATCGGTCACCGCGCTGGCGGTGGATCGCGACGACATGGTCCGCGAATACCGGCGTTTCAACTATGCCCACATGCAACATCACTCGGTCTTCGATGCCCTGGTCAATCGCCAGGGCGCGCGGGCCGAAGCGATCATGCGCGAGCACGCCAACGCGACCTTGCGCTATGCCGAGATCTTCGGTTCCGCGACCGCCAACGCGCGGATGAAGGTCATTTTGCCCACGGCGTGATGCCTTTCAGAGATCGAGCACCAGCAGCGTGGTTTTCGCGCGCGAGCAGCAGGGGGTGAACTGGTCGTTCAGCGCTTGTTCCTGCTCGGTGAGGAACAGGTCGCGGTGCTCCGGTATGCCTTCGAGCACGCGGGTCAGGCAGGTTCCGCAAATCCCTTGTTCGCACGACACGGCAATCTCGATACCGTGGCTTTCCAGGACCTGGACCACGCTCCGGTCGGCGGGTACGTCGAAGACCTGGCCGCTGCTGGCGAGCTTCACCGAAAACCCTGCGTCGAGGCTGCTGTCCAGCGGCGCCGCAGCGAAGTATTCGCGGTGCAGGCATTCCTCCTGCCAGCCCTGGGCCCGAGCGCTGTCGAGCACATGCTGCATGAAGCCGCCGGGGCCGCACACATACAGGTGGATGTTGGCGTCGGGCGCCGCCAGCACCTGGGCGGTGTTCATTGCCGTATGGGGCTGCTCGTCGAAATGCAGGAACACGCGTTCGGCGAACGATGAGTCCTTGAGGCGTTGCACAAAGGCGGCGCGTTCACTGGCGCGGGCGCAATAATGCAGTTCGAAGTCAGCCCCGACATGGGCCAGGCGCTCGGCCATGCACAGGATCGGGGTGATGCCGATGCCGCCGGCGAACAGCAGACTGCGTCGGGCTTCGTGCGCCAGCGGGAACAGGTTGCGCGGTTCGCTGATCTGCAGGCGGGCGCCCTTCTGTATGTGTTCGTGCAGGCAACGGGAGCCGCCACGGGAGGCCGGGTCGTTGAGCACGCCGATCAGGTAGCGATGCCGTTCTTCCGGGTGATTGCACAGGGAATACTGACGGACCACGCCGTCGGGCAGGTACACGTCGATATGCGCGCCAGCGCTGAAGGCCGGCAGCGCCTGGCCGTCGACGCGGGCCAATTCAAAGCTGCAAATGTCCTGGGCTTCGTTGTTGCGGGATACCACCACCACATCGATCATGTTCAGTCCTCGTAGCGTTAGCGCGCGGTTCAGGCGCGGGTCGTGGTGATCAGTTGCGGCGCGAGGGCGCGCTCCTTGGCGATCAGCCGTTCGAGGACCTTGCGTGACTGCACGCCACCGGCATCGATATTGAGCTTGAGCAGATTGCGCGTCGGGTGGGCCAGCAGGTTCTGTTGCTGGCGTTCAAGCATCTCCAGGTCTTCGCTGAAAATCTTGCCCTGGCCTTCGCGAATGCTGGCGGTCAGTGCCTGGTCCTGAGGATTGAAGTTGCGCGCCATGCCCCAGAAGTACCAGATCGATGTCTCGGTTTGCGGGGTGATGAAGTCCACCACGATGCTCGCGGCCTTGTGCTCGGGCGCGGCGTGGTAGCCGCCCTTGCCGGCGTGGGCCACGCCGACTTCGATCAGCACATGGCTGGGCGGGGTGAAGCGGCAGATCTGCCAGCGGTCCACCGGCACGTCATCGGCGAGGTTATTGCCACGCAGGGCCATGCGCCAGAACGGCGGGGCCATGATGTTTTCCATGTGGCGGGCGGTGACGACTTCATCGCCTTCGACCGTGGTCACAGGCGGCGCTTCGTCGATTTCCTTCTGGCCGATGCTGGAGGCGTGGACGTAGGTTTCGTGGGTCAGGTCCATCAGGTTGTCGATCATCAGGCGATAGTCGCACTGGATGTCAAACAGGCCGCCGCCATAGGCCCACTGGTCGCTCACGGCCCATTCCAAGTGGTGGATCAACGCCGGGTCGGCCAGGGCCTGATCGCCGGGCCACACCCAGATGAAACCGTAGCGTTCCACCGCGGCGAAGGTCTTGTTACAGGGAAACCCGCGCACCCGCTGCCCGGGCATTTCGACGGTCTTGCCGTCGTCCCCCATGACCAGGCCATGGTAGCCGCAGACCAGCTTGCCGTTCTCCACGTAGCCCAGCGAGAGCGGCGCGCCGCGGTGCGGACAGAAGTCCTCGACAGCCACGACGGCGCCTTCCAGCCCGCGATAAAACACCATTTTTTCCCCGCAGATCTGCCGACCCAGCGGCTTTTGCGCGATTTCCTCGGGGGTGCAGGCGACATACCACGTGTTCTTGGGGTACATGGTGACTCTCCAGGCGAGTGATTGTTCTTATTTAATGGATCCATTAAATGAAGTGCGTCACTTGGAGTCAACCTGTGGTTCGGCAATGCCGAGATTTATTTGGGCGATTATCGATCAGTTTTTATTTACTGGATCCATAATGCGCGCTTGCCTGGCTGCCACGCCGTGCGGCCCGAGCACCTCGCCGCTCACGCTGGACAACGCCGGCGTGACGGCGCGGAGCTTTTGCAGGGCCCTGGGCGCAGGCTCACTCGGTGTTTGTCGCCATCAGAAAGTTGCGCACTTCACCGGTGATATGGCTTTTGCTGCCTTGTTCGAGGATGCCGACGGTTCGCTGCTCCACCGCACCCGGCAACGCCAGGACGCGCAGTTGTGGGTCGTGTTGCCAGTCGAAGTTTCTGAGCAGCGGAATAATCGCGATGCCGACGCGTTGTCGGACTAGTTCCGCGATGCCGATGATTGAGTTCAGTTCAAGGATCTGCATGGGCTCGATCGCTTCCCGTCGGAAAAAGCGCTCCACTTTTCGGCCCACGGCGGTGGTTCTGTCATAGCGAATGAACGGCTGTGTCCTGAGCAGTTCAATGGCATCGTCGGTGCCCTGCGAGTGGGTTGCGCTGACCAACAACACCAACGGTTCTTCGTACAACCTTGTCCAGCTCAAACCTTTGAAGTCCTGGCGTGTGGCCTCGATCAAGAGCGCGGCATCCAGTTCTCCGGTGAGAACCCGGTGCGCCAGTTCGTCCGAGCGCGCGGTCACCAGGGTGACGGACACCTTGGGATAAACCTCCTTGAGCCTGACCAGGCAGTTGGCGAGCAAGCCCATTGCCGAGGTGATCCCGCCGATCGTCACATCGCCTTCCATCGTGAGGTCAGTATCGTCGCCGGCGACCATGGCCGCGTAATCGTCGACCAGCTTCTTGGCTTTGGGCAGCAACAGCAGGCCTTCACGGTTGAGCTTGACCTGACGCTGGCTGCGATCGAACAGAGGGCGCCGGATCTCATCCTCGAGCGCACGCATTTGTTGCCCGACGGCGGCATTGGTCAGGGACACTCGATCTGCTGCGGCAGCAAAACTGCCGTATTGCGCGACGGCAATGAAGGTTTTCAGAAAACGGATGGTACTCATTGGGTGTTTCCGACGGGTTCAGTGTCAGGGATGGTAAAGGGTTTGTTTATGTTGGATAAAGGTAATTTAGATTTTCTTTCGTCTGGCGCGGCAGAATACTGGACGCTGTTCTGGAAGCAGCGATGACCCTATGAAAAGCCAGTCGAATGAAGCAATCAATCCCGCCGCCGATGCAGTGGCGAGCCAAGCCGCCAAGAGTGTTTATCACCTCGGCGCCACGACGGTGTACTCGCACACTGCCGATAGCCGTTTTGCCTACACGCTGTATGTACCCGCCTCGATTGAGGACCCTGAGCGCCCGGTCGACCTCGTGGTGTCGTTGCACGGCTCAACCCGGGCCATGGAAATCTACCGCAACGGCTTCGCCGAATTTGGTCGTTGGAACGATTGCGTGATTCTGTCGCCACTGTTTCCGGTGGGGGTGCTGGGAGATGGCAACGGCGACGGTTACAAGCAATTGGTGGAAGGCGATATCCGTTACGACCAAGTCCTGCTGGACATGGTCGCCAGCGTCGGCCAGAAGTACAACCGCCGCTTCGATACGTTCGCCCTGTTTGGTTACTCCGGTGGCGGACAGTTCAGCCACCGGTTTTGTTACCTGCACCCCGAGAAGCTGTGGGCCGCCTCGATCGGTGCGCCAGGCTCGGTGACCTTGCTGGACCCCAAGCAGAATTGGTGGGTCGGTGTGCGCGACTTCGAGACCCGGTTTGCCAAGCCACTGGACCTCGACGCCCTGCGTCAGGTGCCGATTCATATGGTGGTGGGCGAGGCCGACCTCGAAACCTGGGAAATCACTCACCGCGAAGGCGGCAAACATTACATGCCCGGCGCCAATAGTGCCGGTTGCACGCGGCCTGAACGGCTGGCGGCACTCAAGGCGAGCTTCGAGGCTCAGGGGGTCAAGGTGCGTTTCGATGTGCTGCCCAATGTGGCTCATCAGGGGATCAAGGCGATGCCGGCCGCCCAGGACTTTTTCGCCGAGGTGTTGCGAGTTCGTCGCGGCCGGCGTTGATCGATACCGCTGTAAAGAGGTGCAAGGGGCGCAATTGACGTCCCTGATGATTGCGTTGGTATCTGACAAAAGTACGCGCGATCGGTTGCTATAAAAATAATCACGACCTACTCATTCCGTTCCCGGCCCTGCCCATGGCTTAGTCCATCGACCGGAAAATTTTGTTCAAGGAGTCTTTCTCCCATGCATCACTACGTCAAAAAAGCCCTGTATTTCGGCGTGCCGACCCTCAGCCTGTGCCTTGCCGCCCTTACTCTGCAAGCCGGCGAACCGAGCCTGATCAAGGTTGGCTTCAACGGTGATATCCGCAGCACTGAACCTGGGGTCAATCGCGATGAAAACTCCGATGCGTTCATCATGCACATCGTCGAAGGTTTGGTGGCCTACCGCGAAGATGCGTCAGTCGGGCCGATGCTGGCTAAAGACGTCACGATCTCGGACGACGGGCTCACCTATACCTTCACCCTGCGTGAAGGGGTCAAGTTCCAGAACGGCAAGCCCCTGACCGCCGAGGACGTGAAGTGGACCTGGCAGCACTACCTCGACCCGAAAACCCAATGGCGCTGCCTGCCGGAGTTTGATGGGCGCGGGGTCTCGAAAATCCTCGACATCTCGGTTCCGGAACCGCTCAAGGTGGTGTTCCGCATCGATAAGCCCAACGGCGTGCTGCTGGCGACCATGTCCCGGCCCGACTGTGGCGGCAGCGGCATCGTGCATCCCGATTCGGTCGCGGCCGATGGCACCTGGATCGCGCCGATTGGCACCGGTCCGTTCACCCTCGGTCAGTGGAAGCAAGGCCAGTACGTCGAGTTGAACCGCTTCAAGGACTACACCCCGCGCGCCGAAGCGAAGCCAGACGGCTTTACCGGGAACAAGCAAGCGTTCGTTGACCGCGTGCGGTTTGTGGTCATCCCGGACGCCGCCTCGGCCAAGGCCGCACTGCTTTCCGGCGGTGTCGACGTACTGCCGGACGTGACCGCAATGGATGAGGCGGAGTTGAAAAATGTCCCCGGCATGCAGGTACGCACCAGCCCGGTGATGACGCTCGGCGGGCTGCTGTTCCAGACCCGTGACCCGTTGCTCGGCGACGTGCGTATTCGCCGCGCCGTGGCGCTGTCGCTGGACTATTCGCAGATGGTCGCAACGCTTTCCAATGGCCTGTCCACCGTCAACAACTCGATCATTCCGACCACCAGCGCGTATTACGACGCGACGGCGCATACGGGTTACCCCTACGACCTCGACGAGGCCCGGCGCCTGCTCAAAGCGGCGGGTTACCACGGCCAGCCGATCAAGCTGATCGTCAACAAGCGCTACCCGCAGATGTTCGACATGGGCGTCTTGAGCCAGGCAATGCTCCAGGCTGTCGGGGTGAATATCGTGCTCGAAACCCTGGAGTGGGGCGCCCAACTGGAGCGTTATCAGAGCGGCAACTTCCAGATGATGGCGTTCTCGTATTCGCCACGCTTTGACGCGGCGCTGAGCTATGAGTCGGTGACGGGGAACAAAGACAAGGAACCGCGCAAAGTCTGGGACAACCCCAAGGCACTGGTGTTGTTGCGTGAAGCCCAGAGCGAGTCCGTCGCGCCAAAACGTCAAGCGCTGTTCGATCAATTGCACACGCTGATGCTGGCCGATGTGCCAATGGTGATGATTTACAACGGCACCAGTATCGGTGTCGTAAAAGCCGGCATCGAGGGCTATCGCTCCTGGCCGATCTCTAAACCGCGCCTGTGGGGCGTGTCGCTGGCGGCAACATCAAAGTAGGGCGTTCCCATGTTTCGATTCATATTGCATCGGCTGGGGATGGCTGTGCCCACCCTGTTGCTGATATCGGTGATGGTGTTTGCACTGATCCGCTTCATCCCCGGTGACCCTGCATTGTTGATGCTGGGCGACATGGCGGATGCCCAGAGCCTGGCACAAATGCGCAGTTCGCTGGGGCTGGATCACTCGGTGGTGACCCAATACCTGATCTGGATAAAGTCAGTGCTCAGCGGTGACTTGGGGTTCTCCATCAGCACGCGACAAGCCGTATTGCCGCTGTTGCTCGAGCGCTTCAGTGTCAGCGCGACGATTGTACTGGTAGCGGTTGCGCTGGCCACGCTGATTGCCGTGCCGGTAGGCCTGTTTGCCGCCTGGAAGCAGAACAGCGCGATGGACCTGGGGCTGGTGGCCGGCGCGACGTTGTTGTTGTCGATTCCCAGCTTCTGGCTCGGCCTGCTGCTGCTGTACGCCTTCGGGATCAAGCTGGGCTGGCTGCCGGTGGTGGGTTATGTGACGTTTGCGGATGATCCGCTCAAGGCGATCACCTATCTGGTGCTGCCGATTGTCACCCTGACCCTGGTGGAGTTTGGCGCCATCGCCCGCATGGCCAGGGCCAGCACGATTGAAGTGCTGCGCCTGGACTATATCGCCCATGCCCGCGCCAAAGGCTTGTCCGAAGGTGCGGTGCTGTGGCGCCATGCCTTGCGCAACGCCTTTGCGCCCACCTGGACGTTGGTGGGCTTGATCCTGGGCAACCTGCTCGGCGGCATTGCGGTGCTGGAAACGGTGTTCACATTGCCGGGTGTCGGGCGCCTGATGGTGGACTCGATCTTCGCCCGGGACTATCCGGTGTTGCAGGGCTGCTTGCTGCTGATTACCTGTATCTACGTGCTCGTCAACCTGTGTGTCGACCTGCTGTATCCGCTCTTCGACCCGAGGGTGAAGTTATGAGTGCCAAGCGAACGCTGCCAGCTGAGCCGGCGCGGAGTGTCGAGGCGCCGGCCCGACGCGCCTGGCGTTACCCGCCACTCAACGCCCTGATCGGCGGGGGCTTGTTACTGATCCTGATCGGCATGGCCTTGCTCGGCCTGGTCTGGACGCCCTACGAACCGTTGCGCCTGGATTTGCTCGCGCGGTTCCAGGCGCCGAGTGCGGCGCACTGGCTGGGCACCGATGAGTTCGGTCGCGATGCCTTGAGCCGGATGATGATGGGGGCGCGCACCAGCCTGTGGATCAGCCTGCTGTCGGTGAGTTTCGCAGTGGTGGCCGGAACACTGATCGGCATGCTGGCCGGTTACCTGCGCGGCTGGACCGACCGGGTGCTGATGATGCTCAACGACGCCTTGCTGGCATTCCCCGGGATCCTCATGGCCCTGGGGATCATGGCGATCATCGGCGCCAGCCAGTACGGCATCGTTCTGGCCTTGGGGATCGCCTATACGCCGTCGGTGGTGCGGGTGGTGCGCGGCAGTGTGTTGTCGCTGCGCGAACTGGAGTTTGTCGAAGCCTCGCGGGTGATCGGCAACTCCGAGTTCTACACCATGCTGCGGCACATTGCGCCCAACTGCCTGGCACCGTTGTGTGTGTTGGCCACCAGCATGTTCGGTTGGGCCTTGCTCTCGGAAAGCGCCTTGAGCTTCCTCGGGCTGGGTGTACCGCCACCGGCGGCCACTTGGGGGAGCATGTTGGCGGCCAGCCGGCCTTATATCGCATCGGCTGCCTGGCTCGGGATCTTCCCCGGCCTCTTCATCAGCCTGGCACTGCTTGCCATCAACCTGTTCGGCGATGCCCTGCGCGATCGTCTCGACCCGCGCATGAGGAAATGATCATGACTGTTCCTACTGCCTTGCTGTCTGTGCAGCACCTGAAAATCCGTGCGGGCGTGCAAGGCCAACTGGCCGTCGACGACCTGAGCTTCACAATGGCCCCGGGCGAAATCGTCGCCCTGGTGGGCGAGTCGGGCAGCGGCAAAACCATGGCCGCACGCGCAGCGATTGGCTTGCTGCCGGCGCCGATGCAGGTGTGTGGCGGACGTATCGAGTTCAAAGGCGTAGCGCTCGACAGCCGCGACGCTCCCGCGATGCGGCGGGTGCGTGGCGCGCAGATCGGCATGGTCTTCCAGGAGCCGATGGTCTCGCTCAACCCGTCGTTGACCATCGGCCGGCAAATGAGTGAGGCCCTCAAGCTGCACACCGACCTGGACGCGGCCGAAATCCGTCGGCGTTGCCTGCAGATGCTGCAACGCATCGGCATCAAGGACGCCGAGCGCTGCCTGGCGTCATACCCGCACCAGTTTTCCGGCGGTATGCGCCAGCGCATCATGCTGGCCTCGGTGATGCTGCTGCGTCCTGCGTTGTTGATCGCCGATGAGCCAACCACGGCCCTGGACTGTCTGGCGCAGTTGGACGTCATCGAGCTGATGCTGGAGCTGACCCGCGAGCAGGGCACGGCGATTCTGTTCATCAGCCATGACTTGTCGCTGGTTGCGCGTTATGCCCACAAGGTAGTGGTCATGCGCAACGGCAAAGCGGTCGAGCAGGGCGGCATCCAGGAGATTCTGCTGGCACCGCGCGCCGACTACACCCGTCAGTTGCTGGAGGCCTTGCCCAGTCGCGGCGTGCTGGCGCCATTGCCGCCCGCCAACGGGCCGTTGCTCGAAGTCCGAGGCGTGTGCATCGAGCACCCGGGGCCGCGTTCGTTCTGGGGCAAAAGCCTTCCAAAACGCGTGGTGCATGGGGTGGACCTGAGCATCGCGCCTGGCGAAACCCTGGCCCTGGTTGGCGGCAGCGGGTCAGGCAAGACTACCTTGGGGCGGGCGGTGGTGGGGTTGGTCAACCCCTGCGCCGGGGCTATCCGCTTCAAGGGCGTGGACATCCTCAAGGCCGCGAACCGCGTACACCGGTTGCAGTGCCAGATGATTTTCCAGGACCCGTATTCCTCCCTCGATCCGCGCATGAAAATTGGCCAGATTCTGGCTGAACCCCTGCGCCACGAGCCGGGCATGAGCCCCGCGCAACGTCGGCAGCGTGTCGCCGAAACGCTGGTGGATGTCGGGCTTGCCGAACATTTCGTCGAACGCTTTGCCCACCAATTATCCGGTGGGCAGCGTCAGCGCGTGGCAATCGGGCGGGCACTGGTGCGACGTCCGCAGTTGGTGATTGCCGACGAGCCGATTTCGGCACTGGACATGACCATTCAGAAACAGATTCTGGAGCTGTTCGAACGCTTGCAGAAACAGTACGGCTTTGCCTGCCTGTTCATTTCCCATGACCTGGCGGCGGTAGAGCGTATCGCCCATCGCGTTGCCGTGATGAACCAGGGCGAAGTGGTCGAGATCGGCGACCGCGACGCGATTTTCGACACGCCGCAACACCCTTACACCCAGCAGTTGTTGGCTGCCGCCAGCCCGCTGGAACGACTGGCTGGCGGAGGCTATCGCATCCGCACGCGCTAGGCATTGCTTCACCCAGGACCTGAACGCTGTCCCGCCTCGCGTCAATCGCCGATTGACGTGACGGGCAACGCCATGCCCGAAGAAAACAAAAACATCACCCAACCCCCGTACTGCCAGGAGCCAGCACCATGAAAAACACCATCACCCATGTCGTCACCGGAGCAGGTCTGATCGGCGCCGGTTTACTGCCTGCGTTCGCTCAGGCGGATTTCATCAAGGACAGTCGTGCGTCACTGGAACTGAAAAACTACTACTTCAACCGCGACTACCGCGAAGGCACGGGCCAGTCCCAGCGCGCGGAATGGGCGCAGGGCTTTCTGCTTAACCTGCAGTCGGGTTTCACCGAAGGCACCGTCGGTTTTGGCCTCGACGCCGTCGGCATGCTCGGCTTGAAACTCGACTCGAGCCCCGACCGTTCCGGTTCAGGCCTGCTGTCGCGCAACAGTGAGCCAGAACCGGGCAAACCCAGCTACGCCCGGCGCGCGCACGACGAGTACTCCAAGTTTGGCGTGACCGGCAAGGCGCGCTTTGCCCAGAGCGAGTTGCGGGTCGGCTATATGGTCCCGGACCTGCCGACATTGCAACCCAACCTCAGTCGCTTGTTCCCGCAAAGCTTCAGCGGTACCGCGTTGACCTCCAAAGACCTCAGCGGGCTGACGATCAGTCTCGGCCAGTTGGACAAGGTCAAGCAGCGTGACTCGACCGACTACGAGGACATGGGCCTGACCAGCCAGTCCGGGGCCTACAAAAGTTCGGCCAAAAGTGACCGGTTTCGTTACGCCGGCGCGGATTACAAGCTCGGCGCGAGCACTTTGGCCAGCTACCAGTGGGCGCAACTTGATGGCCTGTACAAACAGCAATACCTGGGCCTGAAAAACAGCTTCGGCCTCGGGCCCGGGACGGTGAAAACCGACATCCGTTACTTTGATGCCAGCCAGGATGGCGCGGGGTTGGCGGGCAAGGTGGATAACCAGGCGCTGAGCACGCGCATCGGCTACAGCCTGGAGGGCCACAGCCTCAGTGGCGGCTATCAGGCGCAATACGGCACGACGCCGTTCACTTACGTCGACGGCACTAACACCTACCTGTTCACCGAATACCAATTGAGTAACTTCTCCCAGACCGGGGAGCGCACCTGGCATGCCCGCTATGACTACGACTTCGCCGCGCTGGGGGTGCCCGGGCTTCTGTTTTCGACGCGCTATGCCAATGGTGACAACGCCAAAGTCAAAGGCTTCCAGGGCGAGGGCCGCGAGTGGGAACGCGACTTCAGCCTCGGCTATGTGGTGCAGAGCGGGCGCCTGAAAAACGTCTCGCTGCGTTGGCAGAACGCGAGTGCGAAAAGCAACTACACCCGTGACACCAACGAAAACCGCCTGATCCTGGGCTACACCCTGGCGCTCTGGTAGGCGTCGATGCCATGCACTGCCGTAGGCGCCGGCTTGCCGGTGCCTACAACCGATCTGCGTTGTGCTGTGCGGATTGAGGTTTTTTCATCACCGATCATCAAGGAGCGCCCATGAGCGATCTTTCCGGCAACACCCCTACGTCCCAGGCCGCCTCGGCGTTTTGGGCGCCGTTCACACCGATGCGCCAGTTTCAAAAGCAGCCGATGATGTTCGCCAGCGCCGAGGGCATGCATTACACCACCACCGATGGCCGCCGCATTCTGGATGCCATGGCCGGTCTGTGGTGTGTGAATGCCGGCCACGGCCAGGCCCGAATTGTCGAGGCGATTCGCGAATCGGCCGGGCGCCTGGACTTCGTATCCTCATTCAAAATGAGCCATCCCCACGCGCTGGAAATGGCTGAGCGCTTGATCGCCATTGCCCCGGCCGGCATCGAGCAGGTGTTCTTCACCAACTCCGGTTCCGAAGCGGTCGACACCGCGCTGAAGATTGCCCGGGCCTACCATCAGGCGCGTGGCGATTGCCGTAGGACCAAGTTCATCGGGCGTGCCAAGGGCTACCACGGCATGGGGTTCGGCGGCCTTTCGGTGTCTGGGCTGGGGCGTCAGAAGCGCGATTTCGGGCCATTGCTGGGGGAGGTCTCGCACCTGCCCTTGCCGTATGACGCGAGCATGCGCTTTACCGCGGGCCAACCGGCCACTGGCGTCGAATACGCCGATGCGCTGACGCAGCTGTTGGAAGTGCAAGACCCGAGCACGGTGGCGGCGGTGATCGTCGAGCCGGTCACCGGTTCCGGCGGTGTCTATCCGCCGCCACAGGGGTATTTGCAGCGGCTGCGCGACATCTGTACTCGGCACGGCGTGCTGCTGATCTTCGACGAAGTGATCACCGGGTTCGGTCGTGTCGGCGCAAGCTTCGCCGCGCAGGCGTTCGGCGTCACTCCGGACCTGATCACCACCGCCAAGGGCCTCACCAACGGCGCGGTGCCGATGGGCGGCGTGCTCGTCAGCGGGCGGGTCTATGAAGCCTTTATGGCCGGCCCGGAGAACGCTATCGAATTGATGCACGGCTACACCTATTCCGCCCATCCGCTGGCCTGTGCGGCCGGCCTGGCGACGCTGCGGGTGCATGAGGAATTGGGGATCAACCAGCACGTGCTGGCGGTCAGCGATCTCTGGCAAGCGGCCGCGTTGTCGCTCAAAGGCGTCGGGCCGGTGGTGGATGTCCGCGCGATTGGCTTGCTGTGTGCTGTCGAGCTGCAAGCGTTGCCAGCCGCGCCGGGTGTCAGGGGCGCGCAAGTGGCGCAGTGGTGTTTCGATCACGGCGTGCTGGTACGGGGCTCGGGTGACACCATCGTGATCTCGCCGCCGCTGATTATTTCCCCGGAGCACATCGCGCAGGTATTCGAAACCTTGCGCGAGGCGTTATGCCAGGTTGCGTGATTGAGTCGAGGAGCGGTTATGACGGATCTATTGGATTTTTACATCGACGGGGCCTGGGTCAGGCCCGATAGCCAGGTGATCGAAGCCGTGATCGATCCGTCCAGCGAGCAGGTGGTTGCGCGGATCATCCTGGGCAACGAACGCGACGTGAACCGTGCGGTGGCGGCGGCCAAAGCGGCATTCGCGAGTTTCTCCGCGACCACGCCCGAGCAGCGTATCGAACTGCTCGAGAGGATCATCGACGGCTATCAGCGGCGCAGTGAGGCGTTGGCTCTTGCGGTGCATCAGGAAATGGGCGCGCCGCTGTCACTCGCCAGAACGGCCCATGTGCCGGCGGGGCTGGGCCATCTGGTGCGGGCCCTGGAGGTGTTGAAGCGCTACCCGTTCGAAACAATGCTGGGAAGCTCGCGGGTGATGCGTGAGCCGATTGGCGTGTGTGGCCTGATCACCCCCTGGAATTGGCCGCTCAACCAGCTCACCTGCAAAGTCGCCCCGGCGCTGGCCGTCGGCTGCACGGTGGTGCTCAAGCCCAGTGAGCGCGCGCCGCTGTCGGCGCTGATTTTTGCCGAGATTCTGCACGAGGCCGGCGTGCCCCAGGGGGTGTTCAACGTGGTCAATGGCGACGGTCCGGGTGTCGGCACGGCGCTGTCGCAGCATGCCGATATCGACATGATCTCGTTCACCGGCTCGACGCGGGCGGGTATCGCGGTGGCCAAGGCGGCGGCGGATACGGTCAAGCGAGTCGCCCAGGAACTGGGCGGCAAGTCGGCCAATATCCTGCTCGACGATGCCGATCTGCCCAGCGCGGTGCGCCATGGGGTGTTGGGTTGCATGCGCAACAGCGGCCAGTCGTGCAATGCACCGACCCGCATGCTGGTGCCGCGGGCGTTGCATGCCCAGGCGGTCGCAATCGCCTGCGAGGTGGCGGCCCAGGTGTGTTTCGATGATAGCCGGCCTGCCACGGCCATCGGGCCGGTGGCCAACGTCATGCAGTTCAATCGGGTCCAGCAGTTGATCGAGCAGGCGCTGTGCGAAGGCGCGTTGCTGGTGGCCGGTGGAACAGGGCGCCCAGACGGCGTGACGACAGGGTTCTACGTCAAACCGACGATTTTTGCCGATGTCGAGCCGCACATGAGCATCGCTCGCGAAGAAGTGTTCGGCCCGGTCCTGGCGATCATTCCGTATGACAGCGAGGAGCAGGCGGTGCGGATCGCCAACGACAGCGTGTACGGGCTGTCGGGGTACGTCACCTCGTCGGACCGCGAACGCGCCAGGGCTATCGCTCGACAGTTGCGTACCGGCATGGTCCATCTCAATGGTTGCAAGGCCGACCAGGACGCGCCTTTTGGCGGCTACAAACAGTCCGGAAACGGGCGGGAATGGGGGGTGTTCGGGTTTGAGGAGTACCTGGAAACAAAGTCAGTGTTTGGCTATTAGAAAGGAGCAGGTTGGGGCGCCCCGATGAGCACCTGGCCGCGACGCGGGGTAACCCGGCCCGAGGCCGGGTTTGTGTTGCTCCAGAAGGCCTATGCGACGGCCACATTTGAACGATCCGCCCAGCCCAGGTGAATCACTGGGCGGTCATTCACCATAGCTTCCAGGTGTAATCGACATTCACCCGTAGCTCATTGTCATCCCGATGGCTGGCCTGGGCGGCGAAATCATTGCGGTACCATGCGTTGCGCACGCGCAGATTCAGGCCTTTAAGGGGTGTGCTCTGAAGCACATAGTTCAGTTCGATATCTTTTTCGCTTTCCTTCAGGTTGCTGCCGCCCAGTTTGGGTAACTCAATATTGTCGCCGCTGACGTAACGCAGCATGCCATTGAGCCCGGGCAAGCCCAGCGCGGCAAAGTTGTAGTCATAGCGCACCTGCCAACTGCGCTCCTTGGGGTTGAGGAACTCCGAGCTCAGCGTGCCTTCGGTGATGACCAACGGCTCGGTGCCGAACAGGTAAGGCATGGCGGTCTTGCCGGTCAGTTGCATGTAGCCGGCGCCGAATTTGTGCGCGCCCAGGCTGTACGTCAGCATCAGGGCGGCGTTGCGATTGTCCACGGGGCCGGCCTTGGCGGCACCGTTTTCACCGGTGACGAACAGGCGCACGTCGCTTTTCAGGCGGCCGGGGCCCATCGGGCGATTGTCGACGAAACCGTAGAAATCCTTGCGATAAAGGTCAGCCAGTTCGGCGTGGTAGTACTTGAGCGTCAGTTGCGGCGACCAGGCATAGTCGCCGCCGAGGAAGGTAAAACGGTCGGATTCGGCGGCGCCATTGAAGCGGCCGTTGGGCGAGGCTACCGACATTTTCTGGTAGTGGGTGGAGTCGCGCAGGTTGATGCGGTCGAGCCAGCCGACGTGCAGGGTCAGGTTGTCGATCTCCTGGGACTTGAGGTACGTGCCGCGGAAGGTCTGCGGCAGCAGGCGGGTAGGGCTGGCGAAGGCGATTGGCAGAAACGTGCTGATGGTCCCCAGTTGCAACTCGCTCTTCGAGGCCCGGGCCTTGGCGGTCAGGCCCAGCTCCGAATATTCGCTGGCCGGTTCACGGGTCTGGTGGTTGTACGGTAGCAGGCCGGTGCCCGTGCGTGCGGGCGAGGAGTCCAGACGTGCGCCCAGCAAACCCTGGGCGTCCAGGCCGAAGCCGACAGGCCCTTCGGTATAGCCCGAGCGCATGTTGAGAATGAAGCCCTGCGCCCACTCGCGGGCAGCCGCCTGCGGCGTGGCGTTCACGTAATTGCGATCGAAGTAATAGTTGCGTATCACCAGATCGGCCTGGCTGTCGTCGACAAAACCGGCGGCGCAGGCCTGGTCTACGAAAAAAACGCAGGTGCAGGCGCTGACGCCCCGAAAGAAGTTCCTGAGCATGGCAGTGTTCACTTTTATTGTTGTAGGGGTAAGCCCCGCGCCATCGTGGCGCGGAAGGCGAGTACGGATTGGCGCTCAGTCAGCCGGGCAGCGGTTGCGGCGCAGCGACAGGTAAAACATCGCCAGCGCGGCGATGACAATGCCGGGTGCCGAGGCCATCATCACGCCCGTGGTGCCCGTGCCCAGTGCGAGCATCTTGCCGGCCACCAACGGGCCGCTCATCGCACCCAACCGGCCAATGGCGACGGCGCTGCCGACGCCCGTGGCGCGAATTGACGGACGATAGAAATGCGGGGCCAAGGCATACAGCACACATTGCCCGCCCGTGGCGAAGAACCCGGCGACGAAGCCGGCCGCCAGCATGCTGTGCCATTGGGTGGCCATGCCCAGCGCAGTCAGTGACGCGAGGATGCCGAGGTAAATCAGCGCCGACAACGCCCAGGCCGGCAGGCGATCCATGACCCAGCCCAGCAACAACGTGCCGGCCGCCGCGCCAAATTGCAGCGCGAGCATCACCCAGCTGGCCTGAGAACCGCTGAAGCCTTGGCCGACCAACAGGCTCGGCAGCCAGTTGATCAAGATGTAAACCACCATGAGCGTAAAGAAGTAGCTGACCCAGATCATCACGGTCGGCCATGCCGCGCCCCCGCGGAACAGCCCGCTGGCCACACTGATCGGCGCGGCGTCGCGCACGCTGCGAAACGCCGCGGATTCCGGCAGATAAACCCCCAACAGCGGCACGATCAGCAACGGCACGATACCGCCGACGTAGAACACCACTTGCCAGCCGCCGGCCAGTTGCGCGATGCCAATGCTGGCCGCCAGCGCCGCGCCCAGGGGCACGCCGCAATACATCAGGCTCACGGCGCTGCCACGCAGGCGCGGGCCAGCCACTTCACTGGTCAGCGCGATCAGGTTAGGCAGTGCCGCGCCCAGGCCGACGCCTGTGAGGCAGCGCGCAACCAGCAGGCTGTTGAAGTCCCAGGCCATGGTCGTGACCAGCGAGAACAATCCGAATAGGGCCACCGAGGCCATCAACACCCGTTTGCGGCCAATGCGATCAGCCAGCAAACCGCCGAGAAACGCTCCGGGCAGCAGGCCGAAAATGCCGGCGCTGAAGACCCAGCCCATGTGTAGTTTGTCCAGTTGGAACGCTGCCGCCATGCCTTGGGCGGCGATGCCCGAGGCTTGCAGGTCGAGGCCTTCCATCAGGGCGACGAGGAAGCACAGACCAATGGTCCGCGCCATGTACAACGGTGTCAGCACGTTTAGCGATGTCATGGGAAATACCCGTTTTATTGTTGTAATGGGCACAGCAAAACCGTCCGGCCGCTGCGTGGGCGACCGGACGGGGGGATGCACGGTTCAGCGTTTGAGCAGGTCCAGCGCGACGTCGACGATCATGTCTTCCTGACCACCGACCATGCGGCGTTTGCCCAGCTCGACGAGGATGTCCACGGTCTTCAAACCGTACTTGGCCGCAGCGATTTCGGCATGGCGCA
>Ga0067045_1027629_pt1 | contig 78294 bp, 66 predicted proteins | sample TerdegcTABiofilm_FD_59184 | JGI IMG/M metagenome (GOLD analysis project Ga0067045, IMG submission 59184) | Combined Assembly of (Gp0054472, Gp0054536) Wastewater bioreactor microbial communities from Singapore -Terephthalate degrading... | reverse complement strand
GATATGCTTCAGCATGGATATAGGAGATTTCTTTTAATTTTAGAGCCCCTTCATAAGCAATTGGCATATTAATTCCGCGCCCCAAGTACAAAATATTACGAATATCCTTGATTCTTAAAGCGACTTTTTCTATTTCAGGTTCCCTATTTAAACAATTTCCTGCCAAATCTGGTACAAGACGTAAATCAGATACCAAACTCATTCTTTCTTCATGATTTATTTCATTTCGATTACTTGCCAGGAAAATGGCTAGTAAATACAAATCAATCAACGGTGCGGTAAATGCCTTTGTAGAAGCCACACCAATTTCTGGACCTGCCTGCATGGAAATAAATCCATCAGCTAAGCGCATTGCTTGTGATCCAATCACATTTACTATTGACCACACAATTGCACCCCTCTTCTTTCCCTCCTCCATTGCAGCTAACGTATCAGCAGTCTCTCCAGATTGGCTAATAGCTAAGACTACACTATTCTCTGAGAGAATTGGTTCGCGATAACGAAATTCAGATGCAACGTCCACCTCAACAGGAATTCGTGCAATTTTTTCAATCAGCATTTTTCCAACCATACCTGCATGCCAGGCGGTGCCACAAGCAACAATTTTAATATTTTTAATTTTTCGAGCAATTTGAGGAGTAAGTTTTAGGGTATGTAAATTCACCCTACCATTTTCGAAATCAACTCTTCCAGCCAAGGTATCAGTTAAGCTTCTTACCTGCTCATGAATTTCCTTTTGCATAAAATGCCGATAATTTCCTTTTTCTGCAGAAATAGGATCCCATGCTATAGTTTGTATTTTTGGTTCAAATTTTTTACCATCAAGTGATTTAAAATCAGCACTATCCTTGGTGACAATTGCCATCTGGTGCGATTCTAAAAAAACCATTCGTCTTGTATGTTCCAATATAGCAGGGATATCTGAAGCAATAAACATCTCGTTTTCCCCATAACCAACAACAACTCCCCCCGCATTTCCTATGCGAACTGCAAAAATTTTATCGGGTTCTTCAGAGGATAAGATGACAATTCCATGTGCACCTTTCAATTTATTAACACTTTGAAGTACTGCGTCTTCAAGCGTACCAACTTCCTGGTAGTATCTTTCTATAAGTTGAACAATGGTTTCAGAATCGGTATCTGATTGAAAAATAATCCCTTCTGACTCTAATTCATCCCTAAGTTCTAAATAATTTTCCACTATTCCATTATGTACAACGACAACATTACCACTCTCACTGATATGTGGATGCGCATTTTTTTCACTAGGTTCACCGTGAGTTGCCCATCGCGTATGCCCAATACCAATTATGCCGGTAACTGGTTTCGCTTCCACCAATTTATCTAATTGTTCCAATTTCCCCACACCGCGTCGTATTTCAATCTTGTCGTGTTGAATCACTGCCAAACCCGCAGAATCATATCCACGGTATTCTAATTTATGTAATCCATTTAGTATTATCTGAGTTGCGTTACGATATCCAACATATCCAACAATACCACACATATTGACTCCTTGAAAATAAAATTCCTAGAAGTTTTTTTGATTTGAATATTTTTATTTCCTGGAAAAGACAGGTACTATTTGAAGTACCCGGAGGGCATCCGCTGATCTTTCGATTTTCCCGAATTTTTTTCGGTTAACTTCACGGTGAAATGAAGAACCCTCAACCTCGTCATCCTGTGATGTTAACAACACAGGCTCATGCGCTTACCTTTTCCAATTCGTAATGATGATATTATCCTACAAATTAATATTATACTATTGATGATGATCAATAGGAATGAACTATACATATAAATTATTCATATTAAACTGTTACAGATATAATGAATATGAATTACAAGGAGAAAAATATGAACACACCAAATGATCGAAAATATACAAAGACAGATGAATGGGCAAAGATTGAGGGGAATATTGCCACAATTGGGATTAGTGATTTTGCACAGAGCCAATTATCCGACTTGGTATATTTCGGATCCAAGATTGATCAAGACCAGATTGTTAATAAAGGCGAGGTGATTGCTGAACTGGAATCAGTAAAAAGCGCAAATGAAATTTACGCACCAGTATCTGGAAAAGTGCTTGCAGTCAATCAAGAAATATCCAGCAAACCTGAAATACTAAATAAGGATCCATATGAGCAAGGTTGGATGTTTAAGATTGAAATTTCAGAACCAACAGAATTAGACGATTTATTGGATGCACAAGCATACCAAGCATATTGTGAATCCAGAGGCCATTAATGTTTATCCCCCACACCCCGCTTGAGCGTTCGGAAATGTTATCTGCGATTGGGATTGATAGATTAGAGGAACTATTTCAAGATATTCCTGACAGCTTTCGTTTTCCTAAGATCAATTTACCACCAGTGTTAACAGAAATGGAAGCGCTTAAGCAAATCCATAAAATATCGAAATTAAATAAATCATGTAATGAATTGAAATGTTTTCTGGGGGCTGGCGTTTATGACCATTATATTCCTGCTGCAATAGATCAAATTATCCAGAAAGGTGAGTTCTTCACTGCTTACACACCATATCAACCAGAAATATCACAAGGTATACTACAAGCCATATTTGAATATCAGAGTTTGATTGCTGCCTTGATGGGAATGGAAGTGTGCAATGCCTCTCACTATGATGGTGCTACTGCTGCAGCTGAATCAGCGTTAGCTGCTTATTATTACTTAAATGAAAACCGGAAGGAATTTATTATTTCGAAATCAGTTCATCCTCATTACCGAGCGACTATAAAAACATATCTCAGTGGGTTATCAGACCTTAATATTATTGAAAATGATGACCCATTAGCAAATCCTAATGAATTATCGAATTTTATAACTAAGAACACCGCATTGATTGTTCTTCAATATCCTGATTTCTTAGGTCGTCTCTTTGATTTGACCAATATCATCAAATCAGCACATCAATCAGGAGCATTAACATCTGTGATAGTTAATCCCATGGCATTGGGGTTATTAAAAACCCCCGCTGAATTTGGTGCTGATTTCATCGTGGGAGAAGGTCAACCATTGGGAATTCCACTTTCATTTGGGGGACCATACCTAGGTCTGTTTACCACGCGAAAAGAACTAGTGCGTAAAATTTCAGGACGATTGGTAGGTCAAACAGTAGACAATCAGGGGCGACGCGGGTATGTCTTGACTCTAACAGCCCGTGAACAACACATCCGTCGTGAAAAGGCCACTTCAAATATTTGTACGAATCAGGGATTAATGGCTCTCACTGCTGTAATTTATCTATGTCTTTTAGGTAAAGAAGGGCTCCATCAAGTTGCCGAATTATGTTATCAAAAAGCGCATTATGCAGCCAACCAAATTTCAAAACTAAATATGTATAGTGTCAATATGCAGCATCCCTTCTTTAATGAATTTTTTGTTAAGTGCCCCAAACCCGTCAGTCAGATAAATCAGCAGTTATTAGAGAAAGGGATTATTGGTGGATATGATCTGGGTATAGATTATCCTTATCTCAGAGATCATATGTTGATTGCACTAACAGAAAAAAATTCTAGAGATGATATCGATTACCTTGTAAAATCACTTATAGAGATAACAAATGACTGAACCCACATGCTATGAACTCTCCTCCACAGGTAGACGTGGTATGCGTTTCCCTGACTTGGATGTTCCAATATCGCCACTTGAGAATGATTTTGTTCGGAAACACATTGATTTACCAGAGCTTAGTGAGCTAGATGTAGTTCGCCATTTCACCCATCTATCTAGATTGAATTATTCTGTAGACCAAGGTCTTTATCCACTTGGGTCTTGCACGATGAAATACAATCCACGTGTAAATGAAGCGGCAGCTCGCTTAAATGGATTCATTAACACTCATCCTTTACAACCAAGCGAAACCGTGCAAGGGAATTTGTCACTTATGTATTTATTGCAAGAATGGTTGAAAGAAATCACTGGTTTTGATGCATTCAGTCTACAACCAGCCGCAGGTGCACAAGGAGAATTCGTAGGTGGATTAATCATTCGTGCATATCACCGAGCAAACAAAGATGAACAAAGAAATCGTATTCTTGTACCGGATTCTGCTCATGGGACAAACCCTGCCACAACGAATATGACTGGTTTTAATATCGTAAATATCCCTTCAGATAAACGTGGAAATCTGGATATTAATGTATTAAAGGAAAATTGCAATAGTCACCTTGCTGGATTAATGTTAACCAATCCAAACACATTGGGATTGTTTGAAGAGCATCTTGCAGAAGTTATTGAAATTGTCCATAAGAACGGTGGATTAGTCTATGGCGATGGTGCAAACCTTAATGCACTACTTGGTATTTTGCGCCCTGCTGATATTGGAATTGACATTATGCACATTAACTTGCATAAAACTTTTTCCACCCCTCATGGTGGTGGTGGACCAGGATCAGGGCCTGTGGGTGTAGTGGAGAGCTTAAAGGATTTTTTACCAGAACCAGTGGTTGATATCATAGAACCTGGCGACAATGGAAAATCACCAATTTATGGATTAATCCGGCCTAAGCACTCGATTGGGCGAGTGAAATCATTTCATGGGCATTTTGGCATACTTGTTCGTGCATACATGTATATTTCAATGTTAGGAGCGCAAGGATTACGCAACGTTGCGGAATTCGCCGTGCTCAACGCTAATTATCTTATGGTTTTACTCAAGAAAAAATATCATTTACCTTACGAACGTACATGTATGCATGAATTTGTTGTAGAAGGTTGTTGGCGAGAATTACCAGAGATTCACGCTCTTGATATCTCAAAAAGATTAATAGATTACGGTTTCCACCCACCAACAAATTATTTTCCCCTGATTGTTAAAGAAGCGTTAATGATAGAGCCTACCGAAACAGAAAATCTGCAAACTCTCAAACAATTTGCTGATGCCATGCTTAATATTGCTGATGAGGCGCACTCAAATCCAGAATTATTAAAAACGGCTCCTCATTATGCACCAATCGGTCGTTTGGATGAAGTCAAAGCTGCTCGCGAGCTGATTTTGTGTTGCCATCCAACTCATCAAGAGTGAATGTAAATACTCACTGATTGGTTTAAGGGTCAATTATTACTTGTAATTTTTGTGCTAAGATTGATTTGATTCTATCCAACGCTTGATCTAATTTAGTAGAATCCCCTCCCCCCGCTTTTGCGTGTGTGGGTTTTCCCCCTCCTCCACCACCTAGTATTGATTTTACCTCATGAACTATCTCATTCGCATTAATCCCTTTATCAACATAAAGATCGTTGGAAACTGAAACATGAAGGTTAACTTTATGACTTGATGGATCAATTGTAGCTACTACCAAAACACCAGACTTATACGTTTGTGAAAATACATCTTTAATTTTTAATAATGCGTCTTCACTTGTATTTGAAATTTTGGTAATGAGAACCGCTGATTTATCAAGGTATCTAATAGCTTTCTTTGAATGATATTCATCTAAAGCTTTTTCAATAAAAAATTCGCCAATTTGTTTTTCTTTTTTACTATTATCAGCAAGAATTTTTTCTACCTTTTCAATTAATTCATCCTCCTTCACAGATAATTTTTCTTTTAATTTGCTTAATATTTCCTTTTGTTTTTTAATAAATTCATAGGAATTTAACCCCGTTACAGCTTCAATTCGTCTAATACCAGATGCAACACTCACTTCACTAGTGATAAGGAAGATACCAATTTCTCCTGTAGATTGCACATGAGTTCCACCACATAATTCATACGAATGAAACTCATTATCATGAATATTTATGGTTCTCACCGTATCACCATATTTTTCGCCAAATAAGGCCATAGCACCTTCTTCAATAGCTTGGTTTATGGGCTTGTATTCAATTTTTAATGGCAAATCATTAAAAATAACCTGATTTACACCAGATTCAATTGCGTCTAATTGATTTTTTGTAAGATTTTGTGGATAGGTAAAATCAAAACGTAAACGGTCTGAAGCAACTAAAGAACCCGCTTGTTGTACCTGCGATCCAAGCACTTTCCTTAATTCAGCATGCAATAAATGGGTTGCCGTATGGTTACGCATTATGGATTTTCGTCTAAATTCGTCAACTTTAACAATAGCCGGGTTGCCAATAGAAGCAGTGCCTTCAATTACAACTCCAGAATGAACAATTAATCCTGGAGCAGACCTTCGAACAGAATCCACCTGGATTTTCCATTGCTCGTTTTTATCAATAATCCAACCAAAATCCCCAACCTGTCCCCCAGATTCTACGTAAAAGTTGGTTGCAGCCAATATGACCTCCACTTTTTCCCCCTTTTGAATTTTGTTAACTTTTTTTCTATCTTTTATTAAGGCGATAATTTTACTTTCTCTAGTTAAGTTGGAATATGGGTCATGTAAGACACCTTCCTCAGTTATCAAACCCTGATTAATCAATTCACTCCTTAAGCAATTGTAGAAATCTGCATTTTTATCATTGATCTTGTTGAAAAACCTTCCAGAAATGGACTGGAGTCGATGTTCCTCCATTGCTTCACGAAACCCCCCGTCCTCCACTTCCATATTCTGTTCACGGACAATATCTCGAGTGATTTCAAGAGGTAAACCATGAGTTGCATATAAATCAAACGCAATTTCTCCTGGCAAAATTTTCTTCCCTAAAGCTTCTAAATTGTTTAACACATCTTGAAGATGGGCTAAACCAATTTCAACTGTATCTTGAAAACGTTTCTCCTCACGAGTGATATTTTCCAGAATAAAGTTCCTATTTTTCTTTAATTCAGGGTATGCTGCACAGTAATTTTCAATGACAATTTCCGCTACTTTGGCGAGAAAAGGATCTTTCAATCCCAATTTATTTCCAAAACGAGCAGCCCGCCGAATAATCATTCGACAAATGTAATTTCGTCCAATATTTCCTGGAACAACCCCATCAGCAATTAGAAATGTAGCAGCTCTCCCATGATCCGCAATCACCCTGTAAGATGTAAAATTATTTTGCATTTCAATTTGAGTCTGACCACACAAATCCCTGATAGCATTTATTATGGGAGAAAATAAATCCGTTAAGTAGTTAGAATTTTTTCCCTCAAGGAGTGCTACAAGGCGCTCTAATCCCATCCCTGTATCGACATGTTTTTCTGGCAACGGAATTAATTCAGTTGGACTCATTCTATTGTATTGAATGAAAACAAGATTCCAAAATTCTAGAAAGCGTTTGCAATTATTCTCAATAGTGCAAAGGTGTCCAGGTTGTTCTCTAAGAGAACAATATTCCGGACCCAGATCTATATGAATTTCACTGCATGGGCCACACGGACCTGTATCTGCCATTTCCCAGAAATTTTCTTTTCTTCCCAAAAACACAATATGGGAAGGATCAATTCCCGGTTGTTTCAGCCATTCATCAGCTGCCTCATCATCTGTTGGAATTTCCTGTTTGTCATCTTTAAAACAGGTTACCCATAATTTTTGTTTATCCATCTTCCAAACATCTGTTAGTAACTCCCAAGCCCAAGATATTGCTTCTTTTTTATAATAATCTCCAAAAGACCAGTTTCCTAACATTTCGAAAAAAGTATGGTGAGAATCATCACGACCTACATCTTCCAAGTCATTATGCTTTCCTGCTACACGCATGCATTTCTGTGAGTTTACGGCGCGTCGATAAGGTCTTTTATCAATCCCTAAAAAGACATCTTTGAATTGCACCATTCCTGCGTTTGTGAATAATAGTGTCTTATCATTTCCAGGAACTAATGAAGACGAACGGACAAATTTGTGACCTTTCGACTTAAAGAATTCAATGAATGTTTCGCGTATCTCATTACCGCTTTGAGTATTTGACATTAAGACCTCTAAATAAGGTTTGGCTAGATTATACGATAAGTAAATCTAACCAATATTAATAATTTCCAGATAATTCAATGTAACTTATTTACTAAGAATCACCAATTAACGCGAGAGGGCTAGTTTAATCACTTTCCCCTTTTCATTCACCGTGACACGTGCATATTGGTAATGAACATGTTTTTGAATATTAAATGCCTTGCTATAAGTAACGATGGTGTAATCAGAGTACATTTTCGATGGACGGTCAACTTTTTGAATGTTAATAACATTATCTTCAGGAGAAGGTACAATAACATGGTGCTTTCTGATTTTTACTTCAGCACTATCTAACCCTGGTAAATAATCCTTTAATATACTTTTAATTTGGGATAATATTTCACCTGAAACCCGTGTATCTTTATCCTCTATACCATTTTGATCACCTACCGTATTTACATACTCCATTGGTTTTAATCGCGCAATAACTTTAGAGACAGTTTTATTCTTTTCTGTAACCCCTAATGGATCACCATATAATACAAAAGACATCAGTGTTTTTTGATCTTCTCCATCCATATATCCCTGTCTTTGCATTGTTATTTTAGCGAAATTAAGTTTAGCCTGATGAAAGGCTGAGCCTAACGAATTTCCCATACATAAATATTTCCAAAATAAGAACGCCAGAAGGTCAGCACCAATTAATGGAGTATAGACTGAACCATATGATATGCTAGTAGACCCAATGAATCCTAGGGTACCCTTTTCTCTGAATCTTAACGCTATGCTTTGATCCACCGTTTTCCCTTGTATATAACCACCATAACAAGCCTCACTAAAGACGACCTGAGGACAATATTTTAAATTCAATAGTTGATTTGCTGAAATCGATACAGGAAAATCTGGATATTCATCATGCTCATTTAGATCTCTTTGCCCATACCAGTAAGGAGTTTCAGCCAATCCATGTAAATTAAAATATGCATACTTTGAATTAGCTAAACGATCAATATCAATTGTTTCTTTTGTATATGGCGGAGAGACTCGTAAATAATCTCCATTGCCGATGGGACGAAAAACAGCAAGAGATGATCTCCTCCACACAGAAGCTGTCACACCATAATTTGCTTTTTTTTGTAACACATTTTTAAGTAAATTTAATATGTTAAACCAAGATATTAATTTATCAGATTTCAACTTTAACCAAAAATTTGAAGAGCCGCTTTCCCCATGATAATGAATAATTTGTCGAATTTGTTTTAGTAATAATCCAGGGTCACTATTATTCTCTCCGGGTAATCTACCTAACATCCATTCGGGTGAAAAATAATTACTATCTGCTGTTGAATACGGATTATCAGAAAATACTTCAGTATCTTTGTCTTGAGTTGGATTGGGTAATGAATGGAAAGGTACAACATTATGCCCTCCAACAATTAATACACATCCAATCATCTCACCTTTTTTACATAGATATTTATCCAGGTCGACTAATGCTAATTTAATTTTCCAAGGATCATTTTCAGTAATTGCTTCTAAATCAAATAAATCCATGCAATTCTTATTATCGGGCATGAACAACAGTGAGCGCCAATCTGGTTTTTTATTAATAATCCTAACAAGTTCTTTTAATTCAGAAATTATCACTTCTGAACTTTTTTGACCATACACATTTTTTAAACCAGTTTGCATTGTTAAAACAACATAAACGGGAAATCTATTTTCATTTCCATATGAAGTTACATTATATGTTTTGATTTTTGATGCTATTGTTTTTACGTTGTTTTTATAATCTTCAACATAATTATTTTCTAATCTCTCACTTCGAGTAGAAAATGGCTCTCGCTTATTCACTAAGATAGTTTTTAATGCACCACTTATAAAACCCTTTCTTTTTTCATTTTGGGGTTTATTAATTGGAGTAATCTCTCCTGGAAGTAATTTATTCCAACCGAGTGGTATTGTTATTTGAGAAGGAATAGGAATATCTAAAACCACTTTCATCTCTTTTGGCCATATTGACAAATATTCATTTCTTTCTCCCCATATTCGCTTGGCCACTTGGGCACTTGGGTCAACAGCAGCACACCGATGTAATAATTTCACAGCTAACCCTTCCTCACCGCATTCCAATGCAGACTCTGCTGTCCAAAGTGCTATTTGCACAGTTTCAGGCCAACGCTGATGATATATTTTGGCCAATTGATATATTAAATTATTCTCACCCAATGCACGAGTGATACGTAAATGTTCAATACCTATCAAAACTTCTTGAGGTTCTTCAGCAAGAATTTTCCGGATATTTGTATCAGCCTCAAAATATTTTCTCTGACTTACTAGTTCTTTAACTTTTATTAATTGTTCACTCCAGTTTGGTGGTTTATATTTATCCCACACACTCCCGCCCAAGCAATAAATTTTTGCTGCTATTGAAGCAACATATCTTGGATCTCTTTTGGGAGCTAATTTTAAGAGAAGCTGCCATGCTTCTAAAAACTCTGGATCGCGTCTAGTGATATCAATTAGTAGTCTATATGCAGCATCGCTATCGTCTTGATTTCGCAAAGAATATGCAAGATGCAATTCTGTGTTTAGATCATGAGGATATTTATCGAGCCAAAGAATTGCACATTTCTTAATAAATTTATAATTACCAACTTTTAACGCCGCTTTAAGAAGTTGCTGAAATTCGCTTTGATCAAGCTCGATTCCTTCTTTTTGCATCTTCGTCATTTATGAATTCTCCAGCACTCAATTTCATAGTAGCTGTTAATCTTTAATATTTATAAATATTTTCTTAACCACATTGTTTGGTGATTCGACTAAATTAAATAGTTTAAGGAATACGTGTGATCAAAAAATATGCACAACCTAACAAAAAGAAAGCTGCTATTAACAAAAAAATACCTACTCCTGCTTTTGTTTTAGCCATTTGATTTATGCTTTCAAGAAGAGATGAAGCATTACCGATTAAACCCGAAATGTCATCAGTTAAACCTTTACTTACTAGCTTTGCAGTCTGAGATGAAATTTCATTAAAATCGTCATTAATTACTTTAAATGCTAAAATGAAAATCCCAATAACAAAAGCAATAATCCCCATAACTAAAACAGTAACTGATAATGTCAGTAAAAAATCATTTACACTCAATCCAAACATTTTTACCTCCTGAATCTATTGATTCAAGAGATAATGTTGCAAAATATATGCCAAACCTTGAATTACTTCAAAATTGCGATTTCAGGTGGTAGATCAGAAAGTGTAATATTTTCCCCATTACAGAATAACATAGACCGTTCAATGACATTCTCTAATTCACGAATATTTCCAGGCCAGTCATATTTGATTAATGCTTGCATTGCTTTCGGTTCTAATCCCAACACATTCATTCCCATTTTAGGATTCAACTTATTCAAGAAAAATCCAACTAGCTCCGGGATATCCTCTTTCCTTTCCCGTAAAGTAGGTAAATGAAGATCAACTACCTTCAACCTATAATATAAATCTTCACGAAAACGACCATCTTTCATCATTTCTTGAAGATTGCGATTTGAAGCAGCCAATATTTGTAAATCCACCTTAATTAATGTCGTACCCCCTACCCTACGGAATGATTGTTCTTCAATAGCACGCAGTAATTTTGCCTGAACATCTGTTGTTATGGAAGATATTTCATCCAGAAATAGTACTCCTTCATCAGCTACTTCCATTAATCCAATCTTTCTTTTATCGGCACCTGTAAAGGCATGGGCTTCAAAACCAAACAGTTCCGCTTCAATCATTGTGCTTTGTATGGCTGCACAATTCTCAGGCCAAAATAGCTTATGTGAACGAGGACCAACCTTGTGTATATACCTGGCTAAAACCTCTTTTCCTGTCCCACTCTCCCCGGTAATTAATACCGAGACTGATGCCTTGGCAGCTTTCTGAGCTTGGTCAATGATAATCTTCATTTGATTAGTACTTCCTATCACAAACTCAACTTCCTGTTTTTGAGATGTGTGAATACGATTCATCTGTCTACGCAACTTAACAATTTCTTCTGCTCTCTTTATTGATGATTCCAAACGTGACATGTCGCTAATGGGTTTGGAAATAAAATCATGTGCGCCATTCCTCATTGCATCGACTGCCATTTCAATATCCCCATATGCTGTGATCATGATAATTGGTGGTCGAGATGGCAAATGGGCAGTTTCGGATAATAGATTTAACCCATATCCATCCGGTAAGTTGACATCCAATAATATTATGTCACTAACTCCACTTTCTATTGCTTCTTTGGCTTCCTTTAAAGAAGAACCTTCAATTATTTCATATCCTTTAATTTTTAAATATTCATTTATCGAGATACGTGTGCTTTGATCATCATCTATAACATGTACTGTAAAACTCATATCTATTCTCCAAAATAAGCAGGCAATCTGATTGTGAAAATCGATCCACCAGGGAATGATTTTGCAAATAACTCGCCGTGATGTGCTTTGATAATTTTTCGGGAAATCGCTAAACCCAAACCAGTTCCTCGTTCCTTTGTAGAAAAATTAGGATCAAAGATTTTTTCTATCATCTCATCGGGGATTCCAGGACCATTATCTGTAACAAACACATCAACATAAGAGGTGTTTTCTCCTTCATGAGTTAATTGCGTGCTGATTGCTACAATACCTTTATGAGGTGTCATTACTGCTAGCGCATTGCTTATTAAATTGTTTAGGGCTTGCTCCAAAGATCGGTTATCTCCAAGTATCTTCAAATTTTCTTGGTTTGCAATAAAACGAATTTCAGCCCCCTGTTTCTCAAATTTCATACTCCATCTTTCAACTATACGATTTATCCAATCATTAATTGCAATTGGTTTTAATTTTGCTAATAAGACTCTGGAATAAGACAAAACAGATTCCATTAGTTGATCTATTCTCACGCAATCGTTTTTTGCTGCATCGATAATTCTCCTAATTGCATCATCATTCTTACTCAATAATTCCAAAGTCTGTAACCCTGTGGATATCGAAGATACTGGAACGCGGACATCATGTGCAAATTCATTTATCATAGATCCTAATATCGCTTGCCGTTCAAGCTGTTCCTTTTGATTATTTATGCGCTGTTCCTCCGTTTTATCAGTGATTATTAAGATCCACAATTGCTCGGGGTTTTGAGTCGATGAATTCAACACCGGGATAAAACTAATTTCTGCAGGAAACAGTTCACCATTTCGCCTAAATAATTGGGATTTAAATTGATAGGTTGGTTCTTTCAGATAGGGATCGGTCATTAAATCAGCAATGCTGTGATCATTGGAAATAATTAATTGACTAATGGGTTTATTAATAATCTCCCATTCTTTATAACCAAATATTTTCTCTATTTCTGGATTTATTTGCAGAATAATACGATCATAATCGGTTATCACAATTCCCATATTAATATATTTAATTAATTCTTTACTGATTTGAATATTATTTTTATATTCTTTCAAAATAATATTTTGCGAAACTTGGTTTTGAATCCTTTTAAGGTTTGAATTGATAATCGCAATTACCTTTTCAATCCGGATTTTTTCTTTTTCATCGTCGCTGATTGCAGGATTGATTAATAATAAAAGCCCTCTATTGGATTGATCGATAAATAAAGACACTTGAATCATACAAAACAAGTTCTCTTTTCGAGCAAAACGATGTAACTCATTTAGTATTCGCCGCCCTGTTTTCCAGATATCAATATTCCCAATACTAGACAAATCAGTATCTTGGATGGCCGCTGGCATTCTTTCCCAGCTACAATCAAGTTTAATTAATTCATTTGCCTTTTTCGAATTCGAAAAATAAAAAGCAATTTCTTTAGCAAGAAATAATTTCTTTATCGGCTCTTTAATCTGATTGAAATAACCTTCAACCGTAATATCAGGACTCCACTCAATTATTTTATTAAGCACATCCAATTCAAATAATTCATCTTCCTGGATTGCTTTAGGAGGGTTAATTTTGTTTAATAATAATAACCAATTTTCTTTATCATCAAGTTTTACTCTACTGATTGTCGTTTCTCTAAATATTGAAGATTTATTTAATATCTTTGCAAATACTGTTTCTTCATCGTAAGATAATCTATTCCATCCTTTGATAAGATTTTCTATTGGTTGATTGATGAGATCATCACGGGTAAATGCAGTCATTTCTAATAAATCACTGTTGACTTGTAAAATCATTCCACTTCTTGCATTAATTAGCAAACATGGTGAAGGTATCTGGTTCAACAGGATACCAACGGATGATAAATCAAGCCCAGAAAATTGAAACAAAACTTTTAGATCGCGGTGAATATTCATTTGTTATATTTTTTTCTCATATGTGCTGGTAGGATACCATCTAGAGCTCGATACTTTGCAACAGTGCGACGAGCGACCTTTATTCCTTTTTTATCTAGTAACTCCACAATAGCAGTATCACTTAATGGCTTTTTTTCATTTTCGATTATTTCATGAATTAACGCCCTTATATTCAAATTTCGAATAAAAAATTTTGACATTGGAATAATTTGACCATTCGGTAACCTAACAGATTTATTGGATACAGCCCTAGAAATCGTCGATTCATGTACCTGCAATTCTTTGGACAATTGAGCTCGTGTTATGGGACGTAATTTCATATCACCATGGAGGATGTAATCTCTCTGTAAAGTTACAATCTTTTCTAACAATTTTTGCATTGTGTTATTTCTCTGTTGTAAACACTTGATAAACAACGAAGCTTTTTCTAACTCTGCTTTAAGGTCACTTTTCTTATTTTCATCTGCTTCCAATATCGCTTTTTTATACAACTGATTTATTTGCAGTGTCCCTCTTACAGGTAAAATTACTTCTACCATCAAAGGATTTTCTTCATTATTATTTAAAAAAGAAATAATAACATCCGGTTGAGTGTATGCCTGAGAATCAAATGCTTCTGGTTGACGAACACTTCCCCAATGTGCTCTTGCAGGATATGGATTTAAATTATTTTTAATAAATTCCCCAACAAGTTTAACCTTCTGTATGGGAATTGATAATTTTTTAGATAACTCACGATATTTTAATTGACAGATTAAACCAAAACCCTCTTCAATTAATAATCTTGTGAATTCGGGTATATTCTTTGTTTCTGAAAGCATTTCTATTTGCACTAATAATGCTTGTTGTGGGCTTGTGGACCCCACACCAATCGGGTCAGCATGTTGGATTATGCTTTGAATTGCTAACACGCGTTCCATCGATACATGAAAATATTCCGATATTTCTGAGAGGGGAGTTATTAACAAACCATCCTCATCCAATTGATTTAGTAGAAATGAGGCTATTTCTCGATCCTCAACCGGAAGGTCAGGTGCAATCTGTTTAAATACATGAACAGGCAATTCTTCTAGCATAATTGTAGACGGTTCGTCCACTTCCTCATTTCTCTCAGTTTGAGGTGTAAAATCAATCCGCGGTGATATAAACACTATCGTTTCTTCAGGGGACATAATTTTTGGTTTTGTACAGACAGGGCAATAACCTCCAGTGGGTATTGGCCGATTACATTGAGGACAACGAATTTCTTCATTCAGCTCTAGTGCTGGATTTGCTGCAAGTTCTTTATTTATCTCCTCACCCAATTCTTGCACAGTCTTCACTAAGAGATTCATGGTTTGTGCTAAATGAGCTGTAATTTGTGGTCTAGTTTTTTGTTGTTGTAATTGATACATTTCTTAACCTCAAATAAGTATAATGTAAGTGCGCTCGTGGTGCAAATTCTGTGCCAAGCATTTTTTATTAAATTTTCGATATTATCAATACGTATGAAATATTAATGAATATAAAAAAATTATCCCAACTAACATTTTTTAGTATTGATCCTTTTCATTCCTCTCACATTACTTGTCATTCATAAGGAAAATCCTAAAATCAATAAAATAAATTTGGAATTGGATTTAAAGAATGAGTATCGTTTGATCCAATTGGAACAAATCTTTTCGTTGAACAATTAATAGATAAACTGAAATATGTAGTTGTGCTTCATATGATAGCGAATCCCAAACTACAAATCATTCAAGAAAAATTTTCAGACAAAAAACTCTTTTATTCGTTTAAAAATATTGCTGAGTCGATGTATTAAGAATCCATCTTTTTAGATAAACCAGATTTCTATATAGATGATCATTTGTCTTTTATTGATGCTGAAATATCCTCAGTTTTACTCGTTGATTTATCCTACTCATATTGGCATACAATAGGTTACTTTATTGAAAATATCAACCTTATAAGCATGGAATCTGTTGGAACGTTAATACTAGGGTGGATTGATTCTTTTATTTTGTAAATCAACCATACTTATGATATAAGTTTGGAAAATACAAATTTATGAGTAAAGACAAATTAATTTCGATAAATTCAGAGGAAGAATCTGCTTTTTTAATTGGTGTTGAATTTCATAATCACTCCAATCAGTTGCCATTAACCGATTCACTGAAAGAACTAGCATTGCTTGCACAAACTGCTGGCTTAAAAGTGGTTGGTCAATCCACCCAAAAACTTGATAAACCAAATCCTGCCACTTTTATTGGATCAGGAAAAGTTCAGGAAATTAAAATGCTTGCAGAAGAGACACAATCAAAAATTATTCTTTTTGATGATGAGCTTTCTCCTCGTCATATCCGTGAATTGGAAGAGAAATTTGGTAACCGTTTCCGTATCCTTGATAGAACAGCTTTGATATTGGATATCTTTGGACAACACGCTCATACTTCCGAGGGAAAACTTCAAGTGGAATTGGCTCAATACGAATATCTATATCCACGCCTAACACGTGCATGGACACATTTGGCTCGACAAGCCGGTGGTAGTAGTGGTCGTAGTGGTAGCACTGTAGGTGTGGGTTTAAGAGGTCCAGGTGAAATGCAGCTTGAAGTAGATCGAAGAAGAATACAAAAAAGGATGACCTTTTTAAAAAAGAAACTTGAACATGTGCGTCTTCATAGAATGCAATATCGACAACGCCGTAAAAATAATCAATTACCAATCATTGCGTTAGTTGGATACACTAATGCAGGCAAATCCACCTTATTAAATCAAATCACAAACGCGAATGTTTATGTAGCTAATAAACTCTTTGCCACTCTTGATCCTACAACACGTCGCATTGTATTGCCAGGAGGAAATCCTGTTTTAATTACCGATACTGTTGGTTTTATCCAAAAATTACCTACCCAACTCATTGCATCGTTTCGAGCCACATTAGAAGAAATTACAGAAGCGGATTTATTGATCCATGTTATAGATATCTCACATCCATCCGCGCTATTACAATATCAGGTAGTAGTCGAAACACTAAAGGAAATCGGAGCAAAGGATATCCCAATGATTATTGCTCTCAACAAGATTGATCAAAACAATGATTGGCAAAGAATCATTAGCACCACACCAGAATTCTTAGACGGGATAGCAATGTCTGCCTTATGGGGAGAAGGGATTGATAAATTACTTGACCGAATTAATAGAGAATTATTTGAAGCTTTTACTACTGTAACAGTAAATTTGCCCTATAAGGAAGGGTTATTAATTTCAATGTTTCATCAGAACGGTAACATTATGAAAGTAGAACATGGAACAGATAGTGTAATTCTACAAGGGGACCTACCAAAACGATTAATCCCGAAATACATCCATTATCTAATTAATCATAAATAACTTCAATCATACTTTTATCAGTCAAAAAGTCTTAACCTGATTCTTTATTAATTGATATTATTTCGTGACCCTTATAAAAGCCACAATTCGGACAAACGGTGTGAGCTAATCTCATTTCACCGCAGTTGCTACACACAACCAAATTCTTATTTTCTAAGGCATCATGAGCACGTCGTCTGTTCCTGCGCCCTTTTGATAATTTTCTTTTGGGTAATGGTGTCATCGATCTTTCTCTTTATTCTTTTATTAAATTTGATTTTCAATTATATAAGTTATGTCAAATACCTGTCAAGCATAATCAACATCTACAAAGAATTATCTATTCCTTTATTAATTGAAGAGTATAATTCCCGCGCCTGATAAATCTGATGAATATCAATTGAGGAGAAATTATGAACCGAAGGATAATAAATCTATTAATTATCATCTCCATCGTTATGCTAGTGATTTTAATAGATTTTCCTTTCTTAAATGAATTTAAAAGCGAACTATTCAAGCGCGAACTTATACCAATTCTTGGGTTAGACTTACGTGGTGGCATGCAGGTGATCTTACAAGCACCTGAAGGATATAATATTGATCCAGATTCACTGCAGGTTGCTGCAAAAATTCTTGAAAATCGTTCCAATGCATTAGGTGTTAGTGAGGTTGTCTTCCAAGTAACGGGTGAAAGATACATTGTTGGAGAATTCCCAGGACTAAAAAATACAGAAGAGGTAATTAAAGTCATAAAACAAACAGGGTTGCTCGAATTAGTGGATGTCGGTACTGATTTCATTCAACCAGATACTGTAATCCAAACAGACTATCAGAATCCAAAAATAGAAGATGAGGAATTACCAAAATTATCTACACCGAATCCACAAAAAAACGAAACCCAACCATTTAATCCAACAACAACCTCTCCTGAAAAAGAAAAAATCTATCACACGGTTCTTACCGGAACAGCTATAAAGGCTGTAGCGATTGAACCCCCTACCCAACCAGGTGCTGGGTATTCAATCCGCTTTACGTTAACTGATGAAGGTGCGAAAATATTTAGTGATTTTACAAGAGATAATATCGGAAAAATGCTTGCCATTGTACTAGATAAAAAGGTTATCTCCTCGCCAGTAATTCGCGCCCATATTGACAGTGGTGAAGGAGTAATAACTGGGCAATATCCTAATGTATTTACTTATGAGGAAGCAAATAATCTAAGAGTAACTTTATACTACGGAAGTCTACCTGTGTCATTGGAGATCGCAGAAAGTCGATTAATCGGACCTACTTTAGGTCAGATTTCATTACAAAAAAGTCTTATGGCAGGAGTCATCGGTCTAATAATTGTTTCTCTTTTTATGATTATCTATTATCGAGTACCTGGTTTTGTGGCAATTATTTCAATTGCAATTTTCGGTTTGATTACTTTTGCCATCTTCCTAATCATACCTGTCACATTAACATTACCAGGTATCGCAGGATTGATGTTAAGTATTGGAAGCGCATTGGATGCAAATATCCTTCAATTTGAAAGGTTTAAGGAGGAAATTAGACGCGGAAGAACACTTATCCAAGCAGTCGATTTAGGTTGGAAGAGAGCATGGACCTCTATTCGTGATTCAAACCTAGCGACAATTATCACTAGCATAATATTGTTTTGGTTCGGTTCAACTTTCGGAGCAACAATTGTTAAGGGATTTGCGCTAACCTTGGCCTTAGGTGTCGCAGTGAGTTTATTTACCGCTTTATTTGTCACGCGGACAATACTTGGACTTATTATTAAACCACTCGAAAAATCAAATCGGTCTTTCTGGTTTGGAATTTCAGAATAAGGATTACTTTATGCTAAACATTCTTAGTAAACGATATGTATTTTTTACATTATCTTTTTTATTAATTCTTCCAGGATTGATACTTATCTTCATTAATGGATTACCGCTTTCCATTGATTTTATCGGTGGTTCAATCGTTGAAGTAGAACTAGCCAAAAAATCTTTACTTTCAAGTGACGAAATAATTAATATCTATAACAAATTAGATATCCCCGACTCACAAGTGCAAATTAGTGAAACATCGGACTCAAACATTTATATTATTAGGTCTTCATCGCTTGACCAAGAAAAGTACAACCAGTTAATTTTTACATTAAGAAATCAATATGACCCAGATTTAATAGAAAGACGGTATGATACAGTTGGCCCATCAATCAGTCAATCAGTGACAAACCGTGCTGCAGTTGCGGTAGGCATTGCCGCGCTTGCAGTTATTGTTTATGTTACCTTTGCATTCCGTGGAATTCCTCATGCATTTCGTTATGGTGTCTGTGTCATTATTGCAATGATGCACGATATTCTTATTGTGATCAGTTTAGGCGCAATTGGTGCAAAATTATTTGGCTGGCAAATGGATTCTCTGTATCTTACAGCACTTCTTACCGTAATTGGTTTTTCAACCCAAGATAAAATTGTTGTTTTCGACCGGATTCGTGAAAACTCGCCTATTTTACGGAATATAGCTTTTGAAAAATTGGTAAATCACTCCATCATCCAATCTTTGCAAAGATCCATAAATACTCAATTAATGACTGTTGAATATCTATTACTCTCATTAGCTTTATTCGGGGGTGTCACTTTACGAGAAATGGCAATTATTCTCCTTGTAGGATTGTTAAGCGGAACTTACTCATCAATTTTTATTGCAGCCCCAATTCTGGTTGTGTGGGAGAATAAAGAATGGAAAAATTGGTTCAGAATAGGCAAAACATCTCAAACTTAAAAAATCAAAACGTTTTTGTTTATGCATAAAGGAATGGAATGCGCAAAGAAGTAGTATTAATTACCGGAGCAAATGGTGAAATTGGTCATGGATTGATTAAACAACTTTGCAAGGCGAATGTTTCTCGAATTGTAGCATTAGATTTAAAGCCGCTGGATGATTGTTTATTACCATTATGCGAACGTTTCATACAAGGAGATATTTTAGATGTAACCCTCCTTGCACGATTAACCACAGAGTACGAAATTACTACAATTTATCATTTAGCTTCAATTCTATCAACCAAAGCGGAATTCAACCCTGAAATGGCCCATCGAATTAATGTGGAAGGGACTGTTAATCTTTTACGATTAGCTGTTGAACTTTCTCAATGGCAAGGAAAGTCCATCAAGTTTATTTATCCAAGTTCAATTGCTGTATATGGTTTGCCGTCTTTAGAGATAAAAAACAAATCAGGCAAAATCAAAGAAGACCAATACTGTTATCCAATTACTATGTATGGAATCAATAAACTTTACTGTGAACATCTAGGAAGATACTTCACCCGGCATTATCGGCAATTAGCCAAAGACCGCTTAAAAAATAATGTTGATTTTCGTGCGATACGTTTTCCTGGAATTATTAGTGCAGAGACCATTCCAACTGGAGGAACGAGTGATTATGGACCTGAGATGCTACACCATGCAGCACGAGGTTTATCTTACAGATGTTTTGTTCGACCTGATACAAAAATTCCTTTTTTAGCAATGCCTGATGCAATAAAATCATTATTATTATTGGAACAATCCCCATCAATAAACTTACATCAAATAGTATACAATGTAACCAGCTTTAGCCCAACTGCACAAGAAATTTATAATATTGTTAAGCAAGCCTACCCTTCTGCAGATATTACATTCGAAATCAGTCAAAGTCGTCAAATTATTGTGGATAGTTGGCCTTCGGATATTGATGATTCACCTGCACACGAAGACTGGGGATGGCAACCTGAATTTGATTTCTATAAATCTTTTTATGAATATCTTTTACCATCCGTTAAACTTAGGTATGCACAGAATAGCTGTTAAGTTCCAAAGAAAACAATATTAATATATAAACAATAAATACAAGTCATTTACATTCGTACCTGTTGGTCCAGTTTTAATAATCCCTCCTACCTTTGCAAAAAATTCATAACTATTATTCTGATTTAAAAAAGTTATCGGGTTTAATCCTTGGGATTCTGCAATATGTACAGTTTTACTAGTCACCACAGCTCCAGCAGCATCAGTATTTCCATCCTCGCCATCAGTTGCAAATGTTAGTAAACATACACGATCCACATTATTCATCTCTAAAGCAGCAGCCAGAGCAATTTCTAAGTTTCTACCTCCTTTGCCTCTGCCCTTTACTTTCACTGTTGACTCTCCACCAGCAATTAAACAGATGGGATATTTCAAAGAGCTTTTTGTCTTTAACTTAACAAGTATTCGACCAAGATTGTAACCAACCTCGCGTGCTTCGCCAGTAAGATGATTACTAATGACTTCACTATAGAAACCTTCTTTCACAGCCTGATTTTTACCAGCTAAAGCTGCAATGCGATTATTACTAACAATAAAATTGAATACTTTCGTCATTCTATAATCATATGGTTTCAGGTTTTCCTCTATTTTTCCTATTAATCCTTTATATAAAATTTCAATAACTGACTTGTCAATTTTCTTTTCTAAATTGTATTTTTGAATCACCCTCAACGCATCTTTAAAAGTTGTCGGATCTTCGGCAGTGGGACCAGAAGCAATCATTGATAATTCATCTCCGATCACATCTGAAATGATTAATGAAAATAATTGATTTGGATAAACCATTTTCACCAATCCGCCTCCCTTAATCTTATCTAAATGTTTTCTGACAGTATTGATTTCTTGTATCGATGCACCACTTTTTATCAACAGATCGGTTAATTTTCGCAGTGATGCTAAAGATATCGCTTGATTTGGATCGGTGAATAATGATGAACCACCCCCAGAAATTAAACAAAATACTAGATCATTGGGTCCTCTATTTTTAACCAAATCTATAATCACCCTAGTGCTTTCAATGCTGTTCTCACCTGGAATTGGGTGATTACCAATCAAAGTGACAATATCAGGTAGTAATTCTTTTTCTAGAGTGGGGTCATTATATTTGCAGATGATTGCACCTTTTATTCGTATCCTGTTTATCGCCTTCTTTAAACCGATAGCCATCTTCTGTGATGCTTTTCCAAACCCTATAACAATAATTGATTTAATATTGTTTAGAGGAACACACTTTCGATTTACCCATAAACATTTCTCATCAAAACTAATGGATTTTTCAACTACAGTTAATGGATCCACTGATTCCAAACTTTTCTGCATTATTCTGATTATTTCTTTTAATATAGGAAGTTTAGGAAACGAATCAGGGAAAAAGAAATTTATAGACATGACAAATGATATTTATTTATTTGTATATAAATTAAAGATTAAATTTTTATAAAAATCTAGTAAAATTATAGCTTGTGTCTGAAAACATGCATAACAAAATTAATAACTATTTTATTATTTACTATCAAAAACTATCAACATCACAAATCATTCTATTGGAGGAAACCTCGTGAATATTGAATTATTAGATGCTTTACTGAAACCAAAATCCGTAGCCGTAATTGGCGCATCATCTCATCCTGGCAAAATAGGTCATACAGTTTTAGACAATATTATTAAATGTGGTTATCAAGGAAAAATTTATCCTATTAATCCGAGCGCAAATGAAATTCTTGGAATTAAATGTTATCCTTCAGTTCTGAATGTGGGTCAACCTATCGAATGTGCAATTATTACCGTACCAGCACAATACGTTCTACAGGTTATTGAGGAATGTGGCAAAATAGGCGTAAAGGGATTGAGTATTATCACTTCTGGATTTAGTGAAGTAGGAGACCATGAATTAGAGGAAACGATTGTAAAAACCGCCCACCAGTATGGTATGGGAATTATTGGTCCTAATATCGTTGGTATTCTTTCCAATTCAGATTCATACAATGGTTCATTTGCACCTTTTCTTCCATATCCTGGTAAAGCTAGTCTCGTTTCTCAAAGTGGTGCACTTCTAATTGGTATCGATGCTGCGACCTATTCACGTGGTATCGGATTTGATAAATTAATTTCGATAGGAAATGCAGCAGACATCGGTTTTGCAGAATTAATTACCTGGTTAGATCAAGATCCTTATACAACTTGTATTTCGCTTTACATTGAAGGTTTAAAAAATGGACGTGATGTAATAGAAGCAGGACGTAAAGCCACGAAACCAATTATTGCATTAAAAGCAGGTGTCTCAGCTCATGGTGCTGTTGCAGCAGCTTCTCATACAGGCTCACTGGCTGGAGCATCAAAGATTTATGAAGCCGCCCTAAAACAAGCTGGTATTCTTCAAGCTGAGGATTTAAATGACCTTTTCGACCGCACCCTTGCACTTTCTCTTCAACCTCCTATGAAGGGTGATAACCTGCTCATACTAACAAATGGGGGTGGCGTTGGCGTTCTTGCGACTGACGCCGCAGAAAAATATGGTGTGCCATTAAAATATGCACCTGAAGATGTTCAACAAGAACTAAAAAAACATATGCCATCTTTCGGGTCTGCCAAGAATCCAGTGGATTTAACTGGCATGGCGGGTAATGATTGGTATTTTGACTCTGTAAAATATTCTTTCGCGCATCCGTGGGTTGAGGGACTCGCAGTTCTTTATTGTGAAACAGCAATGACCAATCCCATGGAGATTGCTCAAAGTATAAAGCGTGCAGTTGAAGAATCTCTGGTAAAAGACAAACCTATCGCTATTTCATTTGTTGGGGGTGAACGATCTGAAAAAGCAATGCGTTGGTTAGTAGAAAACGGAATCCCTGCTTATGCTGCACCTGATATGGCGATAAACGCCTTAGCTGCGCTTCACGAATATGCAGAAATTCGCTCAATGGTCAATGACATTATTCCTGAAGCAACAAAAAAGGATCGTGAACTAGCATTGCAAATAATTCAAAAAGCTCGCAACGACCACCGCGATTCATTAACCGAAATTGAGGCAAAGCAAGTATTTTCAGCATATGGTTTACCAGTAACAAAATCATTACTTGCTACCTCAGAAGATGATGCGATTATATTCGCCGCTCAAATTGGATATCCGGTGGTAATGAAAGTTGTTTCACCAGACATTTTACATAAATCTGATGCCGGTGGTGTGAAAACAAATATAAAAAATGAAGATGAGGCACACAGCGCTTATCAAATCATACTCAAAAATTGCAAAGCATATAAATCCGATGCTCAAATTCATGGAATTGTCGTCCAAGAATATGCACCAATAGGTACAGAAGTTATCCTGGGTTCAGTGAATGATCCTTCATTCGGTCCAAGCGTCATGTTCGGATTGGGTGGTATTTTTGTAGAGGTTCTTAAAGATGTCACTTTTCGCGTATCACCCATTTCAATGAATCAAGCCACAAAGATGATTAGTGAGATTCGCAGTGAAGCAATCTTGGGAGGAGCGCGTGGCGAAAAGCCAAGAGATCGCATTGCTTTAGCCGAAGCGATCTGCAAGTATTCTCATATGATTGAAGATCTTGCTGATGAGATAAGCGAATCAGATGCCAATCCAATATTGGTTTATGAAGAAGGAAAAGGTATAAAAGTTGTTGATGCTAGAATTATATTAAAAAAGAAATAAATAAGAATTTAATGTGAGGTGACGGTTTCTTTTACAACCTTTTCTGTTAAACAAATTTTTAAATTGTTCGATTATTATTTACTTCTAAATAACGATTTACACAGGTAAATTAATAAGTCATTGTAACTATCAACTTCTGATTGTAATCTTACGCAAATGAATTGAGATTCTTATTGACGCTCATTATTCTCTAACTTATAATTCATCCGCGGTTGGGGAAGTGCTGGAAATGGCAGACAGGCGTGACTTAGGATCACGTGCCGCAAGGCGTGAGGGTTCAATTCCCTCCTTCCCCATATCAGCACATTATTAACAATCAAAATGAAATTCACAAAGGAAATCACCCCTGACCGTCAAGCAAAGGTTATTGTCGATATCGATGCTAACCAATATGACGAATATAAACAAAAAGCAGCACGGAAGATCTCGAACCGTACTAAAATCTCTGGCTTTCGACCAGGTAAAGCACCCTTCGATGTAGTTAGGCGTTATTATGGAGAAAATGCCATTGAAGAAGAGGCATTAGAGTTAATAGTGCGTGAAATTTATCCAGCAATTCTTAAAGAAGCCGATTTAAAACCTTCGGGACCTGGTCAACTTGAAGAAATAATTAATAAGAACCCTCCAAAATTTGTAATTAAGATCCCTTTGGAGCCTGAGGTGAAACTCGGGAATTACAAATCCATTAAATTGAAATATGATTTACCAATTGTTACCGACCAGGAAATTGATCAAGTATTACATCGCCTTCAAATAAACTATGCTACTGCTAATGCGGTTGATCGTGAAATTAATGATGGCGATTTGGTATCAATTAAATTAAATGCACGTTTAACAAATCCAGGTAAAGACGAAAAGGCAGAAATTATCAAAGATACACCATTACAACTCATCATCGGTGAGCCAGAAGGAAAATCAGAACCTTTTCCTTACAATGGATTTGATAAACAATTAATTGGTTTGAAAGTAAAACAAGAAAAAAAGATATATCATACATATCCTCAGAATTCAAATTTTGAGAAACTTCAAAATAAAGAAGTTGAATTCACAATCCTAATTGAAGATATTCGAGAATTACAGCTACCACCTTTAAATAATGATTTTGCAAAAACAGTCGGTAATTATGAATCTTTTTTGGCATTAAAAGAAGCGATTAGGGAGGAATTATTAGATTCCAAAACTCGTGAATATGATCAATATTACTATGATAATTTGATTAACCAATTAATCGCAATTTCCGAAATAAATTATCCACATCAATTATTGGAAGATGAGATTAAACATGTTCTACGTGATTTTGAACATAATCTAGCTGCTAAAAAAATGGATCTGGTTACATATCTAAAATTAAATAATCTAGAAAAAGAAAAATTTATAAACGAAGAAATTAAACCAATTGCCAAAATCAGACTTGAACAACAACTTGTTCTTGAAGAATTGCAACGTCAGGAAAACATTGAAATCGAAAAGGATGAACTACAACAAGCATTTGAAAAATCTCTCACGGAAATACAAACAGCATCTGACTTCCAAGAATTAAGACGGCGATTTACAAGTAAATATTTGGCAACCTCCATTCTTACACATACCGCAGCCCAATTGATGAACAAACATGTTTTGTTAAGATTGAAAGATATTGCGACAGGGAAAGTTTCTGAGAAAGTAAAAACATCTAAACAAACTTCTGAAAAAAGTCAAAGACAACCGAATGGGCCAAAATACAACCAAAGGAATAAGAAAGGTTAATTTATGGATACTGCTCAATTTAAATCAATCATCCCTACTGTGATCGAGACCTCAGGTCGTGGCGAGAGAGCGTTGGATATTTTTTCATTATTATTAAAGGAAAGGATAGTATTTGTTGGTACCCCAATTGATGATCAAATAGCCAATTTAATTGTCGCACAGCTCTTATTTTTAAACCGTGAAGACTCAGAACGGGAAATTCATATGTATATCAATTCACCCGGAGGTCAAATATATGCTGGATTAGCCATCTATGATACGATGCGCATGATTCCTAATAAAATCAGTACTGTAGCAGTTGGTGTTACTGCTTCGTTTGGAACAGTACTATTAGCCGCGGGAACCAAAGGCCAGCGTTACGCTCTACCTCACGCCACTATCCACATGCATCAACCTTTGGGAGGCGCTCAAGGTCAAGCTACAGATATTGAAATCCAAGCTAAAGAGATTTTACGTTTGAAATCAAGGATCAATGAAATACTTGCTGAATCAACGGGGCAACCATTAAAAGTAATAGAACAAGATACCGAAAGGGATTTCTTCCTTACCGCTCAACAAGCAGTGGAATATGGATTGGTGGATAAAATATTAACTCCTCCCGAAAAATAAATTAGGGAATAACCGAAGTTAATATTTCGCACATATTTCAAATTTATGTTAAAACAACTTAATCCCAAACCTCTGGGGGCTATTTTGGATATGGATGGTGTTTTATGGAAATCTGAAACCCCTTTATGTAATATTAGCTCATTATTTAATAAATTTATTGAGCATAAAATTGATTTTGTCTTGGCAACAAACAATGGAACGAAAACGATAAATGAATTTGTTGAAAAGATCCAAAGAATGGGAGCAGTTATTGAACCACAGCAAATTATTACTTCGGGAATGGCTTTAGGTCATTTATTAAAAGATAAATTTCCACAAGGTGGTGAGATTTATATCTTGGGTTCTCCAGCTTTAAAAGCAACCCTTGAAGGGTATGGTTTCTTTCATTCCGAAAAAGAACCCTTAGCAATCGTGGTTGGTATGGATATAAAAATCACTTACAAAAAAATTGCAAAAGCTGCCGATCTGGCAAGATCAGGTCTTCCTTTTTATGGATCAAATCCTGATACCACTTTCCCTACACCAGAAGGTCTGTTACCAGGTGCTGGCGTTTGCATTTCAGCTGTAGAAGCTGCATCAGGCAAAAAAGCGATCATTGCTGGCAAACCTAATCCTTATTTATTCGAAACCGCATTGGAAAAATTAGCTATAAAACCAAATGATGCATTGGTTATTGGAGATAGACTCGAGACAGATATCCTGGGCGGTGCCAAAGCTGGTTGTAGAACAGCTCTTGTACTTTCTGGTGTTACAAGTAAAACGGATTTAACTACCTATAAAACACAACCAGATTTAGTTCTAAATAATATTATGGAATTATTTGAGTAATGAATTATGCAGATAAAAGTAGATCTATCTACGGCTTAGATTTCGACGAATTAAACAATTATATTATCAACAAGCAAGAAATACCCGAATATCGCGCACGTCAAATATGGGGAGGACTTTATCATAATTTATTTACAAACTGGGATGAATTTACATTTCTACCAAAGAAACTTCGTTCTGAATTAATGTTAGATTTTTTATTTCTTCCTTTTAAACCACAACTTACTGTAACAAATATCAATAAAAGCACAATTAAAGTACTGTTTTACCTAAATGATAAATATCCTATTGAAAGCGTTCTAATGAAATCAGAGAGACGATGGACATTATGTCTCTCAACACAATCGGGCTGTGCGATGAAATGTGCTTTTTGTGCAACGGGTAAAATGGGTTTGAATCGTAATCTATCCACCGCAGAGATAGTTGGTCAGGTAATTTATTTCTTACAATGGTTAAAAACCAACAACCAAACTTTGACGAATATTGTATTTATGGGGATGGGTGAACCTTTAAATAATTATGCTGCTGTTAATAAAGCAATTAATATCATTAAGAATTATTTAGGGACGAATATTGGAGCAAGGCGGATTTCACTTTCTACTATTGGCATAATCCCAAATATTTACCAATTTTCTAAAGATCAACCGCAAGTAAATCTTGCGATTAGCTTGCATGCACCTGAGGATAAATTGCGCACACAATTAGTTCCCATAAATAAAAAATTTCCCTTATCAGACTTAATATCAGCTTGCCATGATTACATTAACATTACTCATCGTCGAATTACCTTCGAATATGTTCTCTTAGCAGGCATCAATGACTCCCTTCAACAGGCGAGACAATTAGCACGTTTATTAAGAAACCTCATTTGTCACGTCAACCTGATTGGATTTAATCCAATCGATAATACTGAATTTCGAACTCCCTCAAAAGAGACCATAGAAAGCTTTGCAAATCAACTTTCGTCATTAGGTGTTCAAGCCACCATTCGAAGAAGCATGGGGATAACAATCCATGCTGGGTGTGGGCAACTTGCTGGAAAATTATGAAATGAAATATTTTTGTTGCATCAATATTCACACTGTTATAATCACATCGTGAAAGACAAATTGAACAAATGGTTTTCTGGACTATCTAAAACCAGACAATCAACATTCCAGCAGATCCGTTCCATTTTAAAAGCCAATGAAATCACTCCGTCATTATGGGATGATTTAGAAACCATACTGATTCAAGCAGACATCGGAATCGAAACTTCAAATTCGATTATTGATTCTCTAAAAGAGTTGGTAAAGGAAAATAAGGCTAAAAGCAAAAACGATTTTTTTGACTTACTTAGGACTCATTTGATTTCGAGATTTGTTGTAAGCCCAACTATAAATTTCAAAGATTTCCATCCTGGAATTATTATGGTAGTAGGTGTTAACGGTTCAGGCAAAACCACAACTATCGCAAAATTAGCATACCATTACAAAGCACAACAATGTGCTGTAATGCTGGCAGCCGCAGATACCTATCGTCCAGCTGCGGATGAACAATTACGAACCTGGGCAGAACGCATTCGTGTTCCAATAGTTGAGGGAACTTTGGGCAGTGACCCAGGAGCAGTGACTTTTAATGCAATTCAATCTGCAAAAGCAAGAGGTATCGATCTGCTCATTATCGACACTGCCGGCAGAATACATACACGGACAAATTTAATGGATGAGTTAAAAAAGGTGTATCGTGTCATTTCAAAATCATTACAGGATGCACCCCACGCCTGCTGGTTAGTCATTGATGCTGTTGCGGGACAAAATTCATTAAATCAAGCAAAATACTTTAAAGACGCTGTAAATGTGAATGGCGTGATTCTATCTAAGTTGGACCTTTCAGCCCGAGGTGGAATGGCTTTTGCAATTCAAGAAAAATTAACTTTGCCAATTGTTTTTGTGGGTTTAGGAGAGAAACTTGAAGATTTGTCGCCATTCAATCCGGAATTCTTTGTAGATAGTCTTTTAGTCACCAAATAAAATAGGAGATGAAATGCAACATATTATTGAACGTTTGAAAAAATCTATCGAAAAAATCAATATCATCATGGTGCATCTTTGACGTAGATCGAAAGAAAAAACAGCTCGATCAGCTAATAACCCAATCAGAAAAATCTGACTTTTGGTCAAATACATCCAAAGCCCAAGATGTCATGAGACAAATAGCAGAATTACGTGAAGAAATTGACGAAATCTCAAGTTTGGAAAAACAATGTAAAGATATGCTTGATTTAGCATTACTACAAGATAATCAATATGCGCAAGAGATTGAACAAGAGACTCTGAAAATTGAAGAGAAGATTGATCAGCTTGAACTGAGCACTCTTCTGTCAGGCCCTTATGATAAGGGTAATGCGTTATTGTTTATTCATTCTGGAATGGGAGGTGTTGATTCACAGGATTGGGCTGCAATGCTTGAACGTATGTACTTGCGCTGGGCAGAATTGCAAGGCTACCATTCAGAAATATTAGATTTCTCAGAGGGTGAAGAGGCGGGGATAAAAAGTGTAACAATTTTTATATCAGGTAAATATGCCTATGGGTATTTACGCGCAGAAAAAGGTGTTCATCGTTTAGTTCGTCTTTCACCATTCGATGCAGCCCATAGGAGACATACATCTTTTGCTCAAGTTGAAGTTCTACCAGAAATCCTATCTGAAGATCCACAGATAAACATTGATCCTGATGATTTATTGATCGACATATATAAATCATCAGGTGCTGGAGGACAAAACGTCCAAAAAAATGCAACTGCAGTCAGGATTACTCATAAACCTACCGGGATAGTAGTTACCTGTCAAAATGAACGTTCACAAGTTCAAAATCGTGAAAATGCAATGAGAGTGCTGCGTGGTCGATTATATGAGTTAAAGGTTGAGGAACTAGAGAAAAAAATGGCAGACCTTAGGGGTGAATTCAAGAAAATTGAGTGGGGCAGCCAAATTCGATCCTATATTCTACATCCCTACCAAATGGTTAAAGATCACCGTACAAACTATGAGGTGAGCAACATTCAATCTGTTTTGGATGGTGATATAAATGGCTTTATTCAATCTTATTTACGAACAAAAAATAAATTAAATTAATCCAACAATCCCGCTAATTCAAATAATTCCATATCGATAGTTTTCTTTTTATTTACTACTTCAGAGAGTGGTGTAGTTTGAATTCGGCAATTCATCCATCCAACCAGAACACCAAATTCACCGCGGCTTATACAATCTACTGCACCTGCTCCTAAACGGCTAGCCAGAATTCGATCTGATGCTGTTGGTGTTCCACCTCTTTGCACATGGCCGAGAATTGTAGAACGTAAGGTAAAACCCGTATCTCCTTCATGCTGAAGAAAATAATCCTGAAGCTTCTTCGCGTTATACTCCGCTCCTTCTGCCACTACAACAATAGCATGAGATTTCCCTCGCTCATATGCTTCATGTAATATTTTCGCAACCTTTTTGGGGTCATTCTTAACTTCCGGAATGACTACAGTTTCCGCTCCACCTGCTATCGCAGACATAAGTGCCAGGTAACCACACTCACGTCCCATCACTTCAACAAGGAATGCTCTTTGATGCGAAGATCCAGTAACCTTCAACCGGTCTATAGATTCAATCGCAATATTTAATGCTGTATCAACACCAATGGTAATATCTGAACCTACTAAATCATTGTCAATTGTTGATGCCACACCGACTACAGGAAATCCATTACGAAATAAGTCATAAGTTCCTTTTTGAGAACCATTTCCCCCTATTACAACAAGTGCTTCAATCTCGCTCTCATTTAAAGAACGAATTGCTTCACATAAACCTTTTTCTGTTTTAAATTCTTCACAACGGGCACTGCCGAGGATTGTTCCTCCTCGTTGGATGATTCCACCCACATCCCTTGCTCCAAGAGGAATAAACTTTCCCGCAATCAATCCAGAATACCCCAAACGAACTCCAAGCACTTCAAATCCCTTTCGGATTCCTGAGCGAACCACAGCGCGGATAGCTGCATTCATACCCGGAGCATCACCACCACTCGTTAACACGGCTATCCTTTTCACATGCAACTCCTTTTCATGGATAACATCTATGTAAATATTTTATCATTGAGAATAGTTGATTCATTATAAACAAAGAGATTCACACCTATAAAGACTAAAAACGGCTTTGGTAAAATACTTATAGGAAAACGCATCTATTTCTTTACACTATGCCTGATCGTCATATTCATGAACATCCAATTATTAAAGTCGAACCTAAAGAAAGAGTACCTTTTTTTTGGCAAGGTAAATCTCTAATAGGTTACCAGGGTGATACGATTGCATCCGCGCTAATTGCAAATGGAATTCATATTTTCGGTTATCACACCAAAGACCATGCCCCTTTAGGGATTTTTTGTGCAAATGGGCAGTGTGCCCAGTGTATGGTCAATGCAGATGGTTCGGCTGTGAAATCGTGTATCACGGAATTAAAACCACAGATGAGAATCTCTGCGATAAAAGGTTTATTCACATTACCAGAAACCAAGCTCGACATTACTTTTACACCAATTACAGAAATCTCTATCCCTGCTCTAATTATTGGCGGAGGACCAGCGGGTCTTTCAGCTGCTCTGGAATTAGGTCATGCAGGTATTAAAACAATTTTAATTGATGATAAATGGAAATTGGGTGGAAAACTTATTCTACAAACACATAGATTTTTTGGATCAAAAAATACTGTCTATGCTGGTTCGCGAGGTATAGAGATCGCGAAAATATTACAGGATGAAATATTTTCAATTCCCAACATTGACGTTTGGTTAAAGTCTACTGCCCTGGCAGTCTTTTCAGATAAAAAAGTTGGTATTCTAAGAAACGATGATCAGTATGTTCTTGTCAGCCCACAATATTTGATAATTGCCTGCGGAGCTCGAGAAAAAAATTTGGTATTTCCAGGGAACACTCTCCCTGGCATCTTTGGTGCAGGTGCTTTTCAAACACTTGTAAATCGTGACTTAGTATTGCCAGCACAAAAATTATTAATTATCGGGGGAGGAAATGTAGGTTTAATAGCTGGGTATCATGCAATTCAAGCAGGGATTGAAGTAGTTGGCCTAATAGAAGCGCAACCTGAATGCAGCGGCTATAAAGTGCATGAAGACAAGTTACGACGTTTGGGAGTTCCAATATTCACTTCTCATAAAATTCTAAGGGCAAATGGAACTGATCATGTTGAATCTGTTGATGTGGTTTCAATCTCTAAAGACCTTCAACCCATACAGGGAACTCTTAAGACTTTTTTATGTGATTGTGTTCTGATAGCGATTGGATTGGATCCAATTAATGAACTATATTCAAAAGCAATTCAATATGGAATCCGAACAGCTATCGTGGGTGATGCTGAACAAATTTCCGAAGCAACTGCAGCGATATACTCCGGGAGGATTCGAGGTCGAGAAATCGCGGCGATAATGACGGGTCAATCTCTGAAAATACCATCTCATTGGTCTCATGAAATGAAAATAATGGCTTCGAAACCTGGGGAAGTAAAAAAAGAATTTTTTCCCCAAAAAAAATCGGGGGTTTACCCAATCTTTCATTGCACACAACTCATTCCCTGCGATCCGTGTGCCTACCTGTGCCCTCTAAACCTTATTCAGATAGATAATCAGAATATTCGTAATTTACCAATTTTTCGAGAGTCTATACATAGTTGTACAAGTTGTTTCAATTGTGTAGCAGGATGTCCAGGGCTTGCTATCACATTAGTTGATTATCGTACAGATAATGATTATGCTATTGTATCGATGCCATATGAACTAAGTAATAAACTAATCAAAACAGGTGACGAAATTATGCTTACAGATTCCCGAGGGGAATCTTTAGGAAAAGCGGAAGTTTATTCCATCGTTGAAAAAAGAGCCTTTAATTCCACCAAAATAATACAAGTTAAAATCTCGAACGAAATTGCAGAATTAATTGCTGGTTATTCTGTACAGCAACCCACTCCTCTAACCACCAATCATACAGCGCACCACCATTTATCGAATGATGCAATTATATGTCGTTGTGAGCGGGTTAAAGCCGGAGAAATCCTGGATTTAATTCATAAAGGCTATCGGGATTTAAATGAAATTAAAACACTCACACGTGCAGGGATGGGTGCGTGTGGGGGAAAAACATGTCAACCTTTAATAACTCAATTATTCATTCAGGAAGGAATCCCTCTGAATGAGATTACACCGCAAACTATTCGTCCATTATTCATTGAGGTTCCACTGATAAAATTTGCAGGAAAGACCTCACAGAATAAAAGAGAAAATGCCTCATCATAATTATGATGTAATCATTATTGGAGCAGGATCAATAGGTACCCCTGCTGCAATGATGTTATCAAAAAATGGCTATAAAGTAGCGGTGATAGATCGCTTTGCTAGTGCAGGTCAAGGTTCCAACAAGACAGCCATTGGTGGAATACGTGCTACCCACTCCGATTTGGCTAAAATAAAACTTTGTCAAGCGAGTATTGAGATTTTTTCTACATGGAAAGAGAAATATGGAGATGATATTGAATGGGTTCAAGGAGGGTATGTATTTGTCGCATATCGAGAAGAAGAAAGAACTACTCTAAAAAACCTCTTATTAAATCAAACCTCACAGGGTTTGGATATTAATTGGCTCGATAAAAAAGAATTACTTGAAATCGTTCCAGATCTTAATCCAACCGGTTTATTAGGTGGAACATACTCCCGCCAAGATGGTAACGCCTCACCATTACTCACCAATCATGCTTTCTTCCGCCATGCTAAATTACAAGGTGCTGAATTTAAGTTTCAAACCGAAATTACTGGATTGATAATCAATGGAGAGCAAATTAGAGGTGTAAATACAAATAAGGGTAATTTCTATGCGCCAATAGTGATAAATGCCGCAGGTGCTTGGGCAAAGCAAATTGGATTAATGGCTGGAATTGGTCTTCCTGTTGAACCTGATTCACATGAAGCAGCTATCACTGAAGCAGTTCAGCGTCTCTTTTTTCCTTTGATCGTTGATATCCGACCTGAGGATGAATCATCAAATTTTTACTTCTATCAGCATTATACAGGTCAGGTAGTATTTTGTCTTACACCATCTCCAAATCAATGGGGATTTGACACTCACGAGACAAGTGCATTCTTGCCCCTTGTCACCAAAAGATTATTACGGGTAATGCCCCGTCTACAAAACATCCGCGTACGACGAACATGGCGCGGACTTTATCCAATGACGCCTGATGGTTTTCCAATCATTGGTTTTTCTTCTAAGGTAAAAGGTTTTCTTCAAGCGGTTGGAATGTGCGGTCAGGGTTACATGTTAGGACCTGGTGTGGGTGAATTACTCACACGACTTATCGATGGAACAACCACAGAGACTGATAGGAAGATATTGCATCTTCTCTCGCCCGAAAGACAATTATTTAATCAAGAAATGTTAAAATAGAGCCTTATTTTAATAATGGTAAAGTGATGAATATTAAGGGACTTATTTTTGATTTCGACGGATTAATTCTAGATACTGAAACCCCAGATGTGATAGCTTGGCAACAAATATATGCTAAATATGGTTATGAATTTGATTTTTATAGTTATTCACCTGCAATTGGCGCTGTATATGAATTTAGTCAACCTGCTGAGTTACTCACCCAAAATAACCCAAACCTAAATAAAAATTTTATTATGGATGAATGGTATCAATTAAAAAACGAACTTCTTAAACCACAGAAACTTTCAAGAGGGGTTAGAGATTATTTATTACGAGCCAGACAATTATCACTAAAAACCGCCATTGCCTCCAGTTCTACCTATGAATGGGTTAGTAAACATCTTAAACGACTTAAGATCATGCATTATTTTGATTCCATCCATACAGTGGATCAGACCGGTATTGGCAAACCAAATCCAGAACTTTATTTACTGGCTCTAAAATCTCTCGATGTTTCCCCACACGAAGCACTGGCATTTGAAGATTCTCCAAATGGCATCACTGCTGCTAAATCTGCAGGAATTTTTTGCATAGCAATACCAAATCCCATTACTAAAAAATTGGATATTTCACACGCTGACCTAATCCTAAATTCACTTACCGACACGACGTTAGATAAATTAATTAAACTGTTAAAAACAAAATAACCATATCAACGATTATTAAACCGACCAAATCATTATAAAGGTCAAATATTTCCTATTCTAAAGGTTATACTTATTATTGGTTTTATTATCTTAATGCTATGAGTGCAAACAAAATTAATGAGTTTATTAATAGCCTTGCAATTAATTATTCTGTCGGTGACCGAGATCTCATCTTAAAGGCGTATGAGTTTGCTGAAAAAGCTCATGAAGGTCAAAAGAGATTCTCTGGCGAACCATTTATTAATCATTGTTCCTCTGTTGCTCTAATCCTGGCTAATTTACGCGTTCCTACTGAAGTAATTATTGCGGGTTTACTTCACGATACAGTCGAAGATACAGATGTAACACTAGATTTGATTCGTGAAAAATTTGGTGTAGAAGTTGCTAAATTAGTTGATGGGGTAACAAAGTTAAAACACTTGCCTGGTGTTTCGAAGGATGATTTCGCGGAGAGTCTCGAGACAATAAAAAAAAGTAGAATTAGCGAACCGAAAAGTCGTAAACGTGACTTAGCAACCGAAACATTGCGTAAAACTCTAATGGCAATGGGGGAAGATATTCGCGTCGTCCTTATCAAACTGGCTGATAGATTGCATAATATGCGTACTTTGGACCATTTACCACCATCCAAACAAATCGAAATCTCTAAAGAAACCATGGATATCTTTGCACCATTAGCCAATCGTCTTGGCATCTGGCAAATCAAATGGGAACTTGAAGATTTATCATTTCGACATATTTACCCTAATGAATATAGAGATATCGCCGCAAAATTGGCTGATCGACGTATTAATCGAGAACAGGAAATTCAGGAAATAATCAAAAACCTTAAAAAGGTTATGGAAGAAGGCGGGATTCAAGCTGAAGTATCTGGGCGTCCGAAACATATTTACTCTATTTATCGGAAAATGAAGGAAAAAGGAGAACCATTCGAATTAGTAAGAGACCTTCGTGCAGTTCGATTGATCGTGCCGGATATCCCATCATGTTACTCAGCCCTTGGGCTCATTCATACTCAATGGAGACCAATACCTAACGAGTTTGATGATTATATTGCTGCTCCTAAAGACAACTTTTATCAGTCATTACATACGGCTGTTATTTATTCTGACGGTAAACCACTTGAGGTGCAAATTCGAACTCAAGAGATGCATGAAAATGCTGAATACGGAATTGCAGCCCATTGGCGTTATAAAGAAAAAGAACATCTTGATGCCAGTTATGAGCAACGCATTAATTGGTTGAGAAAAATCATGGAGTGGCGTAAAGATGTCGAAGATGCTCAAGAATTTGTAGAGGGCATGAAAACTGATGTCTTTGAAGATCGTGTATTCATATTTACTCCACGAGGTGACATTATCGACCTTCCGGCTGGTTCCACACCAATCGATTTCGCATATCATGTCCATACAGAAATTGGTCACAGGTGTCGTGGGGCAAAAATAAATGGGAAATTAGTCACTTTAGACCACAAATTGAAAACTGGGGATATGGTTGAGATATTGACTGCCAAACATGGTGGACCATCACGCGATTGGCTAAATCCACACCTCAATCTAATAAAAACTGAACGTGCTCGAACCAAAATCCGACAATGGTTCAAGATACAAAACCGAGATATAAACCTCAATCAGGGTAAGGCATTGTTGGAAAAAGAAATTCGCAGATTGGGATTAGTCGATATAAACCTAGAAGAGCTCGCAAAATCGTTTGATTATAAATCAGAGGAAGATTTGTTTGTTGGGTTAGGTTGTGGTGATCTTTCTGTACATCGCATTATTAACAAATTACGGGAGGTCAGCCCCGCCAGTCAGGATCCCCTTCTTACTACCCGAACGATAACACCAGGGAAAACAGATGAAACAGCAATAAGGGTATTGGGTTTGAAGGGTATTTTGTTTAACTACGCAAGATGTTGTAATCCAGCTCCAGGTGACGAGATCGTTGGCTATATTACACGAGGTCGTGGCGCCACCATTCACCGAAAAGATTGTCCAAATATTCTTCGTACTAAAGAACGGGAGCGAATTGTTAAGGTAAATTGGGGTGAACCTAAACAAACTTTCCCTGTGTCAATACAAATAAAAGCATACGATCGTCAGGGATTGATGGGAGATATTTCCACCATATTGAATAATGAAGGAATAAACTTGAGGGATATCACAGTTAATCTTTCTGATAACTTGGCCACCATTACTCTTATTATCGACATTTGCGATATAACTCAACTAAGTCGGGTTCTTACCATTATCGAAACCTTACCCAATGTACTAGATGCGTATCGCATTAAACCAGGATAACTTATTATTAAACCCACTTATTACAAAATATCATTTACTCATTATCATTCCCCATATACATAATTACGAATTCTAGTCCGTTTAATAAAATGATGATTTTAAACGATTCAATTAGGCGATGGATTTTATTAAAATTGGAATTATTACTATGCCTAGTAATTAATAAACTAAACTCCGACTGGAGTTTAGTATTAACTGGGGGTGAAGGATTCGAACCTCCATAGACAGATTCAGAGTCTGTTGTCCTACCGTTAGACGAACCCCCACCATTTCTTACTAATGGAATTTTATCATATCGTTAACCTATAATGCTCAGCGCCTTCTGAATTCGTTTAATTACTTTATCCCTACCCAATATCTCCATACACTCAAATAAAGGTGGTGTTACTCGTTGAGCAGAAATTGCTTCTCTTAAGAAACTTAGCAATTGTTTTCGTGTAATTTTAAATTTCTTGATTATCTCATTTATTGGCTCTTCGGCTGATGAAGAATTGATTTGGTTTAACCCAGAAAATGCTTCTAGCACTCTCTCACCAACTTTAATTGTCTCACTCGGTGTTAACCCCTCAATGATTAATGATTGCTTATCGTAATCCAATTCATTAATGAAGAAGAACTTAGCAAATCCCACAGCGTCATCTAAGGTTGTAATTCGCTCATTTATCAATGGGGCAATCTTAATCAATGTGTCAATATCCGCCTGATAACCCGCTTTCATAAAGTATGGTTGAATTAACTCTGCTAAGACTTGGTCATTTAATCGTTTGATATAAAGTCTATTGAAATAATCTAGCTTGCTAAAATTTATTGCTGCGGGCGAAGGGTTGAGTCTGGTTAAAGAAAATTTTTCAATTAGTTCATCCATTGAAAATATCTCACTGTGATCATCATAACTCCACCCCATTAAAACAATCCAATTAACCACTGCCCCCGGTAAGTAACCAAGTGTTTTAAGGTCTTTGATGAAAATTGAATAACCTTCCTTATCCAACTCAGCTGTCTCACGCTTGCTCATCTTTCCTTTACCATTGGGTTTTAGAAAAATTGATAAATGAACCCATATTGGTTCTTCCCACCCAAAAGCACGGTGAATTAAAGAATGTAAAGGTAGTGTCGGAATCCACTCCTCTCCACGAATCACATGTGAAATATTCATTAAATGATCATCAACAACAGCTGCCAAATGATATACCGCCCAACCATCTGACTTAATCAAAATGAAATCATCCAAGTTATGGTTTTCAACTACAATTTCACCCCTGAGTAAATCATTAATAGTAGTAGTACCGCTCTGAGGTGTTCGAAAACGAATAACATGGTTTTCTCCATTCTCGACTCGTTTTAATGCTTCTTCAGTTGTTAAATTTCGACAATGACCATCATAGTGAGTCATCATCTTCTGCTTTTGTCTTTCTTTACGTACCTGAGCAAGTCGTTCGGGGCTACAAAAACAATAATAAGCATGATTTCTTTCTATTAACTTATGTGCATGCTTTAGGTAGATTTCTTTACGTTCTGATTGGTGGTAAGGTCCATAATCTCCACCCACATCTGGTCCCTCATCCCATTCCATCCCCAACCAACGTAAACCATCCATCAATTCTTTTTCAGCTCCTGGAACTAATCGATTTCGATCTGTATCCTCAATACGCAGTATAAATTGCCCATGTGTCTTCCTGGCAATCAGGTAATCATACAAGGCAGTTCTTGCTCCACCCAAGTGCAAATGACCAGTAGGTGAAGGAGCAAAACGAACTCGAACAGGATTGGATATATTCATCTTATATAAAAATTTATAATAGGGTTTTACGCAAATTTACACTTTCCACCAAACCCACACCCAATATCGAAGAAAGCAATGAGCTACCCCCATAACTAATAAAGGGTAAGGGTAAGCCTGACACCGGCATTAGGTTCAGATTTACTCCAATATTTACAGCAGTCTGAAAGAATATCATCATTGCATAAGAATAAGCGATTAAAGAACCAAATGCATCACTTGATTCGCGTGCAGCTTTTAAAGAACGAATGATAATTACAACAAGCAAGCTCGTAATAAGTAATGTTCCAAGAAATCCAAATTCTTCAGCCATTGCAGAAAAAATAAAATCAGTATGACGGACTTTTAAAAAGCGCAATTGCACTTGTGTGCCATGGCCATACCCTTGCCCCAGCAATCCTCCAGATCCAATTGTGATCAGCGCTTGTTGTACATTGTACACATTTCCGTGTCGCGCTTCAGGATTTGGAAATAAAAAATTAATAATGCGAGCCTGTTGATAATCTTGAAGAAATGGAAAAGCCAAAGCAAAAATTAATAAACCAATAATTCCCAAAATAATTACATATCTTACAGGTAACCCATACAACCACAACATGGAGACCCAGATAAACATAATCACAATCGATGTACTTAAATTAGGTTGTAATACAATCCAAATAACAACACCAAGTGTTAATAATAAACTACGCATAATCCAACCAATATCATGAGGATCAGCATTACTGCGGGCAAAATAATCTGCCAAAACAATGATCATTAATATTTTGGCTAACTCCGAAGGTTGAATCAAAATTACACCTGTATCAAACCATCGAGCTGATCCAAATAGTGTTGTGCCGACAATAAGGATATATGCCAGAGAAATAAAGGCAATAATATACATTAACCTAGCTAACGAACCCCAAAAATGGTAATCAATTGCGGATACGATGATCATTAAGACAATTCCTGCAGCCACAAAAACTGCTTGCCTAGAAACTGATGGAGCCAGCACTTCATTCCCAGCAATGGCAGAGCGAATCATCATTACACCAAACACCGCAAGAAAAATTGCTGCTCCGAACAACAAAAAGTCGAAATTTCGCCACATTTCGCGACGCATATTTTTACTCTAATACTTTCTGTGTAAATACGTGGTTTTTAATGGAATATCTGCAATTAGTTTCTGCTCACGCCCACTCTGATTAACCTTAATTTTTACCTTTTCAGAGTCAATATCAACATGACGTGATATAACTTCTAATAATTCTTCTTTGAGTTTTTCTAATGTTTCCGGGTTGATATTCGTCCGGTCATGAATAAGCACTAGTTTTAGTCTTTCTTTTGCTTGGTGGACACTTTTACCTCGACGTATATCCCGAGAAAACCAATGAGTCATCTCACGAACCTCCTAATGTGTCCTGCCAAACAATTTTGAGAAAAAATCCCCCTTTTCCTCCAAATTGACAAAAGGAACCTCTTCTCCCAGTAGTCTACGAGCGATATTTTTAAATGCCTGACCTGCTTTTGATTTAGGGTCCAGTACCACTGGCTGACCACGATTGGTGCTGATAACCACATGCTCATCTTCAGGTACAATCCCAATAAGCTTTATAGCCAGTAATTCTAAAATATCATCTGCATCTAACATATCACCCTTTTTTACCAAAAAAGGATCAAGGCGATTGATTATCAATTCTATTGGCCCTTTTTGTTCTGCTTCAATCAACCCAATAATACGATCAGCGTCCCTCACAGCAGATACATCTGGATTGGTAATCACCAATATTTGATCGGCTGGGGCGATTGCATTGATAAATCCTCGTTCAATTCCGGCTGGTGAGTCAATGATTATCCAATCAAATTCAGGGCGTAATTCATTGCATATTTTGACCATGTCATCAGCAGAAACAGCGCTTTTATCCCTAGTCTGTGCAGCTGGTATAAGATAAAGCTCAGGTGTACGTTTATCGCGAATCATTGCTTGCCTAGCTTTACAGCGACCTTCCACAATGTTAACTAAATCGTAAACAACGCGATTTTCTAATCCCATGACTACATCTAGATTGCGTAAACCTATATCACTGTCAATACATACAACTTTTTTCCCCAATTCTGCCAAAGCAATTCCAATATTGGCTGTGGCCGTTGTTTTACCCACTCCTCCTTTTCCTGAAGTGATAGTAAGAACAGTTGAACCCATTTATTTTTTTTTACCTTTAATTAATTATTGATTTATTATGATAACATGCACTGTTATGTTAATAATTCTATTTAAAATATAATGACTATACGCAATACAATTTAAATTATTCCATTATTTTATTGTTTTCTAACTTGTTTTTGATTCATCAATTGCTTTCAGTTCAAAATAAGCATCTAATATTTTTCTTACAATCGGTCCAGCCACACTCGCACCCTCACCCCCATTGTACACGAATGCAATTACAGCAATCTCCGGGTCATCAAAAGGCGCATAGGCAACATACCAAGCATGGGTCGGCCAGTTACCAGGTTGACAAAGATTTTTAGATTGAGCAACATTATCGCAATATTCTGCAGTGCCTGTCTTTCCCGCCGAAGTATATGTAGCATCACGAAAATTTCGTGCTGCGGTTCCTTGAATATTCACCAACTGCATTCCCTGCTGGGTAAGGTCAATCACCCAGGGTTCTACAACTTTTTTTTCTCCAGTAGGTTGGGAATTTTCATCATAAATATTAATTAGAGGATCTTTTGTGATATCCCATTTCACTTTTGGTGTAAAAGGTTTTACTACGTTTCCATCCTCATCTAAATACTCTCTAACTAATGTGGGTTGCATATAGACCCCATCGTTTGCTATGATGGCAGCTGAAACAAGTGTTTGTAATGGGGTTGCCAGTACAAATCCCTGTCCCATAGCAGCAATATAAGTATCACCAGTTGACCAGTTTTCCGCCATATTGATACGTTTCCAGGTAGGATCTGGGACCAAGCCCTTCGCCTCACCCGGTAATTCAATCCCAGTAACATCTCCATATCCCAAAGCTCGTGCGTAATCTCCCATTCGTACAATTCCCAAACCTTGCTCAACTTCTCCCGGATATCCACCGCTGATTTTATAAAAATAAATATCACATGACTGCTCGATTGCACGTAAGTAGTTAGATCGTCCATGACCTAGTGGGTTGTAACAAACATAATCCCGTGGAGTACCAGGATCGTTAGGAGAATACTTTTCCAAGACCGATATTTTCCCAGGACAAGCAAGACTTTTTGTTGGGGGTAATACGCCCTCATTCATTGCACCTATGGCTGTTGCCAATTTGTATACCGAACCAGGTGGATGCTCAGCTGAAATAGCGTGATTGAATAATGGCCTATTTGGATCACGACTAAGTTGTTCATAGTAATAAGCCGGAATAAAACGCGCCATACGGTTGTTCTCAAATGTTGGATATGACACCAACGCTAAGATCTCCCCCGTTTTAGGATTCATGGCTATGGCAACACCATTAGAAGACCGAATGATATTAAAATATCGATTCCACCATTCAATCTCACCAATCAGAGCAGCTTTAGCAGCCGCCTGTAATCTAGTATCAATGGTAAGTTTTACATTCAAACCTGGTTGCGGATCAACAGGCGGTTGCAAATCACGGAGAATTTTGCCGGCAACATCTACCTCAACAACTCGCTCACCGTTTTTTCCACCCAATACATCCTGAAGAGTTGCTTCCACGCCAGCATATCCCACCTTGTCTCGTCCAGGTTCAAATCCCAAAGCTCGGTACTCTTCTTCCAATGCAGCCGGAATCGGTCCTAAAAAACCAATAACTTCAGCTGTTAATTCACCCGTAGGATACTCGCGGATGGGTTCCATTTCAATATCCACTCCAGGCCAATCATTACGCTTGGCTCGAATTTTCATTGCAGTTTCTTGATCAATGTTACATTTCACCTGAATAGGAGTATATGGGGCATTCGTGTCTCCAATTATGACTATTTCATTAATTCCAAAATCCGTTTCACAAGGTTTAAATAGTTTTACCCTTTCCTCAGTCATTGCACCATTACTAACTGGTACATCAATCAGTTCTGAAAGTTCGCGATAAATTTGCTGGTACGCACCAACATCTGCTGGTAAATCAGCAGGAGTAATAACAACATTGTAAGAAGCCACATTTCTTGCTAATACATAACCATTCCGATCGTAAATAATTCCTCTCTCAGTGGGAAGACTAATAGTTGTTGTTCGATTATCTTCAGCTTGTAGTAGGTAATATTCATGCTGTAGGATTTGAAGATCAAATAGACGAATAGAATAAAAGCCAAAAACAATAATAATTAATATATAAACAACCCTAAATCGCCAATATTCAAAACGATTTAGAATATTTCTTTCTTTATTCATGAATTTCCACCGGGTAAACCCATCCAGCAATATCTTTGACTAATACAAACACAAGTACAGCCAGAATCATATTAAGAATTAGGTTTGGTAAAGTAATTGAACCGAAAATATCAGAAAAATTGATGGTAATATCCTCAAAAATTAATCCTAAAATCATGAGAAAATGTTGAAATAACGTGCCAATAAATGTGATAAGTATCATAGCAAGTAATGGCGACTGCCAAATTCGGCTATGCAGATGGCGTGCTAACCAAGCTACAGTTACGTAAGGAAGTATTATTGACCAAAAGGGTGACGCTGTAACAAAACTAATTAATAATCCACATAACAATGCCAAAATCCAAGCATTGCGTGCCTTTTCTTGCAAACCCCAAGCGATAATCACTAAGAGAATCAGATCTGCTTTTCCATGCAGGAGTGGTAATCGACTGATCGCAACCACTTGAATCATACATAAAAAAATTAGGATTGGCAAAATTAATAGATTAGACATGATTTTTTAGGGGGTTTGTCTAGGAACTAAAGGCTCGATATCAATTATCTTAAAACTTGTCACTACCAGAACAGCTCGCAAGGTAGTGAAATCTACAATCGGTTGCACAAGCGCTGTTTGAAACAATTCATTTTCTTTCTTTCGAGTACTTATCACCTGACCAACAAGAAGATCCGCAGGATAATTTCCTCCAATTCCAGAAGTTAATAAAATTTCTCCAATATTTACTACCACATCTTGTGGAATCATTTCTAAATACAACTCCCCAGTAATTGAACCTACTAACTGTGCTTCCCGTTTTATGGTTTGCATGCGGATGTTTACCACAGAACTTGGGTCCGTTATTAATTGAACCCGCGCAGCGCTGGCAGTTACAGCATCCACACGTCCAACCAGACCTTGTTGAGTTACCACTGGCATTCCATGTCGAATACCATCATCTGATCCATGGTCAATAATAATATAGTGTAAGAATGGACTAGGATCACGACCAATTACAGCAGCAGCCACATATTGACTTTCTGGTCGTGCTCGTGCAAAATCTAATAAAGAATAAAGGACTTCAGCCTCGCTAACTTGTTCCTGCAGTTGAATCACTTGAGATTGTAGTCGAGATACCTCGTTTTCCAATTCAGCATTACGCTGTAATAAATTACTTACATCTCTCGGTAGGGTGAAAAAATCAATTACCGTCATCACTTGATCAGATAACCAACGCTGCACGGCCACAAACGGATCCATCACAAATCCAAGAATCGGTCTCAGGATCCCCGCCAATGCAAGTAATACAATTCCAACAACAATTAATATACCGATTATGATCTGTAAGGAACGCGAAGGGAGAGCTTTCATTTCAATATTAATGATAAACCTGCATACAAGGAAAAATCAGTTTCTTAAATTGACTGCCGCATTCTCGAACGATCTACATCTGCCAACATACTTCGAAACCGATTGAGATCCTCAAGTACAATACCCGCCCCACGTGCAACACATGTCATAGGATCCTCTGCAAGATAAACATGAAGTTTCAATTCATCTGACAATCGTGGCACTAATCCCTGTAACAATGAACCCCCACCAGCCATACATATACCTGTATCCATCAAATCAGATCCAATTTCCGGAGGAACCTCATCTAGGGCATCTTTGATCGTATCAATGATTACCCTTAGTGAGTTATTTAATGACTCACGGATTTCTATGCTTGAAATCTCAATTGCTTCAGGCAGGCCTGAGACTAAATTTCTTCCACGGATGTTCATGGTTTTTTCACTTTCCATCGGATAAGCACTTCCAATTTCAATTTTAATTTGCTCAGCCATACGCTCACCAATAAAAAGGTTGTATTTGTTGCGGATATATTCAGAGATATCCTGATCCATTTCATCCCCTGCCACTCGCAATGACCGTGAGACAACTATTCCACCCATAGAATTGATTGCAACTTCAGTTGTGCCACCCCCAATATCCACAATCATACTACCTCTCACATCCGATAAGGGTAATCCTGCTCCTAAACTTGCAGCGATAGGCTCTTCAATTAAATATACCTCTCTAGCCCCAGCAGTCATTGAAGCATCATACACAGCACGTTTTTCCACCTCAGTTGCACCAGAAGGAATCCCAATCACTACTCTTGGCCTAGGCATTGGGACAATGGACTGTTGATGAACACGACCGATAAAGTAACTTAACATTGCATGGGTAATCTCAAATTCTGAAATTACACCATCCCTGATTGGACGTAATACAAGGATATTACTTGGAGTGCGCCCCAACATCTCCTTCGCCTGGGTGCCAATAGCTACTGGTCTGCGGCTTTTTTTCTCAATCGCCACCCATGAAGGTTCATGGATGATGATTCCTTTACCCCGTACATAAATCAAAGTATTTGCAGTCCCCAAGTCAATACCCAGGTCTAATGAAAATAGACCCATCAACCAGTTGACTGGATTAAGTACCAAGTATATCTCCTGTTAAATTATGCGTTAAAAACGCGCTGTTTTCGGAAAAATCGGGCAGTATTATAACATGATACCATCTTTCCACATTTCTATCCACATATATACAAATAATTTACGGGTTAATGAGAGGATACAAATCGTCCATGATGATATCTCCCAATCCAATTAAACATCTTTTCATTATGTACAATGTAATTGTGCTATGAATTTAAATTCAAGCAATATAACAATGTCATCTTTGAATATCATATTTCTCAATTATTAAATCATACCAATATCATTCATCCATATCTTGACATCACCAATAGGTTAGATATAATCACACTCATCCTGCGGGTGTCGCCAAGTGGTAAGGCAGCAGCTTCCCAAGCTGCCATTTCGTGGGTTCGAATCCCATCACCCGCTTTTACCTGAAGAATTTCCCAAAAACGCCTTCTAATACCCAAAAAATCCATTAGGATATAATTTTTACCTTAACGAAAAATCATCAATCCCAAACAGGAAATATATTCTACAAAATTATTAGGTTTGATTCCATAACTCAATTCTTAATATTTATTAAAAATATTTTGGATACGCTATAATCAAAAAATGAAACATAAATCGGATGAATCGGAGCACGGATGACAAAACTGGTAGGTGTATTGACTGCAGGTGGTGATACTCCTGGATTAAACGCTGCCCTGCGGGCTTTAGGCAAATCAGCACATCGTGAAGGAGTCGATATCCAATTAATTGGATTTCTTGACGGCTTTCGCGGGTTATTACACGACCGTTATACACTGCTAGATGAGAAAAATCTCTCTGGCATCTTGACTTTGGGTGGCACAATTCTTGGCACCAGTCGTGATAAACCTCATAAGATGCCGGTAGGCGAAAAAATTTTAGATATGACTGACGCTATGCAAGAAATCTATCAGCGTCACCATTTAGATGTCTTAGTTTGCATGGGTGGAGGAGGAACTCAAAAAAATGCATATCGCTTACTTGAAAAAGGTTTAAATATTATTACTCTTCCCAAATCCATCGACAATGATGTAGCAATGACAGATATCACCCTTGGCTATGATACTGCATTAGGGATCGCCACTGATGCAATCGACCGTTTACATTCCACTGCACATAGTCACCACCGTATCATAGTAGTGGAATTAATGGGTCACAACACCGGCTGGTTGGCATTAGGTGCTGGAATAGCAGGTGGTGCTGATGTCATTTTAATACCCGAAATCCCTTATGATGTAAATAAAGTGGCGGATGCAATCCTTTCACGTAGTCGCTCAGGAAAGCACTTTAGCATAGTAGCAACCTCAGAAGGCGCCTTGCCCATAGAAGATGCAGAACGATTGAAGAATTTATTAAAAGAAAAAGACCAAATGAAGAATAAAGATTCTAGAAATGAAATTGAAAAAAAGATAATTGATTTCCAGACATCACAAGCAGATAAAACCATGCGTATGGCTAAGCAACTAGAAACGCTTACCGGGCTTGAATCACGCGTGACTATATTGGGATATGTGCAACGAGGCGGTACTCCCTCGGCTATGGACCGTCTTCTTGCTACCCAGCTAGGAACCGCAACAGCCGCTTTGATCCAAGAAGGAGCCAAGGGTGTAATGATAGCTATTAAAAATGGGAAGACACATCCTGTCCCATTAAAAGAAGTTATCGAGAAACGTAAAACAGTCCCTTTAGATCATATTTGGTTGGAAACTGCAAGACGTGTTGGTACATGTCTTGGCGATTAGGAAATATACATTAGTTCTCGTTATTTTCTGTAATTTTTTTCACCTGTCGGCGAAGCCAATTCATCATTACTGATTCTTCCCTGCGAACCATCAATACTGAACAATTGGCTTTCTCAGCTATTTGATCACTTATACACCCAAAAAGATGCTGCCTTGAGGTCCATTCTTCCGAGGCTCCTAAAATCATTAGATCATAACGATTTTCTTGGCACTCTTTAAGAATTCCTTCCTGGACTGAATCTGCAGCCTCCACACTAGCACTCACGAATGAAGGAATAAACCCAAGTTCATCAGTGATCAATTCCTCCACAATCATTAATTGATCATGAATATCTTCAATGGGCAGATTACTTGGATATGTACGGAAGACATTCATATGTGCCCTTTCCATCTGAGCAATAGAATATGCAATTTGGAGGCTAAGTCGAGAATGGGTTCCTCCACCTACAGGTACCAAGATATTCCGGATAATAGACAAATTTTTATTAAGAAAAACAGCCACATTGGTTCGGGCAGAAATTACCACTTCATTCACAGCATGATGTGAAAGAATCTCTGGTTCCAATTTCCCTGGCCAACCCATCAAGACAAGACTTACATGCTCCTGATGTTCAACTTCATATAGAATCCCCTTCGCTAAATTATTCGTTGGATAAATTTTTGTAAATAATGCAACGTTTTTTTCTTGGGCGTATTGAGCTATATGAGTTAATAATCCTGTGGGGTCATGGTGGGTTTGAGCGATTAACCGTTGTGCCCTCTTCTCATCTAATTTTACAGAGGTGCGGACAGCAGTGAAAACACAGATACTGGTATCATAACTGGCTTCAGCGATAATTGATGCAATCCTAACGAGATTTTTGGCAGTTTCAGGATTCGCCACAGGCACTAGAATGCGATTGCTTCGTTTTTCCAATTTATTAGAAGTTTTACTCCAATATCTCTTTAGACCTTTAAAAGAGAAGTAGAAAATACTAAGAACTACCATTACACCAAAAAGAAAGAGCAAAGCACGAAGTTGTGTGAATGCCACAATCAGGGCACAAGAACCAGCAGCAAGAAAGGCAGTAAGCGGAAAAAACGGAACCTTAAATGGACGTCTCAAATTTGGGTATTTTTTTCGTAGAATTACCAATGCCAGATTAGACCAAAAAAGCACGAATAAGTAACCTGCACTCGAAATATAGCTTAGAAAATCTACAAGTCCAATAGCTGCAATCAACGCACTCACCAAACCAATAAAAAGAATTGAAATAATCGGTGTTCGCCATGCACTCAACCTTGAGAAAGTTCGCGGCCAAGAACCATCCCGACTCAGGGTAAATGCCTCTCGAGTAGCGCTCAGCATTGCAGAATTTATAGAAGTAAGGGTTGCAATGATTCCTGCCACACCCATCATTGCAACTCCTATACCAGGCAAAAAATATTTCACAGCATCGGTCAATGCAGTTTCTGACCCAGCCAACTGAGCCATGGGTACAGTCCCTACAGTAACAAGACTAACCAGACTATAGATCAAAGTGCAGATTGTGAGGCTAATTATTATTCCGCGTGGAATATTGCGATCTGGAAACGAAACTTCCTCTGCATCATCTGCAATTACCTCAAATCCAACATAGGCGTTGTAGGTTAATGCAATGGTCATCATCATGCGTGAGAAAATTGCTGCAGGATGATTATCAGTAAAAAGAGTATTTCCATGAACAAGTAATTCCCAATTAAATCCACCAGAACGTGTAAAGCCAAAGTAAATAAATAGTGCAAAAATAAGCAATAAAGCCCCCCCAAGTAATATTTGTACATTACCAACAAGATTGACTCCCAATATGTTTAGGAGACTAAAAAACACTATCGCTACAATTGCTATCCCAATAATTGGTATTTTGGGAAAAAAGACCTGCATAGAGTAAGCAAAACCTATCGAAGAGAGTGCTGCATAGAAAGTGGAGGAAATACAATCCATCGAACCAACTAAAAAGCTCAATAGATTATTTCCAAATGCCTCACGTACATAAGTCATAGCACCCCCTGTTTCAGGGTAGGTAGTTGCCAATTCACAATAATTTAAAGCCACACTATAGCTCAGTAAACCACCAAGTAGTAAAGCTAAGGCAACCATTGGACCTGCTATCCCTGCAGCATGACCTGTTATAACAAATATCTCAGCAGCGATCGTTCCAGCAGTGCCAAGCATGACGACCTGAATAAGATTAAGTTGTCTTTTTAATTGACGCTTGACCATAAATATTTCAACTGTTTATTGAAGGGGAAATGGAAATTTGTTATTAGACGATAGTCACCGTGGCGGTGGAATTAAATCTATATGCAAATAATTACATATTACAATCATAATAAATATAAATGCTATTATAGTCCCGAATTTAATTCTTGTACTCTCTAAGCAACGTAATTAATTCTGAAATATTCTTCACAATTAAATCAGGTTTAAATTGACTATTCTTTAAATCACATAATTTTGTCTCGCCACTCAGAGTTAAGATTGTAAAAAGACCTTCCTTACCCATTGCCATGTCGGTATACAAACGATCACCCAACATTGCTGTTCTTTTCAGTGGTACCCCTGTTTTTTCTTTAATGATATCCAGCATAGGTTTGTATGGTTTCCCTATCACCACATCAGGTTCTCTACCCGTAGATGCCTTGACCAATGCAATCATTGACCCCGCATCAGGTTGAAAGCCAAATTCTGTAGGACAATTAATATCGGAATGCGTAGCATAATATGGTAATCCCATACGAACATAATCGCAAAATTTCGATAATCTTTCATAAGTTAATGTAGTATCAAATCCTAGTACAGCGATTTCTGGCTCATTATTGGTAATAACAAAACCATGTCGTGTAAATTCTGATTGCAATGTGGGTGTACCTAAAATAAAGACTTTCGTGCCACAATTTTTCTTTTTTAGATATTGACATGCAGCTTCACCTGAAGTAAGAATTCTTTCTTGTAAGATATCTAGCCCCAATTTACGTAATTTTATTATGTAATCCCGTGAATTTTTCGATGAGTTGTTAGTCAGTAAAAGATAAATAATCTGATTGTCCTCTAGCCAATGTATTAACTCATTTGCTCCGGGTAGTAGTTTTTCTCCCAGATATAATGTCCCGTCCATATCCAATAAGAAACACCGGATTTGACTAAGAAATTTTATTTGATATTCATTAATCATCAATTATTACTTCACCTCATCGAATAATCTTTTTCTTAATCAGTCACGCTTCTTCCACGCGTATTAGATCACCATCCTCGATTTTTTTCAGTTTTGATATATCCTCAACAATTCTGCCAAACACATTAACGGGACTAGCAGCAGTGGGCAAATTTCCTCTACTGGCGGGGGTTTTACCAAAGAAAATACAGAAACAATCACCAGCTGGCCAATATGCCAGCGTCCCAATTTCTACCTCTAATTGCGATTCTTCTTCTTGTATATGAATCGGAATAGAAAAATAAATCTCATCCCCCCACAACTTTACTTTAGATTCTATTGGCAGTGCCCTAAGAATACCTTGAGCAGTAAGCGGATTTTTTTCATCGGAAATTAATGCCTCAATGGAACCAATTTGATGGCTACAAATTTGAATTTTTTTTTCCATTACTTATTCCCTTCTAGATAAAATAGTTACAACTTACAAGGATAAAAAATACTGAATTCATAATTTTAAGCCAAAATTATTCAAACAATTAAGGTCACATCTACGAGAAAAGATAATGAAAATTAACCTAATTAATTTTATGAGAGAATAATCTATAATGATTGTTCTTAATTCTTGTATGTTATTATTAAAGTCTGTAATGCACCTCTTAAATTGGATGTTATTATTTATCAAGATTCAAAATAATTCTTTTTACAAATAAAATAAACCTCTAAAAAAGTCAAAATTGAATAAATCCAAGATTTTTAAGAGTAATTCGCAATATCATACTTTTGAATGGTTAAATTACAAAATTGGATGAAAATATGGACATAAAAATAAACCCATCCATGGTATGTGCCGATTTGAGCAAACTGGGTGATCAGGTAAAACAACTAGAACGGGCAAAAGTGGATATGTTCCATTGGGATGTTATGGACGGGGTGTTTGTCCACAATTTTTGCCTCACTCCCGATGTAATTGCCGCTTGTCGGCCTTATAGCAAATTACCTTTTGATGTTCACCTCTGCATTACTGATCCAGCCAGTTTTATTGATAGTATTGTTGACGTTGGGGCAGACATCATCAGCCTTCAGTTAGAAACAACGCCACATCTTCACCGAGCTGTCGAGACTATCCATAAAAAGGGAAAGAAAGCTGGTGTGGTCATTAATCCCTCAACACCCCCTTCACACATTGAATCAATATTGTCTGAACTCCAGATGGTGACTGTGATGACGGTAGATGTTGGATTTATAGGGCAAAATTTCATCTATGCCATGTTAGATAAAATTTCAACTATAAGAAACATGATCATTGAAAAAGGATTTAATATAGATATTCAAGTAGATGGGCAGATAAATTCTAAAACTATCCATAAGGTGATTGACGCTGGAGCCAACGTTTTGGTATTGGGTAAATCGGGACTTTTTAATTTGAGCAGTAATCTTGAAGAAGCTGTAATGCAAGTGAGACAGCATATTCAATCCGTTATAAAGGATCAAAAGAGCAAAAAATGAAAAATAAAGTAAAAATTGGTGCCTCGCTAGCATGTGCAAATTTTGCTAATTTAGAAAAAGATCTGAGGGAACTTGAACAGGCGGGGGTTGACTACATCCATTTTGATGTAATGGATGGACACTTCGTGCCCAATTTCGCCCTTAACCTGGATATTCTCAGGTTAGTAAAAAGCATCATCTCTCTTCCAATTGATGTCCACTTAATGATCACTAATCCTGATTTCTTTATTCCTATTTTTGCCAAGGAAGGTTGCAGAGTTTTATCCTTTCATCAAGAAGCAACGAACCATCACCAACGAGAATTATCCCGTATCAGGGAGCTGGGTGTAAAAAGTGGTCTGGCACTTAATCCTTCCACACCTTTGCAGGTTTTGGATTACCTACTCACTGATATTGATGTTTTTTTGATTATGACTGTTAACCCAGGTTTTGCAGGTCAAAAAATCATACCCGCCACCATAAAAAAAGTACAGCAGTTACGGACGACATTGGACAGGGAAGGCATTCAAGCTGATATACAGGTAGATGGAAATGTGAGTTTTGAAAACATTCCACAGTTAGTGAGTGCAGGTGCAACAATGCTGGTAGGCGGCACCTCATCCATATTCAAAAAAGGATGCAGTATCACAGAAGCGATAGAAAAGATACATAACCTCCTTAATAGCAATGCATAAAATTCACTAAGTGGTTATGAAAAAGCACATATTTTTATATAGGTAGTAACTAAATTTCAGGTCATCAAATAGTTATGAATCGATCGAGCTGCTTTTCTCCCCGCACTCATAGCAGAAATTACAGTTGCACCACCAGTTACAATATCACCACCTGCAAATACACCTCGAAGAGTAGTCCCCAATGTTTCTTGATTTACCTCTACTGTATGCCATTTTGTAAATTTTAATCCGGGTGTATTTCTCAGAATTGGGTTAGGTCCATTACCGATGGCAATTACTGCCATTTGTATTTCATGTATAAACTCTGAACCAGATACAGGCAATGGCCGCCTTCTCCCATTGGAATCTGGTTCACCCAAAGCCATGCGTTGAAGTCTCACTGCCTGCAACCAACCATCTTTGTTTCCAATGAACTCAATTGGAGCTGCCAAATAAATAAATTCTATACCTTCCTCCTGGGCATGTATGAGTTCTTCCTTGCGGGCTGGCATTTCTTCCGAGGTGCGCCGATAGATGATGTAAACCTTTTTAGCCCCCATCCTGAGAGCTGTTCGGGCAGAATCCAGTGCAGTATTACCACCACCAAAAACGGCAACAAGTTTATCTTCGTAACTCAATAAAGGGGTGATAGATTCCTGTTTGTATGCTTTCATTAAATTTACGCGAGTTAATAGTTCATTGGCAGTGTAAATGCCAATTAATTCTTCACCCGGAATGCCAAGGAAATTGGGTAATCCAGCCCCTGCACCAATAAAAACAGCACTAAATCCATTTTCGTTCATTAATTCATCAATCGTAATGGTTTTTCCAATGATCACATTCTTTTCAAACATTACACCAAGTTTCTGTAGAGCCTTGATCTCAAATTCAACTATGGATTTTGGAAGTCGGAATTCCGGGATGCCGTATATAAGCACTCCACCAAAAGTGTGTAATGCTTCATATATCGTCACCTGATGGCCTAAACGCACAAGGTCACCAGCACATGCCAATGATGCAGGTCCTGAACCAATTAGGGCTACTTTCTTTCCACTTAGTTTTTTAGTGACTAACTCCTCTCGCGTTGACCTTAATGAAGCAGTAGAATCTGCGACAAAACGCTCCAGGTTGCCGATTGCCACAGGTTGCCTTTTTTTTGCTAAAACACATTGCATTTCACATAGATTCTCTTGTGGGCAAACTCGCCCACAGATAGCAGGTAATAAATTATCTTCAAGTATGCTATCCATTGCTGCAAGCAAATCCCTTTCAACAATATGTGCGATAAATTGCGGTATTTTCACATGAACTGGGCAACTTTGGCTGCAAGGAGCATCTTTGCATCCCAAGCAACGCTGTGCTTCCTCAAAAGCTATTTCGGGCGAATAACCAAGATTAACCTCATCAAAATTCTTGATTCTTTCTTCGGGTGATTGTGCAGGCATTGCGTGCCGTTCAATCTTCATCCTCTCTTTAAGAGGTATTTCATTCAACTCGAAAATCTCCTTTTAACTGTAGGTCAATACGGCATTCATGTAACTTACGGGATTCAATATCCCTATATGCGTTGTTACGGCGCATTAGACTTTCGAAATCTACCTGATGTGCGTCAAATTCAGGTCCGTCCACACATACAAAAACGATTTTTTCCCCCACCAATGCACGGCACCCGCCACACATACCAATACCATCCACCATTATAGGATTCAAACTGACGATGGTCGGTGTAGCATGTTCTCTGGTAATCGTTGCAACTGCCTGCATCATTACCAATGGACCCGCAGCAACCACTCTATCAAATTTGTATCCAATATGATAGAGTTCTTTCAACTGTTCCGAGACAAACCCTTTCTTGCCATATGAGCCATCATCGGTTAAGACAAACAGTTCATCGGAAATCCTCGAAAATTCCTCTTCAAGGATCAAGAAATCTCTATCCTTGGCACCAATGATTGAAATAATACGATTGCCAGCTTTTTTTAAAGCTTCTGCCACTGCAAAAGAAGCTGCAGTCCCAACCCCCCCACCAATAATTACTACAGTTCCATAAAAATTAATTTCTGAGGGGCGACCCAAAGGGCCAAGCAGGTCAGGGATTTCATCGCCTACATTAAGATTCGCAAGCTGAATGGTTGACACACCTATCGCTTTAACTATAAGTATGATTGTCCCTTTACTCTTATCGGCGCACATTATGGTTAATGGTATACGCTCGCTGGTTGACAATGGTCGCAGAACAACAAATTGTCCTGCCTTGAATTTTTTTGCCACCAACGGCGTTTTAATCTCAAACCTATAAATATCAGGAGCGATTTTTAGTTTTTCAATAATAGTGTTCACCATAGGGTTAGTATAACTTCTGATTTGGTCGAAATAGCCTTAACTGAATCGATTTTTTTTATAAGAAAAGAATGGAAATATAGTTGAGTTTCAGGTAATTATCGAAGGATCTGGCTTTCTAACAACTCAAATAAGATTCATAAATTATAATGAATTTATAAGGCCCTTTTTATGCATGAATACAGTTCTTCGAATTGGTTTATGTATACTTTACGATCATTACGAATTTGTTCAGCAATCTTTACATATTCTTTATCACGCCGTTGTTTCACGTACAGAATTTTGGGGTTAAATAAATATTCATCATCCATGCCTGCTACATTCTCAGCTATGAAATAGCCAAATTGATCATCCTCCTTCCAAGAGATGGTATTTAACATTATGCTCTCTAATATTTTGGAACTATCCTTGATGGTTACTTTTTTGGAATGATGATTAGCATCACTTCCACCAACACAACCAGTATTGAAAAGATATACATCAACTTGATCGATCGACTGAAGAAGATCATAAAAACGATTGCCCTGCAATGAATCACGTTGACAGAAGAACGGATTAGTTCCAGGTACTCTTAAAAATTTTCCTGATTCCGCCGAACCACCAGCAGAAGTACCCGTTGTTTCTCCCAGCATGAAATAGGCAGCTGCCTGCTCAGTTTTTAACTTAGCCACAGCAGGGATGATATTGAAATTACGATTTAATAGAATAATAGCGCTCACTTTAGGCAGGTTGGTAGGATCTCGATGTTTAATCTGATTGAGCATAAAAGTGCCCCTCCCATTTGTCGTGCGGCTACCATTATGGAAATTAATAGTGCCCTCAGGAGATACACTGACGTTCTCCAACCAGGATTGGGGGCTAGTCAATGCAGTATAGATCTCTGGTTCATTATTCTTATCGAGCCCAAAGGTCTTGGCAAAACAACCATTTTCAGTTGCCCGAATGACTCCTCCGGGTAGAAGAGCGCAAAAATCATCCTGGACTGGCAATGAATTGAGTTGAGTACGAAAGGTAGTGGTGGTCTTGCCGGTACCTGAAAGACCAATGATTAGTATGAGCTTTTCATGTCCGGCAATATCAGGATACACCTTGCAACCTGCATGCAAAGCCAAACCGCCTGCATCATAGACATATTGATTCCACATGCGCAAGCCACCCTTCTTCGATTCACCAAAATAATCACTACCAATCACACGGGTGGTTTGAGTAGCAAGATCAACCGTAATTATCCGATTCTTTGGATAACCCGTTATCAATAGATTAGGCGTATCAATAACCGTCAATTGATGTTTTTGATTCTTATTCGGCGGAAAATACAGCTGCTGCTGCATGGCGGCTATATTGGCATTGCTTTTTTCAACGAGCAACCGGCAGTTGACTTGAAAATCGACCTCTGGACCAATAGAACCTTCAATTAATATCATCTCGTGTTTAGCAATGTAGTCATCCTGTAATTTTTTGATCTGTTCATACTCCCTAAATGAGATGGTTTTTTGACCAATCTCTTTATCTGAGATAAAAAATGTCGATGCAGCGGATCTGGCGGTTACTTTAGTGCTGACATTGTAATTATGAAATTTGGTCATCACTGCTTGGGGCATTTCAGCCACTAAAGAACGAAGTTCTTCAAAGGAAGGATTTGGAATCAGTTTCTTTGTATTTGGAATCATTAACTAATTTTTTCTTGTAATTGATTTTTTAGTCAAGGGAGAGATAATATCAATATATATACATATTCTTATATTCCCATCATTGGACACAGTCAAGGATAAACCATCATCCAATTATCCGGCAAATGTCATTCCCAGAAATTAAAAAAAGAAATATTTTCCTGAGAATTTATATATAAAAAAGGTTGATATTCTTTTATAAAATCTCTCACCAAAATAAATAAAATGTTCATGAAGTAAAATATTTTTCATCGATAGCATTCTTTTCACTTGAACTATTGTTTATCGATCATATGACACAAAAATTTGCAAAACTGAGTTTTATCATCGTTTTTGTTACTTTTGTATTTTTACGTGTTTATTTTTACATTCCACTCAACACCTCTGTCGGAACTATGGACACCAGTTTTTACATCAATAGCTCTGAGGTGAATTTCCCATCCTGGGAGTTCTTTACTAGTTCAAGGGACCCAACCATTCCACTAATTTACAAACTATTAAAACCTGCCAGCGGGTATGAATTGACGATGATCAGCAAACCGGCAGAAGCAGGAAATATCGGTTTTCTTACCAGACAAAATGGATTTGACCGGGTAGTCATTTTTCAAATGCTATTATCTGTATTTTGTTGGGGAATCCTTAGTTGCACAATATTACGCCATCTGTCGCATTATTGGGTAAAAATGCTAGCGCTAGTGATGATCTGCCTGTTTGCCTTTAGCCCACAAATGGCGGACTGGGATCAAGTTCTATTATCCGAGTCGGTTTCATTTTCTCTAAGTGCCCTACTACTGGCCTTATTCATCGAGTGCAGTTTTTCCCTCACTAAACCTAAAGATGCTGAGAAACAAACCAAAGTATATTTATTATCAGCGGAATTTGTACTGGTGAGCATATTATTGGCCTTTACTCGCGATACAAATGTATACATTCTACCTATCACTGTGATTTTCCTATGTCCAGCGCTGGTGATATTTATCAAAAAGAAATCGAGGAAGACTTTCTCGGTCATATTTCTAGTTCTTTCATTAACTATTGTGTATATCTGGCATCAAATCTCATTTCAAGCCAGTTACCGCTGGTTTTTGCCATTTTTAAATAACATGCTGGTGAATATTTTCCCCTTCCCTGAGCGGGTTGCGTTCTTCACCGCACGCGGAATGCCGGTTTCAGCAACCTTATTGAATTTAAGGGGCTATGCTGAATACAACGGGATCTATAATTTTTCGGAATTCATGAATTGGGCGAAAGTACACGGGGTATCAGCATACTCCAACTTTTTAATCCATTCTCCTTTATGGGCACTAAAAAATATTTTTGAAAACCTCTCGGGGATTTTTTCAGAAAACATACAACCATATATTTCTGGTGAACTTTACAGCAGACCAAAAGGGTTAATACTAATCGGCGATATGGTCCATCCCCTCTCGAGCGCCGTTGTTCTAGAAGATTTAATTTTTCTACTTCTTATTATTCTCATTACTCCCCAAATTGAGAAATATAAATCCATCGCCTGGATATGGATTTGCAGCTGGTTATTTGCTGTGGCTGTAACCCTACTGGTAGTAGGATATTTGGGTGAAACCCGAAGTGTGGTGCGGCATACCATGGGTGGGGTCGTTCTCCTGCGCCTGATGTTATCGATAAATATTTTAGTTCTTGCTGACTTTTGCTTTACATGTATAGGGAGGAGCAGAACATAAGATCGCGAATCTTCATTCAATTTAAATTTGGTATTAAAACTACTAATATCTTTATTACAACTTGAAAGGCAACTAAAGGAACCTATAAACCCATTAATATAGTAAAAGAGCCTTTTGACAACAAAGGCTCTTTCTTCTGGGGTGGCTGATGGGATTTGAACCCACAACATCTTGATCCACAGTCAAGCGCTCTGCCATTGAGCTACAGCCACCATTTGCAAAAATTTTATCACAACTCCGATAACATACTCTTTAACTCAGTAATTAATTCACCTGATGGCAACTTTCGTTGTTCATTCCTCTGCAAATTTTTAAGGATGACACAGTTTTGTTCAACTTCCTCCGGACCGAGGATAAGGGCAAATTTAATGCCCAAACGGTCGGCATATTTTAACTGTTTATCGAGCTTGCTTGGTTCAGGATAATGCATCACTTGCAGACCAGCGTGACGTAGAGTTTGACTCAACTTGATTGAATGCGTAAATAAATCTTTATTGAACACTGTAACCAAGATTTGTACTGGTGGTTGATTAAATTCTGGTAATCTGCCGTACTTCTGTAGTACCAACTGCAGCACGACATCACCCATAGCAAAACCCACACCCGGGAGAGGGTCACCACCTACATCCGCCACCAGGTTATCATAGTGACCACCACCAAGAATCGCCCGACCTGCTTCAGCTACATCGCAGGCTTCAAAGACGATGCCGGTGTAATAATCTAAACCGCGGACGATGTGAGCATCGTAAGTTACAAATTCCTCTACCTCTAATATTTCAAGTGTGGAGAAAAAACGAGTCAATTCGGGCGATTGGTGGTATAAACCTGGGTCATTTAAAATAGTAATCATTCCCTTCAATTGTTGAGGGGAAAAACCAAGCTCTAAGGCATATGCTTCCCAATCAACCGCATTCAGTTTGTTGCTGCGGTCAATCAATTTGAATGCTAGAGCTTTCTTTTCCGCATCAATGCCTATGCGCAATAACTCTGCTTCCATCAGACGACGATCATTGACGAGTATCCTGACATACTGTGGATTCAAGCCAAGTTTTTGAAAAAACAGTGCACATATAGCGACCAGCTCAGCATCTGATTCTGGATTATCGACCCCAATTAAATCAACATTCCATTGAAAGAATTCACGTGTGCGCCCTTTCTGTGGGCGTTCGTAACGCCAGAAGGGACCAAAGGACCACCAGCGAAGTGGGAAAACTAACTCATGTTGTTTCTGGGCTACCATGCGCGCCAGGGAGAGGGTCAATTCCGGCCGAAGAGCAATCAAATTGCCACCACGATCGGGAAAGACAAAGGACTGTTCCTTGACTAGCTCATCTCCGGATTTGGCAGCATAGAGATCAATTGATTCTAAAAATGGTGCCTCGTACTCTTGATAGCCAAAGGACTCAGAGACTTGGCGCATCTGTTGGTATAACCAATTGCGTAGAGCCATCTGCTGCGGGTAAAAATCACGCGTGCCTTTGACATGTGTAATTATTTTTTTCATAGAATATATTAGAAATGTATAAAAAATTTTAACATATAATTACTTTCACAAAATTTTACGTAAAGTTTTTAATAATTCATAATTACAAAAATTTGGAAACTATGATAGTAAAAGAACTGCTGCAATTTATTGATGGAACGCTTTTAACGAAATCAAGCGATTTGGATAGAGAAATTAAGGGCTGTTGTAGTGCAGATTTAATGAGTGATGTACTAGCATCAATTCAACCTAATGCTCTACTACTTACCGGTTTATGTAACCCCCAAGTGATACGCACCGCTCAGATGGCAGACGTCGCTGCGATCGTATTTGTTCGCGGGAAAAAACCAGACCAAACAACCTTAAATCTCGCAGAAAAAGAACAAATCCCCTTATTTACTTCACCATTAGGTATGTTTGAACTTTCAGGTCGATTATATACAGCGGGGTTACCTAGTTTAGAAATGCCTATTTCTAATTAATTCTAAATGACAAGTAATATCTCGAATATACCCAGCAGTCGTTTTAAAGGGAAAATAATCACCGATAAGCTTGCTGGGCAAATTTCACGAGTTGAAGAATTGGCATACATCCTTAAGATCAAGGATGTTATGTCGACTAGTTTGAAGACGCTCACTCCACAGGCAACCATGCAAGATGTTATCAATGTGTTAAGAGATTACCGAATATCAGGCGTGCTGATTGTCGATAATGAAAAATTGGTGGGGTTGGTCAGCACTGAAGATCTTATACGGTGCCTTGAAAAAAATGACAAATTTGCTAGCGTAAAAAGTTATATGAGTACACAACTGACAACAGTTAATTCATTTGATTTTTTAACCGAGGCATTAAAACTCTTTACCAGAACTGGTTTTGGAAGATTACCAGTCCTTGATGAAAATAAAATGCTAGTAGGGATTATCACTAAATATGACGTAACGTATGGTCTCTTAAGGGCACTGGAACATGAATACCACGAAGAAGAAGTGAGACGATACCGAGCCTCTCACCTTTTTGAGGATATTGAGTCTAATCGCACCAGTCTGGTGCTTCGTTATGACATTAAACAAAATGATTTTATTCACGGTGGTGAAGCTTCCAGTCAAATTAAGCGTGCCCTCACTCGACTTGGGGCAAGTAATCAACTATCACGACGTGTAGGAATTGCAGTTTACGAAGCAGAAATGAATTTAATTATTCATACGATTCATGGCGGGTCAATACATGTTGAAATTGAACCCAATCAGATCAGTGTGTATGTTTGGGATGATGGTCCTGGCATTGAAGATATTGAACAAGCACTTAAACCAGGTTTTTCTACCGCTACTCAAGAAATTCGTAATCTTGGTTTCGGTGCAGGTATGGGGCTAAACAACATTTTACGCTGTGCAGATGAATTTAAAATCACATCTGAATTAGGAAAGGGTACACATCTAGTTATAAAATTCTTTTTAAAGCATGAGGACAAAGTTGGTGAAGGTTATTCTCAAAACAAGGAGTAAGGATCATGACACTCGATCAAATCATCAAGACATTAGAATTGAGATTATTAACTAAATCTGCTGATTTTGCTAACCAAAAACCTTTGAGTGGGTATGTTTCAGATATGCTTAGTTGTGTAATGGCTGGTGCAAAAAAGCGTTGCATATGGGTAACTTTACAAGCCCATAATAATATTGTGGCAGTGGCTAGTCTGCTTGAATTAACCGCCATCATTATTACTGAAGGTGCTCAACCTGACGAAGAAACTATACAAAAAGCAAACAAAGAAGGCGTGACACTTTTATCCACTCCTCACAACTCCTTTTATATTGTAGGAAAATTATGGGAGATGGGTTTACGCGACAAATAATTGTTTTCGACTAGTTACCATAATCAGTGAAAATTTTTTGTTCTGAATTACACCTGCATACTGTACTCTCACCATGCGCTTCAGTAGAAATGATTCCACCTCTCATTATTTCTACAGCTAAAAATAAGGGAATTAATTTATTAGCAATTACCGATCATAATGCTACAGGTAACATTGAAGCAGTCCAAGAAGCAGCAATGGGAACAGATATCAAAGTGTTACCAGGAATGGAACTACAGACACGTGAAGAAATTCATTGCCTATGCCTGTTTGATACTAATAGCCAGGCTTACCGACTACAGAAAATTGTTAATAATAAATTACCAAATATAAAAAATAATCCAAAGTTATTTGGTGAACAATATATTGTAGATGCCACTGGTAAATTTATTAGAGAAGAAGAGAGATTGTTAATAACATCAACGAGATTATCACTAAAAGATGCATGGAAGACTGTTAATCAGCTCGGTGGGATGCTTATACCAGCTCACGTAAATAGAAATGTATTTGGCCTTCTTTCGGTATTAGGTTTTGTCCCAACAGACATACCAATAGAAATAGTTGAGATAACAAATCATCTGAACCCTAAGGATATTACAGAAAAGTATCCACAATTAACGGGTTATAAATACATAATAAACGGTGATGCTCATCAATTAGATTCAATATTAGGAATTACGAGATTCAAACTGAAAGCCCCAACAATATCTGAAATTAAATTAGCTATTGAAGGGAAAGACAACCGTGCTATGTTCATAGATTCAGAATAATGAGTATGTTGTTAATTTTTTTTCTCCAAATATTGCACTAACTAATGCATGATAAAATCACTCGGTTAATTTTTTGAAATAATGGAAATACTGAAATGATTGAAGAAAAACCATTAAATTCACAATTAGATCCCCAAATAAATTCAGAATTAAGAGAAATCATCGATTCAATTTTAAAAGAGCACAAACAGAAACAAGGCAGTTTGATGATAATTCTGAATGAAATTCAATCTAAAGTCGGTTTTATTTCCAATTCTATGCAACAATACATATCAAATTGCTTACTAATCCCTGTTAGCCAAGTTCATGGAGTTGTATCTTTCTATTCTTTTTTTACAACTGAACCACGTGGAAAGCATACCATAAAATTTTGTTTGGGGACTGCTTGTTATGTAGGTGGTATCCAACAGATAGTTGATAAAGCCCAACAATTATTACAGACACAGCTCGGAAAGACCACAAAAGATGGGAAAATCACATTAGAAGCTTGTCGGTGTGTTGGCTCATGTAGCCAAGCGCCGGTGGTAGTTGTGGATGAAGAAATTCATGGTCGAATTAAACCCAATAAAATTGCACAAATTATCAGATCAATTGGTAGTCACGAGGAAACATAATTGTTTAAAGAAATATCCTTACATATCTTAGATCTCGCAGAAAATTGTGTTACTTCGGGTGCAAAAAACATAAACATAAAGATTATTGAAAATACGAAAGATAATCGTTTGCAGTTTGAAATTATTGATGATGGAAAAGGTATGAATAAGAACGAAATAGAACAAGCAATAGACCCGTTCTTCACTACGCGTACAACCCGTAGAGTGGGTCTTGGATTACCATTTTTGAAAGAAGCTACCGAAGCCTGTAATGGCTCTTTTGATATACAATCTGAACCAGGTAAAGGAACCAGAGTGATCGCAAAATTTCAACGTGATCATATAGACCGTATGCCTATTGGTGACATCCAAAGCACAATACTAAACCTTTTAGTTGGGTATCCAGATATTCATTGGTGTTTTGAATACAAACTAGACAATAAGCAATTTGTTTTAGATAATAATGAGATTATTAAAGAACTAAATGGAATTTCGTTTAGTGACCCAATGATTATTCGTTTTTTACGAACGACTATAGAGAATGGAATTAAAGTAATTCATAAGCAAAAATAATTGGTTTTTCAAGGAGATGATATGAATACGATTAAAAGTCTTGAAGATCTGAAAAGAGTAAGAGAAGAAGCATTACAAAAAAGAAAAGTAAAGACAACCTCCGGCCAGACACAAGTAATTATTGGCATGGGAACTTGTGGAATAGCCGCAGGTGCAAGAAACACAATGAAAGCCGTCTTGAATTTTATTGAACATGAAAACTTACAAAACGTTCTTGTTACACAAACTGGATGCATAGGACTATGTGAGCAAGAACCAATTTTACAAGTTGTTCAAGGGGATTCACCCAAAGTCACATATGGAAAGGTAACGGAAGAAGTTGCACGACATATCATGAAAGAACATGTCATGATGGGTAAAATTGTTGATAAATATGTAATTTCTGTTTAATTAATTAGATAAAAAATTGTAAGAGATGAAATATTTTCGTTCTCATATCATTGTTTGTAACGATCCAGAATGTGTTAGCAAGGGTTCGATGGAAATATTGAAAAATTTAAAAATTGAACTTGCTAAACACAATTTAAACAATGAAGTAGAAGTCCTTGATAGCCCAAGAATTGGATCTTGCGGACAAGGTCCCGAAATCATGGTTTATCCCGAGGGTGTACATTATATAAATCTAAAAAAAGAGGATATCTCATTTCTAGTTGAAGAGCAATTCCTTAAAGGAAGAATTGTTACAAAACATTTAGCACCACCTACCCAACATGAGGAAGTTGAATTAAGTACCCCTACCGCTAAGGAAGTAAGAGTAGTACTACGGAATTGTGGAAAAATTGATCCTGAAAACATAGAAGAGTACATCGCCGAAGATGGGTATTCTGCATTGGCGACTGTAATCTCAAAATATTTACCAGAAGAAGTTATTGATATTGTAGAACGTTCTGGACTACGTGGAAGGGGAGGTGCTGGTTTTCCCACCTATAAGAAATGGTATCTCACAAGAAAAGCATCAGGAAACCCCAAATACATTATCTGCAATGCTGATGAGGGCGATCCTGGAGCATTTATGAACCGCAGTGTATTGGAAGGTGATCCTCATTCCGTAATCGAAGGAATGATTATTGCAGCATATGCAATAGGTGCATCTCAAGGATACATCTATTGTCGAGCGGAGTACCCAATTGCAGTTAAAACACTAAAGATAGCCATCTCACAGGCAAAGGCTTTTGGATTATTAGGAGCAAATATTTTTGGAAGTGATTTTTCATTCGATTTGGACTTACGCATAGGTGCAGGTGCTTTTGTATGCGGAGAAGAAACAGCACTTATTGGTTCTATAGAAGGAAGACGTGGTGAGCCAAGAACTCGTCCCCCATTCCCAGCAGAGGTGGGTTTATTCGGGAAACCCACTAACATAAATAATGTTGAAACTTACGCAAATATTCCTCAGATTATCATTCGTGGTTCTGAATGGTTTGCATCCATGGGGACTGAAAAAAGCAAAGGCACAAAAACTTTTGCTTTAGCTGGTGACGTAAAAAAAACCGGTTTAATTGAGGTACCACTTGGAATTACTTTACAGGAAATTGTTTATGATGTGGGAGGTGGAATAAAAAATGATAAAAAATTCAAGGCAATTCAAACCGGTGGACCGATGGGTGGTTGTCTTCCCGAATCCTATTTAGATTTACCTGTTGACTACGAATCCTTAGCCGCAGCGGGATCCATTATGGGTTCCGGCGGAATGGTCGTGATGGACGAAGAAACCTGCATGGTGGACATTGCCCGTTTTTTTATGGAATTCATACAAGACGAGAGTTGCGGCAAATGTGTTCCATGCCGAATAGGTACTCGGCGTATGTTAGAGATTCTGACACGTATATGTAACGGAGAAGGAAAACCCCAAGATATTGATACACTTAAATTACTTAGTGATGAAATCAAACAAGATAGTCTTTGTGGACTTGGGCAAGGTGCACCAAATCCTGTAATTAGCACATTAACACACTTTCATTCAGAATACGAAGCACACATATTTGAAAAACGATGCCCCGCCAAGGTTTGTAGAGCCCTAATTCGATACGAGATTTCCAGTGAGGCGTGTGTAGGATGTACCCTTTGTGCTAAAAATTGTCCAGTTGATGCCATCAGCGGTGAATTAAGAAAAACACACACAATAGATACAGAAATCTGTATACGCTGTGGTATTTGTAAACAGGTCTGCAATTACAATGCTGTTAGGGTAGTATAAGTGATTGAAAGTATAAATAACCAAATAATCAGGAGACTCAACTAATGTACACTGAGAAAAACAATCATCTAACTCTCGAAAACATCATCGATGAAGCAATTTTGCTATATGATGAAAAACCTGAAGAGTTAATTCCCATTCTTTCATTTGTAAATAAGAAGTTTGGATTTCTACCACCCCACGCATTAACAAAAATAAGCCGGCGTCTACACACTCCAGAAAGCCAAGTTCTATCGGTAGCCAGTTTCTATAATATGTTGTTTACAAAACCTATTGGTAGGCATATTATCAGATTTTGTGAATCTGCTCCCTGCCATGTGTCTGGAGGCAGACAAGTCTGGTCCGCAATAAAAGAACTAATTAATCTCGAAGATGGCGAGACCAGTTCTGATGGGAAATGGACATTGGTTAAAGTTAGTTGTCTAGGAATATGCGCTAGTGCTCCTGTAATGATGATTGATGATGATGTGTTTGGAAACGTAACACCGGAACGGCTTCCTCTCATTATTGACCAATATCAATAAAGGATAACATAATTATGAAAACTTATCGTTCTATGGTTCTCGTTAGCAATGATCCTTATAGTATTCAACAGGGTGCAGAGGAAGTATTTAGAAATTTTGAAAAAGAAATAAAAAAATTAAAACTTGAAGATGAGGTTTCCCTATCACAAGTGACTGATATTGGTCGTAATGACGCATCTCCCTTGGTGATTGTTTATCCCGAAGCAGTAATATATGGTCCAGTAAAACCCGACGACGCCAAATATATAGTCGAAGAACACTTATACAAAGGGCGGATTGCTACAAAATTACAAGCATCTGTTAAAGAACTTTCGGGTCATGTTTCTTGGTTATATTCACGTACAGGTACTCTACCAGCTGAAAGAAGAATTGTACTTGAACGAGTTGGTCTTATTGATCCAACATCCATCGAAGAATACATTTTACATGATGGGTATCTGGCACTTGGCAAAGTTCTTACGGAAATGAAACCCGATGATGTTATTTCAACAGTAATCAAATCTGGTTTACGTGGTCGAGGTGGAGCTGGTTTCCCAACGGGAACAAAATGGAAATTTGTGAGTAAAGCAGAAGGGAATCAAAAGTATGTTATATGCAATGCAGATGAAAGTGAACCCGGTACTTTTAAAGACAGACTTATTTTAGAAGGTGATCCCCATAATATTTTAGAAGCCATGATAATTGCTGGTTATGCCATTGGCGCTCATGAAGGGTATATCTACATTAGGGGGGAATATAAATTAGCACAAGAGAGAGTGCAAATAGCAATCAATCAAGCAAAAGAAATGGGACTACTTGGTAAGAATATTTTCAACTCAAATCATAATTTTTCCATCCATATTCACACTGGTGCTGGTGCTTATATTTGCGGTGAAGAAACTGCTTTAATTGAGTCTATCGAGGGGAAACGTGGTGAACCAAGGTCAAGACCACCTTACCCAACCACGAATGGCTTATGGAATAAACCAACATTGGTTAATAATGTAGAAACACTTGCCAATATTCCAGCCATAATTAGACAAGGTCCTGATTGGTTCCGGAGCATAGGAACTCCAAGCAGCCCGGGAACAAAAGTATATACCGTATTAGGTAATGTCAATATGACTGGTGTGATTGAAGTACCAATGGGGATTACATTAAGAGAAGTGATCACCATTTATGCAAAAGGCATGAAAGATGGAGCCATTTTAAAAATGGCTCAAACTGGTGGATCAAGTGGTTCAATTATCCCAGCAGCATTACAAGATTCACCTATGGATTTCGATTCCTATGCAAATTTTGGCGTTTCTTTAGGATCGGGTGCTTTATTGATTTGCGATCAAAATAATTGCGTAGTTGATTTAGCGAAAGTTCTATTAAATTTTTTCCGAAAGGAAAGTTGTGGCAAATGTAATCCATGTCGAATAGGATGTCAAAGAGCCTATCAGATTCTTGAGAAAATATCAAAAGGTCAAGGAACACTAAAAGACCTTGAAGACCTTAAAATGTTAAGTAATTATTTATACGAAATGTCTAATTGCGGTTTAGGGCAAACTGCGGGTTCCCCTTTGAAAGACATATTAGCCCACTTTTATGCAGAGGTCACAACTCATATAAAACAAAAAGTATGCCCCGCAGGAGTTTGTGAAATCAATAATGTTTAGAATAGCAATAAATCTTTACGAGGTTAGATAATGGTAAATATCACAATCGACGACAAGAAATTCGAAGTACCAGAGGGAACTACTGTATTAAACGCAGCACGTGAAGCTGGAATTGATATCCCAACATTATGCAATCATCCAATGCTTACACCCTACGGGGGGTGCCGATTATGCCTAGTGGAAGTTGATGGATTCCGTACCCTACAACCATCTTGTACTCTACCAGTCATCAATAATATGGTTATACGAACTGATACTCCCAAAGTTCGAGCGGCAAGAAAATTTATACTCAATATGATATTCAGTGAAAGAAACCATTTCTGTCCTTACTGTCTAGTAAGCGGTGGTGATTGTGAATTACAGAATGCAGCCTATGCAGAGGGGATGACCCACTGGGATCTAATGCCGAATTGGGAACCTCATCTACTAGACGCATCACATCCTTACATCATTATTGAACATAACCGCTGCATCCTATGTCGGCGGTGTGTGCGGGCATGCAGTGAATTAGTAGGTAATTTCACCTTAGGTTTTGAAGAACGCGGTGCACAATGTACTTTAGTTGCGGATTTAGGTGTACCACTTGGCGAGAGTTCATGTATTGGATGCGGGACCTGTGTGCAGGTGTGCCCCACTGGTGCGATGATAGAAAGATGGAGCGCCTACCACGGACTTGAGAAAGATGTGAAACGCACCAAGACGATCTGCGTGGGATGTAGTGTAGGATGCGGGATAGAAACTATTAGCCGCAACAACCGCCTAGTGGGCATTGATGGAGATTGGGATGCCTCAGTCAATAATGGGGTCATCTGCGACATTGGACGATTTCACCCCGTAAACGATGAGAGAATACGTCTCACTATGCCAATGATGATAAAAAATGGTTCACGAGTCGAAGTATCCAGAGAAGAGGCTTTAAGATCAGCAGCTGAGTACACTAAATCAAATAAGAAAGAGCAAACCATTGCTGTTATCTCTACCCGACTACCAATAGAAGCATTAGATGTCTTCAAGCAGTTATTTTCAGCTATAGGAATTCTGGCTACAACATTAGAAGAAGGCCTGAAAACCAAACCCATTGCCACCTTAGCAGATTCGGGCAGATACCCAACCGAAGCCACTTTGGATGAGCTTAGCCACTCTGATTGTGTCATGGTAATTGGTGAGGACATTACTAAGGATCATCAGGTAACTAGCTTCTTTATTAAAAGAAGAGTTCCATCTGGTTTAAAAATCATATCGGTTTCATCCGAACCTGTTGGATTGAAAAATTTTTCAAGACTTCATCTTAAAATTAATGCTGGCAGCGAAGTAGAGTTTATACAATCATTAATAAATACCTGCAAATCCGAAAAAATTGATGAACAATCAAAAACTGGAATCAAACCTGACGATTTTCAACAAGTTGTGGATTGGTTAAAAACAAGTAAAAATCCATTAATTATGTATGGGCAGGAATATTTCAAGAACAAATTTTTAGATGCGGTTGAAAAATTGACAGAGCTGGCGGAAGCAAGTCATGCAAAATTGATAAGCACCAAAGGAGGAGCAAACAGCCTAGCTGCATCACAGTTAGGTTTAGACCAGCCAATTTCTCTAGATGGAGTGAAGAATGTCTTCTTTGTCGTAGGTGATGAAAGACTATCTGAGCCAGTGCTCAAGAAATTTGAAAAAGTGTCAAACCTTATTGTATTAGCAAGTTATCATTCTCCATTGACTGATGTTGCACAAATTGTACTCCCCATACAGACATGGCTTGAAGACGAAGGAACATATCTTAATGTAGATGGCAGATTGCAAAAGTCCATTCGTTCATTCGAAGCCACAAACCAAATTAAATCCTGTACAGATGAATTGCTCTCAATGGCAGAATACGTTGGTGTTGAGATTGATAAAAACTGGAAAACCAGACTTACGCAAAGGCGCTCACCAGTTGAGATTGACGAAAATAAAATGAAGGAGATTCAATAATGTCGAAACCGAAAGTTGCTTCTGATTGGATGGCTGGTTGCTCAGGTTGCCATATGTCCTTTTTAGATATAGACGAACGTATCGTAAAACTTGTTGAACTAGTCGATTTACGCTCCACACCAATAACCGATTTAAAACAACCTGATGAAGCAGGTGTAGATGTCGGTATATTGGAGGGAGGGATTAATAACACAGCAAACGAGGAAGTAGCAAAACTCATGAGATCACGTTGTAAAATTTTGGTCGCTTTTGGTGATTGTGCAGTTTTTGGTGGAGTGCCAGCCTTACGAAACTTCTTCACCATTGAGGATTCTCTTAAACGGGTTTATAAAGACATCGAAAGCAACGATGCAGAAGCAATCATCCCCTCGGACCCTGAGTTGTGCAAGCCAACCCGTGTAAGAGCAGTACATGAAGTAGTACCAGTAGATATTTTTATGCCTGGCTGCCCTCCAGATGCTGATATCATTTTTTATGTCTTGAGTGAACTTGCCCAAGGGCGCATGCCCGAATTAAAGAATGATAAATTAATGTGGAATTAATCCCAAAGGTTATATATGACTACTAAAAAAATAACTATTGAACCAGTAACACGTATAGAGGGCCATGCCAAGATCACCATCCGCTTTAACGAGGATGGATCCGTTGAGCATGCTTATCTACATATCAATGAATTTCGTGGTTTTGAAAAATTCTGTGAAGGGCGTTTAATCTCTGAGATGCCAACCATCACACCACGCATCTGCGGAATTTGTCCGGTAAGTCATCATCTTGGTTCTGCAAAAGCAGGCGATGCAGTTCTGGGTGTTGTGCCACCTCGACCCGCAACGCTGCTACGCGAACTAATGCATATGGGTCAAGTTGTACAAAGCCATGGGATGCATTTCTTTGAATTGGCAGGTCCTGACCTTCTACTTGGTTTTGATGCTGACCCAGCTACACGGAATGTAGTAGGATTGATTCAGTCTAATCCTGAACTTGCATTAAGAGCAGTTGCCCTCCGAAAATGGGGGCAGGAGATCATTCGTATTGTAGGGGGTCGACGCATTCATCCAAATTTTGCAATCCCTGGAGGAGTTAATAAAGCGTTAAGTACTGTAGAAAGAGAAGAAATCCTAAAAGGAATTGATGACTGCATTGCAACCACCCTAACCGGCATCCAACTTTATCTTCAGTGGGCGGAGGCTCATCAGGAAGATGTTAATAAATTTGCTGTTTTTCCCAGTGGATACCTAGGACTAGTTACCCCTGAAAATGGTCTCGAATTGTATGATGGAAATATCCGTCTAAAGGATGCTAGTGGGAAACAACTGGAATGTTTTTCTGCCAAGGATTACTTAGATTACATCAGCGAGCATATAGAGAATTGGTCGTACTTAAAATTCCCTTATTACAAGAAAATGGGATACCCCGCTGGTGTATATCGTGTGGGTCCACTTGGAAGATTGAATGCTTCCGACAAGATTGATACTCCCCTTGCTCAAGAGGAATTTCTACGTTTCAAAGCTTTGAACAAAGGGAAACCGGTTGAGAATACTTTACACTACCATTATGCCCGATTAATTGAAACCTTATTCGCTATTGAGCGTGTTCGTATCCTATTAGATGACCCCGATATACTTAGTACGGATATCTATAACAACCGCTTTAACTTTCAAGGCGAAGGCGTTGGAATTATCGAAGCACCTCGTGGTACCCTATTTCACCACTATTGGGCAAAAGAAAATGGCCAAATCATTAAACTGAACCTTATTGTCGCTACCGGAAATAATAACTGGGCGATGTGCAATGCTGTGGATAGTGTAGCAAAAACCTACATTCACGGACCGGAAATCACTGAGGGACAGCTAAATCGGATAGAAGCGGCCGTACGGGCACACGACCCTTGTTTATCTTGCTCCACACACGCCATCGGTCAGATGCCTATAGTTATTGATATTAGAGATACCAATAATCAATTAATAAAACAGGTCCGCCGATATGCTTAATTACATCTATTGATAAGAATATTGTTACGATGTCGCCAATAAAGCGGCATCGTATTATTTATGGACACAATGAATAAAAATCTCTTAGTTGGTTATGGAAATCTGGATCGGGGCGATGACGGAATTGCCTGGCATATCCTATGCTATTTCGCAAGGATGAATCACTGTAAGTTAAATCGCGACGAGTACGAGGTGGGAATTTTTTCAATTTCAAACCAGTTAGATGGCTGGTTTAATCTTCAACTTATCCCCGAAATCGCAGAAAATTTAGCAAACTATGAAAAAGTTGTCTTTATTGATGCACACACAATTGAAATTAAAGAACTAATCCATATAGAAGTGGTCAAACCGATTTTTCAATATTCTCCACTTACCCATCATATAACCCCATCTACCTGTTTGAGTTTGTGTAAAGAATTGTATGGGAAAATTCCTCAGGCGATATTGATTTCTGTACGTGGATACCAGTTCGATTTCAGCCATTCCCTCTCACCACAGTCAAAACGCCTTATACCTATCACTTGTAAACGTATTCAAACATGGCTATGCGAAGACTCTTCTTAATAATTGAACAATTTACATCTATTTTGTCATAAATATAGATTATAATTTTTTTGTGCATGAATTAGCAGTAGCAGAATCTATATTAAAGACCGCAATACAATATGCAGAAAAAGAAAATGCATCGAAAGTCTCCGATATATACCTGCAAATTGGGAATTTATCTAGTGTAGTGGACGATTGTATACAATTCTACTGGGATATCCTTTCCAAAGGAACTATATGTGAGCAAGCAATTCTTCATTTTGAGCGAATTCCAACGAGAATCCTATGTGAAGATTGCGGTCAAGAATTCATTTTAGAAAATGAGTTAATCCCCTGCCCTTCATGCTCAGGTTTAAACTTGAAAATATTAAGTGGAGAGGAATTCCGTATGGAAAGCATTGAAATCCAGCGAGAGGTTGAATAACCCATGAAAATTTCGAAACATGTGAAAATCGTTGAAAATATTCTCTCTGCTAACGATCAAATAGCGCAAGACAATGCAACGCAATTCAGGCAATATGGAATCACTGCCATTAATATCATGGCTTCACCTGGAGCAGGTAAGACTAGTCTCATCTTACAGACTATTAATAAACTTACACCAGACTTGGGAATAGCAGTCATTGAAGGTGATACTGCGCCAGTAACCATTGATGCAAACCTTATTGCAACGCATGGAATACCCGTGGTACAAATCAACACCGGGGGAGATTGCCATTTAGATGCCACAATGCTACGAAGAGGAATAAACCAATTATCACTTGATGGGATTGATTTGATTATCGTTGAAAATGTAGGGAATCTTGTCTGCCCCGCAGCATTTAAATTGGGAACTCAACTTAATATCGTGGTCGCCAGCATGCCTGAGGGGGATGATAAACCTTACAAGTACCCCGCTATCTACCGGGGAATTGATGCACTTATATTAAATAAAGTTGATCTAAAGCCACATCTCGCCTTCGATACGGACTACTTCTTGCGTGGTCTGCGAGCGTTGAATCCAAAGGTTGAATATTTTGAAGTATCCTGCAAAACCGGTGAAGGAATTGATATCTGGGTAAATTGGTTAAGAGAACAAATTACTTCAACCAAAAATAAGTCAAAAGCAACATGAAAGATGTATCCATAGGAAAAAAAATAACCATACGTGGAATTGTCCAGGGCGTGGGGTTTCGTCCTTTTGTGTTCACTCAGGCTGAAAAATTAGGTTTAACTGGATGGATTCGAAATACCGCTTCTGGTGTTGAAATCGAGGTGAAAGGTCCATCCTCGCAAATAGAAAAATTAATTCATACATTGAAATTTCATCCCCCACCCCTTGCACGGATCGATAGTATTTCATCAGAAAATTGCCCGCCTATCAGTTATCCTAATTTTCAAATTTTGGCCAGCGTGAAACGCACCGAAGATTTTTTACCCATCTCACCTGATATTTCCATCTGTTCAGACTGCCAGAAAGAATTATTCGATCCTAAAAATCGTAGATTTCGCTACCCATTTATCAATTGTACCAATTGCGGACCACGTTTCAGTATTGTCAGAGATATCCCATATGACCGCCCGAACACCACCATGGCAGATTTTGAGATGTGCCCACAATGCAAAGCTGAGTATGAGAATCCGAGTGACCGCCGATTTCACGCACAACCAATTGCCTGCCCGGAATGTGGCCCAAGTCTATGGTTGGAATCCAAAGGTGCAATTATTGGAAAAGGTGAAAATGCCATCCAAACCGCTCGAGATTGGATAAGTCAAGGGAAAATACTTGCCATCAAAGGGTTAGGAGGATTTCACCTTGCATGCGATGCTACGAAAAATCAAAGCGTACAAACTTTACGTAAACGAAAAAAGAGGAGTGATAAACCATTCGCATTAATGGCTTATGACCTATCAATTATCCAAAAACATTGTTCCATTAGTGAGGAGGAAAAAGAATTACTGCTTTCCAAAGAAAGACCGGTGGTTATCCTCTCTCGCTTATCAAACTCTAACATCGTAAATGAAGTAGCACCAAACCTATGCACATTAGGATTTATGCTACCTTACACACCCTTACACCTGCTTCTTTTGCAACCTGCATTAAACTACCCTGAGGTCCTAGTGATGACTTCAGGTAATTTCAGCGAAGAACCTATTGCTTATACGGATGAACAAGCTCATAAGGTTTTATCAGATATCACAGATGGATTCCTATTTCACAATCGAGAAATTAACACCCGCATTGATGATTCGGTTTTTACAGTAATTAATCAAAGACCTTACGCCATTAGGCGAGCTAGGGGGTATGCACCTGAATCAGTTCAAATTCCTCAAAAAATTCCTCAAATTTTTTCAGCCGGCGCTGGATTGAAAAACACTTTTTGCCTAACCAGAGATAACTATGCCTTCATCAGCCATCATATTGGTGATTTAGAAAACCTGGAAACTTATCAAGCATATGAACAAAGCATTTCCTATTATGAAAAATTGTTTCATATAAAACCGATTGTACTTGCCTGCGACCTTCATCCTGATTATCTTTCCAGTACATATACCATCCATCGAGCAAAGAAAGAGAACCTGCCAATAATTCAAGTGCAACATCATCATGCTCATATGGTTTCCTGTTTGGCTGATAATTCTTTCAACAAAGATCAACAAGTTATTGGTGTTTGCTTGGATGGCATTGGTTATGGACCCGATGGTAACATCTGGGGGGGGGAATTCCTTTTAGGGAATTATCAAACATACAAAAGAATGTATCATCTTAAATACGTTCCCATGCCTGGTGGTGACCAGGCAACTCATAAACCATCCAGAATGGCTTTGGCTTACCTGTGGAGTTGCGGGATAGAATGGGCTGCAGACCTTGCACCGGTGCAAGCTACTCCAATAGAAGAAGTTGAAATCATTCACTCGCAATTAAGACAGAGGATTAACACTCCATTAACTTCCAGCATAGGACGATTATTCGATGCTGCTGCTGCAATACTTGGCATCTGTCAGGAAATTAATTATGAAGCGCAAGCTGCCATTGAAATGGAAAATATGGTTACTAATGAGGAAGAAAATTTTTATCCCTTTTGGATTAACAATGAGGAGATTGACCCTACTCCACTTTGGGAGGGTCTCATCCATGATCTTCGCAATTCAACACCTATACCACAACTTGCCACACGCTTTCATAACAGCATTGTGAATATGGTTCTACAAGTCTGCCAAAAAATGAAAAAGGAGTCAGGAATTAACATAATTGCCCTGAGTGGTGGTGTATGGCAAAACAAATATTTATTAGAGCATAGCTTAATTGCTTTGCGCAGCGCTGGATTTGATGTATTATGGCATGTACGTGTTCCTACCAATGATGGTGGTATCGCACTTGGCCAAGCTCTAGTAGCCGCCTCTGTATTGAATAAAGGTCAGTGAGGAAAATCATATGTGCCTAGGTATTCCAGGAAAAATTGAGTCTATCTTTCAGGATGGTCAGATCAAAATGGGAAAGGTAAATTTCGAAGGAGTGCAGATGGATGTTTGTCTAGAAACCACCCCTGAAGCCAAGGAGGGTGACTATGTTATTGTTCATGCTGGTCTGGCAATTAGTGTATTAAATGAATCAGAGGCGCGGGAAACATTGAAAATATTTGAGGAAATGAAACGATTAGATAGCGAAATAGATAGTTCTGATAACAATTGAAATGAACTTTAAAACAGAATTCCGCAATCACGATCTAGTTATGCAAGCACTAGAGGAGATCCACAAGATAACTACGCAACATTGGGTGCTTATGGAAATATGTGGTGGTCAAACACATGCTATCATGCAATATGGTTTGCACGAATTATTGCCTAATCAAATTGAATTAGTGCATGGTCCAGGTTGTCCTGTTTGCGTCACACCACTTGAATGTATTGATAAAGCCATTACTTTAGCCTCAATGGATAATGTGATCTTTACCTCTTATGGTGATATGCTACGAGTGCCCGGATCATTCCAAGACCTATTTTCTGTGCGAGCATCTGGCGGCGATGTGAGAGTAGTTTTATCACCAATTGACGCAGTAAAAATTGCAGAATCAAATCCTGATAAAGAGGTCGTTTTCTTGGCAAT
>Ga0067045_1002555_pt1 | contig 78429 bp, 82 predicted proteins | sample TerdegcTABiofilm_FD_59184 | JGI IMG/M metagenome (GOLD analysis project Ga0067045, IMG submission 59184) | Combined Assembly of (Gp0054472, Gp0054536) Wastewater bioreactor microbial communities from Singapore -Terephthalate degrading... | reverse complement strand
GCAATCAATATACTAAATAGGGCAGGGACTGCCCAAATCAACGCCTGTGGAGAGGCGGTGCATCAATGCCCCTCATCGAACCAGGAAGCCACGTCCGTAAGGGCGGGGTAGTTCACTATATCGTCTACTATTCTAAGAGAAGTATCTTTTAAGATTTCCAGAAAAGATCTGAGAAGATTATCATCTTTGACAAGGAGCAAAACATTGCCTCGTAATGAATTCAATAAGGGAGGGGTTAAGGGAAGTGGCTCGGGGCGTACTTTAGATTCAGATGGTAAATATATCTTAAATGTTGTTCCCTGATTAGATGTATCAACCGTTATATGCCCATAGGCTATATAAGTTTTAAATTTGACTGCATATAAGCCAACGCCTGAACTGCCCTTTTTTGTGGTGTAACCATAATCAAATATGCATTGAGGAGATCTTATTCCAGGACCAGTATCTTGTATTTCAAAAACAATATATTCTCCTGAAAAGGTTTCATTGCAGGCATCGCATTTAAGAGATTCAACAACTTCTTTGCTTATAGAAATCGTTATCTCTTTTCTCTCATTTTTTTTTGGATCTTTAAGGGTTAATGCCTCTACAGCATTTTTGAAAAGGTTCGTTGTTATTTCGTCAAGATCAGCAGGGTTGAGATAGACATAATAATCAGCCGAGTTATCAAAAGTTAAATTAAATTTAATCGAATGTTTTTCTGTCAAAGCGGCAACAAATTTTTGAAATTCAGTAAGGTAGGCCTTAAGGTCGGTACGTCTCTGTTTGCCATTGCCTGTTTTATAGTTACGAATAAGTTCTGATGCTTTTTGGGAGGAGACAAGAAGACTGTCTAGCTTGTTTATAGATTTAGAAGGTATTTTATTGTTTAATTCTATTTTTAGCAATTCTGCTGTGCTACTAATTACTGTCAATAGATTATTTAAATCGTGTATCAAAACTTCTTTTTCTAACATTTATACCTCCGATATCTTCGCAGCTTTTCTACAACAACAGGATTTTTGTGATGAGTTGCTTACCTTTTGAGAAATATCTTTTTGAAAAATATCTTTTTGAAAAATATCTTTTTGAAAAATATCTTTTTGAAAAATATCTTTTTGATCCTTTTTTGCTTGTTTATTTTCTATAGAAACTTCTTCGTTTTCTTTTTCTCTAAGGGTTGTTGGTATCCTTTCCTCTACTAAGGCATAGCTTTCATTTCTATCAGGAAACTCTCTCCATATATAAATGGCATTGCCATTTTCTTTATGACCTGTTGGAACGAGAACAAAATGTCTAGCGCAGGAAAAACATTTTATTTCATTTTTCGCGTGCTGTTTATCTTCTGGAGAGCACCAACGATACCACCAGAAAATAGTTCCTCCGCAGCGAGGACAACGTTTTATGTTGAGGCAGCGTTTAACCATTAACTCTGTAAGATCAATATATGCCATAAGAACCTCTCTAAAAATAACTTTCTTTAAAATAACCTCTTTAAAATAATCCTCTCTAAAAATAACCTCTTTAAAAATAACCTCTTTAAAAATATGTATTACCTATGCGCCTGCGTTGTTAAATGCAAGCTGGCCTGGTGGGGGCTAATATGCTTTGATACGTTGCTATACAATCCTATTTTTTGGAGTTCTTTGTAAATTTTCCATGCGTAGCTATTTCTTTTGGCTTCAGTAGAAGCATTATAACAGCCTACCGCGCTCCATGAATAACCATGCCTATCTATGCACTGCTTTAATATCCACGCCCCCACATGAACATTGTAGCAAGGATCAGCGAGAGCCATCCATCTGTCATGTCCAAGATGCTTATACCAGAAGGAGTTTATCTGCATGATGCCATAGTCGTATGAGCCGTTTTTGTTGTAATTGATGGCACGAGGATTAAAGTTGCTCTCCACCTTAGCGATTGTCCACAGAAGGTCAGGATTTATGCTATACATATCGCCAGCAGAGACAAAACATTGCGTTAAAGAAGGAACATTAGAAGAGAGATTTGAGGCATCAGAAACAGGACATTGTGATGCAGAGGATATATCTGATAAATCATCCTTTAAATTATCAGAAGATAATGCAGCGGTTTCTAAAAAGGCAAATAGGACCACTGAAAAGATAAGAATGAAAAGAAGAAACGTATTTTTCATTTTTAACATTCTTCCCAAGTATCAGATATTGTTTTCAAAAATAACTTTTTTTGAAGGAGAGAAGGTGCATTTAATCCAACTGTTAGCATTTTCTTGAGAATATTTACATTTGTCGCACCCATAATAAATATCTCTTTTGTAGGGACAAAACTCAGGTTTGAGATAAATATTTCCAGTAATTTTTACAGCTTTGCCTTCACTATCTTCCTTATTTTCTTTTTTTGATGCGTCTGTCTCTAACATGTCTGCCCCCTTTCCGAAAAGAAACTAACAAGTAAATAGTTTTTTGTTATAGTAGAATAAAGAGGGATAAGACCTTTAGGGGCATTATCCATGGACACCCAGTTTTCGGCTGCTATTATGGATTCAAAGAGAAAAAATTTACCTTCAACTTCAAGTGAGTCTAATTCAAAACCAATAGCTTCATAGATTTGACATGAAAATATCTCAGCAAGGGCTAGAAGAGCAGACGCGTTTTTGCAGATTTCAATGAATTTGCCATAGTTAGCTCTACCTGCCATATACGCCTGTTCTATAAGGTAGGTTTTATCTTCAGAAGATATGAAAGAATTTTCATCTGTCGGCGGGGAAAATATTCCATTACAGCATAACGTCATTTTTACCTCCCTATTTTTATTATCTTTCATTACTTTCAGTATTACTTCGATCCAAAAGCTTAGTTGAAACATTTAGAATGAATATTGCAAAACAGCCGAACCCTTAAAAAAGATAGCGAAGATGGCAAAAGCTATTGTTAGTGAAAATACCCTTGATGGAATCCTTACCAAGAGTTTCCCTTCGCTATAATCTTGAATAAGATTAATGATAAATAGAACGATAACTATCGCTGCAAATATAAGACAATACAGACAATAGGTATGATGCCATACCTGAAAGCCTATAAGATAGATTTCACTACCCACCCCGGCAGAAAGAAGCAGCCACAGTTTATTTCTTTTTAAGAATATAAGAGAGGCCACGCTTAGTATATATATGATGCCCACATATTGTAGTTCAATACCAAAAATGCTGCCCTTCAAAGGAGAACAAACTGTTTCGCAGGTACTATAAAAATAGATAACCAAAATAGCGGTGAAGGAGAGAACTAATGTGATAAGATTTGCAAACATTTGCATAGAGGTAAATCTTTTTGGGTTATCCCTATCAAGGACAGCTATTGTTTCAGGGAATTTGATAACAGATAATTTTGTAGATTGTTTTTCCATTTTTTTAAAGTCCTCCTTTAAAAATAAAATATTAATCAACGATAACAGGACGGGGTGGTTTTAATAAAACTGAGAGGGGAACATCCTCTTGAATAGACCATTCTCTACCTCCCTGTATACTTTTTGATCTATCCTGGACAAGTTTTACGCCACCCCGCACGATCACAATCCTTTATGGACAATAATTATACATATAGCAATGAAAGAGATAACAAAAAAGTATTCTTTAAAGGAACCAACAGTAAAAAGCCTCACGCCATGCCTTTTTTTAAGGGACACAAGCGGCACCTTCCCACAGACAGCATCTTCAAGAATATGAAAGATGGGTCCCAAAAAGGCATAGAAAAAAAGATTAAGGATGAAATTAACATCTGTTAAGTGTGGATTACTAAGATCTGAACCACTAAAAAGGATGTTTAAAACGTGCTGATAGATTTTATTTAAGTCTGTCTGAGTGGTAACTGGAACGCTTGTGAAAAGGTAAGCTGTGATATTTATAAAACAGTGGCTAAAATAAAGATATGCAAAAAGGAGCAAAGCAGGGACAGCATAAAGAGGCATCCAATGAGAGGTCTTTCTGTGGACATTTCGATCATATTCCTTGCCCTCTATCCAGTCAGGGAAGACGCTGGTTGCAGTAGTTGCTATGGAGGCAGTTATATCGTGGGTCAACACATATACAGCCATGCCAGAAACTATTCTGTGATTTATCCATTTCATACATGAGTATTATTTTTTATGCTTGAGGTTTGAGGCCTTTATTGAGGATTATAAAAGAAGATTATAAAAGAGGATTATAAAATATGAATTTCAGAAATTCCCTAACCCCCTAAAATCTACCCCTTAACCCCCCATGTACCCCCCCTATTATGGTAAAAAACATGTAGCGTCTGGAAATCCTTGTCTACACAGCGTTTGCGGAAAAAATGCAGGGGCAAAAGCACACTATCGACAATTTCAAATATTTTAATTATTACAATATGTTATAAGCAAAACGCAGGGGCAAAAGCACACTTCTAAAAAAAATGTGGCAACATTTTAGAGTTGGTAGTTAATTATGAAACTTGTACCTTTCTCAAAAAAGAATATTTTCTTGAATATACCTTTTTTAAGAAGTTCGTTGTGTGCATCTTTTAGTTGTTTTTTTATTTCAAACAACTGCGTCTCTTTCTCGATCTGCAACTTATCGGCAAGACGATCGTAAGAAAACTTTATCGGTAACCCCTTTGCCATAGGAATAATAGGTGCAAGAAACCTATAAAGCCCTTTTGCAATATAGCCCTTCAATGAGAGATAGATTTCAAAATTTATTTGGGATAAATATCCTGCATTGATGTTCTTTAAATATACAGAATTGAGCCATATATACGTTGTTTTTGACTTCTCGTCGTTGTCGAGCATCTCTCCTGTAAAAATAACCCGTTCAAAAAGTCCAAAACAGTCTATGACATATTTTTTTCTATTCGCGTCGTAATACGTCATATTTGATGTGATCCTCAAATCGTGCAACCTTTGTATTGCTTCCCTAATGTTTTTTATGGTGCGTCCAGAAATATCATGACCAATCATTTCTGCAATATTTCTCATAGAACCTATATTGATAGGGTTGCTTACAGGTTTTGGTCTTTCAGAGATTATCTTGTTAATCGCCATAAAGACTGCCTCGTCAAAAGGTCCTGGCAATCCCCTGTAAGATGTGACTGACCATTCCCTTTTGAGTTTTTGGTTTTCAATGACCACAAGGTTAATCATGCCGGGTTTATGTATCTTGTTTTTACTGTATGTAAAAAGTGGAAATCTCAACAGGTTTTTTTCATGGTAAAAAGTCTGTTTTGTATTATCGTTAAGAAGGTGCTTACGGATTATGCTTTTTATCGTCCTCTCTATCTCTTCTTTGGGCAGGGGAGGGTTATTCTTCTGATTCCAGGTTTCTGCCATTTCAAGGCATTCTTCATAGTTTAGGCCGTCATTTACCCAACTGCCGCATAACCTTGCAAGGGTGTCGTTTCTGCTGCCTTTCTTCGCTCCACTGTATAGGGGTTTGAGGTCAACAGATCCTTTTTTATCCCCAACAATATCAATAAATATCTCAGGGAGGGGGGCAATTTCATGGAACGGTCTCTCCCATTTATAGGGGAAGCCTGCGAGGTGAAGAGACGGAGGGGCTATAACATAGCCTCCATCACTTCTTATGTCTATTGCCATGTTGTTTATCTTTACTGAATTTCTTATATGGCCTGTCTCAGGATATTTGTAGTATGCGTGGAGGCCTCTGTTTGTTGCGACTTGTGCTGTCTCAAGAATGCCTTTTGATCGTGCCCATGCTATTGCTTCATCTGAATCGAAATCAACAACCACTATTCCCGATACTTTGCCGGTTACGATAGCGATATTTGCCTTCGGCCACTTCTTGAACCACTCTGTTATCTCTTCAGGGGTAGGCCGTCCTGTCTGATACTTCGTCCATGGTATAAGAGGGGCCTTGCTATCTTTAAGCCTTTCATCAAGGTTTGTCCCTTTTGAATAATGATTGCCTTTTATGGGAATAATGGATAAGCCGTTGCGAACATAACTTAAGGCAAAGGCAAACGTATACTTGCTTTGGTCCCTTATGGGGTTTATTTTTTCTGGTGCTGTTTTGGTAATAACCTCAGCCACGGTCTCCTCCCTTTAAGCTGCTTATGTTTTCGTTTATGCTTTGTATTACTGCAATCAGCAATCAGGGGACGGTATTCAAGTCTAACTGTTCAACCGAATGGAGTATTTTTTTTAGTTCAGGAGATGGCCATGTTTGATTGGCAAGCCACTCTATATATTGGGGTCTGTGTTTTTTCACCCAGAATATGGTGCGTCCTTTGAATCTTCCAAAAGGAAGTACGATGTCAACTGGATTGATTGATGTTATGTAGTCTGTATAGGCTTTCTTTGAGAGCCTGTCTGCTTCCTTGTTTTCCTTTCGCGGTATCCATTCAAAAATAATGGTTTCAAATTTCTTGATGTATCCAGACGCCTTTATATAGAGTGGCAAGATATATGCGCTTCTTACACTATATTCCCCTGTCATCTGTTTTATGGCAAGTTGGGAATCGCCTTTAACAAGAATGCGCTTGATGCTCTCCCTGAAGCAGTATTCAATCGCCTTAATAAGGGCGGAGTATTCTGCGAAGTTGTTTGTTGATATTGAAGAGAAAGGATTTCCTGCAATTCCACAATCAGTGTGAATGAGATTGTTGTCCTTATATACAACGATCCCCCATGTAGCAACACCACCAGGGTTGACCGGCTCGCAGGCGCCGTCGAAAAAAACGGTGTGAGAGACTGTGTTTGACATAAAATGTTATTACTTCCCCTGGGTTCCGAGTTTTAGTTTTGATGGTTTTATGGGTTTTTATGGGTTTTTGTGGGTTTTTATGGGGTTTAGTTTTTTCCCTAATCTCAGGAAGTAATATATAAGTATATAATAGTTAGTAGGTCACGAAAGTTTAGCATCCTATAGGGGATGCTAATAGAAAGGCAAAGGGCCACCTTTGTCTAAAAAACCAAAAAAAGAAAAAAAAATAAAAAAAAATAAAAAAACACAGGGAGGGATGACCCCTTCAATGTCTCTGTAAAGAGATATTAGGGGTCGACAATGGCCTCCCTGTAAAATAATGGCTTCCTCCTCAAGGGGTATCCTGTTAGACAGGGACAAAACTGTCTTGGCGGGATACCCCCTCTTAAAAAAGAGGAGGAAAAATAAAAAAACTAAAAAAAAATAAAAGAGGAGGTTATCATGTTTTTAGTACAAGGAAAAAATTTCAGAGAATTTGAAAAATTATCGGAGAGGATGGGGTATACCCCAAAGGCAAATGAAACAGAGAAAGTGGTCGCTGTGATTGAGCTATCGAAAGAACAACAGTTACGGTATCTAGAGATAAAAGAGTTACTGGCACTCGCGTATCTGTTTGATATGCGAGTGATTTCTTATGGTTAAGGCGATCTTCGGATCGCCTTTTTTTATCTCTATGCTTTTAGGTTGCCGTATTTTTTAAACTTTTCAAGTCTTCTGTATGCGCCTTCTGTTATGTTTTCAATTTTTTCTCTGATTTTTTCTCTGATCTCTTTCTCTGGTTTCTCTGGATATACTTCTTTGTATTGCTGATACAGGTCATTTCTGACCCTTTCCGGATCTGTCAGTGCCCATTCAAAGTATTCTTTTTTAGTCTCAATTCCTTTCATCTTATCCCAGTTTTTAACCAGGTTCACCGTCTCTCCTACCTTTTTTATCATCTCTTCCCCAGTTAGTTCAGATTCTTTTAGCATATATTGCTCTATCAAGTTTTCTCTCATACTATCTTCATCCAGCCAGGTGGGGATTACTATCATGTCAAGCTCTGCTGCAAGTTTTTGTAGCTCTTTGGTTTCCATCATGAAGTCCTCTGCCATTTCTTTGGTCCAGCCTTCTCTTAATCCCATCCTATCACCTCCTTTCGGTTTTATTTTTTTATCTCTCTATATATTATACCATATTTTAACGAAAAAACTTGCAACTTATTAAAAATATTTAAAATTATGTTTAATGAACTATCTCAACCTTATCAAAGATAGCATTGGGGGGGCTTCTTGGTTGAAAAGTTAAAAATGTACCAGGGGGGTGCCAAAAGAAAACCGCCAGTATTTAATCTGGCGGTTACTGGCTGGTATGAAACGTTGCAGGTTGTCTTTTGAACTACCCCCTTTTTTTGAACCTACTTTTTTTAGAATATCGTTGTTCTTGCTTTTGGTGATTCTATCGCTTCCTGAGCATCAGATATATTTTTGGTATTGTTTGTATCCTGGGCATCAGTTTTTCCACCATTCTTCCCACCATTAAGTATGCTTATTATCTTTTCGTTGAACGTTCTAAATGTGTCAATGAGTTCTGAAAGTTCATCAAGATTTGAGCTTGCCTGGGATTCTGTAATTTTCTCTGAAAGAATTTTAGCTGCCATAATAATGCTTCCTGTGGTATCATCAATAGGAGTTATAACGTAGGACATTCTTCTTTGTGCAAGACGTACCTTTTCATCCTTTGAGTTATTTATCTCACTCCATCTCTTGGGAGAAAAAGAACTGAACCGCGGGATAACGGTTTTTATTTTATCCCACATTTCATCCCTTAGCGATTCTATTTCAGCAAGTTGTTTTTTGATATTTTCTATATCTCCAAAGACAGCAGAGTTTTTTAGTATTCTTACATGCTTATTAAGTGCAAGAAGATTTTTTCCAACCTCTTGCCCTTTTACGCCACCGACAGGAATGAACACTATACTGCTCGAATCTTCTGCTCTACTTATTTTCATTTTTGTAATTTGGGACGCCTTGTCTTTGCGAGCTTGATCTTTATTTTGGACCGTGTCTTCCATATTTACTTTGTTTTCTGTATTTTCCATTTAAATCCTCCTTTTTGGTTTGTTTAGTTTAGTTTCTGGGAGTTCGTTTAACATTTTTTTCTCCACTATTTTGTAAACATCTCATATACCGAAGAGCTTATGCCCTTTATCTCTACTTCTAATCCACATAACTTGGATGCGGTAAGACAATTTTCACCTCCTTTCCCAATAAAGAGTCCTAATACGCTGTTATCGACAAGAACCACTATCTTGCCTATCTCTTCATGATATATTACTTTCCATATCTTATTTTTATCTCCTGGGGGACAAAGGGCATTGATAACGTATTCTTTAAGATCCTTAGAATATTTTACAAACGATATCTTTTCACTGAAGTATTCTTTGAGGTTAATCTTCTCAAGGGAGGGCTGTAATATTTGATATAGCTCTTTACTATCAGCAATTACACTATCAGGAGTTTCTATCGCTACCTTGTGGTATCTAAAACCTCTCGCCCATGCAACATGCTTTAGCTTTAAGTTTTTTTCTTCAAGGATAGGCAAAAGGAGATATTCAAGAATTTTTCTTACATATTGGGGGGATTTCTGAGAGAGGGTTACCCGTGGGCCATTCATGTCGAATATACATGCCCAGTCAGTGTCTCCTATTTTATGTTCTTTTCTGGAATATTTCTTGGGCAGGGTAGCCAGCAAGGGAGAATCCATAAGCTTGCAGAGATAGGCATCATAGTCAGGAAGGGCTTTTAGGATGATAAACCCTACAATATAACCTACTTTAGGAGCGTTCATGTTTTTTAATATAATCCTTTTGGGTTGTAATGGTATTATTTATTTTCTAATGATATTTTCAATTTTTGAAAGTAATATATAAAGTATATAATCGTTAGTAGGTCACGAAAGATTCCATTTAGAGGATAAGCCCTCTAACCAAACAAACAAACCCAAAACAAACAAAACAAACCCAAAAAACCAAAAAAATAAAAAAGAGGTGGGTAAAAATGAAAACAGTTTATTTTTACAAAACAAATTACAAAACAAGCAGGAACAACAACACGCTTCATATTGAGACAGAGGGTTGTATCATTAACGTAAGAATAAACCTTAATAATGTTGATGGCAAAAAAGTTACATCTGTAGAAATTTTACCAGATGAAGGATGGGAGTTAGAGGGCAATACCAACAATCGCATTATCAAAAACTCATAAAAGACAGATCTTTTGTCTAAAAAATCGAAAAAAAATAAAAAAATCAAAAAAATAAAAAAATCAAAAAAAACCAATAAAAAAAGTCTGTCCCTGTTTAGGCATCAGGGGATGGATATAAAAAAAGGAGGTGAAAAAAATGATAAAAAGTATTAAGGTCCAAAAAATTGACCTTGATACGATAGGGGCTGGCTTTCTCCTTGGAATTACCAGGGGGGATGAGGTTCAGGTTCTTAGAGGGAATGCCTCTGAGGCCGATCTTGCAGATCCAGAAGTGATCTGCATTGAGGTTGGCGGAAGCGGCAGGACTTCTGAAAATAATTGGGATCATCACGATCCCAATGGACCCCAGAGGTCAGCGACCTATCAAGCCTGGGAGGCCCTTGGACGTCAGGAGAGGTATGCTCGCTTAGTCGAATATATCGAAATCCTTGACGTTCAGGGACCAAGAGCATTGCCTGAGTGGGGCAAAACAGAGGGCGTCGAAAGACGTTTTCTGTCTGATGTTCTGTCAGGGTTATTCCTCGTAGAGAGGAACCCTGTAGAGCAGTTCCACAAGGGCATCGAAATTCTCAGGGAGATCGTCGAGAAGGGTTACGACCCCTTCGGTGAAATCCCGGGTTTCGATCTTTACGTTGAGGCGAAAGCCGAGAATACTCGGCAAGTAGCTGAGACAATAAAGAATGCCCTACTGGGGACCACCCAGAAGGGGCTGAAGATGGCATCCTTGGAATCTAAATTCCAGGGAGCCGTTGGTGCCCTTTATGGGATCGGCGTCCAGGTGGCGGTGGTTTTGAATCCTAATTTCAATGGGGTTCGGAAATTTACCGTTGCCGGTAATGGTATCAGAATTGATGCCGTTGCGCCGATACTCAACCAGCTTGAAGCTGGTTGGGGAGGTCCTCCGACAGGCACAATACTGGGTAGCCCCAGAGAAGGCTCAAGGCTTTCTCTGGGAGAGGTTGCCCAGATTGTGAGGGATAACCTTTAAGAATTTTTAAGGGTTATCCCTTCCGTGGCTGCCCGGAGCGTGGCCGGGACGGTGATGGGATCTGCCGAATATATAGGATCCCTGGCCCTGGCAAGCCAAACCCCGATGAGGGGGGGGAAGTGCCCGGCGAAAGGGTGAAAACCCCTCGCCGTGAAAGGCAACTCGTACCGAAGTGGGATGCCTCCATAACATTTTTTGTTATGGCCTATAAGGTGCGAGGGGACCTTGAAAAAATAGTTTAGTTAGGGGAGAGCATAAAGCTCTCCCTTTTTTTGTTTGTTTTGGGTTTTTATTAGCTTTTTTTATTGTGCGATTGATTGATAAAGTGGGATGCCTCCATCCTTAACAAGTAAGGCTTTGTGGCTCATGCTTTCCTGAAAGGTTTTTTTGGTTGAAAAGTTAATTGGTTTTGTTCCTCTATGCTGGTTGTATTTTGCAGCTTTTCTCTTTTCTGTTATTATCTTTTTAAGACGTTTGAATTGATAATCATTTTTATCAATATCTACAAGTTCACACCAATATTTAAAATCTTTAGACCAGAACCATTCATAAGCTTCTCTGCTTTCTTTTGTTTCTTGACTTTTGTTGAGACTCATTTCGATATCTTTTAATGCCTGTTTAGTGATCATAAAAAATAACCTGCGTATACAATGCAAGTGTTCATTGATTTGATCGTTATCGCTATCAACCTTAAGGATCATTAATTTGTTTGTTCTAAATCCCATAACACCTCCTTTTTTAATTTTAGATATTTTAGATATTTGCGAAAGAGATTTGATAAAGATCATACTGTCTCTATATTACTTTCTGAACCGTAAAAGAAACCCCATAGTTGCCTAGTGGGTTATAATAAAGTTAACAAAATAAGCCATTTTGTTAACTATTTGGTCTGTTTAACCCCCTAAAAGAGAATAAAATGGGGTGAAATTAATACTGAAAAAAGGGAAAAAATTAACAAAAGTTTTAATTGTTAACTTTTTTCAAAGGAGGACAAAAAGATGTTACCTGCAAGAAGAGGGGAGGGCAGAGGATATTCAAAATCTTTTGCCATTGTTCCCTACCTTACCCCAGAAGAAATAAGGCTTATGGTAGAAAATATAAAGAAAGAGAGGGATAAGCTCTTAATCCTCCTTCTCTACCAGACAGGGCTTAGGATATCCGAGGCCTTATCTCTAACGCCTGAGTCAATCACTGTATTTGAAGGATATCCCATAATCCATGTAATAGGAAAAGGCAAAAAGAAAAGGATGATTGCCTGCCCTGAAGTCCTTGCTTATAGATTAAAGACCTATTGCTATGAACATGGTATAGGCGCTGGAGAGAAGATCTTTGATATAACCAGGGTGCAGGCATGGAAGATTATAAAGAAGGCAGGCAAGGATGCAGGGATAGAGAAGAGAATATACCCTCACCTTCTGAGACATTCTGATGCTATAGAGAGATTAAGACAGACAGGCAATCCTAAAGCCCTTCAACACCACTTAGGCCATTCATCTATTAGCATGGTGATGAGGTATCTATCGACGCTTACACAGGAAGATGCCTTAAGGATAGAAAGAGAAGTGAGGTTTGAATGAGTTCTATCTTGTATTTATTTTGTATTTATTTTGTTTATCTCTATCTCAACGCCACAAAGTTTTTGTGCAAGGGCAACTTCATCTGCACTTGTCCACAATATGGTTCCTGTTTTATTGCTATCTATTAGAATTGATATCTTTTTGAGATTTTCATCATAATTTATTTCATAAAAAATATCAGGTGGTGTTGAAGGAAAGAGGGCATTGATAACGTATTCTTTGATGTCTTTTGAATATTTCACAAAGGAAAATAAACTTCTACCAAAATGTTCAGTAAGGTCTATTTTAGCAAGATATGGTTTTAAAACGCTGCGAATGTCTTTGTTTGTGGTGATATCTTTAGAAAGAGATTCTACTGCTACTTTGTAATATGGCATTCCCTTAGAAGTCCCAATATGTTTTATTTTCAATTGATGTTTTTTTAAAGCATCAGCGAGAAGGTGTTCAAGCATCTTGCGGACATAGAATGGAGTTCTCTGTGAGAGTGTTATCCGTGGGCCATTCATCTCCTGTATTGCTGCTAACCCTGTGTCCTCATTATGGTAGTTCTTTATTGCAAGTTGTTTGGGCAGGGTAGCCAGCAGCGGGGATTCCAAAATTTTGACAAGGTAAGAGCCATGGCCTGGTTTACTGCCTGGTCTACTTTTTAACACAATAAACGGGAGAAGGTGGCCTATTTTGATAAGGTATATTGACATTAAAATATATTACTGCGCTTGAAAAGCTGATCGGATATAATGGAGCGAAAACTGGAGGTTTTTGTAGTGCAACTATTCCGTGCAAAATGCAAAAAGTGTCATTTTTGGGTTTTTTTGATCAAAAGATGACTAGTCATTTTCTTTAAAAAAACACTATAATATGAACTACCCTAACCAATCAAAGATTAGAGCTTCTTGGTTGAAAAGGTTCACTATTGAGAAAAACAAACAGGGGAGGGGGGTTAATGTGGCAACTCTTGTTCCAGACTATCTAAATAATCTGCCCATGCTTGCATCATCTGTTTTCTTTCTTCAAGAAATTTTGTTCTGTTATATGCTTCACCCAACGTATCCGGGACAGCATGTGCAAGCTGATGTTCGATGACCTCTGGCGGAAACCGTAGATTTTCATGGAGAAGTGTTCTTGCCATTGCCCTGAATCCATGAGCAGTTATATCCTCTTTGGTGTTGTATCCCATTCGTTGCAAGGCTGCGTTTAAGGCGGGTTCTGATATTGGCCTATCCTTTCCTCGAAAGCCAGGGAACACAAAGATGCTATGGTTGGTAAATACATATATTTCTTCAAATGCTTTTAATGTTTGTCTTGAAAGCGGCACAACGTGGTCTTTTCTTAGTTTCATCCGTTCAGCAGGAATCTTCCACAGTTTTTCTTCAAAGTTTATCTCTTCCCATTTTGCACGTTGCAATTCTCCTGGTCTAACAAAGGTGTATGCGAGGAGTTTTAAAGCATACCTTATTATAAGAAACTCATACCCATTTATTGCCCTTAACAACGCCCCTATTTCTTTTGGATCAAGAAGAGTAGGGTAGTGTTTTGGTTTTATTGATATCAGCACACCCCTTCCTAAGTCAGCAGCAGGGTCTCTTTCTGTGACTCCTTTGACTATTCCATATCTGAATATCATACTTATTATCTGTTTAACTCTGTGCGTAGTTTCTATTTTTTCTAAATCTTCTATTCTTCTGAGGGCGGCATAAAGTTCGGGGGCTGTTATAGTTGTTACGAATCTGTTACCGAGAAATGGCAATATCCATTTTTCTATTCTCAGTTTAACGGTTTTTGCATGGCCTGGAGTCCATGTATCTTTTCTTTTTTCATACCATTCCCATGCAAGTTCGCTAAAGGTTAATCCCATAGATCTAGCCATCTTTTTTTGCCGAGAAGGATCTATACCTTGTGATAGTGTTTTTCTTGCGTTATCTCTTTCCTGTCTTGCTTCTCTTAGAGATACGTCAGGGTATATGCCAAGGCTTATAGTCTTTTGTTTGCCATTGAAGGTATATTTGAATCTCCACCATTTTTTACCAGACGGATTGATTATTAAAAATAGTCCTTGGCTATCATACAGCTTGTAAGGTTTGTCTTTTAGTTTTGCGTTTCTGATAGCTACATCTGTTAGTGCCATACAGTCCTTCTGGTTTTTGGGGTAACTTTTTTCTGTCTTAAGCAGTTACCCCTAAAAGTTACCACTAAAAAGTTGTGGCTGTAAATAGAAAAATAGAGACACATAGAGACATATAATTCACTGAAAAGCATTTATATTCAAGGGATTTGTTTACTCATATAGACACATAAAAACTATAGAAGAATAATGAAAAATGGAGCTGAAGGGGATTGAACCCTCGACCCCTTGACTGCCAGTCAAGTACTCTCCCATCTGAGCTACAGCCCCACTTGACCTTTTATATATCAACATATATTTTTTTTGTCAAACAATAATTGGGTGTTAGATAAAAAAGTTACGCAATAGGTTTTTGCAGGACTCTTCTTGCGTAGCCAGATATTTACCCTGATGTGCTCTAAAAAAAGTTTTCTTCAATTATCTTGATTTTACCGACATTCTTTTGTTAGATTTTGTCATGAATCCTGCTAAGAAAATCAGGCTTTATATACAAGAGCCCCTGTTTGAGGAGTTCAAGAAAGATACCTGTTATCTGTGCCACAAGAGGATTAAGGGAAAGGATGGCCTTAAGGTGGGCGAAAGCCTTTACAGGCATAAAAAATGCAATCCCATCCACTATGAGTTCCAAAAGACCTAACCAGGTCTTCCCGCTGACCTGTAAAGCAGGCTTTTAAAACCAAAGGCAATTATAAAGAAGATAAAATTTATCAGCACAGTTGTGGCACCAGCAGGAAAATCAAATAAAAATGACAATACTATACCTGATATCACAGAGAGGATGCCTGTCAGGGAAGAGACAAAAAGGGTCATCCTAAAACTCCTTGCAATCTGGAGGGCAGTTACAGGTGGTAGTATGAGAAGGGCAGTTACAAGGAGGATACCCACTGCCTTCATGGCAAGGACAACTGTTAGCCCTGCCATAAGATAAAGGATTGTGTTTATCGTGCGGACATTTATACCTGAAATCCTCGCTGAGTCCTCATCAAAGGTTATATAGAGAAGCTCATGATATAAAACACGAATCAAGATTACAAGACATATAGACATAAGAATCGATATGATAACCTCTTCTTTATTTATGGCAAGGATATTACCAAAGAGATAGCTAAATAGGTCAATATTCAATCCCCCTGCAATACTTGAGATAAATACCCCTGATGCCACACCAAGGGAAGAGACAATCCCTATGGTGGCATCGCTGAACAGGCGGGTCTTTTCCTTCAGCTTCATGATTCCTAGGGCGCTAAGCATCACCACGGGAATGGCTACATAAAGGGGATACGCCTTGAATAGCATACCCAGGGCAACACCACCGAAGGCTACATGGCTTAGACCATCCCCAATATAGGATAGATTTCTCAAAACCAGAAATACACCAAGGGCAGAGCACAGTATGGCGATAAACACCCCTGCAATAAGGGCCCTCTGGATAAAACCATGGCTTAAAAGATCAAGGATTTCCACTAAGTTAAGCTACCTTTATTTATTATTTAAATATAAACCCCTTGCATGCAATTTAATCCCCTAATGTTTTACCGCAAGGTCTGCGCTGTCATGTCTATGACATATTATATGCTGGGAGTATTCCCCGAAATAATCTGTCATCTCCTGGGATCCACAGAAAGACTCAAAGCTGCCATAAAAAACCAACCTCTTATCCAGATAGAGCATGGAGGTTGCATACCTGCCTATCATGCCAATATCATGGGTTATCATAATGATAGTGAGATTCTTTTCAGCGTTTGATGATCTAAGGAGGTCAAGAAATCTCTCCCGTGTTTCAGGGTCTAATGCAGTTGTTGGTTCGTCAAGTATAAGAAGCTCAGGGTCATTAACCATTGCCTTGGCTATCAAGACCCTCTGTAGCTGTCCGCCTGACAGCTCCCCTATAAATTTATCTCTTAAATGGAGTATGCCCAGTGTATCAAGATGCCTATCAATCATTATTAGATCTGACCTACTAATCCTTTTGGGTGATTTTTTTCTTGCCAGTAAACCAAGGCTGACTATCTCCTTTACCTTTGCGGGAAAATGGCTTTCTGATATGGATATCCTCTGAGGAAGATAGCCTATGCGATACCATTCATTGAATAAAAAGGGTGGATAGCCAAAGATTAAGACATCTCCTCTTTGTGGTTTTACAAAACCAAGTATCAATCTTATCAGCGTTGTCTTGCCTGAACCATTGGGTCCAACAATGCCGAGAAATAAGCCTCTTTTTAAGTCAAAGGATACATCCGTAAGGACCTCTATGGCATTATATCTAAAATGCAGATTCTTTACTGAGATGATGTTATCTACTGACATTCGAGACCTACACTGAGGTTTTTAAGGTTTCCCTCCATAAGGGAGATAAATGATACACCCCTTTCCATCTCATCCTTTGTTATGTTGTGACACCCATGAAGCATAAGAATCTCTGCGCCTGTCTCTCTTGCCAGAAGGTCTGCAACCCTTGGCATAATGAGCTCTTCAAAGTAAACATATTTGATATTATTATCCTCTATTATTTTTTTTAGATATGCCACGTGTCTTGGTGTCGGTTCAGAGTTCGGTGAGCCTGTATAGGCTGATAGATAGCTTAAATTATATCTCCTGGCAAGATAACCAAAGGCAAAATGGCCTCCGTGAACTATAACCCTTTTTTTGCAAGATGCAAGGGTGGTTTTATATCTTTCGTCAAGCTCGCCTATCTTAGCCTTATATGCCTGGGCATTTTTTTCATAATAGTCCCTATTTGCAGGGTCTTTTTTTATAAGCCCTGCAAGTATATTATCTACCATCAACTGGGCATTGGATAGATCAAGCCATATATGGGGGTCAACATCTATACCTGCCTGCTCCTCATGCCTGTTATGCCTATAACCCTCCCTGTGCCTATGTTCATCCGGCTTATGGGTCAAGAGATTTACGCCGATGCTTGAATCCAGAACTAAAAGACCCTTATTATCAACCCCCTTAATAATATCTTCTGCCCATGGCTCCATGAATCTTCCTGTATATATAAATATATCCGCTGAATTGATCTTTAGGATATCGCTTGCCCTTGGCTCAAAGCTGTGTGGCTCTACCCCAGGTGGCAGAATAATGCTGATATCTGCCTTAGCGCCTGTTATATTTTTTGTAAAGTCATAGAGTGGAAAGAGTGTTGTTACTNTTTTTAATTTATTAANAGTTAGGTTACTGTTTTTATCGCCACAGCTGATAANAACAACATTCATTAAAAGNTAAATAAGGACAAATGTAATAAATCTTAATATCTGGTTTCTCATAATGATACGGTCTGTCTTGCCAGACAATTTTTACAGAATCCGTAAACCTGCAACATGTGAGAGACCATGTGTCCTTTCAAGATGTTTTCCACCTCTTTTTTCAACTCCTCAATACCACAAAAACTTATATCCTCTACCCTTCTGCATAAGACACAGACAAAATGGTGATGGTGCTCCCTGTTGCCACAGTAATAATAATACAGCTTTCTGTCAGGATGGATAATCTTTATGATTACGCCCTCATTGGCAAGGTCTTCGAGGTTTCGGTATACTGTAGGCAGGCCGATATTTTTAAATCTGTCTTTTAGTCTTGACCTTATCTCATCAGGGCTCATATAGGTATGCTCCCCTGCAAGCATTTCCATAATAGCAAGCCTTTTTGGCGTTACCTTTAATTTCAGTGATTTTAATATGCTATAGAATTCATTACCCATCTTTTCATTCTAAATAGAAATGATTTTCATAAAAATATAGACCCTGTTTTTCTATTTTGTCAATTAAAATATTATGTTTTGTGTTCTTTAGTATTCTATTTTTAAATCTTTTTCTTTTGTAACCCAGCTGGGTGTCTACCAAAGAGATTAGGTTCAATTATGGCAAAGGTGGCAATGAGCCCCAATGATGACATCCATCCCTATATTTAGCTTAAAAATTTAGGCCTTTATGATCTTGATTTTATTGAGATTCATCTCGCCGAGTCCCCTTTTATAGGCTGTTACTGTTGTGGATAAATCCTCGGGCCTGAGATTAAAGAGTGTGGTGGCATAGGCATCCGCTGCAACTATGTCTTTTGATGCTATAATCTTATTAAGAATCTTTACATCCTTTAGGCTTCCACCCTGGGGACCATGTTTTGTAAGAATTCTTGTGGCATCAATAATCACAAGATGGCTTTTGACAAATGAGTTGATATCAGCCAGTGCCTCCTCTATCTCCCTGTGGATATATCCCCTATTGCCTCCCATTATACCCATCATATTCTTAAGACCAAATGTCAGTCCTGTTAAACCATGGTGCTTTGCTATAGGACAGTTTATAAAGACATTGGCTTTTAGGACATCATCATATATCTCCCAGTTTTTTAGAAATATCCCATTTATTTTTACATCCCTAAATCGCTCGTTCTCTGTGTATTTAAGCTCTACAGCCTTCATACCTTTTAGGGCCTCGGCAATGCCGCTGTTTTCATAGCATCTCCTGGGATCATTACATGGGTTATCAAATACCTTCACAAGCCTTGCCCCGGCCTTTAAGCACTCTTCTACTATAGCCCTTACAACGATGGGGTGGGTATTGGCTGCATATTCAGGTTTTCTGTCCCATCCGATATTAGGTTTTACAACTACCACATCACCTTTCTTTACAAATCTACCCATACCGCCTAAGGCAGATATAGCAGTCCTTGTAATCTCACCATAATCTTTCCCCTCTGATACTGCAACAACAGATGGCTCAAAGGCAAACACATCATGGGGGATCTTACCTAATATGGCAGTGGATAAAATAAGCTTTAAAAACTCTCTTCTANGCATTTGATTAAGTGTAATGTTTATATTAGATTTGTCAATATCTAAAAATCGAGNGCTGCCATCTAAACTGAGAAAATAACATCTTATTTAAAAGCCATCGTTGTTTTAAAAGAGATGTTCTAGTGGATAATCCTTGTTATCTCATCAGGTTCATCTCTCAAGGGTTATGATTGTATGTAAATCTTACCCTTTTAGATTTACTGAGATATATATACCAGGCTATTGCGTAACACATGGTGATAAGACTATTTAATACATGATTGCCACCTATCTTTTTGTATATATCCTCAGATACACCGAATATATCAGGTAAGAAAATGGCTACAGCAGAATAGACAAAGATGGATTTGAAATACTTTTTAGCAATCGAGACAGCATTGGTGGTTACCCTCCATAGACATAAGCCGGCATAGATACTGAAGATTATTAACCCTATAGTAAATATGCCGCTTACAAGAATCAGATTGAACAGGTTTTTGTGGGTTTCAAAAAAAGGCTTCGCTAGATTGCTCGCAGCAAAGAGATTTAAAAACATAGACACTGGGTCAAGTATAGTAAGGGTTATACAGAGTAAGAGCAGCCATCCCTTTATACCTTTATATAGATATGCATCCCTGCTATTCTCATCCATCTGTTTTTTCTATTGCTTTTTTTGCATCCCCAAGTATCTTCATAACATCATCGAGCAAATCAGGCGAAAAGGTAATACCTTTTTTAGTGGGTAGCCATTCACCGTCATCATTTTCAAAGTATGTTCGTATATCAATATATCTTTTTCCCTTAAACTCCTTCAGGGCAAAGATAATCTTATCCCTTCCCTTGTTTATCTCTCCTATCTCCATCTGTCCTCCTGTTTTATTATTTTCTAAATATAATATATCTTCAGGATGACTTTTTGAAGATTTTTCTTTCAAATCCTGTCTTTCTTATGTTTTTATATCATAGATGCTGAGATGGTGGCTTAATGAACATGAAAAATCTCTTATAACAAGCTATGCATTCAGCTATTTTGCCCTTGAGGGGCTTGACATGAAAAGTGCCATCAAAAAGGCTGTCAAGGTTATTCGTCCTGATAGGGTCAGGGAGAATGGCTCTCTTAAGATATCAAGATCTACATACCGAGAGATAAATCTACGGGTAAAGGGCTTTTATAAATAGAGACCATCACCTGGTTTAACATAGGACCTAAAAAGGCTTTATCTTTTTTTGTTTAAGCGCCATATTTCTCTCATTGTATTCCTTTTTGTCAGTGATGTCCTCGTAGACATTGATAAAAGGGGGTATATCTATCTCTACCTTGCCGCCAGATGTCTCAACAGGTTCTACCTTCAAGATAGTTATGCCCTGATTATGGCCGGCATATCTGTCTATCTCAAAATATTGATTGTTCCAAAAGAAACATATACGCTCTTTTACTATTTTATTGGTTTTGGGGTCTAAGAGTTTTGCAAGGTTATTATACTCCTGTTCAGTGATGAGCTCCTCCTCCTTTACCAGGGTCTTTCTTGAGAGAAAATACAGGGACGTCCCATCCTGTCCCCTTTTCTTTATATTTATCTGCTCATTTTTTTCCTTTGAACGGATATACTGCTTTTCTATGTGAATGGTTTGGTGCACAGGTAGGCCCTTGTGGTCAATATCCCTTATAAGATATCTTTTGGCAATCGGTAGTGGCACAGGCATACCAATTATGCTCGATATGGCAGAAAAGGCCCTGGCTATCTTATTTTCAAAATTCGTTGTGTTGTCTATTATCTTAAGGTAGGGATGACCAAGCCAGCCTTCCCTTATCTCCATGTCAATCCTCACCGCCTCTTCAGGTGTCTCAATCCGTGCAGGGTTATTCTCGCCTGTGTAAAACTCGATTGCCCCGTCTGCTGCTGTTACCAGATGTATTACGCCTGTATATCTGGCTCTTAACTCTATCTCACTTATTCTTTTCTTTTTTAGTATATTTTTAAAATCTTTCTCAGGCATGAATGCCCTTATATCCATAATACCCCTGTCAAGGAGTATAATCTTTTTCTTTTCAGGAAATACCCTTATTACAGTGTTTTTGTATATCTCCTCAAAGGCAAGCTGCATATCGAAGATCGCCTCTTCATACACAATAACCTGATGCGATTTATCCATTTTTCTGCGATCTATACCGCTGTTAGTAATAAGCGTAGCTGTTTCAGGGACAACAAAGACCATGAAACCATGGTCTGAGAGTTTTTCAGTAAGATAGGCAAGGGAGGAACTCTTGCCTGAACATGGACCACCAGTGAGGACAATCATGAAAACAGGTTCTATAAGACGTGGGCTTGTCTTCATCTTAATGGTGAGATTATCACAATCTGCACCTTAATTCCAGCCCTGATATGGCTTACATCGTTACAGACCAGCTATCCTCAACCCCTATCCAGTCTTTATATTTTTCCTCACCCCCTCGGACACCCCAGTCAGAGTCAATGGTCAGCCTTGAGCTTATTCCTCCCCTGGGGTTGCATATCATAACAATCCTTATGCGGTCAGGGTCATAGACCTCCTTGAGATGGTCGTAGATTATATTTATTAATCTCTCATAGGAGACAACAATATCGCGGAGTTGGTATACATACTGTTTCAGGGATTTCAATTCAATCAGCTTTTTTTTGGGGTAAAACGTAATATAGACAACTGCAAAATCAGGTTGCCTACTCATGCCTAGAAATGTAAACTCAGGTATCTTAACCTTTATCTCATAACCTTCATTTGTAGGATTGGGTATGGATTTCAGTATTGTCTTGTCGATATCCTTATATGTCTTTATCTGTTCATCCATTGTCTATACTCCTCTATGTTTTATTTTTTTAAAGATTTTTGAAGATTTCACGGACCTCTTCAATCTTTCCACAGGAAAACTCACCCTCTGGACACCTTCCTGTTAAGCAGGGTGGGCCTCCGTTAATAAATATATCAGGTGCCACTAACCTGGCGAGTCTAAGCATCTCTGTTGCCATCTCCCTTATCTCCCACTGTGCCCTCATGCAGCACCGTTGGGCAAAAAAGTGAAGGAGTTCCCTTGCATTCATAGTGAGAATGATCTTTGTCTCTGTTGCGTTGGGCAGAACGAAACGGGCATCCTCGTATGCTGACTCATCTTTTGTATCCTTCTCTCTTAGGCTTGTGACCATCTCATTGTAAAACCTATGTATCTCCTCCATAAGGGCTACGAATTTATCTTTAAGATAGGTATCTGACTCAATGGAGGGTGGTATGATATACTCAAACCCTTTTTCCATACCCACGTATCTCTGGGATTGCTGACTATAGGATGCTATCCTGTGTCGAACGAGCTGATGCGAACATGCCCTTGATATGCCCTCTACCGCAAAGGTAAACGAGACGTGTTCCAGGGGGCTAAGATGTCCACTCTTTAAGAGCTTCTCTGTAAGTACCTTCTGCTGCCTTTTGGTCATACCCTCCCTTATGCCATCAATGCCCAGGGGACTGTAGCAGAGCCTTGCCGCCATTGCCACAGTGCAAACAGGGTCAGGGGTAAATGTCAACAACACTATCTTTTGTTTTTTCACCTGAGCCTCCTTTAGATCTCAATGCCCCTTTTTCTCAACTCCTCTGCCTTTTTTAATGAACACTCCTCACACCGGAACTGAGGTTTGGGGTCCCTGGTTTTATCATATCCCTTAGCCTTCACCAATCTATAGCCTCTTGCCTTTTTCCCACAATCCACACAGTAAACCTCATCCCTTACCTCCCACTGGGCAGTGAGTATCTCTGATGTAAAGATGAATTTGTCTACCCAGAAGAAAATGAGTCCGCCTATAAGATTAGCTATTACAGTGGCAGTGAATCTATCAAGCATGGAAAGCACATACAAGACACCGGCAAGGATAGGTGTAGAAAGCTGCCATCGGATAAGATATAGCCCATATCTCTTGAAATTTATCTTTCCCATACATCCCCCTTTGTATTCATAATCAATTGTCAAATGGTCTGCATCCTATTGTTGTTCATTGGTGTTTACTTTTACTCATACTATCCATCTTCTGTTATTATCTCGTATAAATCTATTGAATCCTCAATAAATTCAAGTCTTATATTGTTATAAAGCCTCTTATTATAATCACCCTTCAGATTTTTAATTACATCAGAGGTAATTACAATATGGGCTGGTGTATTTTTTATTGCCCAACCAATAGTCAAAAAGGCAATATTAACTGTCTTTCCAACAATATCAGTCATAGCATATTTAGGATGCCCTATAAGCCCGAGGTATACACTCCCTGTGTTGATGGATATTATCAATTCTTTCTGCCGGATGACCTTTTTTGCGTGTAATGCAGCACATACTGCCCTGTCTTCATGGTTGGGGCCTGAAAAAAGACATAGATATCCATCGCCTACATATTTTATTGGGATACCATGGTATTTTAAAGTCGCCTCAGTGAGATTATAAAAGAGTGTATTTGTGTAATCCGCAATGGCTCGTGAATCAAGGGCGTTAGACATCCTGGCAAACCCCCTCAAACTTGAACACAGAACTGTTCCAATAAAAATACCCCTCTCTGGTGATGTGAGACCGAGGAGAAAATCCATACTCACATTAAATAGCCTTGAGATCTTAACTAATGTCTCTATATCAGGCAGAGATGCCCCTTTTTCCCATTTAGACACAGCCTGAGGCGATACCTGTAGTGCATTGGCAAGGTTTATCTGTTTAAGATTATGCTGCTCCCTGAGTTTACGTATGGTTGAACCTATAACCATTCTAAGCTATATGTTACATTTGATTTTCTTATTTTTCAATATATTGAAGGTTTAAATAAATCAACCTCAGGTTGAGATATCTACAACAGCTAAACCCCTGCGTATATACAGTCAGTTATCCAGGGTTTTTTAGGTGTTATGTTTATATATCAGCCTTTGGTAAGGCGTTCTTGCAGTTCCTTCAGTTGGTTTTTCAGCTCTGCTGGCAGGTCTGATCCAAAGGTTTTAAAGAACCTTTCTATGTCCTTTGCCTCCTCAAGCCATGCATCTTTGTCAATATATAGAAGCTCCTCCAGTGTTTCCTTGGATATATCCAGTCCTGTTAAGTCAATATCGTCTGGTTTCGGGACATAGCCTATAGGCGTTATTCTGGCACCTGCAGTTTTTTTGCATCTTTCTATAATCCATTCAAGGACACGAAGGTTTTCACCATAACCAGGCCAGAGAAAATTACCGTCCTTATCAAGCCTGAACCAGTTGACATGGAATATCTTTGGTGGGTTATCCATCTTCTTACCCATATCAAGCCAGTGTTGAAAATATTGACCCATATTATATCCGCAGAATGGTAGCATCGCCATGGGGTCTCTTCTTATCTCACCCTGTTTTCCAAATTGGGCTGCTGTGCGCTCTGATGCCATGGTTGCCCCAAGGAATACCCCATGTTTCCAGTCAAAGGATTCATAAACAAGAGGAACAGCGTGAGGACGGCGACCTCCAAAGATAATGGCATCAATGAGAACACCGTGATGATGTTCTATGCGATTAGAGATAGATGGACACTGACTTATGGGTGCTGTAAAGCGGCTATTGGGATGTGCACCGAGCACTGGGTTTCCCTTTTTATCTACCATGCCTGGTCTCCAGTTCTTTCCCTCCCAGTTTATACCCTCCTGTGGCACATCTCCATCCATCCCCTCCCACCATACGCTTTTATCTTTGGTAAGAAGAACGTTTGTAAATATTGTGTTCTTTTTTATGGTCTCCATAGCATTTCTGTTTGTTTTATAGTTGGTGCCAGGGGCAACCCCGAAGAAACCTGTTTCAGGGTTAATTGCCCATAGTCTTCCGTCGGTATCTATACGCATCCAGGCTATATCATCACCTACGGTCCAGATTCGATAGCCCTTATGCTTGAGGCCCTGCGGGGGGATAAGCATGGCAAGATTTGTCTTTCCGCATGCACTGGGGAATGCCCCTGCTATATAGTGGATATGACCACCTGGGTCTTCCACGCCCATGATGAGCATATGCTCTGCAAGCCAACCCTCGGATTTGGCAAGATAACTTGCAATTCTCAAGGCAAGGCATTTTTTCCCAAGCAAAACATTTCCGCCATAACCTGAGCCCACACTCCATATAGTATTATCCTCGGGAAAATGGAGGATAAGCCTCTTTTTGTCATCCAAGTCAGCCTTTCCATGAAGGCATTTAGTAAATCTGCCCTGGGTGCCGAGTTTTTTCAATACAGGTTCGCCTATGCGTGCCATGATACGCATGTTGAGAACCACGTATATACTGTCAGTTAATTCAACACCTATCTTTGAGAATGGTGAACCAACAGGACCCATAGAGAAGGGAACAACATACATGGTCCTTCCTCTCATAGAGCCATAAAATATCTCTCTCGCCCTTTTGTACCCCTCCTCAGGGGGCATCCAGTTGTTCGTCGGTCCTGCCATCTTTTTTGTAGATGTGCATATGTAGGTTAGGTGCTCTGTCCTTGCCACATCGTTCGGTGATGTTCTGTGATAAAGACAGCCTGGCCACTTTTCCTGGTCCAGATCAATCAACTCACCAGTACCTATTGCCTCCTGCTCAAGGCGCTTTTTTTCCTCTTCTGAACCGTCGCACCATACAATCCTATCCGGCTGGCACATCTCTGCCATCTCGATAATCCAGATCTTTAATTGTGCATGTTTTGTGGGCCAATTTGTAATATTATAAATAGTCAACATTTTTATACCTCTCGTGTTTTTTTTAAATCTCCTCTAATAACTTTAAATTATTATATACAATAGATACTGGGGATGAGAAAGGAGAAAACAATTTAAAGGAACAGATAAATCTCAATTTAGGTCACTAATTATATGGTATAATAACTTTTTTTGTCAAGAATTTATAAACAAGGTTGCAGCCAATAGGTCTCATAACCCAACTACCATTTATCATCTCTGGACACAGGCAGCTAAAGAAAAATGCCTCTCTACGGTAGGCAGGGTACCTGATTAACCCCCCGATGATTATAGCCGATCCCTCGGATTACTGGAAGATATTATCCTTTTTCTTCTAATAGTCCTCTTACTTCTGGAAAAGGCTCAAGGGCGCGTCTTAAAATACCCAGGGTATAGGCAATAACCACCCCGTAATTTGCTATTGGAACGCCTGCCTTTTCTGCCTCCATTAGTCGATGGAGCATCTCCTTTCTATTTATCATACATGCACCGCAGTGTATAATAAGCTTGTAGTCCTTAATATTATGGGGTAATTCGTATCCACTGGCCCAGCTAAAATCAAGCTCACCCCCTACAAATTGTCTGAGCCATCTGGGGATCTTTACGGTCCCTATATCATCCTCCACCCTGTGGTGGGTGCATGCCTCTGCAACAAGCACCTTATCCCCTGGGGCTAAGCGCTCTATTGCCTTAACGCCCTTAACAAGGGCGGGCAGATCCCCTTTATAGCGGGCAAAGAGTATGGAAAATGATGTCATGGGCACATCCCTTGGGGTATCTGCTGCTACCTTAAGAAACGCCTGGGAATCTGTTACAACAAGACGGGGCTTTTTGTTAAGGCTCCCAATTGCTCCCTTTAACTCCCTCTCTTTCACCACATAGGCCATGGCATCATTATCAAGTATATCCCTTATTGTCTGAACCTGTGGCAGTATCAACCTGCCTTTAGGTGCTGCGAGGTCTATGGGCACAACAAGGATAACTATATCGCCAGGGGAGATTAGATCCCCTAATATGGTGGGGGATACCCAGTCCTTTGGTGCATGTTTAATCATTGCCATCTTAAGTTCATAGATACCCTGTTTGTTTAATGCGCTAACCGGTATGATGGGTATATCAAACCTGTTTTTAAATATCTCTGGATTGACATCTGGATATAGGTCAGACTTGTTGAGAATGCCAATTACAGGCACATTATTTGCCTTTGCCTGTGTAATAACCTCTTCTTCAAAATTTCCCTCTATATTCGATGGGTCCAGAACAAGAAGCAGGAGGTCTGTCTTTGCAAGGACGCCATATGCCTTTTCAATCCTTAACCTGCCAAGCTCGCCCACATCATCAATCCCTGCTGTGTCAATGAGGACAACAGGTCCTATAGGGAGTATCTCCATGGATTTATATACTGGGTCCGTAGTGGTCCCTGGCACATCTGAGACAATGGCAATATTTTGGTTTGTGAGGGCATTAATGAGGCTCGATTTACCTGCATTTCTCCTGCCGAATATGGCAATATGAAGCCTGCTCCCCCGAGGGGTCTCACTTAGGGTTGTGTCAGTCATTGTCTGCCTGCCTTATTTAACTTTTTCTCTTCGGATGGACAGGGTTCTGTTGGTTCGTTAGGACAGAATATTACTTTCCAGCTTTTACTCGATAAAAAAAGTTGCACTTTTTTGGTAAATTTTTTTGGGACCTCCATCTCACCCAGGAGGTCCCTTTCTAGACGATATAGCATCTGAAACTACCTTTTATGTAGGCCTAATATCTATCCCTCGGCGTGTATTTTGTATGGAGCAGCTTATGGGATCTCTCGCCCAAGGGCTCTTTCAAAAACTCCTCGTATATCTTTTTGATGGATGGATTCTCATGTGATTTTCTGTATTTTAATGACTTATCCTCATTGTAGAGTGCCTGTGCCCTGAGTTTTCTTATCTCTGTATTTACTGGGATAGGCTGGCCTCCACCACCTACACAGCCACCAGGGCATGCCATGATCTCTATGAAGTGATAATCCGCCTCGCCGCTTTTTATCCTCTCCATAATCTTTCTTGCATTTCCAAGGCCATGGGCAACAGCTACCTTTACATCCCCTATGCCTTCCACAGAAACAGTTGCCTCTTTTATACCACTTAAACCCCTAACAGCAACAAAGTCAAGATTCTCCAGGGTCTTACCAGTGGCAAGCTCATAGGCTGTTCTAAGGGCTGCCTCCATAACACCACCTGTTGCCCCGAATATGGTGGCTGCACCTGTATACTCGCCCATAGGGTCATCATATGCGCCGTCTCCAAGGCTCCTGAAATCAATGCCAGCCTCTTTAATCATCCTTGCAAATTCACGGGTTGTAAGCACATAATCTACATCCTTGTAACCACTATCTGTCATCTCAGGCCTTGTGCATTCAAATTTTTTGGCAGTGCATGGCATAACAGATACAACAACCATGTCTTTTGGATTGACCCCTGCCTTTTCTGCAAAATATGTCTTGCATAATGCCCCAAGCATCTGATGGGGTGATTTGCAGGTTGACAGATGCGGTAAGAGTTCAGGGTAAAAGTGTTCTATAAATTTAATCCATCCAGGGCTACAGCTTGTGATAAGGGGTAGCCTGCCACCCTCTTTTACCCTTTTTAATAGTTCGCTGCCCTCCTCAATTATAGTAAGGTCAGCTGAAAAGTTCGTATCAAATACCCTGTCAAAACCGAGCATCCTTGCAGCAGAAAGCATCTTTCCTGTAACAAGTGTCCCTGGAGGATATCCAAACTCCTCACCCAGGGCAGCTCTAACAGCAGGGGCATCCTGAATGATTACGAATTTTGTGGGGTCTGACAGGGCATCCCATACCTTAGATGTGTCATTTTTTTCTGTTATTGCACCCACAGGGCACACAAGGGTGCACTGGCCACAATTAGTGCATGCCACCTCACCTAAACCGTTTCCGAATGCTGGCATTACCTGGGTTTCAAAACCTCTTCCCTGCAATGACAGGGCGCTTACCGACTGAATGTTCTCGCATACAGTGACACAGCGCCGACAGAGAATGCATTTATTGTTGTCTCTTCTTATGGAAGGGGATGACTCATCTATAACACCTGTGCTCTTTTCTCCTGTAAATCTTATCTCATTAATACCAAGCTCATGGGCTATATTCTGAAGCTCACAGTTTAGGTTTCTTGGGCAGGTAAGACAATCCATGGGATGATTGGAAAGTATCATCTCAACAGAAAATCTCCTGGCATGTCTTACCCTTTCTGTATTTGTATGGACCTTCATCCCATCAAAAACAGGATGGACGCATGCAGCCTGAAGATTGCCATTACCCTCCACCTCAACAAGACAGACCCTGCAGGCACCTATTGCCTGAACCTCAGGAAGGTAGCAGAGGGTTGGTATTCGAATGTTTGCCTTTCTTGCTGCCTCGAGGACGGTACTGCCTTTCTCTACCTCTATCTCCTTTCCATTAATGGACAGTCTAATCATATGGCTCTATTCTCCTTCTACTTTTTCTTCGCTTATACCTTCACCTTCTCTTGCATAGCAGTGAAGACATCTTTTTGCCTCTTCAATAGCCTTTTTTAAGGGATAGCCTAAGACAACCTCCTTGAAACTCCTATATCTCTCAGTGAGAGGTAGCTGAGGTATCTCTTCTCTATCCCTTTCCTTTTGATATTCCTCTTCATTATAGGATACCCTCACTGAAAGGAGTTGCTCTCTGTATGATGGCGCAATAATTCCATCGCCGCCAAGATAGATATCTATTGACCGGGCTGATTTTTTGCCATCTGAAATCGCCTCTACAACACTTGCTGGTCCCCTTACATTATCACCAGCTGCAAAGACACCGGTTTTTGCTGTTGAGAGGCTCTTTGTATCCACCTCAATGGTTCCGTTTCTTGCCACCTTAATACCATCACCGTTCAGATAGGATGTATCAGGCACCTGCCCGATGGCAGCAATAACTGTCTCTACGGGGATTGTGAATTCTGACCCCTCAATGGGAATGGGTTTACGCCTTCCTCCAGCATCAAACTCTCCCAGGGACATGCGGACACATTCAATTGCCTGGACCTTGCCGGCCTTTTCAATGATGCTTTTTGGCGCCACAAGGGTATGTATCTTTACACCCTCTTTCTCTGCCTCTGCAATCTCCTCATCATATGCAGGCATATCCTCCTTCTCCCGACGATATAGCACAAAGACATCCTTGGCGCCTATCCTAAGGGCAGATCTTGCCGCATCTATTGCCACATTCCCCCCGCCTATCACTGCCACATTCCCCTCTACCTTTACTGCCTTTCCAAGATTCAGGTTGCGGAGGAAGGTGATGCCATCAAGAACACCCTCTGCCCCATCTCCTGGGATACCGAGCATCTGACCTTTATGTGCACCTGTTGCGAGGAGTATAGCAGAATATCCATCCCTTGAAAGCCCTTCAATAGTGATGTCTTTGCCTAAAGCAGTATTATATTTTATCTCAACCCCCAGGTCTGTTATTGTTTTTACCTCGTAATCGAGTATCTCTCTTGGTAACCTGTAATCAGGGATGCCTACTGCAAGCATACCGCCTGCAACAGGAAGTGCCTCAAACACTGTAACCTTATAACCTTTACATGCAAGATAATAGGCTGTTGTAAGACCTGCAGGGCCTGCGCCTATTATAGCCACCTTTTTGTTGTTTGACGGTGCAATCCCAGGTTTAAAGGGCTCAAAGGAGTTTCTGTCATAGTCAGCTACAAACCTTTTCAGTGCACATATAGCAACAGGTTCATCAATCTGCGCCCTTCTACATTTGCTCTCGCAGGGATGGAAACAGACCCTTCCGCATACGCCAGGGAAGGGGTTATCCGCCTTTATTACAGATATTGCCTCTTTGAATCTTCCCTCGCTGATAAGCGTTACATACCCCCAGGCATTCTGGTCTGTGGGGCATGCATTCTGACAGGGTGCATCAAAGAGGGAACTACATACGCCTGCAGCACACCTCTTATCCCTTATATGCTCCTCGTATTCATCCCTGAAGAAACGGAGCGTTGATAAGACAGGGTTAGGTGCTGTCTGCCCGAGCCCGCACAGGGCTGATTGCTTGATACGCGTTGCAAGCTCTACAAGCTTATCTATATCATCTTCCTGTCCCTCGCCATGGGTAATACGGGTCAGAATCTCAAGCATCCTCTTTGTGCCTATTCTACAGGGTGGGCACTTGCCGCACGACTCATCCTGGGTAAAATCAAGAAAGAAACGGGCAAAGTCAACCATACATGTGTCTTCGTCGGCTACAATTAGACCCCCTGAACCCACAATTGCACCCAACTGAACAACTGATTCATAATCTATGGGTGTGTTTAAATGCTGAATAGGTATACATCCGCCAGATGGTCCTCCAAGCTGGGCTGCCTTGAATTTTTTCTTATTTTTTATCCCACCACCTATATTGAATATGAGGTCACCAAGCCTTGTCCCCATGGGGACCTCAACAAGGCCTGTATTATTTACTGCGCCTGCAAGGGCGAATACCTTTGTGCCTTTGCTTTTTTCAGTGCCGAACTGGGCATACCAATTAGCGCCTTTAAGAATAATGGCAGGTATGTTTGCATAGGTCTCCACGTTATTGAGAAGCGTAGGTGAATCAAAGAGTCCCTTCACAACAGGATAAGGCGGTCTTGGTCTTGGTTCACCCCTTTTTCCCTCTATGGATATCATAAGGGCTGTCTCCTCCCCGCAGACAAAGGCACCAGCACCTATCCTAATATCGAGATCAAAGTCAAAATCTGTTTCAAAGATGTTTTTGCCAAGGAATTTATATTCCCTTGCCTGCCCTATTGCCCATGTGAGACGTTCTATGGCAAGGGGATATTCTGCCCTGACATAGACATAACCCTGTTTTGCCCCTATGGCATAGCCTGCTATTGCCATTGCCTCTATCACGCTGTGGGGGTCGCCCTCAAGGACACTCCTGTCCATGAATGCCCCAGGGTCGCCCTCGTCAGCATTACAGACAACATATTTCACATCACCCTCTGCCTGTCGGGCAAATTTCCATTTTAGCCCGGTGGGGAAGCCTCCGCCGCCCCTACCCCTTAAGCCAGATTTTGTCACCTCCTCTATTACCTCATCTTGGGTCATGGAGGTGAGGACCTTGCCCAGTGCCATGTAGCCATCCCTTGCAATATACTCCTCAATATTAAGGGGGTTGATTATACCGCAGTTTCTTAGAACAACCTTTTCCTGATATTTGAAAAAATCTATGCTTTTGAGGGAGGGCACAGCCTTTGCTGTTATGGGCTCCTTGTAAAGTAGATGTTCAACAATCCTCCCCTTTAGGAGGTGTTCTGATACAATGGTATCAGCGTCTTCAGGTTTAAGCTTCTGATAAAATATACCTTCAGGGTATACCAGGGCAAGGGGTCCTAAATCACATGAGCCAACACAGCCTGTCTCTATTACCTTAACCTCATCCTGAAGCCCATATTCACGGATCTTTATAATAAAGGCATCGCGTATCTCGCGACACCCTGAAGAGACACATGCGGCACCTGCACAGACCAGCAAATGTGCACGAAACAGTTCTGTAGCCATTTTTCCTCCTTACTCGTATTTTTTGAGTATGTCCATAATCTTTGTGGATTTAACCCTGCCATATACATCATTATCTACAAGCATGGCGGGTGCTAATCCGCAGGCACCAATGCAACGCACAACATCAACAGAGAAGCGCCTATCTTCTGTTGTGCCCCCCACCTTTGTTTTGAGTTCTTTTTCAACCCTTTCAAGGGTCCGCTGGCCTCCTCGAACATAGCATGCTGTGCCAAGACATACCTTTATGGTGTGACGGCCCTTCGGGACTGTAGAAAAAAAACTGTAAAAGGATATGACCCCACACACAGTGCTGATAGGGACATTCAGTCTCTCTGATATTATCTCCTGTGCTTTTTTCGGGAGATAGCCAAAGAGGTTCTGTGCCTTGTGGAGTGCCATAATTAACTCCGTTGGTCTTCCTTTATGCTGCTCTATCATCTCTTCGAGTCTTGGATATAATTCTTCTTCATTAAGCTGGGCACATTGACATTGATGTTCTAAATCCATCTCTCCTCCTTATGACTCAATAAAAATTCTTCAATCATTTATTATCTTCCCGTCAATCCTGCTTCTTTTGAAATAGTGCGTATGCAGGAGATGGTGTGCCTTTTCTGAATTTGGTTTTTCAAGGTATCGTTCATATACAAGTTTTATTGATGGATTTTCATGGGAACGACGATAAGGTAGGGACCTATCTTCCTCAAGGAGGGTCTCTCCTCTACGTGCCCTTCGTGCCATATCGCTACCCCAGGGCTGACCACCGCCACCTACACATCCACCTGGACATGCCATAATCTCAATGGCATGATATTCGCTCTTGCCATTATTTTTGAGTTGCCCTGTTACCTTATCAAGTATCTTACGGGCATTGCCAAGGCCATGGGCAACGGCAACCTTTAATTTTAAACCACCCACGTCTATCTCTGCCTCTTTGATGCCTTCCATACCCCTTACAGCCACAATGTCCACATTCTCAAGCTCTCTGCCTGTAACAAGGAAGTATGCTGAACGAAGTGCGGCCTCCATAACACCGCCTGTTACACCAAAGATTGTCGCAGCCCCTGTATATTCACCCATTGGGTCATCAGCAGGCTCATCAGGCATATCTTTTAAGTCAATGCCTGCCTCCTTCAACATCCTTGCAATCTCTCTGGTAGTGAGAACATAATCCACATCAGTATAACCACTATCTGTCATCTCAGGTCTTTTGCATTCAAACTTCTTTGCAGTGCAGGGCATAATAGATACAGACACTATCTTTTCAGGGGGGATGCCTTTTATCTCTGCATAATATGTCTTTGAAAGGGCGCCGAACATCTGCTGTGGAGATTTTGCAGTTGATACATACTCTGACAGATGTGGATAGAATGTCTCCATGAATTTTACCCAGCCAGGGCTACATGATGTGATAACAGGTAGTTTTCCGCCGCCTGTTATCCTGCCTACTATCTCTGTCCCCTCCTCAAGGATGGTTAAATCAGCAGTAAAATTCGTGTCAAAGACTGCATCAAACCTCATCCTTCTAAGGGCTGCATGCATTTTTCCTGCCACAAGTGTTCCAGGCTCCATACCGAACTCCTCGCCAAGCATCGCCCTTATGGCAGGCGCCTCCTGGACTACCACATGTTTTTCAGGGTCATTGATTGCCTCCCAGACCTTTTCTATATCGCTTTTTTCATATAGTGCACCTACAGGGCAGAACACAGTGCATTGTCCGCAATTTACACACACACTGTTTCCAATCCCCACATCAAATGCATCCGTAATAATAGTCTCTGAGCCTCTTTTACTTAATGCAAGGGCATTGACCGTCTGGATCTCCTCACATACCTGGATGCATCTTTCGCAGAGGATACACTTATTGGGATTTCTCACGATGGATAGGCTTGTATCGTCTATCTTCTTTTTGGCTTCATCACTCTTTCTGTATCTAATATCTGTGATGCCGAGCGTTGCCGCCAGGCTCTGCAGCTCACAACGGTTATTTTTTATACAAGTAGGGCAGTCCATATCATGGTCTGCAAGTATAAGTTCTACTAAAGTCTTTCTTGTGGTCCTTACAGATGGGGTATTTGTGTGTATTCTCCAGCCATTGACTACCTCGGTCATGCATGCCCTTTTAAGGGCTGGCATGCCCTCTACCTCTACCACACATATGCCGCATGAACCCTTTGGTTTTAGATCTGGATGGTAGCACAGGGTGGGTATAATAAAACCAGCCTTTTTTGCAGCCTCAAGGATAGTTGTCCCTTCCTTAACCTCTACCTCTATATTATTAATAGTTGCCTTGATCATAGTCTTATCCTTTTTAAATGAGTTTTTATTATGTTCATCTCCTAAGATACCCTTGCCATGAATTCATCCCTGAAATATTTCAGTGCACTTGAGACTGGCAGGGAAACTGATTGTCCAAGGGGGCAGAACGATGCGCCTTTCATTACTTGGGTTATATCTATGAGGTCATCAATATCCTTCCTTTTACCTTTAGATAGGGCAAACCTGTCTATTATGTCCACAAGCTTCGCTGTTCCGAGTCGACACGGCACGCAGTGTCCACATGATTCATGTTTAAAGAAATGGAGGACGCTTTTTAGCATATCCACCATATCTGTCTCCTCGTTCATTACAAGGATTGCACCGGAACCAAGGGCTGCCGCATATTCTCTCAGGTTTATAAAATCCATCTTCACATCAAGCATCTCTGAGCCTATGAAGGCACCTGCTGCACCACCTATGAGGGCACCCTTAAATGCCTTTCCATCCTTTATGCCGCCACCGTATTCAAATATGATCTCTTTCAGGGTAGTGCCCATCTGTGTCTCTATAAGTCCAGGTGTTGCCACATGACCAAGTATGGTGTAGACCTTTGTCCCGCTGCATTTTTCTGTGCCATAACCTTTATACCATGCTGCACCATTTCTTATAATCTCAGGGACATTTGCCAGTGTCTCCACATTATTCACAAGGGTTGGTTTTCCCCAGAGACCTGCATTTATCGGAAAAGGCGGTTTGTTTCTTGGGTGGCCTCTCTTACCTTCAAGGGATTCAATGAGTGCTGTCTCTTCACCGCATATATATGCCCCGGCACCTTTTTTTACAAATATATCAAAATTGAAACTACTCTCGAGTATGTTCTTCCCGAGGAGCCCGTATGCCCTTGCATCTGCTATTGCCTTTTCAATACGCTCTATAGAGAGACTATATTCTCCCCTTATATACACAAAACCCACTGTAGCCTTTATTGCATAACCTGCAATAAGCATGCCTTCTATAAGTTTGTGGGGATCTCCCTCAAGGATGAGCCTATCCTTGAATGTCCCTGGCTCACCCTCGTCGGCATTACATATGACGAATTTTTCATCCCCTGGTGTTTTGATGGCGAATTCCCACTTAAGACCTGTTGGAAAGCCAGCGCCACCTCTTCCCAAAAGCCCTGATTCCTTAACCTCATTTACCACATCCACAGGGGTCATGGTCTGTAAGGCTTTTGCAATTGCCTCATATCCGCCGGCAGCTATGTATTCATCTATATTCTCAGGGTTTATGAATCCACAATTCTTCAAAACTATTCTTGGCTGTTCCTTTAAAAGACCAGTTTTTTCTTTTATTATAATGGTCCTTTTTGGCGCCTCGGTCAGGATAAGCCTTTTTAATGGCCTGCCTTTTAACAGATGTTCCTCCACAAGTTCAGGGACATCCTTTGCTGTGACATTGGCATAGTAGATACCCTCAGGGTATACAACAAGGACAACACCCCTTCCTGTTATTCCAAGGCTCCCTGTCTCAAGGACAGATATCTCCTTATCCAGCCCGTATTTTGTTAATTCTTTTATAAGGGCATCTTCTACAGCCCTGGCACCAGACATAATGGTGCCCGCATCTATACTGATCAATATATGGTTACGGACAATATTCATGAGGTCTGTCTCCTTTCTTCGAGGATGGCATCAACCTTTTCAGGCGTGAGATTGCCTACCATCTCTTCGTTTATCATCATGGCAGGGGCTACACCGCATATGCCGAGGCAGCTTGTAAGCTCAAGGGTAAACACACCATCCCCTGTAGTCTCGCCTATGTTCACCTTTAGCCTCTTTTTCAGATATTCAAGGAGCGATTCTGAACCCATTAGGTGGCATGGAGGCGATTCACAGAGCCTGATAATATAACGGCCTCTTGGCTGCAGACTGAACATGGAGTAAAAGGTCACCACACCACGAATATAACTATAGGGGATATTCAGATAATTGGCACATGCCTCTATATCCTCTTTTGCAATATAGTGCTGCGGGTTGTTGTCTTGAAGGTCATGGAGTATATAGAGTATGTTATCAAGGCTTGGGTCATACTTCTTTAGTATCTCTTCTCTGGTCAAGATAATCACCCCCTGTTTTATTTAACTTCTATTACATACTCTGAAACAGGATTGTGATTTACTATGTGTTCGGCAATAATCTTTCTTGCCTTATCCGCATCGATATTTCCATAGATAACCACATCCCTGCCCTCTTCATGGACCTCAATTATGGGTTCATGGGAGGCCAGGCCCTTTTCTCCTGTCTGGGTCACCATAACATCGGTGAGATTGCGACTGGCTATCTCATCAAGGAGAGCCTTCAGGACATCCCGGGCGCCTGCTGCTATCCCGCTCGTTCCCATGCCAACCACTATCTTCACCCTTGCCTGTTTCTGTCTTAATTCAATATCCCTGGATGCCTGTTCCCTTATCTTTTTTAGATCTTCTAACTTCATGATTAATCCCCTCCTTCTTTTACTGTTAACATTAAATAAATTTCAGATGTTCGTCAAGATAATTGGTTAAAAATTTTATCACTTCAGGACTGTTAATGGGCATACCATCTAGGAGTCCCTTTATTTCCTCAGTATCAAAGATGAAATTGACGACGTCGTTTTTTATGTTGAATAAAAAATCAGCCTCTGGATTGCTTACAGTAAGTATTAGGATGGTATCCTTCAGCCTTCCTATAGGTGGTAGGTCAGGGTGGTCCAGCTGAAAGGATGCCTCTATCTCAGTGCCTTTACCTGGATTGCTTTTTATATTAAAATAGCCACCGCAGGTCTCAGCAGTGCCCTTAAGTAGAGGGATGCCTAGCCCTACCTTACGCCCTGTTTTTGTAGAGAAAAAAGGATCAATAACCCTTTTAACAGTCTCTTCATCCATCCCCTTTCCATTATCAGATACCTTTAGATACAACCTATTATTGATGATGCTTTTTTCCAAAAAAACAAAAACTTTTTTCGCCTCTGCAGATATGGCGTTGGCAGCTATGTCAGTTATGTGGGCACAGATATCATCCATCATTTTGTGAGCCATCTATTCATTATTATAAAAAATTTGCAAAGTTTGTGCCAAAATGTTTTTGATTATAAGAGATCCCCTTCATTGTTGTGTATGTTTATACTACTTGTGAAAATTTTATCAAACTCTTTTGATCTTTTTCAATAAAAATTTTGCAAAATCAGAAAAATTTTTATCATCCTCGAGACCTTTAAAGGGTTGTGAATAATAAAATAAAATGCCCCGCCTTAGCCACGGGGCATAAAATTATAAAAATGTATTTAATTATGCTATTCGACAGCTTTGTAATAAAGGGTGTTACATTACAGTTTAATTTTTGTCTTATACATAACCTCCCATAATATAATTGCTCAGATGCTCGATCATTATGCCCTGAGCCTCAATGATCGCCTTAAGAACATCCCCTATGGATATTATGCCAATAAGCTTGTCGTCTTCGATTACAGGGAGATGTCGTATCCTTTTTTCTGTCATAATGCCCATACACTCTTCAAGGCTTGTGGATCGATTAACCACAAAGAGTTCAGTAGTCATGATCTCCTTGACATAGGTCTCCTTTGATGATTTACCCTGAAGTATCACCTTTCTTGCATAGTCACGCTCTGATATAATACCCTCAACCTTGCCTTTTTCATTTACTACTACAAGGGCACCTACCCCTTTATTGCTCATCATCTCAAGGGCACGGTAAACTATTGCATCTGGACTTATAGTCCATACAGTGGAACCTTTCTTTTCTAATACACTCCCTACTTTTTCCATTTAGCACCTCTTTAGATTTTATCTTTAAAATAAAATATAAAATATAAAAAATTTTCTTTTTATTCAAGCTTTTTATCAAGACCTATTGCAAAGTCTTATCTTTAAAGGAAAAGGATAAATTAATGCTATTTCTCGATTTCTTAAAAAACTAAAGACGGCTGTAGTGGTTATCTTTTTTGCAAGGTTTCTCATCTTAATGATTTTATTCTATTCTCTATGGTTTCCACAAGCCTCTCTATCCCCTCCTTTTTTACACACGATATGGATACAGCATTGTATCTATTTTCAACATATTTTATAAAAAATCGGTCTGTTTTATCTATCTTATTAAAGACAATCAGTCTTTCCTTGTTATGGAGATTAAGCAGTCTTAATATCTCATCAACCACCCTGATTCTCTCTTCGAAATCAGGGGAACTTACATCTACAAGATGGAGCAGTAGATCGGCATCCAGCAATTCCTCAAGGGTGGCTATGAATGCCTTAAGCAGAACATCGGGGAGATTTTTTATAAAACCCACGGTATCTGTAAGGATTATGTCTTTTCTTTCAGGATATTTTATGATCCTTGTTGTAGGATTTAAAGTGCTGAAAGCCATGTCCTGGACCTCTACCCTACTTTTTGTTAAAAGATTCAGGAGTGTTGATTTGCCAGAATTTGTGTAACCCACTATGGATACCACTGGTATCCCTGATGCCCTTCTCCTCTCCCTTTTCCTATCCCTTATTTCTTCTATATCCCTGAGTCTTCTCTCAAGGAATGCAATCTTCTCTCTGATCCTTCGTTTATCCACATCAAGCTTTGTCTCGCCAGGACCCCTTGTCCCAATACGACCTGTTATCCTTGAAAAGGCAGTGTTTATGCCTGCAAGCCTTGGAAGTATATATCTTAATTGTGCAAGCTCGACCTGTATTTTTGCCTCATTTGTCTTTGCCCTCTGGGCAAATATGTCAAGTATGAGCTGATTACGGTCAATAACATTCAGTTCTGTTATGGATGATATATTGTTTATCTGGCCAGGGGTTAATCCCTCATCAAAGACAATTAAATCAGCACCAAGCTGCTGGCATTTCATTATCACCTCCTCCATCTTACCCTTGCCTATTAGGTAGGTGGGATGAAGCCCCTTGGGTCTCTGTATTACAGTATCAAGGATTGTTATACCAGCTGAATAGCAGAGTTCTTTTAGTTCTGTTATATGGTCATCTGGGATTTTTTTTGAGCCAGGGGAGACAACAGATATGAGGACAGCCCTTTCTTTTTGGTCATCAAGAAGATGAAACCCGCCCCTTTCTCTTACAAACTCATTCTCAAGCTCTATGATAAACTCAGTAAAATTAAGGTCGAGGGCATCTATATCCACTGGCCCCATAAAAGCCCATGCCTTTTGTTTCTTGTTTTCCGGTATAAGATAGCCTATATGGATAGCACCTGGAACAGAGCCTTTAATATCTGTTATGCAGCCGACCATATCAAGCTGCAATAGCCCGAGATCAGTGAGGTCTTCTTTTGTGAGGAGCTCATTATTCAGGTGAGTATGGATAAACCTCAGTCCCCTGAACCTTGCCCTCCCCACCCGCTCTGTAGCAAGTCTCGGTATCTCTATCCTGTTTTTGTCACCTACAATAACATATTCTATTAGTCCCCTGCGGTTGATGAGGACGCCTACCTGCCTTGATATCTCCACGGAGATCATCGTCATGACCATTGCAGCGTCATGCGTGATTACCTTGGATGGCTCTATTCTTTTATGGTATAGCCTTAGGAGTCTTCTTTTGATGAGGTGATTTAAGCCGTTTATGTTGCCAAAGAGTTCTATTATATTCCCCCTCGAGTATAAATAAAGGCATTATCCATAATAGACCATATCCATTTGTTTTGACTTCAGGTAGGTCATGCCAAGCTGACCGCATGCACCCTTTACATCATACCCTCTTGAATTTCTGACTATGGCTGTCATGTGCTTATTAATCAGATATGAATGAAACCTATCTACTGTCTTTTGATCAGGGGTCCTGAATTGAGAATAGGGCGATTCATTAAATGGTATAAGGTTTACCTTACACCGTATGTTTTTGAGGAGCTCATGGAGCATCCCTGCATCATCGAGGGAGTCATTGAAGTCCTTCAGGAGGACATACTCAAATGTAATACGTTCTCTTGGGCTACCTTTATAGTGCCTGACAAAATCTATAATATCCCTTATGGGATACAAACGATTGATAGGCATGATCTCTGTTCTTTTTTGTTCATCTGCGGCATTTAATGATATGGCAATACCCACTGTGCCAGGCTGAAGCCTCCTTAACCCCCCGAGGAGACCTGCTGTAGATACAGTAATCCTTCTTCTGGAGAGGTCGAGACCAAGGGGCTCCTTTAAAATCTCTATTGCCTTTAAAACATTGTCAAGATTATCCATAGGCTCACCCATGCCCATAAAGACAATGTTGGTAATCCTTTCAGGGTGTATATCATTAATTTTACCAGATTCATCGAGGTACTTTTTTACCCCAATGACCTGACCGATTATCTCATGCGTCTCAAGATTCCTTATGAAACCCATCTTTCCGGTTACACAGAAGCTACAGGCCATCCTGCAGCCTATCTGGCTCGATACGCATAAGGTCAGCCTGTTTTTTTCTGGTATAAGGACACTCTCCACTGTATTATCATCCTCTGTCTTAAAGGAGAATTTCACAGAACCGTCAGTAGATGTAAGGTAGTCAATGGGCTTGAGAGCCTCTGTAATAAACATATCCTTAAATAAAACCCTTAAGCCTTTTGGGATGTTATCCATCATTGAGAGGTCATATACGCCTTTGTTATAAACCCATCTGTAGATCTGTCTTGCCCTGTATCTTTCTTTGCCCGTGCCACCTATGGCATCCTCAAGCTCTTTAAGTGTTAATCCAAAAAGATTCACCATGGTATATATCCCTGTCTTTTCCCTATCTTTGACATTGTGACAATCTTCAAAAACCCTAATTCATTATAAACAAAATTTAGAGAAACCACAATCAGATGTAAAACAGTTTCCTGAAATGTTTCTATGTCTATAGCCTATATTCAGTCACATATTATCCCTAATCATTGCTTTTTAGTCCAATTAAACTTGACAGGTTTTTGCCTATTTGATATATGATAGAAAAACAATAGGGAATGGACAACATTCTGTATCTCTTCATTAAAAATAAATAATCCATAAAAGGAGAGGATATGCATACCCTCATGGAGGATGCCATAGCCATAGAAAAAGAGGCTGATTCAATATTGGAGAGGGCTCGTATTGAGGCAAAACAGATAGAAAGGGATTGTGAGGATGAGATAGAGTTATACCGAAAAAAGAAGATCGAGGAGATGGATGAGATGCTTGCTGCATTTCAAAAAAAGGTAGAGGAAGATTATATCAAAAGCCTTTCTCAATACGAGGATGAGATCAGAGAAACCATCAGGCATATAGACAGTATACCTGAACATATCATTGCAGGTCAGATTGAGATGATCCTGTCGAGATTACAGGAAATATAGGTGACTAACCCATGGCAATAGAACCATTAAAAAAGATAACTGTTGTAACCACAAGGCAGGCACACAGGCGCCTCATTAAATCCATAAATAGGCTGGGCGTTATGGAGGTGATAGATATCCAGGGCACACTTAAAGAGGATATGCCTTTCCAGCAGCTCAAAACAAATACAACAGAGGCAGATAATAACCTGAATAAAATAGATTTTATTTTAAATCTTATGAATGCCTTTTCACCTGAAAAGGAGAGTTTTATAAAAAGCCTTACACCTCTTCCCATTGTAACATCTGAGGAAGAGATAGACCATGCTCTTACTAACTATAGCCTTGAGAAAAATTACCNTTATGCAGTGGAGCTTGATGAGTTATATAGAGGNGCAGAAAGAATTATATCAGAGATAGAGGGCGAGCTAGAGGAGCTTAGACCCCTGTCTGATATCCCTGTTGANCTGGAGAAAATCTATTCAACCAAATGGATTGTTATGATGATTGGATATGTCCCTGTGAAAAATATGCCCTTAATAGATGACAAAAAGGAGCCATGGATATGGGCGGCATGGGAAGAGATTCCCTATGGGGGCAGCAGGTCTAAGAGAGATACGGCAGATGCAAGGATAAAGATGGTGTTTGTGTTTCTAAAAGAGGATACTGATAAGGTAAAAAAAGGTCTTGAGGATATCGGCTTTGAGGAGATACAGCTTCCTAAAAGGAGAGAGAAGATAAGTGAGCGTATACTCGAGCTTGAGGCTGATATAGAGCAATACAGGGAAAAACTTGCAGATGCAGCAAAAAAGGTGAGACTTATGACCCAGGGAGAGAGACCTGGTGAGGGTAGGAGACCCCTTTTGATCCTCAAGGCATACTGGACTAATGTCAGAAATAGACAGATAGCCGCCATGAAAGGTGTGGAGGGTAGATGGGTATATATAATAAGCGGTTATATAAGGGCAAAGGATATAAATAAGTTTAACACCATGATGGAAAAGGAATTTCCTGAATCTGTGGTTACCATGGAGGATCCTGCCCCGGATGAGGATGTGCCCGTGAGCATCTTTGTCCCATATCTTTTGAGGCCCATCCAGCTTCTTACCGAGATGTTTGGTCTCCCCCATTACAGGAGTTTTGATCCAACCCCCTTTATGCAGATTAATTTCTATGTATTTTTCGGGATATGCTTCAGTGATGTCTGCTATGGTATTATGCTCACCATCTTAGGTACATATCTGAATAGCAAGACAAGGCAATACAGGGGCGTAAATAATCTCTCCCGTATCCTTATGTATGGTGGTATAAGCAGTATCATATTTGGCGCTATTACAGGCTCTTGGTTTGGAGACCTATGCAGGCCCGAATATCTTGGTGAGGGCAATATACTGCTGAGACTGCAGCAACGATTTGTCCTAATTGACCCGATGGACAAGACCATACCTGCATTGATAATAGCTATTGGGCTCGGGGTGTTGAACCAGTTTTTTGGCATTACCCTCAAGATGTATGGTGCATACCAGAAGAGAGATTTTATCGGGATTTTTTCAGATGGCATATGCTGGATTATAACCCTCACGGGGGTTCTTCTCATGGCAGGGAAGGTGTTTACAGATATACCATCTACGCTCCTGAATACCGGTATAGTCCTTTTTGTTGCTGGTGCATTAGGATTGATATTTACTCAGGGTAGGGGAATGGAGGGGATATTCAAGAGGATTGCAGCGGGTGTCGTAAGTCTATACGGGATTGTAGGCAGCTATGGGATTACAGCATTTATAGGCGACATCCTGTCATATTGCCGTTTGCTTGCCCTTGGTTTGACAACATCTATTGTTGCAATGGCATTTAATCTCATGGCAGGGATGCTGAAGGACATCCCTTATGTGGGCATAATTTTTTTTATAATAGTGCTTGCCATAGGGCATATCTTTAATTTTTTAATAAGTGCCCTTGGCGCGTTTGTCCACTCCATGAGGCTCATCTTTGTTGAGTTTTTTGGCAGGTTCTATGAGGGAGGGGCAAGGCAGTTTCAGCCCCTTGGTTTTGATACAAACATATGTATTATTAAAAAGGTGGTTGAATGAGTTTTAGTATTTTAAATATGAACGATGGAGGAGGAAAGGATGTCGCCTGAATGGATTGAGTTGGGAAGAGGTCTTTGCTATGGTGGCGCCGGGCTTGCGTTTGGCCTGGCTGGTGCGGGTTCTGCATGGGGTATAGCGATCGCAGCCCATCAATGCGCAGGGGTTTTAAGGGAAAAACCAGAGCTCTTTGGCAAGATGCTCGTAATGCTCGCTCTTCCAGGGACTCAGGGATTTTACGGCTTTATCGCTGCCATACTTATTATGACCCAGACAGGATTAATAGGCGGTTCGGCAATCAAGATTACCCCTGGCACGGGCATTGCCATGTTTTTTGTAGGGCTTGGCTGCGGCATTGCCCAGTTTATCGCTGCTATAAAACAGGGCGAGGCATCAGCAGCAGGCATCTCCCTCATTGCAAGAAGACCTGAGGCAGCAGGCAGGGCAATACTCTTTCCTGCATTCGTCGAGACATATGCAGTCGTGGGGCTTCTCGCAACAGTTCTGTTCATTATATTTTTAACCCAGCCTCTTGCCCTGAAGTTTTTAGGGCAGTAGAACAATATAATACGTGGTTGTGCCATGGGGATAGAGCATATTCGTGAGGCAGTGCTGTCAGATGCAATGAAGGATGCAAAAAGCATTGTAGAGACAGCAAAGAAGAATGTTGAACTCCTCTTAGATAAAAAAAAGAGGGAGATGGACAAGGAGTTTGAGAGACTATATAAGGCAAAAACCTCTGCAATAGTTGAGGAGTTCAATCGCAGACTTATTCAGTTCAGAGGAACCGCAGGTAAGCAGGTCCTTGAAAAAAGAAACAGGCTTATAGATACTATCTTTGAAAAGGCAAAAGAGAGGGTTTTGGGTTTAGAAGAGGAAAAATACGGGTCTTTAATGACATCAATTTTAGAAAAAATCTCTCAAAACTCAGGGGGTAGGATTAGGGTTCATAGGGATGACATAGAGGTATTCAGAAAGGCTTTATCAAAAATCAATGAAACGAGAGGCGAAAATGCAAAGATTATTCTTGACGAATCATCAATGCTTCCAGAAAGGGGTGGCTTTATTTTCGTGACCGACGACTATGAGGTAGACCAGACATTAGACCTGATACTTATGGATATAAGAAAAGATATATTACCTTTCATGGCCAAAGGGTTATTTTCTTTTGAGGGCTTAAGGTGATACCCAAGATACCTAATAAACCAAAATGGGGTTTTGTCTCAGGCAGGATAAACGTCCTTGAGTCCGGTTTTCTCCCTAAAGAGTTTTTTTTAAACATGATAAATATTGAAAAGGTAGATGATGTTGTTGTCCTTCTTCAGGATACATTTCTTAGGGACTATATTTCACCAGGCGCTATGTGGCTTGGAGAGGATTTCTCGGCTGTATTCGATAGGTGTTTTAATGATATTGCCTTCTCCATAAGGGGCGACTGCCCTTTGTCTCTGCCTGTGGATATATTTCTTATCAAGAATGACTATCTCAATCTCAAGACAGCCATGGTAGGAAAAAAGACATTTCTGTTTCCCCCCTGTCTCTTTTCCATAGATATGCTTCTGGCAATAGCAGATGGTGATTACAGTTACCTACCCCCTTCCTTCAGGGAATCGCCACAATGGTCAGACTCAGAGTTATTTGATACAGGCTCAGGCAACCTTGACATAATGATTGATGGCGCATATCTCAGACATCTTATCTTGTATTCGCATCAGACAGACTCGTGGCTTATAAGAAAATATATACGCTACAGGGTTATATCCCATCTCATCATAATCCTATGGAGGGCATTGAATCAGGGTATATCCCTAAAGAGGTATCAACAATATCTCCCCCCTGTCGGTGATTTTACTTATTTAATAGATGAGCTCGCAGGGGTAGGCGGTATTGAAAACTGGAGGGCTATAATAGGCGGGGAGATAGGAGATATATTATTTGAGTGCTCTGAATATGAAGAGGCAGACAACACATCTGTCTTTGACTACAGGGTAATGAACTATCTTTCAAGGATTGCCCACGATGGGGCATATCAGACAGCAGGACCGGAGAGGGTATTCGCATTTATTCTGGGGCTTTTAACAGAGATCCAGAATCTCAAACTGATTGTGGTAGGCAGGATTAACAGGGTAGATCCTGGTTTTTTAAGGAATAGGCTGAGAGATTGTTATGTCTAAGGCTATAGCAGTAGGCGAGAAGCACCTAATTTTGGGGTTCAAGGCAATGGGGTTTGAGATTATTGCCCTTGAGGATAACGCAAAACTCATGCAGACACTTATTACTATCTCCTCAGACCAAGAGGTTGGTCTTGTGGTTGTAACAGAGAGTATGGCAGAGGGAAACCAGGAGGCAATCAATGAGTTCCAAAACAGAAGCAGTGCTGTTATCACCCTGATACCAACCCATGAAGGGAGCAGGCATACAAGTTTTTTTATGATGAGCCGGGCTGTTGAACGTTCCATAGGTATAGATATCCTTGGAAAGGATATAAATAAAAAGGATTAAGGATCGGGGTATGATTGAGATTAGAGGAGAGGTCATAAAGGTTTCAGGTCCCCTTGTGGTAGCCAAAGGGCTCACGGGTGCGAGGATGTATGAGATGGTCAGGGTGGGTGAGGATAGGTTGTTCGGGGAGATAATCGAGATAAAAGGTGATAGCTATTCTATCCAGGTCTACGAGGAGACCGAGGGCATTGGCCCTGGGCAGCCTGTGTGGAGAACAGGAGAACCCTTGAGTGTAGAGCTTGGACCAGGGCTTATAAGATCCATCTATGATGGTGTTCAGAGACCTCTTGATAGATTGTCCTGTGATTTTGGGGAATACATTGTCCGTGGTGCTGAGAGACCTGCCCTAGACAGGTCGGTGAAATGGGAATTCAAGCCATCTGCAAAAATAGGGAATAGGGTAGTGCCTGGCGATATCCTTGGCACAGTTAAAGAAAGTAACCTTATTGCCCATAAGATTATGGTGCCCCCAGGCATCTCTGGCGTAATTAAAAAAATAGAGCCATTAATAGGTAATGTGGATGAGGTTGTGGCTGTCATAGATGGTGAAGATGGCGCGCACAATGTAACTATGGTGCAGAGATGGCCCGTAAGGGAGGCCCGTCCTGTAAAGAGGAAGCTTGTCCCGGTTGAGACCATGGTTACAGGACAGAGGGTTATAGATATGTTTTTTCCGATTACAAAGGGAGGCACCGCCTGTGTTCCAGGCCCCTTTGGCAGCGGAAAGACCGTAGTCCAGCATCAGCTCGCCAAGTGGGCAGATGCCCAGATAGTTGTATATGTAGGCTGTGGCGAGCGCGGTAATGAGATGACCGATGTCCTCATGGAGTTCCCCCATCTTAAGGATCCTGCATCAGGTGAACCCCTTATGGAGAGGACCGTGCTTGTAGCTAATACATCAAATATGCCTGTTGCAGCAAGGGAGGCAAGTGTATTCACGGGTATAGCCATTGCTGAGTACTATAGGGATATGGGCTATTCTGTAGCCCTTATGGCAGATTCCACAAGCCGATGGGCAGAGGCAATGAGGGAGATCTCGGGGAGGCTTGAAGAGATGCCCGGGGAAGAGGGATATCCTGCATATCTTGGCTCCAGAATAGCTGGTTTTTATGAACGGGCAGGGAGTGTAGTCTGTCTTGGTTCTGATGAGAGAAGGGGCGCCATCACTGTAATAGGCGCTGTGTCTCCACCGGGGGGTGACCTCTCTGAGCCAGTGGTGCAGGCAACACTCAGGGTTGTGAAGGTATTCTGGGGGCTTGACGATAAGCTTGCATTTTCACGGCATTTTCCAGCGATAAACTGGCTTACATCATATTCCCTATATCAGGATGTGGTGGATAGACACTCAGATAAAAGGTTTGATTCCCGATGGTCAGTGAACAGAAAAAGGGCTATGGAGATTCTTCAGAGGGAGGCAGAACTTGAAGAACTCGTTCGGCTTGTGGGCATCGATGCCCTTCCCCAAGAAGACAGGCTCCTATTACAGGCAGCGAAGATGATAAGGGAGGATTTTCTCCATCAAAATGCCTTTGATGATATCGATACCTGCACATCCATAGAAAAGCAGTATAGATTATTAAGGCTTATACTGCACTATTACGACAGTATACAAAGGGCATTCAAGGATGGTGCATCTCTTGTTGCCATTACAAGGATGGATGTTCTGGAAGATATTGCCAGGGCAAAGCTCATACCTGAAGACGACCTTGAACAGTTCAGTATCATTGAGAAGAAGATAGAAGGCACTATTGTTTCATTAACATGGTGAGGTAGAGATGGCTGGCATTGCAAAGGAATATAAAACAGTAACAGAGATAGTGGGACCCCTTATGATTGTTGAGGGCGTAGAGGGGGTAACCTATGGAGAACTGGCAGATGTAAGGCTTTCTAATGGTTCTATGCGTAGGGGTAGAGTGCTTGAGATCAGTGGCGATAAGGCCGTGGTTCAGGTCTTTGAGGGGACAAGAGGTCTTTCGCCCCAGGATGTAAAGGTAAAATTTCTTGCCAAGGCTATGGAGCTCGGTGTAGCCATAGAGATGCTGGGCAGGGTTTTTGATGGTTTTGGTAGACCTATTGATGATAGCCCCCCCATAATACCTGAAAAATACCTCAATGTAAACGGCAGCCCCATGAACCCCTTTTCCAGGGATTATCCCAATGAGTTCATCCAAACAGGGATATCCGCCATAGACCTTTTAAATACCCTTGTCCGTGGACAGAAATTGCCTCTTTTTTCAGGGTCAGGATTGCCCCATTCCCGTCTTGCTGTTCAGATTGCAAGACAGGCGCAGGTTTTAAAAACTGGTGAGAGATTTGCTGTTGTATTTGCAGCAATGGGTATTACCTTTGAGGAGGCAGAGTTTTTTATTGCTGATTTTAGTAGGACAGGGGCAATAGAACGTTCTGTGGTATTTGTTAACCTTGCTGATGACCCGCCTATTGAAAGGATAGCCCTCCCAAGGATGGCGCTTACTGCTGCAGAATACCTTGCCTTTGAAAAAGATATGCATGTCCTTGTTATAATGACTGATATAACAAATTATTGTGAGGCCCTTCGGGAGATATCTGCAGCAAGAAGGGAGGTCCCTGGCAGACGAGGTTACCCTGGTTATCTGTATACTGACCTATCAACCATTTATGAAAGGGCAGGTAGGATTAAGGGAAAAAAAGGCTCTATCACCCAGATTCCAGTCCTTACCATGCCAGAGGATGATAAGACACACCCTATTCCCGATCTTACAGGATATATAACAGAGGGTCAGATTATAATCCACAGGGGGCTTAATGCAAGGGGAATCTATCCGCCTGTGGATGTCCTGCCATCCCTTTCCCGCTTAAAGGATAAGGGGATAGGGGAAGGGAAGACAAGAGAGGATCATGCAGACCTCATGAATCAGTTGTATTCAGCCTATGCAAGGGGCAAAAATGCAAAAGAACTTGCTGTAGTCCTCGGTGAATCCGCATTGAGCGATGTAGATCTTTTATTCGTTAAATTCGCTGATGCATTTGAGGATAGATTTATCCGTCAGGGGGAAGATGAAAATCGTCCTATAGAGGAGAGCATGAGGATAGGTTGGGAGTTACTATCCATGCTGCCAAGGGGTGAATTGAAAAGGATAAGAGACAGGTATATAGAAAAATATCTGCCAAAGGGATAGGGATGTCAGCAAGGCTTGCGGTAAACCCAACAAGGATGGAGCTCTTAAGGCTAAAAAAAAGGGTTGTAGTTGCCATAAGAGGACATAAACTTTTAAAGGACAAGCTCGATGGCTTGATGAGAGAGTTTATTGCACTCGCCAATACATATAAGGAATACCGCCTAAGGGTGGACACGGAACTCCCTGAGGTATTAAAATTTTTTGTTATCTCAGATATAACCTCATCGCGGCAGATAACAGAGGATGCCCTGGAGAGCACAAAACAGGATATAAAACTAACATTGCAAAAAGCACGGGTCATGGGCGTGGTTGTCCCTAGATTAGAGTTTACATTTGGAGAGGTTCAAGGTATGTATTCCTACATACATACATCCCCTGAACTCGATAATGCAATAGTTGCCCTCAAGGAGTTTATGCCGGTGCTTATAAAGATGGCAGAGCTTGAAGAGACAATCCGTCTTATGAGCAGCGAGATAGAAAAGACAAGGCGGAGGGTGAATGCCCTGGAATACACTGTTATACCCCGTATGCAGGAGACAATAAAATACATTACCAGCAAACTCGATGAGATGGAGAGGTCAAATACAACCAGGCTTATGAAGATAAAGGCAATAAGACTTGCCCAGGGATCTTAAAATCTGGTTTATCCATTAATCAACAATAAAATATCTCCTTTTATCTGTAGCAGTGTTTAGGACAAAATAAAACTATTTTTTATTAATAGAAGGTGGATGAATAATGTTTATGGAGAATCGCTGTTAGGCATTGAAACCACTTGTTTAATATTCGCCATCTATGATATAACAGATGACACGGAGAGATGTCCGAGAGGCCGAAGGAGCACGACTGGAAATCGTGTGTCCCGCCACAAAGTGGGACCGAGGGTTCAAATCCCTCTCTCTCCGCCATAGATAATTAAGATAGAATTATGCCAGGCCCTGCGCAACGTGGAGGTTGTAAACCCCGTCAGGTTCGGAAGAAAGCAGCGGTAGCAGCTATCCTGTGTGCCGCAGCAAGCCTGGCTTTTATGATGAATCTCAATTTTTGCAATTTATTGTAAAGGTCTTATTATATAGAAAAAAGAAGGAAAGATGACATATACGGTAATAGCAAGAAGATGGCGGCCAAAAAGATTCGAGGATGTGGTGGGTCAGCCACATATCATAAAGACAATCAAAAACTCTATCAGGTACAACAGGATAGCCCATGCCTATCTCTTCACAGGCCCAAGGGGTGTAGGAAAGACATCCCTGGCAAGGATACTTGCTAAGGCAGTGAACTGTAAGGATGGTCCCAAGGAAGAACCCTGTGGGGTATGCGAAAACTGTCTTGCCATAGATAATAATAGTTTTGTGGATATTGTAGAGATAGACGCAGCATCAGCACGAAAGATTGAGGATATAAGGGAGCTTACAGAGACAGCCCGATATATGCCCATGAAGGGTTTGTATAAGGTATACATCCTCGATGAGGCACACATGCTAACCACAGAGGCAAGGAATGCATTTTTAAAGACCCTTGAGGAGCCACCGGGACATAATATTTTTATACTCGCCACAACAGAGATTCATAAGATTCCATATACTATTATGTCAAGATGCCAGAGATTTGATTTCAGAAGAATAACTGAAAGGGATATAGGGGAGCAGCTAAAAAGGATATGCGATAACGAGGGCATAGGCTATGAGCAGGGTATATTTCAGTATATTGCTGCTGAGGCAGATGGCAGTATGAGGGATGCAGAGTCTATACTTGACCAGATAATATCCTATAGCGGGGACTATATCACTGAAAGGGATGTTATTGATATAATAGGGATAGTTGAAAGGGATGTTATCTATAGAATAACAGAGGCTGTTATCAGGGGCGACCTGAAAAAAGGCTTTGAGGTTTTAGAAAAAGCAATAGATGAGGGATATGATGTCTATCAGATATACCGTGGTCTTGTTTCCTTCTTCAGGCAACTAATGCTTGTCAAGGCGTGTGATGGTGTTCCCCCCTTTGTTTTTTTAGGTGAAGAGGAATATGAGAGGATAGGGGTGCTGATTAAGGATATTGACTATAACAGGATTCAGGATATGCTCAACCATATATTGAACCTTGAAGGCATGCTAAAGGGCCCCCTTGCAAGGGTATCGCTGGAGATGCTTTTTATAAGGCTGTTTAATATATCAAGGATGGAGGATGTCAGGGCCACTGGAGAGAAGACAATAGACGAAGAAAAGACAGGGTCTATCGATAACTATCCTGGAACAGCACAGAAAACCCAAGAATTTCAGGAAGGGCATAAAAAAATTGATAAACATGGTGAGGCCTTATCTGATGTCAAGGAGTTTTCATGCGATGTTAAGGGCTTTATTAATTATATGAAGGATAAAAGACCCTTTATAAGCGCCCTATTTGAGACACTTGATGTAGATATCCAAGATAATAGGGTGCATATGGTGCTTGACAAAAATTATAGTTTTATCAAGGACGATAAAAACATTATGGGTGAGATAGAGGGCTATCTCAATGGCTTTTTTAATAAAAAGATGAGTGTAATCTGCAGGGATATAGGAGAGAGGACAGTTGATGACCTATATGACTATGTCCGTGAGGCAGAGTCAATATTTAGCCAATAGGGAGGGGAGATATGTCAAAGAATTTTAGTCAATTACTGGGACAGGCAAAGAAGATTCAGGAAAAACTCCAGAAGATGCAGGAGGAGGTAGGCAGCAGGACAGTGGAGGCACAAAGTGGGGGCGGTATGGTGACATGTGTTGTTAATGGAAGGCAGGAGGTTGTCTCTGTGAGGATATCCGATGAGATATGGGAGGAGAAGGACAAAGAGCTTCTGGAGGACCTGATAATAGCCGCTATCAATGAAGGTTTAAATAAATCCAAGGAGATGCTCCAGGATGAGATGGCAAAGGTTACAGGCATTGCTGGTATGCAATTTCCCTTTGGTAGCTGATTAGATATGTATTATCCCGAGCCTATTGAAAATCTTGTTGTAAACTTAATGAGACTGCCAGGAATAGGTAGAAAGACAGCTACAAGGCTGGCATTTTTTCTTCTTAATTCAGATGAATCCTATATCACTGATCTTTCTGAAAGCCTGAGGGACATAAAAGAAAAGATAAGGCTCTGCAGCATCTGCTATAACCTTACGGACAGAGACCCATGCGAGATATGCACTGATGGGAGAAGGGAACGAGAGGTTCTATGTGTTGTTGAGGAGCCATCCCACATGATGGTAATAGAATCATCCTATCCTAATAGATATAGATTCCATATCCTCCATGGTGTTATAAACCCCCTGGATGGTGTAGGCCCAGACGACATACACATAAATGAACTGAAGGAAAGGATAAAAAACGAAGGCATAAAAGAGATAATAGTGGCAACAAATCCAAATATAGAGGGGAATACCACCGCCCATTATATAAGCGAGATCCTTAAGGATTTCCATGTTAGGGTTACAAGGATTGCCTTTGGTATCCCTGTGGGTGGCGATATTATCTACACCGATGCCCAGACAATAAAAAGCTCTATTGAAAACAGAAAGGATTTATAAAGGATTAGCGTCCTATAGAGCCCCAATCCCTCAAAAATTTCTCAAGGCCAATATCTGTCAAGGGATGAGTGATGAGCTGTCTGAGGACATTAAATGGTATTGTTGCAATATCAGCACCAATGAGCGCAGCATCCAGCACATGAATCGGATTTCTTATGCTTGCCACAATGATCTCAGTTTCAAAACCATAATTATTAAAGATTGTTGCTATATCCTCCACAATCCCCATGCCTCTTGAGGATATATCGTCCAGTCTTCCTATAAAGGGGCTTACATATGTGGCACCTGCCTTTGCAGCTATCAATGCCTGAAGGGGCTGGAAAATAAGTGTTACATTGGTCTTTATCCCCTCCTGAGATAATACCCGCACAGCCTTAATGCCGTCCTCTGTCATTGGTATCTTTATAACAGCATTTCCACCGAGTGATGCCAATTCCCTTGCCTCCCTGCACATACCCTCAGTATCCTTTGATATAACCTCAAGACTCACAGGGCCGGATACAATGGACATTATCTCCCTTATTACAAGGTTTGGATCCCTTTTTTCTTTTGAAAGCAGTGTAGGGTTTGTTGTAACCCCATCTACAAGACCCATATCAATGGCCTTTTTAATCTCTTCTATGTTTGCTGTGTCAATAAAGAATTTCATACTGCCCCCTAAACGTTATAGTTTTACTATTTTCTGCCCATCCCCTATTTCAGTAAGAAAATCTTTAAATTTCTTATGAAAAACAGGATGGATAATCTCAGGTTCTATCTCTATGCATGGCATGATAACAAACCCTCGTCTATGCGCCTCAGGATGCGGTATCTTTAATAAATCTGTTTCAAGGACTACATCACCAAAAAATATTATGTCCAGATCTATTATCCTTGGACCCTTTGGGATATCTCTTTTCCTTCCCATATCTTTCTCAATTATGTTCAGCATTCTTATTAACTCAGTGGGCGTTGAATCCCAGTTTATGCTTATAGCACAGTTTATAAAATCATCCTGCATTATATCAGATACAGGCGATGTGAGGTAGAAGGAGGACTGCTTCAATAAGACCATCCCTCTGTCTTCTTTTATCTTTTTGATTGCTATTATGCAATTGTTTATCTTGTCCCCTATGTTTGAGCCAATGCCTATTAAGACCTTTTGATTCACTATGCTTCAGGGTTTTTATCCCTGTCTTTTATCTCTTTCTTCTTTTCATTGCCCTCAGGGGTTTCAGGTTCTTTTGTTGCCTTTTTAAAACTTCTTATCCCTTTGCCTATAGCGCCGCCAATCTCAGGCAATTTGCCAACACCAAAGACCATAAGGATAATAACGAGTATTATAATAAGCTCTGGAAGACCAAGTCCAAACATGACAATAAAATTACCATCCTATACAGCCTTTAGTCAATCTTTTTAAATAAAATTAGTATTCAAAAAGCGCCGGTAGCCTATGCGCTATAGCCTTTAGTCTGTAATATGGCGGTATTGACAATGTCTGAAATCTGCATTATTCTCATTCATATAAAATTGAGATATTCTCAGGAGGTTACTATGAAGAGCATTAAGGGAACAGAGACAGAGAAACATCTACTTAAATCTTTTGCAGGTGAATCGCAGGCAAGAAACAGATATACTTACTTTTCCTCCCAGGCAAAAAAGGAGGGTTACGAGCAGATATCCTGGATATTTGCAGACACTGCAGATAATGAAAAGGAGCATGCAAAGAGATTTTTTAAATTTCTCGAGGGTGGTGATTTAGAGATCACAGCATCATATCCAGCAGGGATCATAGGGGATACCAAGACAAACCTTGAGGAGGCAGCAGGCGGAGAGAATATGGAATGGACAAAACTTTACCCCGAGGCCGCTGAGGTTGCAAGAAAAGAGGGTTTTGAAGAGATAGCAAAGGTATTTGAAGAGATAGCAAAGGTTGAGAGGGAACACGAAAAAAGATATCGTAAATTGCTATCAAACATAGAAAATGGCATGGTTTTCAAGAGACCCTCGCCTATAAAATGGAGATGCAGGAACTGTGGTTATGTCTACGAGGGAACCGAGGCACCTGAGTCATGTCCTGCCTGTGCTCATCCAAGGGCATATTATGAACTTTTGGCAGAGAACTATTAGCTAGTTGGCTGGTATAGCTAGTTGACGCTATACCTGATGATTCATTGTGCATCACCTCTTTTTCCTTGAAATGGGATTTTGAATCTGATACCTTTGTTGGGAAGCCTTGATGTAAAAAGAGTTGAATGTGAAGATAGCCGGTATCCAGTTCGCATGCTCCAGTGATAAGGAAAGCAATACGCATAAAGCACTCGAGGTCCTTGGGCTTGCCGCAAAAGAGGGCGCCAGGATTGTCTGCTTTCAGGAGTTGTTTAATCTCCAGTGGTTTCCCAGGGACAGGGATGACAGTGCATTTAGCCTTGCTGATACAATAAGAGGTGATGTTGTAGCAGCCTTCAGGGAGCAGGCGAAAAAACATAATATCGTGATCATCCTGCCTATCTTTGAAAGACAGGGTTCAAGATACTTTAATAGTTGCGTTGTTATCGGTAACAATGGAAAGAACATAGGTGTATACAGAAAGATCCATATCCCTGATATACCTCTGTGGGAGGAGAGATACTATTTTTCAACCGGTGATAGGGGTATAAATGTTTTTAACACAGATTATTGCACAATCGGAATACAGATTTCATGGGATAATCTATATCCTGAGGCAGCAAGGGTTCTGGCATTAAAGGGTGCGGATATTATCTTTTCTCCCACAGCCTGTGCATTTAAGTCGCAGCACCTCTGGCAGTCAGTTATTACAGGTAATGCCATAGCAAACTGTGTCTTTATAATGAGGGTCAATAGGGTTGGAAGTGAGGAGGTCCATGATTTTTATGGCATGAGCTTTTGTGTAAATCCAGAGGGGGAGATTATAGGCGGGCCTACAGGAGGAGGAGATAGCATTCTCCTCGCAGATATAAATTTTGATTATCTCAAAGAGGTAAGAAGGGAATGGCCTATACTGCAAGGAAGAATGCCAGCATTTTATAAAGATATATTATAGGAGGAGGAGCCATGGCCGATGAGGTGACACTCTGCGTGGTTTGTGCATGGAGAAAGGAATGTCAGAAGAAGTTTTCCATGAGTGATGATATAAGACTGAGATGCCCGGATTATGCAAGGGATCTATCAATAAAGGAATCGGAGATCACAGGTGATAAGAAAGAAGATAGCGGAGCTGATAAAGGAGGCATATAAGGTCTGTAAGAATCAGGGGATTTTTGCCTGTGAGATAGATATAGACCCTATTGTTGAGATACCAAGAGAGAATGGATTTGGAGATTATTCAACAAATATAGCCTTTATCCTTGCCCCAAAGATCAGAAAAAACCCTCTGGATATTGGAAAGATTTTTGCTAAACATATAGACAATATAGACAGTGGAGGTCTTTTAGAAAAGACAGATGTTGCCGGCAGGGGCTTTATCAATTTCTATATAAAGGATGCAATCTGGAGATCAGACCTTAAGAATCTTTTCGAGAAAGGCATTGAGGCCTTTATCCCTGACTTGGGCAAGGGCAGAAAGGTTTTAATAGAATTTGTAAGTGCAAACCCTACAGGCCCTCTGCATATAGGCCATGGTAGGGGTGCAGTTGTGGGTGATGTCCTTGCCAATATCCTAAAGACCGTTAAATATAATGTCCTTCGGGAGTATTATGTAAATGATGCAGGGAGACAGATATTAACCCTTGGCGCATCAACATACCTTCGTTTAAAGGAGCTTACAGGAGAAAAAACAGATTTTCCTGACGAATTTTATAAGGGTGAGTATGTAAAGGATATTGCCTCAATGATTATCGATAAAGGCATTACCATTCCCGAAAGAAAAGAGGATGCCATAAAGTTTTTATCCGAATTTTCAAGTAATATTGTCCTTGATGGCATAAAAAAAGACCTCCATGATTTTGGGGTTGTATTCGACAGTTTTTTCAAGGAGTCGGAGCTTTATAGGTCAGGGATGGTAGATAATATTATAGAGACATTGAAATCCATAGGCATTGCATATGAAAAAGATGGCGCATTATGGTTTAAAACGAGTCTCTTTGAGAATGATGAGGATAGGGTCCTGATAAAATCTGATGGCGAAAAGACATACTTTGCCTCTGATATTGCATACCATAAGAATAAACTCGAAAGAGGTTATGATATACTGATAGACATATGGGGCTCTGACCATCATGGCTATATACCGAGGCTCAAGGCATCAATAAAGGCATTAGGGGAAAACGAAGACAGACTAAAGCTCATCCTTATACAGTTTGTAACCTTGCTAAAGGATGGAAAACCAATTGGTATGTCCACGAGGTCAGGCCAGTTCACCACATTAAAAGAGGTGCTCGATGAGGTTGGCAGGGATGCGGCAAGATTCTTTTTTCTTACAAGAAAAAGTGATGCCCACCTTGAATTTGACCTTGATTTGGCAAAGAAGAGATCCAATGAAAACCCTGTATACTATGTCCAGTATGCTAATGCAAGGATAGAAAGCATCTTCAGGAATGCAAGGGAACAGGGCATATGGATTAATGATATAAAGACAAGGGTTGAAGATACAGATGACATGAATGTTAAGGTTGATCTTCTAACCTTAAAAGAAGAGATAGAGCTTATAAAAGGCATTATCCATTTTTATGATGTCATCGAGGGCAGCGCTAGAAGCCTTGAGCCCCACAGACTTACCTTTTATCTTATTGATCTGGTAGGTAGATTTCACGGCTATTATAACAAGACGAGGATACTTACTGATGATAGTGGGCTTACCTCAGCAAGGCTTGTGCTTCTTTATGTTTTGCAGGGGATAATNAAATATGGGCTTGNTATTCTTGGNGTTTCCGCACCTGATAAGATGTAGATAATGATGATATNCCTCAGGGGATNATATGGAGAAAAGAAAGAGCAAGACAAGGGAATACATAGAGTCACTTATCATTGCAGCAATAATAGCCTTTTTTGTAAGGAGTTTCGTTATCCAGGCATTTAAGATACCATCAAGCTCAATGGAGCCCACCCTCCTTATTGGAGACCACCTGCTTGTAAACCGATTGAGTTATGTGATGAAGGTTCCCCTCACGGATATTGTATTTTTGACCCTCGGAGAGCCTAAAAGGGGTGATATTATAGTATTCAGATACCCCCTGGATAAGAGCAAGGATTTTATAAAGAGGGTTATTGCGACGGGTGGTGATACATTAGAGATAAGGAATAAGCAGGTCTATATAAACGGGAGAAAGGCTGATGACAAATGGGCATATTTTGCTGAAAATACCATAATACCAGGGGATATATCGCCAAAGGATAATCTGGGACCCATTGTTGTCCCGAAAGGCTCTTTTTTTGTGATGGGAGATAACAGAGACAGGAGCCTGGACAGTAGATTCTGGGGTTTTGTTGAAAAAGAACATCTTGTAGGAAAGGCCCTCATACTGTATTTCTCATGGAATAACAGTCCAAAAGACATTTTAGACTATGTAAGATGGAATAGAATAGGCAGGCTAATTCAATGAGGGCAGATAAAGATAGAATCTTTAATATCAATAGACGTTTTGGAAGTCATGTGTTATTATTAGTCTTTATGAGAAATTTTTTTCTGTTTGCAACCATTTTTTTGATCCCTGCAACACTTTTGGGATGCAGTAATAATTCATCAATCTTTCTTTTTCTTAAGGGCTATAGAAGTGATGTTAATGGCAGATATGAAGATGCAATAAGATACTATAAATCTGCTATTAAAAAAGACCCTAATTCCTCTGTGTTAAAAACAGAGCTGGCGCTTTCATATATAAAGCTAGGCAGGTTAAATGAGGCAGAGGGTATATTAAAAGAGGCAGTAAGCCTAAACAGCAACAATACAGACGCCCTTAAACTTCTTGCCGGCATTTATTCTGCCAGGGGTATGCATGAGAAGGCAAGGGAGCTCTATGAGAGGTGCATAGAAATTGAAGAGGATGACACAGACGCCTATCTTCACCTTGGCGCTGTCTATATGGTTCAGAAGAGATACAAAGAGGCAATAGATATCTATGAGAGGATACTGGCATTCGAGCCTGATAATATCATTGCCACCTACTATTTAGGCAGGCTGAATGCTGAGTTGAAGGAGTACAACAAGGCAAAGGAGTACTATCAGAAGGCAATCCAGTTAAAACCAAACTTTGAGCCTGCCCAGCTTGAGATGGGTATAGTGTATGAGATAGAGGGCAACAACAAAAAGGCGCTGGAGTATTATAACAATGTAATCCTAATAAACCCTATGAATAAAAATGCAAGGTCAAGGGCGGCAAACATCTTTATAAAGGAGAGGGATTACGATAGGGCTATCAATGAATTTGAAAAACTCTCTGACCTGGACAGGGAAGACCTGTCAATAAGGGTAAAGATAGGTCTCTTACACCTTGAAAAAGGTAGATACGATGAGGCTATAAGGGAGTTTAACCTGGTACTAGCATCCAGGCCTAATGAAAACAATGTGAGGCTATATCTGGCAATAGCACTGAAGGAAAAGGGAGACATAAAAAGGGCAATTGATGAGTTTTCAAAGATAGACCCCTCATCTGAGGAGTTTCTGAGTGCATTAAGAAATATTACGTTTCTTTTTATCAAATCGAATATGATCGACGAGGGGATAAATATAATCAAAAATTTTATTAATTTGAAAAAGGACAACATTGAGGCATATCTTATGCTGTCCGCCCTTTACGAGGAAAAAAAGGATTATGCCAGGGGTATTGAGGCCCTTGAAGAGGCTAAACAATATAACTCCAAGAATATAGAGATACTATACCAGATAGGTATGTTATATGAAAAATCAGGCAATTCTGAAAAGGCAATAGAGGCAATGGAGGAGGTATTAAAGATTGATCCTGAGCATGCAAATGCCCTGAATTTCATAGGATATACATGGGCAGACAAGGGAATAAACCTTGACAGGGCAGAGGAGATGATAAAAAAGGCACTTTCAAAGAAACCTGATGATGGTTACATCCTTGATAGCATGGGATGGGTATATTTTAAAAAAAATGATTACAAAAAAGCCCTTGAATATTTGGAAAAAGCCCATAAAAGGCTTCCTGATGACCCTACCATATCTGAGCATTTAGGGGATACATATAAGGCCTTAAGTGATACAGAAAAGGCAATACAGCTCTATGAAAAGGCAATAACACTAGAAAAGGATGAGGTTAAAAAGAAGCCAATAGAGCAGAAATTAGAAATACTTAAGGAAACTGCGAGATGAAGAGGATTGTTGCCCTTCTTTTTCTTGTTTTTCTTGTTTTTTCCTGCGCCCTGTTGCCTAAAAAAACCACTACAATAGTGTGGCCAGAAAAGATTGATTACCTAGAGGCATTATGTGAGCTAAACATGTCATGGAAGGGCATGAGATATTCAGGCTCTATGTCATTGATTATGGAATACCCAGACATGGTATCCATAGAGGTTTATAGCCCTTTAGGTGATACAATTTTTTTTCTGAATCGATATAAGGACTATTTTCTTCTTTTAACAGGCGAAGAACGTTTTACAAAAGAGAAGGGGTTTGAGGATAAGTTCAATATAAAGATAGGTGATTTTATCCATGATCTGGCAATGAGGGGTCTGAAAAATATTTCTATGGATAGAATTGAACTTCCCAGAGAGAGATATAGGGTTATATACCAACTTGGCAGTGGCAGAGACACTATGTGCTGGGAGGGCATTGATGGGAGTATATGCATAAGATTCCTCGAGGCAAGGTTTTCAAAAAGGGAAGATTGAGGTCTATAAAACCCAATCCTTTATTGCTATTATTGCTGTTATATCATGTGGTGTGTCCCAAAAGGAACTATAAAGGTATGACTACTCAATCTCTAATTTATTATAAGTCTTGCCATCATAAAAATAGCATGTTTCAGCGCCTAATCCTCCAAGCTTTTTTATTATACCCAGGCCTTTTAACCTTATACAGACCCCGCAGTCAGAGCTAAGATTACAGGGCACATGGACAAGCTCATAATCTGCCCTCTCTGTCTTTAACTTTTTTTCAGCCTTTAATACATCGTGTATGGTTGGGAAAAACAGGAAAAAAATTCTTCTTCTATAATCCATTATCCCCATCTCTACCCTAATCCCTACTTTATGGAGGGTTAAACATGGGGAATTAACAAAAAATGATGTGCTCCCATATATATTTTTTGTTGCTCATTGAGAATTGCCTATAAAAAATAAATTGACTATGGGTAACTAGTATGTTAGATAAAAGAGGTTTGCAATGGATATGGTATTAAAAGATACAAAGAAAGACACATTTAAATCTTTGATAAATTATAGCTCTTTAGGGCTTGAAATGGGTCTTTCTGTTGCTATAGGTATTGTGATGGGTTATTTTCTGGATAGGTTTTTTAAGACATATCCGTATTTAACAATAATCTTTACCTTTTTTGGAATTGGCGCAGCCTTTAAGACAATCTTTATGCTGATAAAAAAAGTGCAGAAACAAGATGAAAGACACAATAATAAATGATATAGAACGCCTGAATTTTATAATATTCATCGTTGGTTCAATCCTTGCATTGATTGTAATGAAGGAATATAAATATTTTTTTAGCTTTGCTGTCGCCAGCGCAATAATTACATTAAACTTCCGATTCCTTAAAAAGATTATCGAAAATGGGTTTGGCAAGTCAAAGCTAAATAAAAAAGATTTTCTTATAAAACTTCCCATTAAATTTTTTCTGTTTGCAGGCATTGTTGCCGTAATAATAATCTATGGCAATATAGATGTAATATTTTTTCTTATTGGTTTATCTACGCTTTTTATATCCGTTATAATAAATCAGATCATAGCAATGTTAAGCTTAATGATAAAGAGGAGGCAGAAAGATGGAGCATGAAGTTTTTACATGGGCTTCCTTATTCCCATTCTTAAAACATCTACCACCACATGTGTCTAACAGCATCATAGTGTCTGTTATACTCCTTATCTTAGTTTTTTTGGGATATAGACAGATAAAGAAGACTGAGGATGAGGTAGTCCCTGAGCCTAAATTTTCTTTCAGGAATTTTGTGGAGATGATTGTTGAAGGCATATCTAACATAGTGATAGAGAGTATGGGGCCAAGGGGCAAGGAGTTTGTCCTGCTTGTGGGAACCCTGGCATTGTTTATACTTTTCAACAATCTATCAGGCCTTGTCCCTGGTTTTTTACCTGCCACAGACAATGTGAATACAACATTTGCATGTTCCCTCACAGTCTTTGTTATGACACATTACTATGGATTCAAGGAGCATGGCGTCAAATATCTCAAACATTTTATGGGGCCCTTCTGGTGGCTTGCGCCTCTTATGGTTCCCATTGAACTTATAGGCCATTTTGCAAGGCCTCTTTCTCTGGGTCTTAGGCTTTTTGGTAATATAACAGGCGATCACCTTGTAACCGCCATATTTTTTGGCTTGGTTCCTTTTCTTGTTCCCCTGCCTGTTATGTTTCTCGGATTATTTGTGGCATTTGTTCAGACTTTTGTTTTCGTTCTTTTGTCTATGGCATATTTTTCAGGGGCTATAGCCCATGAAGAACATTAAAAAATATAAGAAAGGGGTGAAATAGAATGAAAAAACTATTAACAATCACTATGCTTCTCGGTTTGTTCGTATGCTTTTCCTTTAGCGTTGCCATGGCAGCAGAGGAGGCCAAGGGACTTGATCCCGCAGTAAAACAGATGGTGGCACTTGCAGCAGGCTTTGGCGTTGCAATCGCAGCCTTTGGTGGAGCTCTCGGACAGGGCAAGGGCATTGCATCAGCGCTTGACGGTATTGCCAGGAATCCCGGTGCATCAGGGAAGATTGTTACTCCTATGATCATAGGTCTGGCAATGATCGAATCACTTGTTATATACTCACTCGTTGTTTCATTACTGCTAATCTTTAAACTTTAGGAAAACAACAAAATACAGGGGCACTTATTTAATAAAGGTGCCCCTGAAATACTCAAGATATTTTTCTACCTCGAGATTATAAAATTTTTTACCTTTATTGCCAAGCCATGGGCAATATGTTATGGCTAAGAGCAATTCAAATTATAGACTATTGCCAGCTTCCCATCGTAGCTTGAATCTATATCTTTTTTTCGCCTTCAATGCTATATTAAACACTCTAATGCTTTTTTGGAAAATCTAAATAAGATCTTAAATCTTATTCAATGTGAAAGAAGTGTTGAAATAAGCAGTTACTTGTAATAATATTAATTAAAATAAAGACAGAAGGGGACAAGATACATTTGAAAAGGCTTGGTTTATTGATCTTATTAGTTTTTTTTCTTTTGTGGGGTGGAGCAGCAGAAGGCAAGATTTATCTTGATGTGTATGGCACGTCGCTAAAAAAGATAACAATAGCTGTTCCTTATTTTAAAAGCGAAAAAATAAGCAGACTTCGTATGGATATGAGTGATCTTTTGAGTAAGGATCTGGATCTCTCAGGTTTTTTCATACCCGCCCCCCAGACCCTTTTTGATAGGGAGTTGTCTGATGAAGGCATAGAAAAAAGAGAGATAAATTTCGGAAACTGGCGATCCCTAGGTGTAGAACTATTATGCAAAGGGCTTCTACAGGAGAAAGATGATGACCTCATATTAAATGTATACGTATACGACACCCTTGATGGTTCCCTTGTCCACGCCAATAAATATAAGGGTAGATCAGACCAGTGGCGCAGGATTATCCATAGGCTTGCAGATGATATAATCTTTGCTGTGACTGGCGAAAAGGGCATAATGAGTTCAAGGGTAGTGTTTGTGTCTGGAGGCAGGGGCAAAAAAGAGATATACATAGCTGATCTTGATGGTTATAATATCCAAAGGCTTACAAACTTTAACAGTATAACATTATCCCCCTCTGTTTCACCAACTGGGAGATATCTTTCGTACACATCTTATGTAAAGGATAGGCCCAATCTTTACATAATAAATATGGAAACAAAGACAGAGATCTTTAGAGATACGGATAGTGGTATGAAGACCGGAACCTCATGGAAGGACAGGGAGACATTCTGCTATTCGTTCACATCAGGAAGAAAATCAACCATCTATACCGTAGATGTTGGTACTAAAACCAAAAAGTCTGTGTTGTCCGGTGATGGCATATATGCCTCCCCCTCGTTTTCCCCTGATGGCACAAAGATGGTTTTTGTCTCAGATATGCATGGAACCCCACAGATATTCCTTAAAAATATCATAACCGGTGAGATAAAAAGGTTAACCTTCTCTGGTGACTATAATGCAGCCCCGACTTTTTCTCCAAAAGGTGACCTTATTGCATTTGTTTCAAAGATTGAGGGGTCCTTTGAGATATGTACCATGAACCCTGACGGTTCAAACCCAAGGTTACTTACAAATGGCGGTTTGAATGACTCTCCTCATTTCTCGCCATGTGGAAGATATATAATATTTTCTACTTTGAAGGAAAATAAATACAGTATTTCCATTATGCTTTTCAACGGAGACAATAAAAGAACGCTTAGGTTTACCGAAGGCGATGAGTCACAGCCTGTGTTTATGCCATAGAAAAATAAAATTAAGAAAGGGCATGGGATGAAAAAGAATGTTTTGATTTTTTTAGCAGGTATTATAATTTCAGGATGTTATGCATCCACAGACGAACTTACCATTGTAAACAGAAATCTATCAAGCCTGGAGAATGAACTGAGACTATATAAAGAACAGAATAATAAAAGAATGGATGGCATTCTAAAGGATAATGAGTCTATAAAAAAACAGATTGCCGATCTCTCTCTTTCTATTAATAATACTGACGAGAAGATAAAGGGTATGGCCGGGAGATTAGAGGCAATGGAGTTCCAGTTAAAGACCTATTATCAAGAGACAAAAAGCGAATTAAATGCCCTTAAAAAACCAGGCGAGTTCAAAACAGATGTTATCCCAACACCAGCAGACACCGGCTATGAAATAAAATATAAAGAGGCATTTGACCTTTTTCAGAATAAGAAGTATCAGGATGCAATAAAAAAATTTACAGAGTTTATTGCATCCTATGCAGGGACTGCCCTTGTCCCTAATGCCTATTATTGGCTTGGTGAATGTTATATGGGTATTAAGGATTATGAGATGGCTATTCTAAATTTTAACGAGGTTATAAAAAAATATCCAAAGAGCGAGAAGGCGCCGAGCGCTCTGCTCTCACTAGCAGATGCATTTACATATCTCAACGAGAAAGACAATGCTATAATAGCCCTTAAAAAGGTAAAAGAGCTTTATCCAAAATCAGAAGAGGCTATTATAGCAGATAGAAAACTCAGACGTTATTAAAGACATCATCTGGCATACCAGAGGTATCAGTTTCAGGTTCGGCAAGCCTTTCAGGTTTGCCTGTTGACTTATCCATAACCACCATATCATATCCCCTATATTTAGGAAAACCTGTGCCAGCTGGGATGATCCTGCCCATTATAACATTCTCCTTTAGCCCCTTTAGGTAATCGACCCTTCCTTCTATGGCAGCCTGGGTTAAGACCTTTGTGGTATCCTGGAAGCTAGCGGCAGAGATAAAACTGTCTGTTATAAGGGATGCCTTTGTTATGCCAAGGAAAAGTGGCTCTGCCTCTGCAGGCTTTCCACCCCTTTCTATTACCTTTTTGTTCTCCTCTTCAAACACCCACTGCTCTACAGGCTCATCAATTATGAAGTTTGTATCGCCCACGTCCTTAATCCTTACGCGTTTCAACATCTGCCTGACAATTACCTCTATGTGTTTGTCATTAATCTTAACACCCTGTAGCTGGTAGACCTCCTGGATCTCATTCACAAGATAGCGGGCAAGCTCTTTTACACCCTGAATACTGAGAACATCATGGGGGTTCACGGGTCCATCCATGAGTGGTTCCCCCGCCCTTACATAGTCCCCTTCATGGACGATTATGTGCTTACCGCGGGGTATACTATATTTTCTTGGCTCACCCCTCTCCGGTGTTACTATAATCTCTCTCTTGCCCTTAAGCATCTTCCCGAAAGATACAATACCATGGACCTCGCTCACTATGGCATTTTCCTTTGGTCTTCTTGCCTCAAAAAGCTCTGCAACCCTTGGCAGACCTCCAGTTATATCTTTAGTTTTTATTGTATCGCGAGGTATCTTGGCGATTACATCACCGGCATATATTTCATCGCCCTCATTAACTGCTATGTGGGCACCTACAGGGAGAATGTATCTTGCAGGGCTTGCGGAACCATCTATTAAAATGGTTTTTCCTTTTTCATCCTTAATAGAAATCCTTGGTCTTAGAGTTTGATCTCTTGGCTCAATAATAACCTTATATGAAAGACCGGTGACCTCATCCTTTGTCTCCTGCATAGTTATGCCTTCAAAGATATCACCAAACTTTACCCTTCCTGAAACCTCAGAGAGTATTGGTGTTGTATAGGGATCCCACTCAGCAAGGACATCACCTGCTTTAACATAATCATTATCATTATGTTTTAGTTTTGCCCCATATATAACAGGATATTTCTCCCTCTCTCTCCCTGCCTCATCAACCACCGCTATCTCACCATTTCTGTTCATGACAATGGGGACGCCCTCTCTGTTTTTTATAACCTTCACATTATGGAGTTTTACATAGCCTTCATTTCTGGCCTCTAATGTAGACTGTTCAACCCTACGGGATGCTGCCCCTCCTATGTGGAATGTCCTCATGGTAAGCTGTGTCCCTGGCTCGCCAATAGATTGTGCAGCAATTATACCTACTGCCTCACCAATACTTACAAGCCTGCCTCTTGCAAGATCCCTTCCATAGCATAGGACGCACACACCTCTTTTTGACCTACATGTGAGGACCGAGCGTATCTTTACACTTTCATATCCTGCATCCTCTATCTGTTTAAGGTGGACCTCCCTTATCTCCTCGTTTCTTCCTACTATAATCCCTCCATCAGGATCTTTTATATCCTCAAGGGCTACCCTTCCTAATATCCTTGCATCGAGATGTTCTATAATCTCTCCGCCCTCCTCAAGCCTTCGCATCTCAATACCATCTATGGTTCCACAGTCGTATTCGGTTACCACCACATCCTGTGCCGCATCCACAAGCCTTCTTGTGAGATAGCCTGAGTTTGCAGTCTTAAGTGCTGTATCAGCAAGTCCTTTCCTGGCCCCGTGAGTGGATATAAAATACTGGAGGACATCAAGGCCCTCCCTGAAATTGCTTGTGATGGGGGTCTCTATGATCTCCCCTGATGGCTTTGCCATAAGTCCCCTCATACCTGCAAGCTGTCTAATCTGCTGGGCATTGCCCCTTGCGCCTGAGTGCGCCATCATAAAGATCGGGTTAAGGCTATTCTGTCTCTCAGGTTTATTATTGGGTCCCATTACGGGTTTGCCATCAGGGCCTATGACATCCTCAGTCCCAAGCTCCCTCATCAATTCATCCGCAATCTCTTCAGTGACATTCGCCCATATATCAATAACCTTATTGTATCTTTCCCCATCTGTTATAAGACCATCGGCATACTGTTTTTGAACATTTAGGACATCCCTGTTTGCCTTTTCTATGAGCTCCTTTTTCTTGCTTGGTATCTTCATGTCATCAACAGATATGGAGATACCTCCAAGTGTGGCAAAGTAATAACCGAGATTCTTTAAACGGTCCGATAGTATGACCGTTGCCTTTTCGCCTGCCTCCCTGTAACACTTGTCAACAAGCTGGGCAATTGCCTTTTTGTCCATTACCCTATTAATAAGGCTGAACATCTCGTTCATTACATATTCTCTTTTTTCTTCTTCAATCTCAACTAAGGCATGTTCTATCACATCGCGAAGTATTACCCTTCCCACAGTCGTATCCGAGGTTTTACCATCGAATCTGATTTTAATCTTTGCATGAAGGTCTACCATGCCTGCATCATAGGCAATCATCGCCTCTTCAGGGTCTGCAAAGAATTTTCCCTCGCCCTTCACGTATTTCCTGTCTATTGTGAGATAATAAAGCCCAAGAACAATATCCTGAGTAGGCACAATAATCGGCTTTCCATTAGCAGGGGAGAGGATGTTGTTTGTGGACATCATGAGGATTCTTGCCTCTGCCTGTGCCTCTATAGAAAGGGGGATATGGACTGCCATCTGGTCACCATCAAAATCTGCGTTATAGGCAGGACAGACAAGGGGATGGAGTTGGATTGCCTTCCCATCAATGAGCTGGGGCTCAAATGCCTGTATCCCTAACCTATGAAGTGTGGGTGCCCTGTTTAAAAGCACAGGATGCTCCTTTATTACCTCCTCAAGGATATCCCACACGATAGGTGTCTCTTTTTCAACAATCTTTTTTGCATTTTTAATTGTACCTGCATAGCCCTTTTTAATCAGCCTGTTGTAAACAAATGGTTTAAAGAGTTCCAGCGCCATATATTTTGGCAGACCACACTGGTGGAGTTTTAATTCAGGGCCTACGACTATTACTGACCTGCCTGAGTAGTCAACCCTTTTACCAAGAAGATTCTGTCTAAATCTGCCCTGTTTTCCTCTAAGCATGTCGCTTAAGGATTTAAGGGGTCTCTTGTTTGCCCCAGTTACTACCCTGCCTCTTTTGGAGTTATCAAACAGTGCATCCACTGCCTCCTGGAGCATCCTCTTTTCGTTTCTTATTATGATATCTGGGGCGTTCAGCTCCATAAGTCTCTTAAGCCTATTATTCCTGTTTATAACCCTTCTATATAGGTCATTCAGGTCAGATGTTGCGAACCTTCCACCATCGAGGGGGACAAGGGGTCTTAATTCAGGGGGTAGAACCGGCACAATGTCCAGTATCATCCATTCTGGTTTTACCCCTGATGCCTTGAATGCGTCTATTATCTTCAGCCTTCTCGAGATCTTTTTCTTTTTAGCATCACTTGATGTCTCTCTCATCTCTACCCTGAGCTCAGCGGCTAATTTTTCTATATCTATCTTTTTCAAACACTCCCTTATTGCCTCAGCACCTATACCTGCCTTAAAATCCTCACCATATCTGTCTTTTGCCTCATTATATTTTTCTTCAGAGATAAGCTCGCAGAATTTATATGGTGAATTTCCCTGTTCAATAACAATATACATCTCAAAGTAGAGGACCCTTTCCACCTCTTTTATGGTAAGCTCAAGGAGTGTTCCAATCTTACTTGGCATGCTCTTTAAGAACCATATGTGGGCAACAGGGCATGCAAGCTTAATGTGACCCATTCTTTCCCTTCGGACCTTTGACTGTATAACCTCAACCCCGCATTTCTCGCATGTAATACCCCTGTGTTTCATCCTCTTATATTTTCCGCATGTGCACTCATAGTCCTTCACAGGGCCAAATATCTTGGCACAGAAAAGCCCATCCTTTTCCGGTTTGAAAGTCCTATAGTTGATTGTCTCTGGTTTTTTTACCTCTCCGTGGGACCATTTCTCAATCAACTCTGGGGATGCCAGGGATATCTTTATAGCACTGTAGCTTAAAGGATCTTTTTGTTTATCAAAAATTTTTAAAAGATCTTCCAAAATCTACCTCCTTTATTCTTCCTTGATGAGGTCAACATTTATACAAAGGCTTTTAAGTTCCTGGATGAGAACATTGAATGATTCCGGCAGGCTTGGTTCAAGGACATCCTCTCCCTTAACAATTGCCTCATACGCCTTGATCCTTCCATTAACATCATCGGATTTTATAGTTAAAAACTCCTGAAGGGAATAGGCTGCGCCATAGCCTTCAAGTGCCCACACCTCCATCTCTCCAAGTCGCTGACCACCGAACTGTGCCTTTCCACCTAACGGCTGTTGTGTAACTAGGGAGTATGGACCTATTGAGCGGGCATGTATTTTGTCATCAACAAGATGATGGAGTTTGAGAAAATACATATAGCCTACAGTTATCCTATGATGAAATGATTCCCCTGTCCTGCCATCATAGAGGGTTGCCTGAAAACTGTCCTTCATCTCTGCTATCCTGAAGAGTTCTCTTATCTCATCCTCCTCGGGTCCGTCAAAGACAGGCACCGAGATGTTTATCCCATCTTTTAGTTTCTTTGAAAACTCAAAAAGCTCATTATCATCAATCTTTTCTATGAGTCTGTTTATCTCTTCGCTGTTATAGATTTTTTTAATCCTTTCCCTTATTACCCCCGAGGAACACATCTTTTTGTTGTAGTTATCTACCATCTCGCCTATCTTTTTACCCAGCTCCTTTGCTGCCCAGCCAAGATGTGTCTCCAGAATCTGACCCGCATTCATCCTTGATGGAACACCAAGGGGATTTAAAACAAGGTCTATAGGTGTCCCATCTTCCATAAATGGCATGTCCTCTTCTGGCAGTATTACAGATACTATGCCTTTATTACCATGGCGTCCTGAGATCTTGTCGCCTACGGCGACCTTTCTTTTCATTGCCACATATACCTTTATTGTCTTTATAACGCCAGGGGGAAGTTCATCGCCTTTTTTAATCTTATTGATCTTGTCTTCATAGTATAGTTTTACCAGCTCTATCTGATTCTCCTTGCTATCAAATATCCTGGAGAGCCTGCCGTCAATATCCTCATCACTAAATTCAATATCCTGAAATTTGTCAATATTGATGTTTTCAAATTTTTCTATACTAAAGAGTTCACCCTTCTTAATAATTGTCTTTCCCTTACTGTCCTTTATATCAACAGGTGATTGCTTACCAATGAGGAGATTTTTAATCCTTTCTTTGGTGGCCTCAAGAATGATCTTTATCTGCTCTTCCTGGTCCTTAAGGATGTTAGATATCTCTATATCCTCTATGAGCCTGCTCCTGTCATCTTTATCTATGCCTCTTCTTGAAAGGACCTTCACATCTATTACAATGCCCTCTACACCATGGGGGACACGAAGAGATGTGTCCTTTACATCGCCTGCCTTTTCACCGAATATTGCCCTTAAGAGCTTTTCTTCTGGTGTAAGCTGGGTCTCTCCTTTTGGTGTGACCTTACCCACGAGGATATCATTAGGCTTTACGTTTGCCCCAATCATTATTATCCCGCTTTCATCGAGATATTTTAACGCCTCATCACCTATGTTAGGTATATCCCTTGTAACCTCTTCCTTTCCAAGCTTGGTATCCCGGACAACACACTCGAGTTCCTCTATATGTATGGATGTCATGGCATCTTCTTTTACAAGCCTCTCATTTATAAGAACAGAATCCTCATAGTTGTAGCCTCTCCATGGCATAAAGGCAACAAAAACATTTTTGCCCAGTGCCAGCTCACCCCTGTCTGTTGAGGGACCATCTGCAAGGACATCACCTTGGTTTACAAAATCATCCTCTTTGACTAACACCCTCTGGTTTATACATGTGTCCTGGTTGGATCGTCTAAACTTTAGCAGGTTATAGATATCTATCTTAGCAACTGGCTCCTCTCCGTCTGTTTTTTCCTCGTATTGAACGATAATCCTGTTGGCATCCACGCTTTTAACCCTGCCACCGTGTTTTGCCATAACAGTGACCCTTGAATCATTTCCCACAACCTTCTCCATACCTGTTCCAATAAGAGGTGCCTCGGGTTTAATAAGGGGAACAGCCTGTCTTTGCATATTTGAGCCCATAAGTGCCCTATTTGCATCATCATGCTCGAGAAAGGGTATTAGCGCAGCAGAGACACTTACAAGTTGTTTAGGGGATACATCCATATAATCAATCTGTTCAGGGCTGACAAGATAAAATCCGCCCCCTTTCTGGGCAGATATAAGGTCTGTTGCAAACCTGCCATCTTCCCCTATGGGGGCATTTGCCTGGGCAATAAAATAGTTTTCCTCTTCAAGGGCACTCAGGTAATGGACCTCATCTGTAACCCTCCCGTCTATAACCTTTCGATATGGTGCCTCGATAAAACCGAACTCATTAACCTTTGCATAAGTAGAAAGAGATGCAATAAGTCCTATATTTGGACCCTCAGGGGTCTCTACGGGGCATATCCTTCCGTAGTGGGTGGGATGGACATCTCTAACCTCAAAACCTGCCCTTTCCCTTGTAAGACCACCAGGTCCAAGGGCACTTAGCCTTCTTTTATGGGTTATCTCACTGAGCGGGTTGGTCTGATCCATAAACTGTGATAACTGACTGCTAGCAAAGAAATCCTTAATTGCCGTGTTTACAGGTTTTGGATTAACAAGGTCATGGGGCATCAGGGTCTCCATCTCAGGAAAGGTAAGCCTCTCCTTGATTGCCCTCTCCATACGGACAAGGCCCATCCTAAACTGATTTTCCAAAAGCTCTCCCACTGTTCTGACCCTCCTGTTTCCAAGATGGTCTATATCATCGCCAGGGCCTCTTGAATCCTTAAGCTTTAACAGACGCTTCACCACCTCTATTATGTCTTCCTTCCGCAGGATTGTGCAATCCAGAGGAACATCCATGCCCAATCTGTGATTTATCTTAAGCCTGCCCACCTTGGATAGGTCATACCTTTCTTCACTAAAAAACATATTATTGATTAATGCCTCGGCAAACTCTATTGTAGGGGGGTCTCCTGGTCTCAGTTTTCTGTATATCTCCAGAAGGGCGTCTTCTTTTTTAGATATCTTATCTATAGTCAGGGTATTTCTAAGGGAAGGGCTTACATTCAGGTTATCTATAAAAAGTATATCAAAACTGGTTATATTTTTTTCTATAACCTTAGCGAGGTCATCTTTTGTAATCTCTTTGTTTATGGGTATTAAAAGTTCATTTGTCTCTGGGTCGTATATATTATCTGCAGTAATCTTTCCGACTATATCATCCTCTTCCACTGGTATTGCGTTTATATTTGCTGCGGATAGCTTCTTTATGTCCATCTTTGTAATCTTTTTATGTTTTTTAACAAGCAATTTTCCATTTTCATCTATTATATCAGAAGGGGACCTCTGGTCTGCAAGAAGGGAAAGGGGTGTCTGCTTTAAAAATCTTCCATCCTTAATAATTATCTTCTCTTTTTCGTAGAAATAATCAAGAATCTCCTTCTCTTCATATCCAAGGGCTTTTAGAAATAGCGTTACAGGGATTTTTTTCTTTTTATCTATCCTAACATAGAGCAATTCCTTATGATCAAACTCAAAATCAAGCCATGAACCCCTGTAGGGTATTATTCTCGCAGTATATATAAGGTTACCGCCAAGATGTGACTTGGACTGATCGCAATCAAAATAGACCCCTGGTGATCTGTGAAGCTGACTTACAATAACCCTCTCGGTACCATTTATAATAAATGTCCCTCTCTCGGTCATAAGGGGTATCTCTCCAAAATATACATCCTGTTCCTTTACTGCCCTTATATCTTTTGTCTTTGTCTCAGGGTCAATATTCCACACAACAAGCATAATGGTTACCTTCATGGGTGCTGCATATGTAATACCCCTAAAGATACACTCCTCTTCAGTATTTTTTGGCTCCCCTATCTCGTATTTTTTAAATTCAAGCGAGGTTGTCTCGTGGGTATCCTTTATGGGAAAAACGCTTTTAAATACAGCCTGAAGACCAATATTCTGCCTCTGGTCTGGATGAATATCCTTTTGCAGAAACTTCTCATAGGAATCGAGCTGGATCTCTATGAGATTGGGTATCTCAAGAATCTCTTTTATTTTCCCATATTTTTTCCTGTAGATCTTATTGTGGAAAATTTCCCTCATAATTTAAACTCCTTAGTTTAAAGGATTAGGGTCAGCGAGATTGGCAAAAATATACATCTCTCCCTGACCCTTGAACCTTTTATCATTTACTCTACCTTTACCTGTCCGCTTACTTCTTCTAACTGTTTCTTGATGTTTGCAGCCTCTTCCTTTGACACGCCTTCCTTCACTGTTTTAGGAACCCCCTCTACAAGATCCTTTGCCTCTTTTAATCCGAGACCTGTTATAGCCCTTACCACCTTGATAACCTGGATCTTTTTATCCGCCTCATAGCCTGTAAGTATTACGTTGAATTCTGTTTTTTCCTCTACTGGGGCTGCCTCCTGAGTCGGTGCCGCAGCACCAGGTCCCGCTGCTGTTACAACAGGCATTGCAGCCTGGACACCAAATCTATCCTCAAGAGTTTTTATAAAATCAGAAAGTTCGAGAACTGTCATATTCTCTATAAACTGTATTACCTCTTCTTTTGTGATACTCATGTCTTATATCCTCCTTTAAGCCTGTTCTTTTTTTAATTTTATTGCATTTAGTGTCAGCAATAGCTTGTTTATGTTGCTGTTTAGCGCATAGACCAATCTCTGTGGCATACCCTGTAGTAGGCCTAATAGTTTTGCTAAAAGCACATCCCTTGGTGGCAGCGTTGCAAGTTTCAGGATATCAGCAGGCGTTAGAATCTGGTCGCCCAAAAATCCAGCCTTAAGCTTCAGTTTGGGCACATCTTTTGTGAAACCAGCTACTACCTTTGCTGCGCTGACAGGATCTTTGTATATTCCTACTATGGCATTCGGACCAGTGAAATAATCCTTTAATGACTCTGCCTTTGTTCCCTTAGAAGCAATTGTCAAGAGGCTATTTTTTATAACGGTAAAATCCACCCCAACATTCCTGAGTTCCTTTCTCAGTCTTGTTATCTGCGCTACATTTATACCGCTATATTCTGCGAGGAACATGGAATTCATCTGCCTGAGTTTCTCTGCAAGCTCTGCAACTACCTTATGTTTCTTTGCCTTTTCCAATTTTTTCATCCCTCCTTTCCTAGTTTTTTATAAAAAGCCAGAGAGACGAAATACTAAAAGTCTCGGTAGGCCGTAATCGTTTAATGCCGCCACAGGCGGACCACCTACTTTCTCTGACCTTATCGCTATTTACTTAAATTTCTTGCATAGGTTGGATCAATCTTTATTCCAGGGCTCATCGTCGTGGCAAGTGCTATACCCTTTATATATGTTCCCTTGCTTGCAGGAGGCTTCAATCTTACAACTGTTTCAATGAGGGTGTTGATGTTTTCAAGAAGTTTTTCTTTTCCAAAACTGACCTTACCTACAGGTGCATGAAGATTACCTACCTTGTCAACCCTGAACTCTACTCTACCTGCCTTCATCTCTTTAACTGTTTTTGCAACATCAAATGTTACAGTCCCTACCTTTGGGTTTGGCATAAGGCCCCGGGGACCAAGGATCTTACCAAGCTTGCTTACAGCACCCATCATATCAGGGGTTGATATAGTCTTGTCAAAATCGAGCCATCCTTTCTGAATCTTTTCTATGAGATCCTCTGCGCCAACATAATCAGCGCCTGCCTCTTGCGCCTCTTTTTCCTTTTGTCCCTTGGCAAAGACGAGCACCTTCACCTTCTTGCCCAGACCGTTTGGTAGGACAACGCTCCCCCTGACCATCTGGTCTGCATGTCTAGGGTCAACGCCAAGCTTCATAGCCAATTCCACTGTCTCATCAAATTTTGCAAAACTTATCTGAGGAAGCAGGTCAAGGGCCTCTTCCATAGAGTATCTCTTTTCTCTGTCTATTTTTTTTAATGCCTCAGAGTATTTCTTTGTCTTCTTTACCATCTTTTTTTACTCCTTATTGTTTAACAATCCTCCGCTCCTCAACTTCTATCTTTAAAATATATTTACTGTAGTCAGCGTGACCAACGATTTTTGATTCATAGATTATGGTTTAATAACAATTATCCTTCTATAATCTCTAATCCCATGCTTTTTGCAGAACCTTTAATTATACTGACTGCACCATCCATATCTTTGGCATTCAGATCAGGCATCTTAAGCTGCGCAATCTCTTTAATAGCAGACATGGTAATAGTGCCTACCGTCTCTTTCTTTGGATTATTTGCGCCCTTTGCCAGATTGGCTGCCTTCTTTAGAAGAAATGTTGCCGGGGGTGTCTTTGTTGTAAATGTAAAGGTCCTGTCTGAGAAGATTGTGATTGAGACAGGTATTACCATCCCTTCCTGGTTTTTTGTTTTTTCATTATATGCCTTGCAAAATTCCATTATATTTACGCCATGCTGACCAAGGGCAGGGCCTACTGGCGGTGACGGTGTTGCCTGACCTGCTTTCAGCTGCAATTTTACCATAGCTACAACCTTTTTTGCCATCTCATGACTCCTTTAAATTTTTTCAATCTGGATAAAATCAAGTTCTACGGGGGTTGTTCTTCCAAATATATTAAGAAGAACCTTGACCTTGCCCTTTTCTGGCTTTATCTCTTCCACAGTCCCTGTAAAATTATTAAAAGGCCCTTCTGTTACCTTTATACTATCACCTTTGTCAAACCTTATCTTAGGTTTGATCTTCCCCTTTCCCTCCTGAATAGCGTATTTAATCTCATTTACCTGTTCCTCAGGCAGGGGGGGAGGGTTCATCTTATCATATCCCACAAAACCTGTGACCTTTGGTGTATTTTTTACAAGATACCATGTATCATTATTCATCACCATATTTACAATGATATACCCAGGAAATACAGTTCTCTGTGATTTTTTGACCTGCCCCTTAACCCTTTCCATTATTATCTCAGACGGGACTATAATATCGCCAAAGCAGTCATCAAGTTTATTCAGTTTAATATTTTCCTGGAGCGTTTCCTTTACCTTTTGTTCATATCCTGAATACGTGTGAACTACATACCATTTTTTTTCCATACTCTTTTCCATATATAATTAACGGAGAAAAACCTGTATTATCTTGGCCAAACCAACATCAACTATACCAAGGAAGATAGCTGAAACTATAACTGTAATGAGTACTATATAGGTTCCCTTTACAGTATCTTTTTTCGAAGGCCATGTAATTTTTTTGGCCTCGAGAAAGACCTCTATAAAATATTTTTTTATCCCCTCTGTTTTATCCTTAAAATCCATCTTTTCTCCAAAAATTACAGGCCAGGAGGGATTCGAACCCCCAACACCCGGATTTGGAGTCCGGTGCTCTATCCGTTAGAGCTACTGGCCTTTTACTTTGTCTCCTTATGAGATGTATGTTTCTTACAAAATCTACAGTATTTTTTAATCTCTAGCCTTTCAGGAGTCTTCTGTTTGTTTTTTGTTGTCGTGTAATTTCTGCTCTTACACTCTGAACAAGCAAGAATAACGAGCTGCCTCATCTTCTATCCCCTCTACTCTATTATCTCTGTTACAACACCTGCACCAACGGTCTTACCACCCTCCCTTATAGCGAAGCGAAGCTCCTTCTCAAGGGCTATGGGTGACACGAGCTCTACGGTGAGGGTTACATTATCACCTGGCATTACCATCTCTACACCCTCTGGAAGCTTTGCCACACCTGTTACGTCTGTTGTCCTTATATAGAACTGGGGTCTGTAGCCTGAAAAGAATGGTGTATGGCGGCCACCCTCTTCCTTGGTGAGTATATAGACCTCACCCTTGAACTTTGTATGGGGGGTGATGCTACCTGGTTTTGCAAGGACCTGACCCCTCTCTACCTCATCCTTTTTGATACCCCTTAGCAGGACACCTATGTTGTCTCCTGCCTGACCCTGATCCAATATCTTGCGGAACATCTCAACAGAGGTTGCCACTGTCTTTACGGTAGGGCGGAAGCCTATTATCTCCACCTCATCCTGGGGTTTTATGACACCCCTTTCCACACGGCCTGTGACTACTGTGCCCCTGCCACTTATGGAGAAGACATCCTCTACTGGCATAAGAAAGGGTTTGTCTATATCACGGACAGGATCTGGGATATAGCTATCTACTGCATCCATAAGTTCAAAGATGCTCTTGCAGTCAGGACAGTTGCGGTCACCGCAGCCATGCTCAAGTGCCTTAAGGGCACTCCCTTTTATTATGGGTATCTCATCCCCTGGGAATTCATACTGGGTTAAAAGCTCACGGAGTTCCATCTCTACAAGCTCTATAAG
>Ga0067045_1027628_pt1 | contig 78573 bp, 68 predicted proteins | sample TerdegcTABiofilm_FD_59184 | JGI IMG/M metagenome (GOLD analysis project Ga0067045, IMG submission 59184) | Combined Assembly of (Gp0054472, Gp0054536) Wastewater bioreactor microbial communities from Singapore -Terephthalate degrading... | reverse complement strand
AAATCATTATGAAAAGGATAAAGCAGATGCTTAGTAAAGAGAAAAAAGTGAATAAAAACCAGCTAAGATTTAGTTTTGCGGAGGATGTATGAAAAATTTTGGGGTATTTCCAGAAGCAAAATTATTTACTTGACAAATAGATTATATAAATAATTATGAACCGCAGTGGGGTACTATGCATTTATCACCATTTAAGCTTGAAAGATTCTTTGCCAAATATGAATTTAAGGCACCGTATCTGCTCTGTACTTCCGACTGTGAGTCTCTCTCGTTCGAGGAACTGATAAACCTCGATAAATCATACTATGAAAGAATAAAAAAATTCAGTCTCGGCTATGTTAATACAGACGGACAGGAGGAACTTAAAAAAGAGATTGCAGGACTATATACCTCAATAGGTCCTGAAAATATAATTGTAACCAACGGAGCCGAGGAAGCAATTTATCTCTTTATGAATGTTGCACTCAACAAAGGTGACCACATAATCGTTCAGTACCCCTTCTACCAGTCCCTCGGGGAAATCGCCAAACACCTCGGAGCAAATATATCTTTCTGGGAGATTGAAAAGAGAGACAGATGGGAACTGAATATCAGCTATCTCAGGGAAAATATCAGGGACGAGACGGAAGTTATCGTTATGAATATGCCTCATAACCCCACAGGCTATATAACAGATAAAAAAATCTTCAGTGAAATTACCGATATTGCAAGAGAGAGAAATATTCTGCTGATAAATGACGAAGTATACAGAGGGCTTGAGTTTAATTCGGAGGACAGACTGCCGAATATCTGCGACAGCTACGATAACGGGGTTTCTATCGGCGGACTTTCGAAGGCTTACGGACTTGCCGGTCTGAGAATCGGCTGGATTGCCTCACAAAACAAAAACATAATTAACGAAATAAACCACTACAAGGACTTTACCACGATATGCAACAGCGGGATAAGTGAACTTCTGGCAATATTTGCACTCAGACACAGAGATTATCTGCTCAGAAGAAGCCTCGGCATTATAAACGAAAACATAAAAATCCTGAACGACTTTTTTACAAGATTTTCCGGTATTTTCGGTTACTTTCAGCCGAAAGGCGGCACTGTTGCATTTCCTGAACTAAAGACCGGGCAGGACATCGAGGAATTCTGCATAGACCTTGTAAACAAAACAGGCGTCCTTCTGCTGCCGGGCAATTATTATGATTATGACAACAGACACTTCAGAATAGGATTCGGCAGGAGAAATATGCCCGAGGCCCTTAATGTATTTGAAAACTATATAAAAACAATTATCTGAAACCTTTTTCAGGAAAATATCATCATAATTCTGTCAGGAGGTGCGCTATGAAGTGCAATGTAGGTGGTACAGACAGAATTCTGAGAGTAATAATAGGGCTAATAATTATCGCTCTTGGCATATATTTTGAAAGCTTTCTGGGATTCATAGGATTAATACCGGTTCTGACTGCTGTTTTCAGGATATGCCCGCTATATATTCCTCTCAGGTTTTCGACCTGTGATACTAATACAAAGGATTAATTATCTGCGAGGTTTGAGAATCCTCTCAAGCCTCCTCTTTTCCTCTTTTGCCCTTATTCTGTCTCTCTTGTCTTCCTTCTGCCTTCCTCTTCCGACACCGATTTCTATTTTGGCAATACCCTCCTTAAAATATATCTGAATAGGCACAACAGTAAATCCCTTAAGAGTAATCTTTCCTTCTATCCTCTCAATTTCATGCTTTTTGAGAAGCAGCTTACGTTTTCTGTTCGGTTTATGGTTCAGAAAGGAAGCCGCCTTGTAATCCGCTATATGGGAATTTACCAGAAATGCCTCACCATTTTCAATCTTTACATATGCCTCCTTTATCGAAGCAGTACCGTTTCTGAGTGACTTGACCTCGGAGCCCATCAGCACCATTCCGGCCTCATACTTCTCGACAATCTCATAATCTCTGAAGGCATCCGGATTTTTACAGACTACTTTTACTGACATCGTGCCTTGAGTAACCTGTTGTCTATCAGACGGGTCTTTCCTACAAATACCGCTGCGGCAAGTACCATATCCTGCGAAAAATCACTGACCGGTTTGAGATTTGAGGCATTCAGTATATCTACGTACTGAACCCTGATACCCCTGAATTTTTTAAGATAATCCCTGACGAAGCGGGTAATCATTGAAGGGCTCGAGAATTTCCCTTTTCTGTAAAGACCTGAGGCAATATAGAGACTATCTGCAAAACGGGCAGATATACCCCTCTCCTCTTTTGAGAGATATGAATTTCTGGATGACATTGCCAGACCATCTTCTTCCCTGACAGTCTCTGCACCAATAATCCTGACGGGCATATTCAGGTCTTCCGTCATTTTTCTGATGAGAAGATACTGCTGATAATCCTTCTTCCCGAAAACTGCCGTATCCGGCATCACTATATTGAAAAGTTTGGCAACTACAGTGGCAACACCTCTGAAATGTCCCGGTCTGAATCTGCCGCACAGGGGTTTGGATATTTCAGTTACCTCGATATAGGTCTGGTATTCGGAAGGATATATACTATCAGAATCAGGCATAAAAACGATATCAGTACCCCGCTTTCTGAGTTTACTGAGGTCCCCCTTTATATCCCGGGGATACCTTGAAAGGTCCTCCTTTGGTCCGAACTGGGTAGGATTCACAAAAATGCTCACTACAACTATATCACCATATTCCCTTGCAATATCCACAAGCCTCAGATGTCCCTCGTGAAGATAACCCATAGTCGGCACAAATGAGATTGAACGGCCCTTCTTTTTGAGACTTAGAGCGGTCTTCTGCATACTGCTGACGCTTTTTATGATTTGCATATAGATTACCTCGCGGAAGGGATAAAATCCTGCCTGCCGCCCTTCATCTGTCTGATATTTTCAACAAGTTTTTCATAATCCTCAGGGTATTTTACAAAATCAATCTCCGATGTATGCACTACAAGGAGCGGTGAATTCTCCCACCTGTAGAAAAATTCATTATAGGCCTTAATAAGTCTTTCAAGGTATCCTATCGAAATATCCTTTTCGTATGGCCTGTTACGTTTTTTAATGCGGCTGATAAGGACATCGATTCTCGCATTGAGATATATTACAAGGTCAAATTTTACAGGCTCCCTTATTACCAGATCCCAGATCTTTTCGTAGAGCACAAGTTCGGGGTCAGTAAGATTGATATATGCAAAAATTCTGTCCTTTTCATATATGAAATCAGATATTGTAACCTTGTGAAAAAGGTCCTGCTGCTTGAACTGTTCAACCAGTCTGTATCTCTCAAACAGAAAGTGAATCTGCGTCTGAAAGGCATATCTCTGAGGCTGTTTGTAGAATTTCTCGAGAAAAGGATTCTCCTCATGAGGTTCGAGTATAAGCCGCCCGTCAAAGGTCCTGCTAAGCATCTTTGCAAGTTCTGTCTTGCCAACTCCGATTGGTCCTTCAATTGCGATGTTCATCTGCTTAATCATAACTCAAATCCTAATTACAAAATTTACTTTTGTCTATGAAAATATTATTTAATTTTTTCAATATAAGGCTTCTTTATTCCCTTATCCAGAAAGTTCTTCAGTTTATTCCTGCTGACGATATTATCATATAAATCCTTTTCATCTACTCCTTCACTGATAAGTTTTTCTGCAAGCTTCTTTTCGTTTTCTATTATCTTTTCCAGTATAGAAGCAGAAATAACACCTTCATATTTTACCCCGTTGATATAGACAGTGGGCAGAACCCTGATTCCGAGTTCACTCCCCTTCTCCTTATCATTCTCCGTATACTTCTGAATCTTCTCCGAATCCTTCATCTGTCTGAGCTGCTCTGTATCTATACCGAGTGCTGAGGCAATTTCAAAAATCCTCTCTTCATCTGCAAAATCAGGCTCTTCCATTATCTTATCGAATAGAACCCAGAACTTCTTCTGAACAAGGGCGGATGCGAGCAATTTTGCCACATTATCTGAACGTTTGTGAGATGAGAGCGGATAGTGTTTGACAAAAAGCCTTACCTCCTTCTCGTACTTTTTTACAACTGTATTTAATGCCGTATAGAAACGTTTGGTATACGGACACTCATAATCGGCAAAAAGGACGATTGTAACAGGCGCATACCGTGGGCCCTTAAGAGGCACGAATCTCAGGTCCTCTTCATATATATTATCAGATTTCTTCTGAGCAGCATCAGGGTTGTCAGTCCTGTCCTTTATCTTTAGGCTGTATGCAACATCCTTTCCGTTTTTAACAAGTTCATTATATACATCACCCTTTTTGATTCCGGCCCTAAGAAGGGTTCCGGCCTTTTTAAGGTGAGTTTCAATAATACCCGAAATCTCTTCCTTTGTACCGAACTTATCAAACCTTACTCCGTTTACAAAGAAGACCGGGGGGACATTGACGCCGAAATTCACACCAAGATTCATATCGCCGAGTGCCGGCAGTTTTGCGAGGTCACCCTCACCATATTTTTCGAATACAAGTTTTGAGTCTATGCCGTTTTTTTCTGCAAAATCAAGCGCCGTTGGTTTGTCAATTGTTTTGCTGTTTACAACAAACTGAATAAACTCGTTCTTCTTGCCGCCATTTATGGAAAGTATAAACAGGTTCGAAAGCGGGATTGCGAGTTCGTTCTTATAGACAGGGAAAGAATAGAGATAGAGCGAAATATCGTTGTTCTGCAAAATGATATCCCTGAAAATCCTTACTGCCTCAAGCGTTTTTTCATCGCTGAAATCCGCAAAGAGGATAATTCTGACGATTGCATCACCAGAACCCAATATAAGACGGGAAGATTCGGGATAGATCCTGTATACAGTATCCGGTGGCTCAACAGTTACTACAATATTTGTATTGGAAGGATTTCGGAGACTCTCTTTCGGGGTATCTCCTGAACCCTTCCCGACCCTGTCTGTACCTGTAATAAAAAAACCGATGTAGGCAAAAACCGATACCAGTACCAGTATACTAACAATAACCCATTTCCTTTTCATAATTATTCCCTCTTTTCGAATATGACAATTTCCGTCTGATATAAAAGATATACAAGCCTGTTGATAATCTCATCTGATGTCATTCTGTATTTCTTGTAGATTGCATTAAGACTCGTATTATTGAGGTCATAGGTAATTTTCAGTTCCTCAGGAGTAAGTCTGAAATTTTCAGGATTAATCACCCTTTCCTTTGCAAAAGTTATCTTACCTGAAACAAGCGGGGTAAGTGTCTTCTCTACGATCGAATAATTCATCTTGTTCCTTACGGCCTCGGATATGAGCGCAAACGCACCCATACCCATCGGATTTGAAATGTTCTTGCTGACCGAATGGGCATAAAACTCATATATTCCTTCTTCCCAGTTAAACAGTTCGAAATATCTCATACGCATCTGCTCGGTGAGCAGTTTTATCAGGTCTGCCGGTTTTATATAACCCTTTTCAATAAGGATATTCCCGATTTTCTGCTTCTTCTTCTCCTGTTCCTTAAGTGAGAGATTAAGACTCGCCCTCGTAATGATATTTCTGCTGACAAGGATCTCCCCGAAGAGTTCATCTTTCTTGCTGGTATCAATATGCTCGGGGAATCCGTCTCTCAGATAAACAGCCTTTTCGATATCATTATTCTTCAAAAGAAGTTTCCCTGTAACCTTTGCAGAGGCAAATCTGTAGAAGAGTTTTGTAACCGGCACTTCCTTCAAATAACCCTGATACTGCGGGCTTGTAGAAAACATACCCGTCTTATCTTCAGGTCCCGACTGAAATGCATCGAGAAGCTCCGGATACTGGTCAAGAGGTTTGAAAGTCTTATTATCCGTGGAGGCAAAGGTACCCGGCGGCAGATTATATATTTTGATTATGTTTATCAGGGCATCGACAGCAAAAGGACCTATAACCTTACCCTGTCTGTCCTTGAGGAAAAATTTCAGTTCCTTTACCCTGCTTCTGGACTCCTTCTTCTTCGGACCTGCAGAATTTATATATGCAGATGATTTCTGGGATATGTTATGAACCTGTTCAAGCAGAGTCTCATCCGTCGGGAAGAGAGAGCGCATAAACGAAGAGAGAATATTTACATTGGTCGAAAGCCTGTTCTCTATCATATACTGCATAATTGCCGAAGAGAACTCAAGCGCCGACTGATACCTCTCATCAGGGTTCTTTTTCAGTGCTTTTAAGAGTATATCCGTCAGCCCCGGGCCCATATATTTAATCAGTTCATTTCTGTCTCTCGGTTTAGCCTCCCTCATCTCCTTGAGTGCCTCAAACTCATTCTCGATATTAAAATACATCTTCTGTGAAAAAATCTCATACAGCACAAGTCCGGCCACATAGACATCTGTACGGTGGTCGAGCGTCTTCCCCTCAACCTGTTCCGGGGACATATATCCTATCTTTCCCTTGATATATCCGGCCCTCGTTACATTTTTCTGCATTGCTGCCTTGGCAATACCGAAATCACCTATCTTTACCTCACCATCGAGTGAGATAAGAATATTTGACGGAGAAAGGTCACGGTGAATTACCTTCAGTTCGTGATTATCCGGCCCTTTTACATTATGAATATAGTCAAGTCCCTCGAGCAGTTCGAGCATTATATGGAGGCCTATATCTTCCGGTATTCTGATACCCGCACCTACACAGTACTCGATTATCGTCAGCAGGTCTTTCCCGTGGACATATTCCATACAGATATAATACTCCTCATCCACCTGACCCACATCGAGAATCTGTATGATATTCGGGTGCATCAGACAGGACATCAGTCTGGCCTCATCGAGAAACATAGTAATATAATGCTTGTCCTCTACAAGTTCAGGATTAATCTTCTTGATGACTACCAGAAACTGGGGGGTTCTGAGCGGCGTTGCAAGAAATATTTCGGCCATACCGCCCTTTCCTATCTTCTTTATCAGAGTATAATTTCCAAAAAGTACCGGTTTCATAACTCACCCGCAATATTCCTTTACAAGTTGCTTAAGTAAATTCTTACCCCAGATGAGTGAATCTGCAGGTACCCTCTCATTTTCAGAATGAATAAGCTGGGTATATGAAAAATCACCATCAAGCTTCAGCGGTGTAAAGCCATAAACAGTAATTTTCCTCCTGCTGAAGTATTTTGCATCCGTAAATCCCGGAGACATATAAGGGGTAACTACTGCGCTCTTATCTTCATTCTCTACAACCCTCTTTATCACATCGAATAACTCTGTTCTGCTTTCGAACTGAACCGGGTCACCATAGGATTCGACCTCGATCGTGACATCGTCACCTACGACCTCACGTACCTCGTCAACGGCCTCTTCGAGGGAGATACCCGGCAGATATCTCAAATCAACCTTAAGATATGCAGTCCTTGGAATGACATTTACCTTATCACCGCCACTAAAGACGGCCGGAGATGCTGTATTTCTCAGAAGTGCCCTGAAATATTTCTTCTGGTTGACATTTCTGATGAGATTATCGGTCACTATTTCATTGGTCAGATTATAGAGCAGAAGCCTTAAAAACTTGCCTTTTATTCCCGCAAGATCACCTATGGTCTTTAAAAATACCGAAGCATCATTTGTAATATGAAGCGGAAGCGGAATATTCGAAAGCCTCCACGCAGCAAGTCCAAGTCTCCCAAGTGCATTTCGGAAAACAGGCATCGAACCGTGGCCGGAATCTCCTTCTGCAGTAATTTTAAGCCAGGCAAATCCCTTCTCTGAAGTCATAACAGGATATAATCTCCTGCCGCCTATATTCATCGAGAATCCGCCAACCTCTCCGAGACCGAATTCGGCATCGATTAGTTCCGGATGTTTTTCAACGAGATATCTGGCTCCGGCCTGTGAGCCCTCCTCCTCATCGCAGGTAATTGCAAGAATGATATCCCTTTTGGGGCTGAACCCCTCTGCCTTAAGTTCCTTCAGGACGACCATCGACATTGCAATAAAATGTTTCATATCGAGTGCGCCTCTCCCCCAGACGGCACCTTCCTGAACAGCTCCCGAAAACGGAGGAAACTTCCAGCCTCTTTCGTCAGCAGGAACCGTATCTATATGTCCTGTGAGAAGAAAAGGAGTCCTTCCGGTTCCCTTTATACGGGCCACAAGATTCGCTCTTTTCGGAGATGACTCTATAATCTTAGGTTCAATACCAAAAGAACTCAGATATCTCGCACAATACTGAACGGCTTCCATCTCATTGCCGGGCGGATTGGACGTATTAATTTTGATAAGATCCGACAGAAGACCTACAACCTCTTCCTGACTGTAATCAGACAAATTCCACCTCCCTGCTGAAACAGGAGATAATTATATAATTAAGTTTTTCAAAATAGTAAAACAGAAAATCAAGTAAATTTCGTATTACAATTAAGACCCAAAACCATTGAACATAAGGCATCCCCTGTTTGTATAACTGGCACCTGACCCATAACCGGCAAAAATTAAGCAATAATATCAATATGTTACAGAGCTTATTGACAGATTCAGACCAGATCTTAAGCTGCAAACCTGAGCAGAAAAACAGAATATGAAAATGAATAAAAAGCGGATGATTCCTTCTTATAGTGCACTATCCACAACTTCACATTCCAAAGTTCATCAGACCCACATACGGCTTTTCAGAAACCGGTACGGTATACCGGTTAATATATCCTTATTGCTCAAAGTTTATCTATTTCTTCTCCTCATATTCAGCATCGACCACATTTTCCTTGGAAGAACCTGAAGCGCCGCTACCCTGCTGCTGATTTGCCTGTGCACCTGACGGACCAGCAGCTGTCCTGTAGAGATGCTCCGCCATAGAATGAGAGGATGAAACCAGATTATTCATTGCATCCCTGATTTTGCTTATATCTCCACCCTCTTTAAGAACATCTTTGGCCTGTTTCAGGGCCTGCTCGACCTTATCCTTTGCATCCTGAGGAATCTTATCCTTGTTTTCGTTTAATGTCTTCTCAATCTGATAAACCAGTCCGTCAAGTTTATTCCTCTCCTCGATCTCCTCTCTTCTCTTCTTGTCCTCCTCCTCGTGGAGCTTGGCCTCCTGAACCTTCTTCTCGATCTCCTCTTTTGAGAGTCCTGAACTGGCTGTAATTGTTATCTTCTGTTCTCTCCCTGTAGCCTTGTCCTTGGCGGAGACATGCAGAATACCGTTTGCATCAATATCGAATGTAACTTCGATCTGAGGCACCCCTCTGGGGGCAGGAGGAATACCATCCAGAATAAACATCCCTAAAGACCTGTTGTCCCTTGCCATCTCCCTCTCTCCCTGAAGGACGTGAACCTCTACCGAAGTCTGATTGTCTGCTGCAGTTGAAAATATCTCTGATTTCCTGGTCGGAATAGTGGTATTTCTCTCAATTATTTTTGTCATTACACCGCCGAGCGTCTCCACACCCAGAGAAAGCGGCGTCACATCCAGAAGGAGTAAATCCTTAACATCCCCTGCCAGCACACCGCCCTGAACAGCTGCACCTATAGCAACCACCTCATCAGGATTAACCGACCTGTTTGGTTCCTTACCGAAAAACTTCTTTACCTCCTCCTGAATACGCGGCATTCTGGTCATACCGCCGACGAGCACTACTTCATCGATATCCGAGGGCTTCAGTTTGGCATCCTCTAAAGCCTGTCTGACCGGACCAAACGATTTCATAATCAGGTCTTCACAGAGTGCTTCGAGTTTGGTCCTCGAAAGCTTTATGTTCATATGCTTCGGACCGCTCGCATCTGCCGTAAGAAATGGCAGATTAATCTCTGTCTCCAGAGCAGTCGAGAGCTCTATCTTCGCCTTTTCCGCGGCATCTTTCAGTCTCTGAATAACCATTTTGTCGGAGGAGACATCTATCCCTGTATCCTTTCTGAACTGCTCTATCAGGTATTCTATTATTCTCTGGTCGATGTTGTCTCCGCCCAAATGCGTATCTCCGTTCGTGGACTTCACCTCGACAACGTTCTCACCAACCTCCAGTATCGAGATATCGAACGTACCACCTCCGAAGTCATAGACCGCTATAACCTGATCCTTCTTCTTATCCATCCCGTAGGCAAGTGCCGCAGCGGTCGGTTCATTAATAATCCTGAGGACATTCAGACCGGCTATAGTCCCTGCATCCTTCGTGGCCTGTCTCTGCGAATCGTTGAAATATGCCGGTACTGTAATAACGGCATCCTTTACCGGCTGACCGAGGTATCTCTCTGCAGCTCTCTTCAGCTTCATAAGAATCTGTGCGGATATCTCGGGAGGAGAATATTTTTTGCCTCTGATTTCTACCTGTGCATCTCCGTTCGGCGCCTGCACAACCTTATATGGGACCATCTTTATCTCCTGCTCCACCTCATTGAACCTTCGCCCCATAAACCTTTTTATAGAAAATATGGTATTTTCGGGATTTGTAATTGCCTGCCTTTTTGCTACCTGACCTACGACTATCTCATTCTCCTTAATGAAACCTACAACCGAAGGGGTCGTTCTGGTACCCTCTTCGTTTTCAATGACCTTAACATCCTTTCCTTCCATAATAGCAACCACAGAATTTGTCGTACCAAGGTCGATTCCGATAATTTTACCCATTATTCTTACCTCCTGTCTTAAATTTGATAAACTTTATTTTCTTTGCCATTCTCCTTAATCCTTAAACCTGAGTGAAAAATAATCACTAATATAAATATGTCAAGGCTTGGCAGAAAAACCTTAAAAAGACCATCAGATACCTGAAAACCTAAATTTTGGTAATTCATTTTCTTGACAAACCAGCAAAAATAAAATACGAGATTTTGACTTATTTTGAACCCATTACGGAGGTTTTTGGTATGGCAATGAAGATTACAGAAGAATGCATCTCCTGCGGAGCCTGCGAACCTGAGTGTCCGAGAAGCGCAATATCCGAGGGAGAAAAGATATTTGTAATAGACCCCAATGTATGCACCGAATGTAAGGATGAAGGTGGCCCGAAGTGCGTTCCGGTATGCCCGGTTGACTGCATAAAAAAGGCCTAATCGCTCTTAATTTCAACAATAGTAACCCCGTCACCGCCGTCACTGAGTTCTGCCGGCCTGAAGGCCGAGACATATATAGACTGTCTGAGATATTTTCTTATACCTGTCTTCAGTGACCCGGTTCCGTGACCGTGAATAATCTTTAACCTGCTGTAGGATTTTCTGTAGGCAAAATCGAGTTCCTTTTCGATTTCGGAAATAGCGTCATCCAGATAGAGTCCCCTGACATCGATCTCTTTCTGGTACTCGATTACTCCGCCCTTATATTTAACCTCATTCAAAGGTTCGCTTGGGAGATTAAGTTCAGGTTTCTTTTTTGAATCAGTTTTTGTAATATCCTTACTGGCAAGCCAGATGTTTTTGGAATTGATATTGACAAGATATCTGTCTTTTTTAGGGTCATATTCTATTACATATCCCTCCGATTTCAGACTCCCGGAATATACGGATTCACCTATACCAAAACTCTTCATTCCCTTGTCGCCTGAATCATTATCCCGGGCGCTGTGAGTATTAATGAAATCCCTTATCTCTTTCTGGAGATTTACTGCCAGCTTCATATCTGATTCCTTCTGAATACGGGTTATCTCGGCAGATATCCTGTTGTAGAAGATCTCAAGTTCCGAAATGATCTTATCCCTTTTCCTGTTCAGGTCCTCGAGCCTGCTCTGATAATCTGCCTTCTCTCTCTCGACAAGCATATTGAATTCTTTATTTCTCTCTTCCCTTTCCCTCTCAAGTTCCGAAATCTTTTCAGAAAGCTCCTTCTCGCGCAGCTTTACAAGATTCGTAATTTCAAGATATTCCCTGTATTCATCTCCGAGCAGACGCGCGGCATTCTCAATAATCTCTTCCGGAATTCCCATATCCCTTGCAATCCTGAGAGTATATGATTCCCCGGAGACCCCTATCATAAGTTTATATGTGGGCTTCAGCAAAACAGGGTCAAAACCCATTGCAGCATTGACAATATCCTTTCTCCCTGATGCCCATATCCTGAGCTCATGGAAATGCGTTGTAACGAAGACAAAGGCCCCCTTTTTAATCATGCTCTCTATGATGGATGCTGAAAGTGCCGAACCCTCCTTCGGGTCTGTATCGGAGGCAATCTCGTCCAGCAGAACAAGGTCGTCTTCCGAACAGTTGTCGAGAATATACTTCAGCCTTTTTATATGACCTGTAAAGGTCGAGAGACCCTGTTCCAGACTCTGTGCATCCCCGAAGCAGGTATAGACCCTGTTAAAAAGCCTCATTCTGCTCTTTTCATAAGCCGGGAAAAAGAGACCGGATTTCATATGCAGGAGCGCAAGCCCTATCGATTTTAGTAAAACGGTCTTGCCGCCGGCATTTGGTCCAGAAATAATCAATCCCTTTACACCATCCTCAAGATATACGCTATTTGTAACCACATTGAGATTCCTGATTACGAGTATCGGATGACGTATATCCTGAATATCAACCTCATAACCTATCTTCAGTCCGGTTCCTTCTGTCTTTAAACTATATCTGCCCTTTGCAAATATAACATCAATCCTGACAAGAATCTCATAATCGCGGCGCAGGTTCTCCGAAAACTTACTGATAATACCGCACAGGTCCCTTAAAATATTCTCCTCTTCCTTGATGGCAAGTGACTCTGCAAATACAAGTTCGTTTCCAAGATTAATTACAGACTCAGGTTCAATAAAGAGGGTCTCACCTGTACTTGATGAGCCGTGAATAATCCCCTTAATACTTCCCTTAAACTGGGTCTTTACCGGAAGCACATATCTGTTGTTTCTGATAGTATAATAGAGATCCATCATCATTTTCTGGGTATCCGGCTTGCTGAGATAATCATCGATTATCCCTATTATTCTCTCCCTGATTCTTCTGACCTCAAAACGGAGGTTCGTAAGCTTTTCCGAACAATCATCCCTTATTATACCCTTTTCATCTATTATTCTGTTGATAGCAGAAAAAAGCTCATCATACCGGTCAAGATTCTCCGCAAGACTATATAGATACGGATACTCCTCGCGCCTTGACCTTACAAAGGAGCGAATCTGCCTCACAAGAGATATCATATCCTTTATAGTCAGTATGTCGGTCCCTGAAATAACACCGCCCTTCGTGATTCTTGCGAGGTGCGGTCTTATATCGGTCAGTGAGTTGAGAGAAATATCCTCATTGTCACGAATTGCCGAGACCGCCTCACGGACAAACTCATATTCCCTCTCGATATCTTCTCTGTTATTCAGAAATATTATATTATCAAAATATTCCTTACCGTTTACTGTATGGGCAAATTCCTTTAGTTTTTCCCTGACAAAATCGAATTCGAGGTCTTTCAGGGTAATTTCATCGGCAATCATAGAATCTATTCTGACCCGGTATCAGATAGTATCTCTGCATCGGATATCTGCACACTGCATCTGGAATGGAATGTATAATAATATGAATTGAGGTAGTCAGTACACTCCTGTTTGTCTCCGTCTTTCGACACTTTCAGAAGCAGCGCCTTTACCTGTTCGTCGAGACAGGATTCTGCCTTATCCTTCAGGTCTTCGCAGGGCTCGGACGAACAGGAAAATAAAAGGGAAAAAAAGAACAACAGACAAATAAATAAAACACGGAGATTCATATAACTACATTTAACAAATTTTTTACCAATGTAAAGAAAATACTAATCAGCCTCTCGGATGAAACTTTTTATACATCTCTACTATCCTTTTCGTATCCAGATGGGTATAAATCTGAGTCGTGGATATATCGGAATGACCGAGCATCTCCTGAACTGCCCTCAGGTCTGCCCCGTTCTGAATCAGGTGTGATGCAAATGAATGCCTCAGAATATGCGGATATATATCTTTCTTAATCCCTGCAAGAGTTGCATAATGTTTCAGAATCTTCCAGAGCCCCACCCTCGAGAGCCTCTTCCCGCTCTTATTCAAAAAGAGAAAATCTGTCTGACCACTCCTGATAAACAAAGCCCTCGCATTCCCGATGTATTCCTTGAGTTTTAGGATTGCCTTCTGGCCTATAGGAACAAGTCTCTCCTTCGAACCTTTCCCAAAAACCCTTATAAATCCGGCATCAAGGTTTACATCGTTTGTCCTGAGATTGCACAATTCCGATGCTCTGAGACCGGCGGAATACATAACTTCAAGTATCGCCGCATCCCGCACACCGAATTTATCCTTGGAGTCTGGTTGCATAAGAAGTCTCTCAACCTCCTCTACAGTGAGATACTCCGGCAGATTCATTCTGACCTTTGGTATATCAATCAGCGACGAGGGATTAGAGTTTATATATCTTTCACGCAGCAAAAACCTGAAAAACTGCCTGACTACAACCATATTATGGTGCTGCGTCCTCCTGTCGAGTCCAAGGGTATCGAGATACCTGAGATAATCAACTATATTTGTCTGTGTTATACTGTTGATATCATCTGTAATATCCGAGATAAAGGTTATGAATCTCAGAAGTTCCCTCGAATAGGAATCAATAGTATTTTTGGAATAACCTCTCTCCGATATAAGATAATCGATAAACAGATCCTGAAATCTTTCCAGACTCATTTTTTTGAATTAAGGGAGTTGAGTTTTTCTCTCGTTCTTGCCAGAATCTCTCTTACTGAATTGAAATCAGTAACGGTCAGGGGGTCGCCGTTGAAGTTATAAATTTCGATTACAATTTTATCCAGCCTCTTTCCGGCATTCATAAGGTTACCGATAATATCCTTCTCCTCCTTACTGTAATCCTTATAAAACGGGCTCTCAGGGGCGATCTTCTGAACATACATAAAGTCATATATCTGATAAAGTCTTGTCTTATAGGGCGTTATATCAACTCTGACCTTGTCGCTGGTCTTCTTCTCTTCTCTTTTAAGATTTATCTCATTTTCGAAGTCTTCGATCAGCGAATCGAAGTCATTTAATACCCTGACATATTTCGGGATATTCTCCTCGGTCAGAAGCTCCGTCTCCCTGAAATATTTCTTGTATATCACAAAAGAAATAACAATCAGGAATGCGAGCAGAAAGATCCATCCCTCGGACCTGACAAACTTCAGAAAGGGTCTGTCCTGATAACTCGACTGGATATCCTTAATATCCGCGCTACTGTCGTTTTTATATTCACCTTTCATAAATCACGCCCAAGTAAAATATATATTCAGTTGTCTGATATGGCAAGATATTTGATTTACGGATACCGGTTATTCAGTTACAGGCCGCTTTATATCTGATAGTTACATTATTGGGGCAGTTTGCCGGTACTGCATTACCGGTAAAATATACAGAGTTATGTTCGCTATTATAGACAAAACCGTTCAGGTCGTCTCTTGGTATATTTATATTATCTCTAAATACCTCTATTGAACCTACTTCAGGCCTTCTTGACAGATAGTATTCGACATTGCAGGACCTGTTAAAATGTTTTTCAAATAAATAATCAGCCCAGTCGGGACTGCATATCGATGCAAAATGAGAATTTTCAAATTTACTCATAAACTCCGCATATCTTTTTGCAGCAACTGCGCCCTTCCCATCAATCACATCGCCACAATCCAGAGGTTTCGGTTCACTGCTACCCGGGTCAAATCCGGCTATTACAAAGACATTTATCAGCTTCTCGTTTCTGATTGTCTTAAAGAAATCAGAATAAAAGCTGACAGGCGCACTGGAATTATCATCGGAATCAGTCAGAATAAGAAGAGTCAGATATGAATAATCATTATCCAGAAAGCCCTTATTCCCCGCCGGATCATTTATATTTGGGTCAGAAAGTGCCTTTTTCAAAGCCAAAAGACAGGACTCTTTTCCGTCTGGTCTATCCTGCAATACACTGCTGTTGGCAAGAAATGCCTCTTCAAATTTTTCGGTTACAGGTTCAAAGGCAGGATTTCTCGGGTGCGGGGGAGGAAAATCAGATATAATCTTCGGGTAATTCTCGCTGCCAATAAAAACACCGGGATAATACCACTTTTCACCGATAAGAAACGGTTCATCAGACTCCTCTAAGACAACCGACAGATTGAAAATTATATTATATTCATTGCTGAGAGTATCTCTCTTTGTAAGATATGATATGAATTTTTTGAGATTAGGTTTAATATTCTCTCTCTCATCTGCCATACTCTTTGTAGTATCGATACACCATAGAATATTTTCACCCTTAATCGAATTTGAAACGAATGTATCGGTTATATTCCTGTCATTAGTTACCTCGCCTTTTATTGACTGTGCTAAAATATTTACATAAATTGCAGAGTCGCTCGCATTAGAGGCGTCAGTAATTATCTTCAGTTTTGCCTCGTCATAAGCCGCTGTATCAGAACATCTATCGGCAGTATAACGGACTTTTACTATGACAGACTCACCTCTGGCAAGAACCAGTGGCATAACCGGTTTATCAATGACAGCAAATCTCTCTGCCTTATCTGAAATAATTTCTACGTTCTTTATCTCCAATGATTTATCACCGCAGGAGATAAGTCTGATTTCCCTTTCGGACGTTTCATCAGGCAGGGCATCCTCAATTTTGATGCTCAAAGGCTCAATACAAAGTTTTGAAGATTTTTCAGCCCCGGCATTATCCGGATTTTCTGATATAATATCATAGGTAATATTATCGGTTAGAGAAGAAACATCCTGAAGAACTCCGTTCTCTTTTGCGTCGCAGGCAAATAATAACGCAATAACTAACCCAAAAATGGCTGTAAATTTTACTCTTTTCATACTTTACCCCCTTGAGTAAAGCCAGTCATATTATATCCAAAAACCATCCAATTTTCAACTTTAAGCAAATTTCTCAGTAATTCCGGCTCCTGCACATAGTCACATTACTGCACACTCATACAGGTACAGAGTGTGTTTCCGGCAGTAGTACACATAATAGCAGGTGCTTCACAGTCTGTCTTGGTTGTACAGGAATGAGAACACCCATTATATTTCGCACCACTTAGAGGATTGGTAAACTCAACACAGATAAATCCGTTTGCCGTATCACAGTCTCTGTTATCATTACAGGCATTACACATCTTCCCGGTACCGCTGCCACAGGGGGATTTGCACTCACATATACCGCCATTACAAAGTCCGCAATTTACATACCCACATTGTTGATCACATTCATTATCAGATTTACATTCGGGGGGCACACATACATTATTTTTACAGATAAAGTCTGAGTCATTACACCAGATTTTACACTCATCATTATTAGAGCATTTATCTGAACATAAATGCTCGTCACAGATGTAATTTATACATTTGTCTGACGGACAATCAGAATTCTGACAACATTTATTCAACGCCAGGACACAATTTCCGTCTTTGCAGACCTGACAGTTCGGGTCACATGCAGGATTACAGACTATCTGCTCGATACACAAAAATGACTTTCCAACATCACATTTGGTCTTTCCGTCTGTCCTGTTTTTACAGTCATCATCGTTTACACACTCCTCGCACCTGCCTTCAAAAACATTGCAGTGCCACCCACACGGACAATCATTATTATTTGCACATATTCCATAATCAACACAATAGCCATTTTTACATATCTTATTGGGCTTACACTTCTCAGAACAATTATCAGTGCACTCAGTAAAACCAGTATCAGAACTCACATCAAAACCACCATCTGTAATCTCGACCTTTGTTTCACAGCCGTCTCCCCACAGACCATTAGAGTTGACATATCCTTCCTTACACCCGCATAATCCTTTTATGCAAACAGAATTTTTGCCGCAGGACAGACCACAGGCACCGCAATTCTCAGGGTCTGATATCTTATTGGTCTCACAACCGTTCTCCCAGTCGAAATCGCAATCTTCATACCCCTCTATGCAGACGCAGCTATCTCCTTCTATTTTCGTATTTTGCGGGCACACAAGGTCACCACCTGCATCCTTTCCCGGACTACTTTTATTTTCAACAGATATGCAACCAAAGACTAATAATGTAAAAATAATAGGAAACATAATTCTCATTACAATCACCTCCAATATTATTGACAAATACATTGCTTATACTGAGTATCACAGGATTTTCCAAAGCAATCCTCAGGGGTATAACACTCTACTCCGCAGGTGCCTCCCTTAAATGGATTCATAGGGTCAATAGGTTGACATATTAAAGGGGATGGGCAGTTACTTAATGTTACTGAACAGCTCTTGCAAAAATCAGGATTAACGGGTTGACAGCTTGCGGGATTTGTCTTGCTATTACAGAATTCTTTAGTGTAATCACAGCTTCCATTACATGCATCCTGAATCTTCTGGCAGGTTTTTGATACAATTTCACAAAAATACCCTTTTGTCATATCACACTGCTGATTACTGATACACTCAACACATTCAAATGAATCCCCGATATCGCAAAACTTTTTTACCGGATTATTCGAACACTCTTGATCGGAATGACAAATCTTTACTACCTTCTTACATATCTTATTCCCTTTATCACAATACTGGTCTTCACAACAATCTTTGTCAACAAGACATCCAGATACACAACTTGGCGAATCATCAATAATTTCACAATAAGTTCCGCAGATGCAAACGAAATTGCTGCAGCCCGAACCTAAGTCACTTAAAACATCAGTTAAAATATCAAAATGCTGAATATCTCCGCTTATAATATCTTCCAAAATATCCTTTACATCCTCAGTTCGGATTTCTACAATATCATTTAATTCAACTCTATTCTCACACCCGTTCTGCCAGTTTTTATCTTCATTAATATAACCACTCACACATTCACACTTGCCGTTTTTGCAGAGTGAATTCTCTCCGCAATAATCCAGACAATTCCCACAATGGAATTTATTGCTTAGAATCTCAGTCTCACAGCCGTTTGCCCAATTGTTATCACAATTTGCATAACCATACATACAGACACATCCGCCGTTTACACATTTTGCAGAGTTCCCGCAATCGACATTGCACAAAGTTTCGGCATCTTCCTCCTCTTCTTCCATCTTCTGACATACGAAATTTTCATCACAGAAAAAGCCCTTAAGACAGGTACCGTTTTCGAAACATGGTTCACCCTCCCCACCCATTTTTGCCTTTTCAACACAACCGAGCGGTAGCACCAAAAAAAAGAATAATATTATTGCCCTTTTCATACAACACCCTCCTGAAAACTACTCTCTGCTATCAAAATCCATATAAAACATTACGCCGGAGGCAATAAGAAGTCCACCCCCCAGAATATAAGATGTCAGTGCAAGGGTATTATAAAAACCAACCCTATTACTCCAGTAATCCGGATTTTCACCAAGCTTGAAATTTTCATTGGCAACATATGCATTATATGTAAATAATCCCCCTAAACTCATTACGGCCACCCCGCCACCCAGCAACAAATAATTAACTATATTACTCTTCCTGTTTTCCCTACCTTCCTTCTTCTGTAGAGTAATCCCTGCATCAGATTTTAAGTCGGATATTCTGGTTTCAGTTTTTTCTGCCATTTTCACCGGCTTATGGAGTATAGCAAATTTATTAAACGTTTCTATAAACTTCCCGATTATCTCAGATATGCTTTTTTGCGTCATAATTGACTCTCTAAACACCAGTTTGTTCTGTCTGATATCCAGAATATTCAGTATTGCCGTATAATTCTCTCCGATTATGGCCGCAGAACCGGACACTAAATAATCCACATCCGTTGCTTTTGAAAATAATAACAGACATTCATCAGTATTCTGACAACCTGCAATACCTCGCTTTTCAAGTTCTGTTTTCAGTGTCGAATCATTTATTCGAATAATGCTAAATGATTGATTGTTAATAATCTCAGTGGACAAAACATCTGTAAGTATATTGGCTATATCGCCTGAACTACTATTTTCAGGCCTGACTTCATAGAACAGAATCATAATCTTTTTATCTACCGGCTTCTTTTCTTCAGGAGTCAAAACTTCGGCATACAGATAATCTGCACAAATAAAAACAAGAAGGTATATCAATTTTCCCATAAATTAAGACCTCTGAATGATTATATTTATAAACAAAATTACCTGAATTGTCAAAACATTACAACCCGGCTCAAAATAACAAATCTTACATAAAATAAAAAAGCCTTCTGAATTTATCAGAAGGCTTATAATCAGATTATGCTATTAAAACTTTACTGTACACTCATACAGGAGCAGAGGGTTCCTCCGCCAGCCAGACACATAATTGCGGGTGCTTCGCAATCTTCTTTAGCTGCGCAGGCGTGCGTGCACCCCTTATAGGTCGCACCACTTAGAGGATTGGTAAACTCATAACAGGTAAATCCGTTTGTAGTATCACAGTCAGAATCATCGTTACAGGCATTGCACATTACACCTGTTCCGCCACCGCAGGGGGATTTGCACTGGCAGTTTCCGCCGACGCATTGACCACAACCTGCTCCGCACTGCGGGTCACACTCAGTATCTGTCTGACAACCCTGTGGCATACAAACATTATTATTGCAGACATAAGATGAATCCCTGCACCAGTCCTTACACTCCTGATCAGTTGAGCAGACATCCGAGCAGGTATGTGCCTGCTGGCATTCGTAGTTTACACAGTTGTTTGACGGGCAGTCGGAGTTCTGGCAGCATTTATTGGGGGCCAGTACACAATTACCATCCTTACATACCTGACAGTTCGGGTCGCAGGCAGGATTACAGACCGGCGGCTCAATGCACAAAAATGTCTTGCCGATATCACACTTAGTCTTGCCGTCTGTCCTGTTCTTGCAGTCATCATCACTTGCACACTCCTCACATCTGCTCTCAAAGGAGTTGCAGTGCCATCCACAGGGACAATCATTATCATTATTGCAGTTTCCGTAATCTATACAATAGCCGTTTTTACAGATCTTATTAGGTTTGCACCTTTCAGAACAGTTATCGGTGCAATCTGTTCCTCCCTCATCAGGCAACAACTCCTCGCCCGCATCGACCGATTCGGTCTTACAGGTATATGTAACAAGGTCACACTTATTCCCTTTTTTCTTATCGATACAATCTTTGTCTTTCAGACATTCGGGAACTTTGCAGACAGAACTAACACACTTCTCGCCGGCTGACTTGTTGCAGTCATTATCTGACTTACAGATATTGCTCTTTGCATCCTTACTGGTACCGGCATCGGCATCGTTTGCAGGATTATCATTACATACAAATACAAACAGCGTCGAAAACATCACAAAGAAAACAAACAAAAACTTTTTCATAAAATATCCTCCTTGTTAACTTATGGACAGGAACACCAGCCAAACATATTGCAGGTGTACCCGAAACATTCACTGTCATCATTGCATTGTTTGGTACATTTTTTTGTTGTCAGACCACAGGTAAGACTGCTCAGGACACAGACAGGGTCAAGCACCTGAGAACAGGCAGCACACCAGTTTGAAGGTATATCCTCACATTGTTTTTTTACAGGATTACACCACTGGGTCCCCTGATTGCAGGTCCCGTAACACTCATCCACCTTATATTTGCACATATGACTTCCGTCACAATAGTAATTGGACTGACAGTGGAGGTCATTCGTACATTCATAACAAATCCCTGAAATTGCCTCACAGTGCGGTTTTGAGCCATCTTTACAGTCCGAATCATCAGAGCAGCTCGTCTTTTCACACTTTCCTGACTTACATACCGTATTTGCGCAGCAATCTGTATCCTTCTTGCAACCGGCGACACAGTTCGGATTACCGCCTTCAACAACACATATCGAGCCACACAGACATATATAATCGGCACAGGGGTCTGTTATTACATCAGGCTGGATATCCTGAATTATATCCGCACCTGTATCCGACGGTGTATCAGCCGGAGCATCTTCTATATCCACAATATCATATCCGGCATCGGCAACTTCACAGACATTGGTAGCAGGATTGCACTCACCGATCTTGCAGTGCTGATTTTCATAACACTCAACACATATACCTTTCTCCGGATGACAGTTTGGAATATTAAGAGGACAATCCAGATTTTTTTTGCAAAGAACAGATGCATCATCACTTATATCTGTCTGGTCCGAAAGACCGGTATCGGAGGCATCGGAATAAATATCTTCCTCAGTTGTCTCCGTAATAATATCCTTTATGCATTCGTAGCAGCTGCCATTCAATACATTGCAGCACCTGTTATCTCCGCAGTCCTCATCCTTCTGACAAAACGTATTCTGGCAGCGACAGACTCCCTGCTGGCATTTTCCGTCGAAACAGTCTGTATCCTCTCTGCACATAATACCATCCTTACAGGATGTTACCTTACCGGAATCCTTTACAATATTTATATCCTGAGGCAACTCGGATTTCTCCTCGCATCCAAATAAAAAGGATAAAAGGATAATGGGTACAAAAGTCAAAACTGACTTATTTAAGATATACATACTATTATTATACTAAAATCGGAATTTGGTGTCAAACAATTAAAGTCCGTCATAATAAATATCTGGCAGTGTTTTCAATCACATCTTTCATAAAAAGAAGCCCCTTAGAGGCAGTCAATCCATCGGCTATCCTCTCATCAAATGTAATTCTGATTGGCATAACTGTTTTAATAGCTATCTGGCCTTCGTTGGTCACAATAGGTTTCTTATATATCTTCCCTATGTTGATAAAGAACGGGCAATTGCCATATTCGTACAGGTGATGAAAGACTGCATCTATTCCTATTGAACCTAAATTAGTCACAAATACACTTGAAAAAAACGGGTCCTCTTCTGTAAAGGAGGCAGGGAGAAGCCCGAAGAAATCAAGTAAATATATAAATCTGACTGCTGCCATCAGTACAAGCCGCGGTATCTTCGAAAAAATACCTGACTTCTTATCTGCATCGAGACTGCCGCCGGATTTTGCATTTTTAATGGCACTACTGACTATCCCGACAAACTCATCAAAGTTCAGGTCTGCCGAAAATCTCAGCTTTACTTCTCTCATAGGGCTCTCTGCCGTCTTTTCAGGTTTCATCGAAAAGGCTATACTCATCTCTTCTCTCTGATAAATCCTTCTGCCCCTGACATATCTGTTCAGCTCCGGGTGTTTTACAAGTCCCTTCAGTATAGAGTAGAGAAATATATAGAAAACAGTTATTTTTACAGGTGATTTTCTGTTATAATCCTCGATAAACCTGAGTGTATCGCCTACATCTGCCTCGATTTCAAGAAAGACCGCCGCATCAGACCTCTTTGGCATTATGTACGGCATCAGAACTCTGTAAGGAGGCACCTTGACTCTTTTATCTCTTGTCAAAACCCGTTCCTCATTTTAAGTGAGGTATTTTTATTTTATGCTTCTTTGCCATTTTTATGGCTATATCATAACCGGCATCAGCGTGTCTTAATACTCCCATAGCAGGGTCAGAATTGAGAACCCTTGAGAGCCTTTGGGATGCATCCTTTGTCCCGTCTGCTACTATAACCATACCTGCGTGCAGTGAATAACCTATTCCAACACCGCCACCGTGGTGAAACGAGACCCAGCTTGCACCATTTACGGCATTAATAAGGGCGTTCAGAATCGGCCAGTCTGCGATAGCATCTGAACCGTCTCTCATCGATTCTGTCTCCCTGTTGGGAGATGCAACAGAACCACAGTCAAGATGATCTCTTCCGATGACAATAGGGGCCTTTACCTTCCCTTTTTTTACAAGGTCATTAAAAATCAGACCTATTTTCTCCCTCTCACCATATCCGAGCCAGCATATTCTCGCCGGAAGTCCCTGAAAATGTACTTTTTTCTGTGCCATATTCAGCCATCTCTTAACATTCTCATTTTCGGGTAATGCCTTCTTAACTGCCTCATCGGTCACATATATATCATTCCTGTCGCCGGAGAGGGCTACCCATCTGAACGGACCCTTCCCCTCGCAGAAAAGCGGTCTTATATACGCAGGGACAAATCCCGGAAAATCAAAGGCGTTCTCAACTCCGCCCTCTCTGGCCATTGCCCTGATGTTGTTGCCATAATCAAATACATAGGAACCTTTTTTCTGCAGGTCCAGCATAGCCTGTACGTGTATTGCAATTGACTCAATAGCCCTCTTTCTGTACTCAGAGGGATTAATCTTTCTCAATCTGGACGCCTCATCAAGCGATAGACCCTTCGGGATATATCCGTTTATTACATCGTGAGCACTCGTCTGGTCTGTAACAAGGTCCGGAATAATACCGCGTCTGACAAATTCCGGAAATATATCCGCTGCGTTTCCAAGCAGGCCTATAGACAAAGGTTCCCTTCTGTTCATTGCATCCTTTGCAAGTTTTACTGCCTCATCGAGACTTTCAGCTGATTTGTCCAGATATCCGGTTTCGAGCCTTCTCTTTATCCTGTGAGGGTCCACTTCAACACAGATTGCCACACCGTTATTCATTGTTACGGCAAGCGGCTGGGCACCTCCCATACCTCCGAGACCGGCTGTAAGGACGAGCCTGCCTGAGAGGTCAGAATTAAAGTGCGTCTTTGCGGCGGCGGCAAAAGTCTCATAGGTACCCTGCAGAATCCCCTGCGTCCCGATATATATCCAGCTTCCGGCAGTCATCTGTCCGTACATAATCAGCCCCTTTTTATCCAGCTCCCAGAAGTAATCCCAGCTTGCCCATTTTGGGACGAGATTTGAGTTTGCAATAATCACCCTCGGTGCATCCTTATGAGAGCGAAGCACACCAACTGCCTTCCCCGACTGAACGAGCATCGTTTCATCATCATTAAGTCTTTTCAGGGTCTTAACAATCCTGTCGAATGCCTCCCAGTTTCTGGCTGCCTTGCCGAATCCCCCGTAGACTATCAGGTCCTGAGGTCTCTCGGCTACATCAGGGTCCAGATTATTCATAAGCATCCTGAGTGCCGCTTCCTGAATCCAGCCCTTCGTCTGAAGCCTACTCCCGCGGGGTGCTCTGATTATCCTGTTCATATATCCTCCCTTAAATTAATCCTGATTTTTGTATATATCTGAAAAGCAAAACATCTGAAGTCCTGATTGAATTAAACCGGGAGAAGAAGTGTAACCTTTGTACCAATGCCTACCTGACTCTCGATTTTAAGCTCTCCTCCCATAGCTTCTGCATAACCCTTGGCAATCTTTAACCCCAGACCCATACCTCCCTTTTCTCTCGTATCCATATTTGAAACGGCCTGATAAAAAGGCTCGAAGACCATATGTATCTTATCCTCATCAATCCCGCATCCTGTATCCTCGATTGTAATGGCTATATATTTTTTGGGGGTTATACCGAATCTCTCTGCTGACATTTCAGGACTTATAGTCTTTTCGGAGAGAAATACCGCAACGGAGCCCCCTTCTGATGTAAATTTTATTGAATTATCAAGGAGTTTTGAAATAACTGTCTTCAGTTTCTCCTCATCATACTGATACAGAGAATTCTCCACATAAGGGGTAAAACTGACTCTTAAGGCCTTTTTTTCAATAGCGTTGTAATACGAATTAATAATATTTTTCAGATCTTCAACAATATCTCTGTTCTCTTTTTTAACCTCGATAGTGCCAGACTCTATAGAACTCAGAATCAGGATATCATTGATAATCCTCAGAAGCTCCGTTCCTTTCTGGTTGATAGTCGAGGCATATTCCCTTACTTCACTGTTATCAGAACATTCCTTACCGAGCATCTCAGAAAAACCTATAATAGAAGTCAGGGGAGTTCTCAGCTCATGGGTAATTGTCTTGATAAATGCCGTTTTATATTTTGATACCGATTCCACCTCGTTCAGCATTTCGTTCAGTCTGTTATTTAATATCTCTATTTCGGCATAATTCTCCTTTTCTGCCTCCAGATGCATTTTTGATGTCAGATACATCTTATAGGATGAATACAGAAAAGCCGTCAGCAGTTGCTTGATATCTTTCATAAGCTGAGAGGCTTCCTGATTTGACATAATCCTGAATCCGTTAAGAGAACTGCGTATCTCATCCTCGCTGTCAATAAATTTTCTGACGGACTGCTCGGTCCTTTCCCTGTTTTCGGCACTAATGTAAGGACCGAGAATCAGATATCCGACCACATCCGTTTCATAATCGAGAGGAGACAGGAGATATGAGAAACCTGTCTCACAATCCACTCTCTTCATACCAACCGAAGGCAGATTGTTCAATAATCCCTTTCGGGTCTTTTCACAGACCTCCTTAAATACCTTATCATTGGTTCTGCAGATATTTTGTGCTGGAAGTCTTATTTCTGAATATTTCTTCTTTGATGTATCGAAAAGCGAAAGCTCTACCCTTACTATATTCCCGATTGCCCCGAACAATTCCTTGACTGTATCTCTGTCAAGAAGCTTGTTAAGTCCTATCTCCGAAATACTGTAAATATCAAAATCCATCTTATTTACGCCTTTGGTTTGATGTCCAGTTTGCCAACGAGAGACAGGTCGATATGCTTGTAGATATTCTCCAGAAATTCAGTCTGTGAAATCTTGAATTTGGTTTCAAAATTGTGTCTTTCGCAGAGATATCTGTGAGTCAGGGATAGTAATCCGAACAGAGTCTCAATAACTCCGAATCCCTTTATAGCCACCGCCTTGAAGACAGGCTCCCTCCCCTTTCTGGCAATCATATCTATTTCGGCATCACTCTTGATATTCGGCAGATCCCTCTTATTGAACTGGATTACAACAGGTATCTCGTCGGGATTCAATCCGTTTGCCTTCATATTATCCATAAGGTTATTCCACGATTCGTTATTGGCATCATTTAATGAAATCTGCGAATCTGCAATAAAGGCAACAGCATCGGCTCCCGCGAGCACAAGTTTACGGGTGGAATTGTGTATCACCTGTCCCGGTACGGTAAAGAGTTTTAGTTTTACCTTTATTCCGGAAGATGTACTGAAGAAGACCGGCAGAAGGTCGAAAAAGAGGGTTCTGTCATCCCTCGTATCAAGGGTCATCAGTCTCCCTCTTCCTTCCTGCCGTATCATCTGATGAATCGCCTGTAAATTTGTTGTCTTTCCTGAAAGTGCAGGTCCGTAATATACAATCTTCAGTGTTACTTCTTTTTGAGCAATATTGAACTGCAAATTAACTCCTCCTCTGCTTCATTTCTTTATCATCTCTGCCGCCTCTTTATCAATGATAAAAGTACAGTCTCTGTGCAATCTTAGAACCGAGGCCGGAAAACGCGGAGTTATATTCCCTGAAATGGCACGCTTTATAGTCTCTGCCTTATCTCTCCCCGAGGCGAGCAGAATAATCTTCTTTGAATGCATAATCGTCCCGAGACCCATAGTAATAGCCTTTGCGGGAACTTTTGATAACGAACCAAAATATTTGCTGTTGGCTATTCTGGTTTTTTCCGTAAGAGATTCAATGTGTGTTTCGGGCACGAACTCATCCGAAGGTTCATTGAATCCTATGTGCCCGTTGTGACCAATGCCGAGAATCATCAGGTCAATAGGTCCCTTTGCCCTGATTAACTCCTCATACCTTGTACATTCCTCTTTTATATTTTTCGCCATTCCGTCCGGTATATGGATATTTTCCTTCCTCACATTTACATGCCTGAAAAAATTCTTCTGCATATAGGAATAATACGAATTCGGATTTTTACGGGGAAGATTTACATACTCATCCAGATTGAAAGTAACCACATTTTTGAAATCTACAAATCCGTTCCTGTGTATCAATACGAGTTCCTTATACATCTGAACTGGGGTCCTTCCTGTGGGGAGACCCAGAACGAGATTCGGTTTCAATGCAATACTCGCAGCCACAAGCAGCGCCGCCTGCCGGCTTATCTCGTTATAATCTTTCATTACAATCAGATTCATTTTATATAAAACTTAATATCCTCAACGGCCTCTGTCCGGAGGTAGTCATTGATTTTTTTAATCATATCCGCCTTATAAAAGGTAATATTATGCAGCCAGACAGAATCATGAACCTGAACAAGCAGTTTTTTTTTCCTGAGTTCCACCGGTCTTGAATTTCTGCCGAGTTCCAATCCAACAATCTTTTCCCAGTTGTTCAGAATTGCTCCGAGCGTCATCCCTTCCTTTATCCACTGACTGCTTCCGACAAGCTCGGAAATCACGGTCACTGCCGGTCTGACTGCCTCTGTATTATATCTCTTCTTAACCATCAGAAAGCCAATGTAAGCATCAAATTTCCTGAAACATAATTCATATATGATGCAAAATCCTTTGCCTCAAAGCTGGCTCCCTCCGCAATCTTTGCCGCACCCTCTTCAAGACTCGTCTTCTTCTGCATAATTGCAATATTATACCTTGCCTGAATTCCGATAAGCATAAAGGGAGCAACCTTGAAGTCAATACCTCCTCCGGCATAGACGTGTGCCCCGTAACTCTTTTCGTCGAGAACAGAAATAATTGCCAGACCCGTTCCGGCCCCGAGATATGGATGTACAACAAGTTCAACAAGATAAAACCTGACCCCTGCATCAATGGTCTGAAGAGTCAGATTCTTCCCGTCCATTTTATCCCTTTCTGCCTTGAGTGCCGAATCTATGACCGAGGCTGCAGGGTCATCTGTACCCGGAAGTTTGATTATTTTACCAGACGGAGACCTTGTTACATCAGAAAAACCAAAGCTGTTATACCTGTAACTGAGTTCCAGAAATCCGAGCAGCACGTCTGCCCCGCCGAAATAGCCTATTCCGTTTTTATAGTCAACCATAATGCCTGATGTGTCATTCAGCTTAAGGAGCGTATTATCTCCGAAACTGCTGAGTGGATATGCTCCTCCGCCGCCAATGGAAAGACCAAGTTTTGCAAAAACGTTTACTGAAAAAAGAGTAAAAACGAGGGAAAGAATCAGAACCTTCTTCATAAAAATCCTCCCTTTTATTTCATCAGTTCCTTTGCTTTCTGTGCAAACGGGCCGTTTGGATCCTGTTCCAGATACTTCTGCATAACTTCGGCAACCGCCTCTTTTGGAGCCTTATTTTCCTTGTAAAGAAGCCCTAACTGATAAAATCCCTCTGCGCCAAGTTTCGGGTCTGTCTCTGCGGCAGTCTTGAACATCTCTTCTGCCCTTTCATTGTTCTTGTTCTTCTTGTGCATTTTGCCAAGGGATATTGCAAGCTCCACAACCGCTTTCTTGTTACGCATAGCCTTAAATCCTGACATTGCAAGTTCAAACTCCTCGATTGCCCTCTGTTCATCCTGCTTTGCCAGATATACCTTCCCCTTTTCCATATGGGCAAACGGGTCTTCCGGATTGATGCCAAGTGCCTTCGATGCTTCCTTAAGTGCATCATCGAGCGAACCCTTCTGTCTTAAAGCCCTCGACATCAGAACATAGGCCTCGCTCTTATCCCTCTCCTGCATAAGATTTGCAGCCCGCTTTATAGCCGAAATAGCCTCATCATACTTCTCCTTGGATATCAGAAATTCACCTTTTTTCATATAAAAAGAGGGATTCTTGGGGTCCAGTTTGATAGCGTTATCAAAGGAAGAAATAGCCTTCTCCACATTACCGGAATTTGCATAAATCTTGGCGAGCTCAAAGTGAATCATAGGATTATCCTTATCCAGAGCAAGTGAAGCATTCAGAAAATCCTCACCCTCCTTGGTATTCCCTTTATTGTAGTTGATTACACCTTTGACAAATATTGCAAGAGACTCTTCCCTCGAAGACAATTTATTCTCGGCCTTAAGTTTCAGAATCTCATCCACAATCTTCATAGCCTCATCAAATTTTGCTGAATCCATACTGAGGATAAGGGCTTTCCCGAGCATTGAGCCGGTATGCTCCTTATTATCCTTGAGTGCAAGTTCGTACTGACCGAGAGCCTGATTCATATACCCCTGTTTGTAGGAAATATCTCCCATAATTTTATAGGACCTCGGGTCCTTTGCCTTCGGGTCATTACCGGTCTCCGAAAGATGTGCCTTCTTGATAAAATCCGTTGCCTCATCATAATTGCCAACCTTCATCAGTGCAATTCCGAGAGCCCAGAGGAGTCTTGAATGCTGTGCGCCTTTCATAACCTCTTCCTTGCCCAGCTGAATTGCCGAATTGGCATCACCTCCGTATATCTTCATCAGCATCTGTGCGGCCGACAACGTTGCGGAATTATCCTTCTTCTGAATTGCATCGTTTATATGTTCTGTTGCCGCCTTTACCATTGCAGCATCTCCGCCATATTCACCAAACAGAATAGCTTCAACATACCCGAGCGTAGCCTTGAAATTGCCGGAATCCTCAAGTTTGATGGCAGACTCAAGTGCCTTTTTGGCTTCCAGATATCCGGAGTATGTATCGAGTTTCATATTCTCAATTGCAATATTTGTAAAATTCTTGATCTTCTTTGCCTTGTTTGCTGTATATGCAATAAACCCGATTATACCTGCGGAAATAACAGCGAGAATAATAATCAGCATCATTGTACGTTTTGCCTGATCTTTTTTGAGAATATCATCAGTCGAGGCAAAATCCTCTGCTGTAGGAGGCGGAAGCTTGGTAATCTTCTTCTGGGGTTTGACATCTATCGACTCTGTCGCCTCACCGGTCTCCTGTTCTGCCGGCGTCTCTTTCGGAGTCTTTTGCGGTTCGAAAGGTCTGTCTGTTGGCGGTGGTGCCTTTCTGGGCGGCATCGAGGTCTTCTTCTTCATACCCGGTTTCTGTGACGAGGGGGCTTTTCTGGGAGCAACCTTCTCCGTACTCTCCTCCTCTTCACCCTCACTCAGGGCATTGGGAGGAGTAAGATTGACGCCTTTTTCAAGAAGAAGTGCCTTCGCCTCGAGATTCGAAGGGTCAAGTTCGTAAGCCTTCTTCAGCGCCTCTATCGCAGCGTCGTTTTCATTCAATTTGAGATGGAGATTACCTTTCATGAAAAAGGCTTCTGCATTATTTGCATCTACCTTAATTACCTCATTTAATGCCTCGATACCTTTGGCAAACTTGGACTGCTTCATATAGACACGGGCAAGGGCGAGATAACCCTCCTTGGGATGAGTCTTGATTCCTCTCCTTGCCATGACCATAGCCTCAACCATTCTGCCTTTTTCGAGATAGGCGTCCACCAGTTCCACAAAGACCAGTGAATTCGGGTCCTGTGTAAACTGCATCTCTAACTGAGATATATCCTTGTTCTGTTTTGTCTTATCTTCCTGAGTGCTCATATTATACCTCGTATGTAAGTAAGTACCAAAAAGCGGAATGCATAATAGCAAAATATAATTAACGTGTCAAAGACAATATGTGAAAGTTTTGCCGATTTTATTTTTTAACCGCGACTCCTACCAGCCGTCTTTTCAGAGAATAAGGCAGTTCATATTCAATCAGAACAGATTTGGCTATTTTACCGGTCTTTTTAATAGCCCTTGTATAAATCTTCTCACTCTCTTCGGTCAAAAGACTTACAGCCACACCACCGCCTGCTAGATTTGAGATGGAGAAATACGGCCAGTCATTGATATTGATTGCCGCCTTCGAGATTATCAGTTGAGCTGAAAGACTCTCTCTCTGAACCATCTTCTCCTCTACTTTATAGTTCTTAAGACCTGCGATTCTGATAAATTCCCTCAAAAAATTTGCCTTTTTCCGTTTTGGCTCAAAAAGTGTAACATTCGCACCCGGGAGGAAAAAGGACCAGAAAAGAGAAGGAAATCCTGCCCCCGAACCAATGTCTGCTATATTGGATATCCGGATTTTCTCTGACAATAAATACTCATTTGTCCTCTTTAGCGCCAGAAAAGAATCCAGATAGAGAAATTCGGCAATTTCCCTTTCATTTGAAAGCCCTATAAGATTGGCAATATTCTGCCACTTGAGAAGGAGTTCTATATGTATTTCTGTAAGATTACGAAGATCCTGATTATCTGCGCTATGCTTGATAAAATATTCAAGAATTCGTCCGGCTCTATCCATATCTATTCCATAAGACTGCAGGAGCATCCGTATCCCTCGGAAGAATTCTCCTCCTTTTTCATCTCTACCGGATAGACGCATTTTTTGTCAATACATCTGAGCCCCTGCGAACAATCTGCATCCTGACCACAATCCCCGTTAAAATGAGAGAGACATCTCTTATTCTCACATACAAGACTGCTGTCGCAATCCAGATTGGATTCACAGCTGTAACCCAGAAGACCTCTGCAGTAATTGTTTCTGCACAACATACCGGTTTTACAGTCATTTTCATTCTCACAGAATCCGATTTTCAGAGCCATTCTTACTGCCTCATAGGCATTCATCAGACCAAAACCCCACCTGTAATCAAAACCGCCGAACTCTTCATAAGGTGCCGATGCCGTCCGCCTGATTATACGTTTTGCCTCATTAGCGGTAAGTTCGGGATTGACAGATAGTAATAGTCCAACCAGTCCGGCTATATGAGGACAGGCCATTGAAGTCCCCTGCATTGCAATATGAAATCTGTCGACCTGTGTACCTGCCTGAAGCTGAATTGCATCGGAAGAAAATGCACTTATGATAATCCTGCCGGGTGCGGCAATATCAGGTTTTGGCCCAGTTCTCGTCTCATCTCCGCTCGGTCCGATACTTGAAAAATACGCGATATCTCCCGGATTATCCCTCAGCGTATGGACATTTCTGTCGATATCAGTATATTCCTTCCTTGAAACTGCGGCAGCAACTGTAATAACATAGGGAGAGGATGCCGGCATACCGATTGTCCTTTTTGAATCACCGGGAATCAAGCCATTATCACTCCTATCTGAAAATGAAGACCCGCCTGAGAAGAAATCCTCATCGGCAAACCAGGCATCGAAATAGGCATCTCCTTTTGCCTTAAAATAAAACTTCATATCCGAAGAGACACAGTCCCCGCAGTTTTTATTTATCAGGATGAGATACATTACTTTATCGCTCGGCGGATAATAGGCAGAATCAAATCCGATTTCAGCATACTTTTTCCCATCATAAACAATTGAATCTGAAACGCCTTCTTCGCCGTTATAAAATACGGTCTCTGCAAGTTCATCGACCCCGTCTCTGGAAATCCCTATCGCTACCTGAAGATTCTTTTTATTCTCACGCCACAGGTTGATAATGGCTGCACCGGATGAACTTTTGATATTCATAAGGGTCTTTTTCGGCATATCTTCGGCCTGATATCCCAGATGAATATTCGAAGAACCCTCATTACCGGCTGCTACCACAATCACCTTCCCCTTTGCCTCACCTTTTTCAAGCATATCTGCTATAGCAAGCTCCTCCGGAGAATTTCCGTCATGAGGACCGTAATGTCCTCCCAGACTCATATTTATTACTACAGGCATTTTCAGGGATTCAGCCCGCCTCAGGACATACTCAATCCCGTCAATAAGATTTTCGAATGTCCCGCTCTTTGCAACGACAAAAACCCCCTCAGGGGCAAGTCCCTTATACCTTTTCGAGTCAGAGCCCATAATCCCCGAGCAATGAGTCCCGTGACCAATGACATCCTTATACGGACACTCCTCTTTATTTATTCGGTCAGTATCACATTCATCACCATAGCCGTATTCGGGAGGTGAAATCTTATTTTCCGGATTGACATCCTGATACCAGATATATTTAGTACGCATCTCCCCGCCGTCCGTAATGAAATCCTGATGTGTATAATCGAGCCCGGTATCTGTAATCCCGAGGACAACCCCCTTACCCGTCACAGGAAAAGGAAGTCTGAACACAGAGTGCACAAGGTCTGCCTTTACAAAAGGTATACTCTTATCCAGATAAATTCTCTTCTGAGTTGCAGCAGAGATGTATTGTATCTCTTTTCTCAGTTGCAATTCCGGAATATCCCTTACATCTACCCTGCCGGTAATCACATTTCCGAATACTCTGAAGTAATACCCCTTATTCTTAAGAAACGATATAGTCTTTTGCGGGTCATCTGAAATAATACTCACCGTTGTGGTAAAGCCATCCGCCTTAATCAGATTAATATCCGGTAATACCTTCTGCTTATAATAAACGACACCCTTTTTGAGCATTAGATTTTTCAGGAGTGGGTCGATATTATTTTCAGTAGCATTCAACAAAAGAGAAAACTGAAATGCAAACAGAATTAAAATGAATCTATTCATCTATACTCCCTTAAACCGGATTTTTATTAACATTAAAAAAGGACTTTAACAATAACAAACAAACGAAGATTTAGAATAATAAGAAAATACAAAACAAGTTTGTTGTCTTAATTTTATAACGGAATCACACACAGGAGTGCTGAAAAATAAATCTCAAAAAAACACTCTGCACAGACCATATTACCGGGACAATCTTTATTTCTCTGACATAAAATATATTCTGACTTACAACCAAAGGCAGCAAAGAGGGCAAATGAACAACAAAAACATATCTCCGGATATTATGCCTGGTGATTTATAATTATTTACCCGCTCCTGTATCTATCTTATATCAATCAATAATCCTTTTGTTAAAATCCGCCTCATATATCCGTCTTTTTCATTCTCACAAAATTTACTCAACCAATATTACTGATTAGAAATATTTATTCAAATCACAGCAATCTGTAATTATTTGATTGATATAAACCTGCAATTTGTGTATGTATAAAATACTTTTTTGATTCGGGAGAATATACCTTATGAAAGAGACAGAGCGATTCAATAAAATGTTCAATCCGCAGACGATTGCAGTTATCGGGGCATCATATAATCTCAAGAAGTGGGGATTTCATATTCTTCACAACATCCTAAATGGCGGTTACAAAGGCAAGGTATTCCCTGTAAACATAAGAGGCGAAGATGTGCTGGGACTCAAGGGATACAGCAGCATAAAGGAAATAGAAGTGCCTGTTGACCTTGCAATTATTGTAGTCCCGAGAGAGTCTCTCTTCGATGTGCTCAAAGATTGTGCAGAGAAGAAAGTCAATTCAGTCTTTGTAGTAACTGCCGGTTTTGCCGAACTCGGAGAGGCAGGCAAGAAGATGCAGGAGGATATCAGGGATTTTGCTATTCAGAACGACTTAATGCTCGGCGGACCAAACGGTGAAGGTATAGTCAATGCAAGAATAAATTTATATGCACAGATGGCGGTTCACTATCCTAAGGCCGGTCGTCTCAGTATGGTCTCTCAGAGCGGTAATGTCGGGGCTACTATGATGCAGCTTGCTAATATGTCCTGCTTCGGTTTCAGCAAATTCATCTCGAGCGGGAATGAGGCAGTCCTGAAGCTTCCGGATTATATCGATTATTTCAGCAATGATGATGAGACTGATGTAATTGTAGCGTATATCGAAGGTATCAAAGACGGAAAGAGACTCATAGAATCGATAAAAAATGCGACTCAGAAAAAACGTGTCATTGTAATTAAGGGAGGAAGAACCGAGGGAGGACTAAGGGCAGCACAGTCTCATACGGGTGCAATGACTTCTGATACGGCTATTTTTGAGGCGGCAATAAAGCAGACAGGCGCAATATATGTAGAAGGATTGCAGGAACTCTATGACTGTGCTCAGATATTAGTCAGGGAACCACTACCCAAAGGTAATCGTGTAGGGATACTCACTGTAGGTGGTGGTTGGGGAGTACTCTGTGCAGATGCCTGTGAGAAATACGGCCTCAAGGTTGCAAAACTTTCTGAAGAGACACTCAAGAAACTGGATACTGTTATGCCACAGTGGTGGGCAAGGAATAATCCTGTCGACTCGGCAGGGGGAGGAAAAAGAAGAACGATGACATACGGAGTCGAGGTACTTCTTCAGGCAGAAGAAGTCGACTCGGTTATAGTACTCGGGAATGCCCTCGGATATATGTCCACGTCCATACTTGGTAAATCCAGATTCTACGATCAGGGACTCAATATGGTATGTGCCGTTCTCAAGGATGCAGAGATGGAGATAGTAGAGGAATACGACAGACTGCTTTTGACATACAACAAACCTCTTGTATTATCCACCGACGCCAAACACAACGCCTATGGAATACAGAATGAGGTCATTCTCAAACTCGAGGAAAAGGGCATACCTGTCTTTCACTCACCTGAGAGAGCGGCGAAGGCCCTGAGCTTCCTTACAAATTATTCAAAGAAAAAACTCCGCTGGTAAAATTACTTTATCTCTTCGAAAATACCGGTTTTGCGGTTTTTACGGACATTATTGTAATGAAAATACTTTCCGTTCATTGAGATATAGACACCTTCCGGCAAAACCTGAACAAATGCCAGAGAACTACCCAGATTAAACATCCCGTCACTCGAACCGAATCTGTAAGGTACCATCGCACCGGTCAGGACCACTGTCTTGTGTTTTACCTTCTTCCCCAGATATCTGGCCGTCACCTCCATTGTATCCGTCCCGTGAGTAATCAGAATCTTTTTATGAGGTGTAGACAGGCAGTTCTGAAGAATTATCTCCCTGTCGCTATCCTTCATATAGAGGCTGTCAATCATCATAAGTGTCCGGATCTCAATATCAAGCCTGCATCTGCCTAAATTTAGCATCTCCTGAAGATGGGTATCCTTGAAAACGAGCTGGCCTGTTATCTCATTATACTCCTTATCAAAAGTCCCGCCAGTGACAAATATCATTATTTTCTTATCTTCAGGACTACTCTCTCTCTTCATAAATCCTCCGTAGACAAGACCTTAATATTACTCTGCCCGTTAAGTGTCAATCAGATTTCTTGTTTTAAAAAAATTTGTTATTTAAGAGGCCGGCAAACCAAGCCAGGCAAGTGGCACATTATTGTACACATAGTGACAATTTACACTTTCAATATAATCGAGCACATCTTTATATTTTGGATGTTTAAACCATTCACTCAGAACATAGACATATTCTACCTTTAATCCCATTGGTTTTACCAGCTTCTGATACTGTTTTTTCTTGAAATCACATGTCTGTAACTTTTCGTCTACAGAACCTTCAACATTCTGAGTTTTATTCTCTATTATAAATAAAGTCTCCCTAACAATTACTAATATGGAGTCGTCAGGATACAACAATCTTGATATAATTTTTTTATAATCAATTTTATTTTCATCGAGAAACTTATAAAATTCATTCTTTCTAAAACATCGAGCTAAGAGTTTTCCATTATAATACACTAATATGCCGGCTTTATCTTTTTCTTTTTTCAATTGATATCCGGGTGTTTTTTGAAATATTTTACACAAGTCTGATTCAAGCTCAAATAACAGACCTGTCGTAGTATTTGCCCCTCCTTTCCCCCCTTTTTTCATAAGTCCTCCTTAAATAATAATGGAGTATTTCTGGCTTCATTTAGAAATCCGTCAAAGCGCTTGCGTGACAATCTGATATATTCATCACTCATCTCGCAACCAATAAAATATCTCTTATATTTAATTGCTGCTATTCCTGTTGTTGAACTACCTGAAAATGGGTCAAACACTAAATCCTCCATATCAGTTGACGAAAGGATTATTCTCTCCAGTAATTTTAATGGTTTTTGTGTAGGATGTTTTCCATATCTCTTTTCATCATTAGAAGGAGGATATATTGTCCATACAGTCTTCATTTGCTTATTATTATTCATTTTCCTGACCAAATCATAATTAAATTTATGTCTTGATTTTTCATTTTTTGCTGCCCAGATAATAGTCTCAGTAGAATGTGTGAAATATCTGCAAGATAAATTCGGTGGAGGATTAGGCTTTTCCCATGTAATATCATTTAGTATTTTAAATCCCAATTGCTGCATCGCAAAACCAACTGAATAGATTACGTGGTGCGTCCCCGATACCCAGATAGAACCGGTCGGTTTCAATAATCTCTGGCACCGGGAGAGCCATTCCAAATTGAATATATGGTTTTTATCGACACCTCTTGATTTATCCCAATCACCTTTGTCAACCTTAACCATTTTCCCGGAGACACAGGTAATTCCGCCATTAGATAAAAAATAAGGTGGGTCTGCAAATATCATATCAAAAATTCCATCCGGATATTGTTTGATTAATCTATCCATAAAATCAATGCAATCTGTTTGATATAAGAGAATGCCATCACTAGTATATACACAATACTCGTTCGGGAAAACCAGATCCTTAATTATTGTATTAGTAAGAGATATATCCTTCTCATGGACTCTATTAATATTTCTTTTGATTTTACCACCCAATTTCATATTAAAAACCATTAACAAAGGCATTAAAAAAAATCAACAATATATTTTTAGGTTAAAGGTTTTTCTATACTCTTCTATTCTCTCTATCGCCTCTTCTGCCATTTTTTCGGAGTAACGTTTTGCCCCGTTGTGAAGAAAAAGTCCTTTGTTTATATTGGTAGGAACGTACTCTTTATTTACAGAAATCCGGCCTGTAATATATCTGTATAACAATCCCATTGCCGTCATATCGGGCGGCGGGATAAAATCCTTGCCCTTTATATAAGAGACTACAGAAAGACCGGCAATCATACCTGATGCAGCCGCTTCCACATATCCTTCGACACCGGTGAGAGTCCCTGCAACAAATATTCTTGGATTATTTTTTAAGGACAGATTTTCACTTAGTACCTTAGGAGAGTTCAGATAAATATTTCTGTGCATCTGACCGTACCTGACAATCTCACAATTCTTCAGGGCCGGAATCAGCCTCAATACCTTTTCCTGAGAACCATACCTCATACGGGTCTGAAATGCCACAACGGAATATAATGTCCTTTCTCTGTTTTCGGCCCTAAGCTGAACTACTGCAAAAGGCATATTTTTCCTGTCAAACCCCAGTCCAACCGGCTTAAACGGGCCAAATGCAAGTGATTTATATCCACGCCTTGCAATCTCCTCGGCCGGCAGACATCCTTCAAAGAATTTCAGATTCTCGTCAATATGAGACTCAACCAGTTCCGCACTAATTATTGCATTGTAGAGAGCCCTGTATTCTTCCTCGCTGAGCGGACAATTGATATAATCACCGCTACCCTTTTTGTACCTCGAGCCAAAGAATGCCTTACTCATATCAACAGATTCATAGGTAATGATCGGGGAGACGGCATCATAAAAATAGAGAAAGTCACTCCCGCCGGCAATATTCATCAGAGAACCGGCGGCATCAGGAGATGTAAGAGGCCCGGTTGAAATTACAACCGCATCATATTTGTCGGTCAGAATATTAAAATCCCTTACTTCTTCCCTGATTATTCTGATATTTTCATCCGATGATAGTCTTTCGGTAATTGATTTCGCAAAAAGCTCTCTGTCGACGCTCAGTGAATCACCGGCCGGTACAAAAGCATTATCAGCCGACTCGATTATAAGACTGCCCGACCTTCTTAGTTCCTCCTTAAGCAATCCCTGCGGGGACCTGACGTCATTGGATTTGAGTGAATTGCTGCAGACGAGTTCGGCAAGATATTCAGACTTATGCGCCTCCGAAAATTTTACCGGCTTCATCTCATAAATATCCGCCCTGATTCCGTATCTTGCTATAAGAGCGGCACACTCAGAGCCGGCAAGTCCGCCGCCAACTATGGCAATGATGCCTTTATTCTTCATTCGATAAAGCTTCTTTTTCCGGTCTTATCTTGAATTTGCACTTTTTGTTTGAACACTCAAGGAAATGTCCGCCCTTTTTTGTATCTTTTTCAAACATATATCCGGCACCGCATTTGGGGCATCTCTCAAAAACAACAGGATAAGAACTGATAAACTTGCACTTCGGATAGTTGCTGCATCCGTAAAAGACCTTACCCCTCGAGCTCTTTCTCTTTATAAGTTCACCACCGCAGTTTTCGGGGCACTTTATACCGGTTGTAAGAGTTTCGGTATATCTGCATTCGGGGTATTTGATACAGGAAATAAATTCACCATATCTGCCATCCTTTACAACAAGCTCCGACTTACACTCAGGACAGAATCTCCCTTCGATAATCCTGTCTCTTGTCAGAAGGACATTCCCCTTTTCATCTCTGTAAAAGGCCTTCGTGTTTTTGCATTTGGGGTAATTTGTACAGGCAAGATATGAACCGAATTTATTTACCCTTACACTCATAAAGGAACCGCACTTGTCACACCTGATATCGGTTACCGAAAGTTCATCCCTGTACGCATTGAAGTTTTTGATTGCATCTCTCAGCATATTCTCGAACGACGAATAGAACTTCTTCAGCATATCGATATAATCAATTTCACCTTCCTCGATTCTGTCGAGCTTATCCTCCATAAGGGCTGTAAATTCGGGATTCATTATTTCCGGAAAGGCCTTATCGAGCAGTTTCGTAATCATAAAACCAAGCTCTGTCGGGATAAAACGGTTGTTCTGCTTTTCAACATATTTGCGGTCCTGAATATTGGAGATAATCGCGGCATAGGTTGACGGCCTCCCTATCCCTCTCTCTTCAAGCTCTTTTATTAGCGTCGCCTCTGTATATCTGGCAGGAGGTTGTGTCTCCTTTTCCAGAATCTCAATATCCTCAAGATTGAGATGGTCACCTGCCTTCAGGTCAGGGATATTCGCCTCTTCGCCGTTCTCACCATTGGAACCGTTCTCATCCTTAAGATTAAAGAGTTTCAGAAATCCTTCCGATATCAGTCTGGAACCTGTAGCCCTGAATTCATAGGCACCCGACTCAATAATCACCGTCCTCTGTGCATAGACAGCAGGATTCATCTGGGAGGCCACAAATCTCTTCCATATGAGTTCATAAAGCCTGAAATGGTCCCTTGGCAATACCTCTCTCAAGGAATCAGGAGCATATTCAACGTGGGTTGGTCTGATAGCCTCGTGCGCATCCTGTGAACGTCCCTTGGTGCTGTAATAATTCGGATTTTCAGGCAGATAATCCTTCCCCCACCTCTCGGATATAAATTCCCTGACCGATCTTATCGCCTCTTCGGATACCCTCACGGAGTCAGTCCTCATATAGGTAATGAGACCTTCGAGCCTTCCGTCTCCTATATCCATACCTTCATAAAGGTCCTGTGCAAGAGACATTGTCTTCTTGGCAGAAAAGCCAAAAGCATTGAATGCCGCCTGCTGAAGTTTGCTCGTAATAAACGGGGGCGGAGGATTCTTTTTGCGCTGAGAGTCATTAACCGCAGATACCCTGAAATATGAAAGCTGCCTGATGTGATTTCTGATATTCTGAGCTTCCTTTTCGCTCTCGACCGAGACCTTTTTATCTCCTATAGAGACAAGTTTTGCCCTGAATTTATCTGGCATCTCTCTGAAGAAGACACCGTCAAATTCATAATACTTCTTCCGCTCGAATTTCCTGATTTCCTCTTCCCGCATCACAACAAGTTTAACGGCCACAGACTGAACCCTTCCGGCCGAAAGTCCGGGCATTACCTTTCTCCATAATATTGGGGAGATTAGATATCCGACAAGTCTGTCGAGGATTCTGCGGGCCTGCTGACTCTGATATTTGTTCATATCCAGCTTCTGGGGATTCTTTATACTGTTTATGACCGCATTTTTTGTAATCTCATTAAAAAGAACTCTGTAGATCTTCTCCTGAGGGACGTTTAGTTCTTCTGATATATGTACAGCAATTGCCTCACCTTCCCTGTCAGGGTCAGGACCAAGAAATATTTTATCGGATTTTTTTGCAAGTTCCTTCATCTTCTGAATAATCTTACCTTTTCCCTTAATGACAAAATAGACCGGTCTGAAATCTTTCTCGATCTCAACACCCAGATCACCCGAAGGCAGGTCCTTAACATGCCCCTGAGAAGCGATTACATTAAAATCCTTCCCGAGATATTTATTGAGGGTCTTTGCCTTTGACGGTGACTCCACTATCAGAAGATTTGCCATAATCAGTAACTCCTTTTTCTGTATATCTTGCCGGGTAACTGCTCTATTATACCCTTAATCTCCATTTTCAGAAGCAGTTCATTTATCTCACCCGGATTTTTATGTGATTTAACGAATATATCATCAATATGCAGTTCCTTACTTTGTGCAATTATATTGAAAATCAAAAGTTCATCATCAGTCATATTCTTCTCTGTAATGCCCTCGGTCTTTTCATTTCTGTCAATGCCCTCATTAAGTCCAAGAAAATCGAGAATTACCTTTTCGGAATAGATAATCTTTGCCCCTCTGGATATCAGATAATTCGGGCAGTACGACTTTTCTGAGTTAACCGGACCCGGCAGAGCAAAAACCGGAACAGACTTTCTGAAGGCATACTCCGCCGTCAATCCTGCTCCGCTCTTTTCTGAGCCCTCGATAACAAGAACAGCCTGAGAAATTTCAGCAATATACTGATTTCTTCTCACAAAGGTATATTCATTTGTCTCTTCAAGCGGGCCATATGCAGAAATTATCAGACCACCAGAATCAACAATTTTTTCAAAAAGCGGAATATTTACCGCAGGATAAGGTTTATCTATGGGCGTCCCCAGAAAGGCAATTGTCTTACCATGATTTTTCAGGGCAGAAGAGTGAGCAACCGTATCTATACCTGTAGCACCGCCGCTTACGATATTCGCGCTTTTGGCAATTATTTCGACAAATCTTTCGGTCATTTCAATCCCGTAATTAGTAGGACTTCTGGTCCCCACAACCGCAATATTCCTGTTGTCAGCAACAGACAGATCACCCCTGTAGAAGAAGACCGGCAGAATTCTTAGTCCCGCAAAAACCGAAGGATAATTCCTGTCACAGAGAGTTGAAATCTTTATCCCCAGATCACTGCAAACAGACAGAATTCTGTCAATGTCGGTATCCTTAGACGATATATATTCAATCTCGTCATCGGAAAACCTGTATTTTTCCCTCTTTCCGGTAAGAAAATAGCTTAAACTCTCATACCCGCTCTCCCTGAAATCCATAAGCAGGTCGAAAAGTGACTTCTCACCGAAGCCCTTCTTTCTGAGCCTTTTAAGACCGATTATTTCCTTTATGAGGCCGTTTTCCGACATTAAAACTCTAACCTCTCAAAATTAAAGGTTTTCCCATTTATATCTTAATATCAAATCTGTCAAATAAAATTAGAAAAAAGTTTCTAACCTTTTGATATCAGGCTATATTTTTTATATCGTTTACCTTATATAGTAAAGTATCATTAATCAGAACCAGTTAATCCGGGATTTTGTAATATTCAATAAAGGTGCCGAAACGGAAAATATTGATCCTGTTATAACCACTTTAGGTGCCAGTTACAAATTACTCAATTATTACAATTAGTTAGCGAATAGCCACTCTGATTAATAATAAATATAGCCGTTGAGAAACCAGACAAATATGAATAGGGATATCAAATCAGAATCGGGCTCCTAAAGGTTTGGTATGCTTCTACCAAAAACATGGCAGTTCCTAATACAATAAAAGCCATTTATTTGATAAGTGCCGGTCACCACTAAAAGAAACTAATACCACATCTTACCAAATAAAGAAAACTAACCGAATTAAAATCCCTGTTCTGCTTCCTTTGCATCCTTAAAGCTAAGCTAAAGTATTAGATTAAAACTTTATGCTAACATATTAATATAATGAGATATTTTACATTTGTATGAATTGACTGTATTCGCGGTAACTATATTCTTACAACAGATTGTTTTAATTTGACTAACTTTCGTTTGGGTAATATAATTACTCTTGTGATATGTTATGACGTTATGAAGACCGGTAATGTAATTTATCCCTTTTTAATCCTTTCCCTTTTCAGCTGCTCAGTTGACTATTCAGTCCTTGAGGAAAGATTCTGCAATTCCCAAAATCAATGTATAGAGGGCTATAAGTGTGATCTGGCAACCGGCAAATGCATAAAATCACCGGATTCATCGGATATATCTTTCAGGGATATCATATCGGATATTGACAGCGGGCTCACTGACCTGTTAACGGAAGATGTTAAGGACGACACCGATGACAGAAGTTATTCTGATACATATCAGGACATAATTTCAGATATCAAAGACACAGGATATCCGGATATATCAAATGACAGCGGCCTGTGCGAAACCGGTATATTTACCTGCAGGGATAATGACCTCTACAGATGTGATGAAAACGGCCTAATGGTACTCGAAAAGAGCTGTGAAATGGGATGCAAAAATGACCATTGTATTGAATGTCTGCCCAACGAAAAAGTCTGTACAGATGAAGAGAATCTCAGAATATGCAATCAGGAAGGTCTCTTCGAATCCCAGAAATGCACTTATAAATGCTATAACAATCAATGTGTAATCTGTCTGCCTACCGACAAATACTGTAACGGCAAAAAGGCCCTGAAATGTAATCCGATCGGCACAAAATGGGAAGAGAAAGATTGTGAAATCGGGTGTTCGGCCGGAGAATGTATGATATGTGAACCGGAAGTTACAAAAAAATGTGTCGATAATGATATTTATACCTGTACTGCCTCCGGAATGGATTATTCAAAGACACAAAACTGTTGTCATGAAAACAACTGCACAGATGGCAATTGCGTAATTACTGCACCAAGAGTAACAGATTACAACCCGAAAGACTGGAAAGTCGGAGGCACTATTTACTGGGATATATACGGATGCTTCTTTGTCAGTAATGCATCGAAGGTGATGATAGATTTTGGCGGTTCGTGGAAAGAAATTACCGAATACGACAATTATGAATATTCAATGAGAACAGAAGAACGTATTCAGATTAAGGTCAAGGTCCTGACCGGCACAGAATTCAATTTTAAGGTTGTAAATCCCGACGGTCAGAGTACTCAGCAATATCCTATAAAAAAACACTATTAATAACATTGTAAAAAACTCACAGATTTAACAATCGACGCATAAATATTTTTCTATCCTTAAAAGATTCTTTTTGCCTATCCCCCTGATCTTTCCGAGGTCATCTGTCCTCCCGAATCTTCCGTTCTTTATCCGGTATTCTATAATTCTTTCTGCAACTGACTCTCCTATACCGTCAATACTGATAAGGTCACTTAAACTTGCACTGTTTACATCAATCCTTAGCCCAAGCATAAGTCTCTCATAACCGCTCATCCAAAACGAACTTATTCTGCAGTCTTTATCCAAAAAAGCCTTTTTCCCGTATCCGACGTCAATGTCACTGATAACGCAACCGCATCTCTCGAGCAGTTCCAGACTTGGCAGATCCGTATACCTCCCCTTACAGTATAATGTCTTATAAACCCCGCAGCTCAACGGGACCTTATAGTCACAAAGAATATCTTCGGAATAGTACGAGAGTCCTCTCCCCTCCCTTACCATCCCCAGAATACCCGCAGTTAAAGCAATTAAAGCAAAGAACAAAAACGAAAATCTACTCATTCTTATCCAGTTCAAACGTCTCGTGCAGAATCCTCAGGGCAAGTTCCAGATAGTCCCTGCTTATGGCTACAGAAATCTTTATGTCGTTTGCATTGATATAATTGATATTTATCCTGTTTTTGGCAAGCACAGAGAATATCTTGAAGGCAACATCAGGAGCCTTATAGAGTCCCGAACCTATAACAGAGACAACCGCTATGTTATCATCATACTCAACCGAGGAAGCCCCACACTCCTTTGCAAATTTCTCGGTAATTATATATGCCCTCTTTGCATCATCACGCAGTACCGTAAATGAAAGGTCTGATAGTCCGTCTATTGTCACAATATTACTGATATCGAAGATATTTATACCATTCTCGACAAGGGGAGAAAAAATGCGCGCCGCAACTCCCGGCCTGTCCTGCAACTGATGTATGGATACCTTGGCTTTGTTAGGGTCACCGATTATGGATTTGACAATACTCTTTTTCATCTTTCCTCCCGAAATTAATGTATATTTCTCTGGCTCATAAAAACTTCTGAATTCTATTTCGATACCCCATTCTTTTGCAAGCATAAGGTCATCGAGGTCGAAACTCGACGTATTGAGAGAAAGGATATTTGCTGCCTCGTCATAATCAAGTTCCCTTATAAGCCGGGCCTTCGACACATACTCCCTGTTGGAGGTAAAAAACAGCAAATCTTCCCTGTAATAGAGCACCTTACTCTGCCCCAGCAGTTTGGCAAAAAGAATAGGAGTTACCCGGTCTGTTCCTCCGAGTATTCTGTCTATCTGACCCTTTTCATCAATTACTGAAAGACCGCTTACCAGAAGGACCGTACCTCTCTGAATATTCTTTTCAATAAATTCACGGTAAAAATCCGGAATCGTCGGCTCTGTAAAGAGCTTGCGCTTCGGAATCTGAATCAGATTCTGGTCGAATTCAATAGTATAAATACCTTTTGAGAGAAGGGCAAATTTCAGAATTCTGGAGGAAATATTTTCTGTAGGCCTGTAAAGCTGGTTGAATTCCGATTCCTGACTGATATTGTAAAAAGAGGAAATACTCTCCTTGAGGCTTTCATAGAATTTCCTGATATAGGGGACAATGATTATCAGGCTTTCCTGTGAATCAAAATGGCGCTTGATGATATCTACACTTCTTCTGATATTTTCCACCGAATCGAACATCTTATGAGACAATCTGAGAATAGAAATCTTCTGCATTTTATTCGCCTTCCTCATTCATTTTGAATATTATCCCCCACCTCACACCTCGTGTGGAGACCCGGACTGATTCTCTTCTGAGATAATCCATTATATTCCTTACAATCAGAATTCCGGCGGGCAGAATATCCGCCCTGTCCGGTTCAATACCTGTAATCTTTGCCCTCTCCTGACGGCTCATCTGCGATATGGTCTCAAACAACCCCTGAATCTCTCTGAAACTTATCGTTTTATTCTCAATAATCTCCGGCCTGTACTCTGCCATTCCCTCAAGGATGGCTCCGATATTCGTAATCGTCCCGCCTGAGATATGGACCGCTGTAAAATTTCCTGTCACATCGTAAGGGATATTCTTTTCGAGTATCTCATTGATATAACCGGATGCCTGCAAAACGGCGTCTCTCTGATACACCTCTTTTGCGGAAAAATACTTTTCGTAGATTCCTACTGCCCCGAGTTTGAGGCTTCTGGTGAACTTTATATCCGAGTCTATGCCTGTAGATATCTCGGTTGAACCGCCTCCGATATCCACTACACATATCTCCTTTGAAGGATTCAGATATGATACTGAATAAAAACTGTAAAAACCCTCTTTCTCTCCGTCAATTATTTCAATATCGCCAAGACAGGCACCCGAAAGTTTCTTGAGGACATAATCACTGTTCTTTGCACTGCGAAGAACCTCAGTGGCAACATATTTTACCTTATCAACTCCCTTATTGTGAATCTTGTCCGAAAATTCCCTTAAGGCATTAAGGGTTATTTCGATATTCTCCTCCCTTATTGTGCCGTCATCTCCAAGGCCCTTGCCAAGCCTTGTAATACGGGATAGTTCGGTTACATTCCTGATGTCCCTTCCCTCGACATCGGCAATTGTAAGCAAAACTGAATTTGTACCTATATCGACTACAGCAGTCTTCATCTCTCTCTACCCCTCTTACCTCTTATTTTCTATAGCATCCTTCATCCTCTTCAATCCCTCGACAATCTGCTCTCTCGATGTTGCATACGAAAGCCTTATGTATTCATCTTTCTCGCCGACGTTCTTTGAACCAAAGCAGGTCCTCGAAAGCACAGCAACCCCGGCCTTGTAAAGCAGATAATCCTGCAGTTCCCTTGAATCCTTGAATCCCAGATTCCTGCAGGCCTCTGTAACATTCGGGAAAACATAGAAGGCACCTTTTGCCTTAAGACATTTTACTCCCTTTATATCGTTGAGAAGGCCGACTATAAGGTCTCTTCTTGCCTTAAACTCCTCTGCCATTTTATATGACTCCGACTGGTCACCTCTCAGGGCCTCGATAGCCGCATACTGGGTAAATGCGGCGGTACAGGAATCCGAATTGATAATCATCCTCGTCACAACCTTGGCAAGTTCCTGAGGCATTATTCCCCAGCCGATTCTCCAGCCCGTCATTGCATATGTCTTCGAGCATCCGTCTACAATTATGGTCCTTTCCTTCATACCCGGAATAGACGAGATGGTCTCGAATTTTGAATCAAAGCAGAATCTGTGATATACCTCGTCGGACATTACATAAAAATCATGTTTCATTGCGAGTCCTGCAATGGCTTCAAGGTCAGATCTGGAAAGTGAACCGCCGGTCGGGTTATGAGGTGAATTTATTATAAGCAGTTTCGTTCGGGGAGTGATAAGCTTTTTCAGTGTATCTATATCGCAGGAGAACTCCTTCTCCTCAACAAGTGGCAGAGGGACAGGTTTGCCGTTTAGAAAATTAATAACTGATTCGTATATCGGAAATCCGGGATTGACATAGATTACCTCATCTCCTTCATTTACAAGCGCATGCATAGTATGAAAGAGAATCGGTTTTGCACCCGGAGTAACAACTACCTCGGAAGGGTCAATCTTAACTCCCCTAAGTTCGAACGACTTCTGGGCAATGACCTCCCTCAGTTCGGGTATTCCGTTTGCCGGTTTATAATGTGTCTCATTGCGGTCAATAGCATCTTTGCCGGCCTTCTTTATATTTTCAGGTGTATTGAAATCGGGTTCACCGATTGAAAAAGAGATAATACTCTTCCCCTGTGCCTTCAGTTCGTTGACCTTTGCAAGAACATCAAAGGCAGTCTCTGTCCCGAGTCTTGAAATCCTGTCTGCAAACTTCATAAATATACCTCCGTTGAAGAAAGTGAAGTAATAAAACCAAATAAATACCAATTGGTCAACCAAAAATGGATAAAATACGCAATACGGATTTTTTACGCAGTGTGTCATAAAAATACTTGCAAGCTATGATAAATAATGTTAGTAAATTTATGTTTTAACTTCATTAAAGGAGGCAAAATGTCCGGTATTTATGAAAAATTGTCACCCCAGACGGGTGCAGGTTTTATATTTGACAGAGCAACAGAGAAAAGGTTTTTCACTCCTGAAGATTTCGACGAAGATACCATTCAGTTCAGAAATACAGCACTGGATTTTATAGTAAACGAAGTAATGCCGAACATCGAAAAGATAGACGAACACGACTATGACCTGCTCGTGAAACTTCTTAAGAAGGCCGGTGAACTGGGACTTCTGATGTGTGATATCCCCGAAAAATTCGGAGGGGCCGAACTTCCGAAAGCCACATCAATGGGAATCAGCGAGGTCATAGGGATGAGCGGCTCCTTTTCAGTCGCACTGATGGCACATACAGGAATCGGGACACTCCCCATTCTCTTCTTTGGCAACGACAAACAGCGCGAAAAGTATCTCCCGAAACTTGCAACAGGTGAACTCATCGGTGCCTACGCCCTGACGGAGACCGGTTCCGGCTCTGATGCACTCGCAGCAAAGACAAAGGCTGTACTTACACCGGACGGCAAGTACTATATTCTCAACGGCGGCAAACAATTCATTACAAATGCCGGATTTGCCGATGTCTTTACCGTATTCGCAAAAATAGACGGAGATAAGTTTACAGGTTTTATCATTGAGAAAGGGACACCGGGATTCTCGGTAGGTAAGGAAGAGAACAAGATGGGTATCCGTGGTTCGTCAACCTGTCCGCTCATTCTCGAAGACTGCAAAGTCCCCGCAGAGAATGTCTTGGGTGAAATCGGCAAAGGACACAAGATCGCATTTAACATCCTCAATGTCGGAAGATTCAAGCTCGGCGTTATATGCATCGGTGCCGCAAAGGATGTCCTGAAGACTTCAATCAAATATGCAAAAGACCGCAAGCAGTTCGGAAGACCGATAGAATCATTCGGTATGATAAGGGAAAAGTTTGCCAATATGGCAATTCAGATTTATGCCGGTGAGACCGTATCATACAGGGTAGCAGGTCTTATGGACAAGATACTCCATACAATCGACAAATCTGCTCCCGACGCACAGCAGAAGACAATCGAGGGAATCGAGGAATTTGCAATCGAAGATTCAATAATGAAGGTATTCGGCTCGGAGATACTCGACTATGTCGTCGACGAAGGAGTTCAGATACACGGCGGATACGGATATACAAGGGAATATTCAGTCGAACGGGCATACAGGGATTCGAGAATCAACAGACTCTTCGAGGGGACCAACGAGATAAACAGACTCGTTATCATCTCGACTATTATGAGAAGGATTGCGGCAGGCAAGATCAATATCGCCGAAATTACAAAGAAAATGACAGAAGAACTAAAGGACACATCACTCATTACGAAAGATATCAAAAATTCACCTGTCTCAGATTCGGTCAAACTAACTGAACTTCTCAAAAGGGCTTATCTGTATCTGTTCAGCAAACTGGTCCAGAAACACGGAGAAGGACTCGCAAAGGAACAGGAATACATTAGAGCTCTTGCAGATGCAACAATAGCAATATGTGCTATGGACTCAGTATGCGGCAGGGCACTGAATTCAAAGGAAATGCTTGGAGACGAAAGAGCCAGAATACAGATTGATATGGCGAATGCCTTTGTAGCAGAGACATTCGAGAAGACTTTCGCGGAACTGAGACTTCTAGCCTCCTCAGGTGCATCGGGAGAAGAACTCGCCAGAGATATGAAAGTACTCGGTATGCTGTACAGAACTCCTGAATACAACCTGATAGCCCTGAAGCGTTCAATCGCGCAATATTTCGTAGATAAGGAAGAATACAGATTATAATTCATATTCCGGAATCACTGACCGGTTCTTTTATCTGCCATAAGAGTTTTTAGGCGAAATAGAGAGAATCCGTCTTTTAATAAACAGATTCTGAACTGATAATTCTGCTATTTAGATATTCGTCAGGATATAGCTATTTGCAAAACGGATTGGACCCTATTTCGAGAGGATAGCTTTTGGCCTCCTTTATAAATTCATCTATCTGGGAACAACTATATGGATTCAGAACCAATCCTCCGCTCTCTTTTCCCGACAGAGAACTTCTCAGAAAAGCAGCAGCCTGATACTGCGCCGATTCCCTGACCCCTTCGGTGAAACTCTTGAGGTAAAATATATGCTCCGCGGGGTCAAACTGATAATATGCCGCCGTTTGCATCTCCGAATGATAGGAACCCCGGTGCGGCGTCTGAACCTGAGGCACACCTTCAATAACCCTCAGTGCATCGACCTGCTCGAGTTTCATAAAGTTTCCGAGCATTTCGGTTCCGTTATGGGGGACCACCTTGTCATTCTTGGCCGCCTGTATTAGGACATTCATATTAACTCCGCCTTCGGTGAAGTATCTCTTCGTAAAATTCAGTACCTCAATCTCGTCTACAAGTGTCTGAATTGAGATAATGAACGGGAGATACATATCCTTAAGTTCCCAGATTTCGCCGTTTTCAGAGAGGTCCAGAGAAAGTAGTTTATAGAAGGCCGCTGCGGGCACATTGAATACCGATGCTCTGAAATCATTTATGAGACTGACAATCGAAATACCGAGAAAAGAACCGAGTGATTGTGAAGTGAACAAGGAATTACCGGCATCAAAATCCTGAATACCGTCTCCTGATTCTTCACTGATTACAACGCCTTTTTCATCTGCAACGGAGGGAATAATATCTGTTTTGAGACCCTTCATCATTCGGTAAAATGCAATCGTATCAATCGCAGACTGCCTGAGCCAGTTTACCGTAGTAATCATATCGTTTACCTTTATAAAATCCAGTGACTGGGTATCGCAGTATAATCTCCCGTCTTCACATCTCGGTTTACCCGAGCGAATACCGTGACCGATAATATCAATACCTCCGATTGCAAAGCCAAAGGACGAGAAAGTCCCGGCAAGTGCCATTGAAGTCTCCTTACACACCTCGAATGCGTGCTGAAATAGGACAAAAGGTGCCGGAGAGAGAATCCCTTTTTCCGTATCCTTTACCGGCAGTATAAGGATAAACTGAATTCTGTTGTATTTGAGCGGCAGATATCTTTTTTTGGAAGAATCATAATTGAGCCTGTTCTTTTCATTGAGATAATAAGGCGAATCATAAAATCCGATGATTATTGAATCCACGTTTCTGAAATCATAATCATAAAACTCGTCTATACTCTTGATATCCTCTGCACATGGGAGATATTCCTTCATCTTTTCGGTAAGTTTTCCTCCCTTGTCTATAGGTTTGAAGATGTCTGTAATCTCGACATTAAAATCAGACAGGCCGTCGATCTGCGATTTGATATCACTCATAATACCTACATTCTGATGAGTTCTGAATTTCGAAAACATAATAATATCCCTGCGGCTGATACCTGTTTTGTTTTCCAGCGCATCGAAAACAGGCTCAAGCAGTTTTCTGTATGGTTCGAGTTCGGGATAGCGGGATTCGACAGATTTTTTTAGCTTCAATGCCTCGAAATTTGCCGCAGTAGTAATACATTCCTCGGATTTTATCAGATTTCCCTCACTGTCTTCTATTCTGGCCCTGAGTCTGTTCGTAATCAGGAAGATATATTCACTCTCCTCTTTCAGGATTTCCCTTACCTGTGCAAAGAGAGTCCCTTCATTATTTGAATGAATCTCAAGCGGCACAAGGTCTTTCTCTATCTGTTCAATATCATTATTTGTCATCAGTGAATCGAGTGGCAGTAAGAAAACAGCATCTTCTGAAAACCTCATCTTATTGAATTTTTCCTTTACAAGAGGTGTAATTTTATATTTTCCCTCCTCACTGTTCAGCATAACAAATCTGGCCACAAGAAAAGGATAAGTCGGGAAACCGGTCAGCTCCTCCATCCCGTTCAGAAAAATATCCTTCGGATAGTTCAGTCTGATACCGGTGGGGCTTGATGAATCAATCTTTGTATAATAATCGTTCGGGAAGGGAAACATCTCGGCAGGAAGAGAGATTTCGGTTTTATTATAGGGGCCGTAGACTCCGGCTACACCACTTTCACACCTTACTATATCTTCAGATACATCAGATGATACATCCGAAACCGCATCCGAAACGACATCTGAACCGGTATCTGAGATAATATCCGCGGACAAATCAGAAATATCGTCTGTAATATTCCCACCGTTTTCTGACGAGCAACCAGAGAGAATAACAAAAGGGAAAAGCAGAAAAATAAAAAGGGAACGCATATAATCCTCCCGTAAATCTGACATATTCTATCATTCTAATTAATTCAAAAAAAGAAAATTTTACCTAAAAATCATCTTTGGCTTTAGGTCTGTTTTCGATATCTTCTACCTTCTCTTCTACAAGTTTTCTTGTGTTTTCGAAGTGTTTGAGCATTTCCCTGCTGATAAAGACAACCCCTACCTTATCATCACATACTACAGCCATATTATAGTAGTTCTGATTCGATGATTTCATCTTTATGGTCATTTTGGAACATCTGTTTTCGATGACCTTTGTATCAAACGGAATATTCTTTTCAAGTTTACCCATAAATCCCTTGAAATACTTCAACATATCATTCTGACAGGACTTATCCATAAAAGCAATAAAACCCACATTTATCACAGACTGCTCTTCCTTATTATAGCACAATGCCTTATCTTTAGTCAGGGCGATACTCTCAATCTCTACACCTTCGCAGTTTTTATAATCATCCGAATCAGCAGTAGTATTGACTACATCGACTTTGAGTTTGTCAAATACGAGGTCAACCGTGTGTACATATGTTTTGTTTTCAATTGAACATTTCCGGGAAATATTAAAGGCCTGCGTACCTTTCAGGTCCTCTGTCAGATATTTATACACAAGCCCTACACCCTCCTCGAACTGATATGCAGGGTCCTTCACCTCGGAAAAAATAAGAAGATATAATATCAGCAGCTTTGTCATATATTAACCAAGAACCTCGTTCAGTTTTTCCTGTATTGAGTCAACAATCTGTTTTTCCATAATTCTTAGTAAAAATCCCAGAGTTAATTCCCCTTCAATAGAATTATCCATAATCACAAATTGTCCTTTTGCTCCGGAACCCTCAAAATTAACGACATAATCACTTTCCCATCTATAATTCAGATTATACCTGTTTGCAAATTCAGGAATAACATTCGCAATCCTTTTTTTAGCCTCTTCTTTCCCCAAGGAATGATTCTTAACAATTCTTGCCATAAAAATCCTCCTGACAGATAGACATCTACCAAAACACACTATAAAAGTAAAGAATTTATATCCATCATTATGAACCCGCAGAGCTTACAAATTCAGATAAACACCTAATAATTCAGTCTACGACTGCATCCTGTTTTGTGAATCCGTCCTATCAGTAACTAACTTCCCGGAAATATCTTTTTCATAGAAGAGATTGGAGATACGGTCTGTAATAATCTGCAGCATAATAGAGCTCTCCTGTGAAATCCTTGTTCTCTCGGAAAACCAGACGAATCTGACATCCATATCTACCGAATTGAGCAGATTCTCCTGAGCATCAACTGTAAGCTCTTCATCAGAATACGGTTTGCTGTATTTTATTACCGGGAATCTTGCAATAACGGTAGGACGTTTCTGCGTATCATCGTAATCAGGATTTCTGATAAGCAGAAGGCTTTCTTCCTTATCGCCTGATTTTCTGGTGACCTCAAAGGAGAATATCTCTGTCTTTACTATAAAATCCCTCATAACACTTATAAAATCATCTGCATTTTTTACCTCATCAAATCTTTTCAGAAACTCAGGCAGATAAAACCGGAACAACTCCGCGTGATGTGAATGGAGAGGCTGTGAATATGACAATGCATATCTGATATATGAAAATCCCCCGATAAACCTGACGATACCGATGGTAATAACCATAAGGGCCAAAAGCGCTATACCTACCTGCAGAGAATCCCCGAAATATGAAAAAATCGCTGCAAGGGCAAATACAATACTGATTGTATAAAGGATTACTACTGTCTTTCTCTGCGAATACCCCTTCTGAAGAAGTCTGTGGTGGATATGACCGCGGTCGGGAGAGAAGATAGGCCGTTTCAGAATAAATCTCCTGAACATAGCAACTAAAGTATCCATAATCGGAAGCCCGAGACTGATTATCGGAATCAGGAGTGCCACAGTCGTCCCCTTCTTCATAGATGTCCATAGCGAAGAGGTCGCAAGGATATAACCTATAAACATTGAACCTGTATCACCCATAAATACCGAGGCAGGATTGAAATTATAATATAAAAAGCCAAGAAGTGCCCCTCCAAGGGCGGCAGATATAAGACAAATTATTATATTATTCGAAGCAAAACCGAAGACAAAGTTCGTCACACAGACAAAGAATGCCAGACCGGCTGCAAGACCATCGATACCATCCACCAGATTAATTGCGTTTATTATTCCGACTATCCAGAGGAGTGTAACAACCGGTGCAAATATTCCCATCTCCACGACACCGATGAACGGGAGCGATATGCTCTGTATCTTGAAACCCATAGCATAGCTGAATATCGCAACGATGGACTGTAGAAAGAACTTCCTCGATGCCTTCAGTCCGTACAGATCATCGATTAATCCTATGGCAGCAACGACAACCCCTCCTGCAATAAGGGAGACCGACATCTTATAATCGGATATAAATACCCCGCCGACACCGCTCTTTACGAAGAACAGACCAATGAGAGGAGTAATAAACGCAATAAGTATTCCTATACCACCTGTCCTCGGAATCAGTCTCTGATGAATAGTCCTTGCAGACCTCTGAGGGTCATCCAGCCACTTGTATTTTATCGATATATTCCTAATAAGCGGAACGAGTATCAGTGAAATCAGAAGGGAGAGAAAGAAGGCAATGGTATATGTAGTCGGGAACGTCATATCTGTATATTATCAAATCCTTTAATCATTTTTTCAATAAAAATAATTTATAAAAACTTCCTGTGCTCAACACGGCACAATACTTCCATACAGGTCATAGCTGTCCGCATCCTCTATCCTGACCTTTACAAATCCGCGGCACCTCTTCTGACTCTTCCTGATAAAGACCATACCGTCAATCTCAGGGGCCTGTCCGTAATATCTGCCCAGATAAAATTCCTTTTCCTCAGAATCAATAAGCACATCGTAAACTCTGCCGATATGCTGCTGATTCAGATTGTAGGATATCAGTTCCTGAGTTTCATATAATTTCTGATATCTCTTCTTTATCGTTCTGATATCAACCTTCTTCGGGAGGTTATACGCCTGAGTCCCCTCCTCATCCGAATATTCGAAAAATCCGACGTTATTCAGTTTATACTCCGACAGAAACCTCATAAGTTCATTAAAATCCGATACTGACTCACCCGGAAAGCCGGTTATAAATGCAGACCTCAGCACAACATCCGGTATTGCACTCCTGATATCCGAAATCAGTTTTCTGATAAATACCGAACCGTGCCCCCGTCTCATCAGCCTGAGAATTCTGTCACTTATATGCTGAAGAGGCATATCGATATAATGAACTATTCTGTTGCTCCTGCATATCAGTTCGAGCAATTCCTTTCTGATACGGCGCGGATAGAGATAGTAAAGCCTAATCCAGAAGGAACCAGAAAGAGTATCGATCTCCCTCAAAAGGGTCATCAGGCCATCTCTGTAACCAAGGTCAAATCCGTATGCCGTCAGGTCCTGCGAAACAAGTCCGATTTCATAATATCCTGCCTTAACGAGATTCTCTGCCTCCTTCAGTATGTCATCCACCCTTCTGCTCCTGTACCTGCCCTTTATGTGCGGGATGGCGCAGAACGAACATCTGTTAGAACAGCCGTCTGCAATCTTTATATATGTGCTGCTGCCGGATAAGAATCTGTAATCCCTTTGTGAATACCTGTATAGCATACTCACCGGCTTCTTCTGACCATGATAACGTTTTGAACGTCTGCCGCTTACTATATCAACGACTATTCTGTCAATTTTCTGATATTCATCTGAACCGATAAAGCCATCGACCTCGGGCAGAAGGTTCTCTATCTCATGGCTGTATCTCTGGGCAAGACAACCGAGTAAAATTATCTTCTGACTATCCTTTCTGCTGCGGTGAAATGAAAATACGGTATCAAGGGTCTCCTCTTTCGAGGCCTTTATAAATCCGCAGGAATTTATCAGAATCACATCAGCCTTTTCAGGTTTATCAGTCCTTATAAATCCTTTTGTCAGAAGTAACGATAAAAGTACATCACTGTCTACCTCATTCTTGGGACAACCGAGAGTATGGATATAAAAGAGAAAGCCCTTCTGCATATCAGAATCTACTTGAACATATCCTTTGGCAACGGAGAGACCTCTGCATCATCCGGTATCTTAAAACTGAAAAAGGAGTCCTTCAGTCCCGTATCAAATTCCAGATTCCTGAAATGAAAGACATTCCTGTTACCGATTTTGTCAGTAATCTCTATCTTCTCAACGTTGTACGTCTTTTTCCTCAGATGAATGACAAGACGGGCAATCTGGGCAGATTCCTCCCGGGGGACAAGAAGTAATCTGAAAAATTCAGCCTCCTCGTCGGCCTTTTCGACATTGAATTCTCTCTCTATACTGCCTTCACCATAGAGAAAGAGAAGAACAAGTTTTATCTGCGAAGACTTAAAATCATCATCCACATAAACTATGCCGTCATCCTTGAGATATACCCAGAGATTATTCCCCTTTATTACGAAATCCTTCTGCTTGGGAGTCTTGTAATTCCATCTGAACATACCACTCTTTTTATAGTACAGAACACCGGTCGATTCCATCAGGAGGGTACCATTCGAACCATAATACGACTGAATGAATTCCGCCTTGAAATCCTTTATTTTATCATAACGGCTCTGAAGCAGACTTACGATATCGGGATTCTTATCGTACAGAAACAACACAGCAAAAGCCAGAAAGATTCTCATCATTTTTTCTCTCCTGCCTTCTCGAATTTATATGATACCCCGTCTTTCAGGATTATCCTGAAATAGCTATAATCCAATACTTTCAGATTGCTCTCCTTTTCCTTCATATAAGTGACCGAGTCAGGTTTACCGAATATTATTATTACCTCATTCTCGCCAAGACCTGTTGCAAAACTCTTGTTGAAAACGGCCTCACGCGCCTCAGCACTCAGACCCTTAAGATAACTGTCGGCACTATTCTGTGAAAAAATCTCATAGAAGAGGTTGTAGAATTCATCGGGATTATCCACATCCGGTCTTATAACCGCAATACAATTTTTATAACCCGATAGTTTATCAACCTTAAGATAAACCCATGGATAGAACCTTGGCGTCAGAAGAGGCCTGTTTGCAGGGGGAAATTCTACCCTTTCAATCATTACTTCCGTATTAAAAGGTATAATACCCTTTTCGGTGCCGGGCAGAATGGGTTTTCCGTCAATACCTTCCAGATACACCGTTTCACTGAATCTTCGGGTCGAGAGCAGGCAGGTCTCCGAATTGCCGTAAAAATCACCGTAATAGAAGGAATATTTTACAAAAAAACGTTTTTCCCTGAGGCTTTCATTTATATTCTTCTGATTCTCCTCGCTCATTCTGATATTTTTCTGGCAGGTTGCACCATAAAACATAAAGACCAGAAGCATTGTTGCAGATAAATAATATTTCATAAACAACTCCCTCTACATCGTTATCGCCTTTGCCGGGTCTATCCTTGATGCCCTTATCGACGGGAGAAGAGCACCGATTGCACAGAAGAGAACAGAAAAGGCTATTGCCACAAGAAAGATATAAAGATTCGGCTCAAAAAATGTATCCGGTTTATAGGGAAAATCCGGAATTCTGCTCTTTGCAAAGTAATCCGTCAGCCTGATAAAGAGATACCCTGCAAATACCCCCGTAAGGCCGTTTATCAGTCCCGCAACGGATGCCTCGAAGAATATCATATATCTTATGTTCCCCTTTGTAGCCCCTACAGCCCTCAATATACCTATCTCACGCCTCCTTTCATATACAAGGAGAGCAAATGTATTGGAGATATTGATTGCCGAAAGTGCCACAATAAGAATCGAGAGCATCCCGAGGAAGAGTGTTGCTATGCTTATAACACCTCCGATTGTCTTCCTCGTCTTGTCTATCTCGAGACCCATTGCAGTTATCTCCGAAGTAATTTCAGGCACCATCTGTGAACCCGAGGCAAGTACATACAGTTTCTTGTACTTGTTTATCTCGCCTGTCCCGTCGATATCCTTTTTGAATTTTCTTACATATTCAATGGGTATCGTAATCCCGAGCAGAATTGCCTTGTCCGAGAATCCTACCAGCTGGCACTCATACTCCTTTACCTTTGATGAATCCTTTGTACCGGCAAGATAACTCTTACCTACCACAAGTTTGAATCTGAAGCCTATAATGGCATCCGGAGTAAGACGCGGAAGTTTCATTGCCTGAGCGATATTGGAATTATAGAGTTCGAGCAGATGTTTTGAGACTATAACCGGTATGGGGCCATCCTCATTGTACTCGAACCTGAAATCCTTTCTGATATCATCTTTAACGATTTCGGTGTCTATACCGGTGGCGGCAAGGTCGGTCACTATTCTTCTCGAATAGAACTCCCCTCTTGCCTGAATTGGAATATCAAGAACAACCTCCTTATACACGCCCTTTACGCCATTGATCGAGGAGATTGCCTCTGCCGTTGAATCCTCTATATTGGAAGACGATATGCCACCGAACGAAAAGATACCTATAGTTGAACTCTTGGGTGTAACCTCGATTATGTTTACAGGCAGCTGGGCCAGTATCTTGCCGAATACAACCGACTTGATTCCGTTTCCAAGTGAGACAAAGAAGACAAAAGATGTAATTCCGAAGATTATTCCGACAGATGAGAGAAGAACTGCCTTCCTGTTTCTTATGAGATTTTTTACTGCAAGAGCCGAAATTCCATTCATATCATACCCTCACGAGCCTTCGTTCCCTTATGGCATAAATTTCATCTGCAATTTTCGTAATTCTCTCCTCGTGTGTCACCATCAGAAATGTTACATTCATCTCCTTTTTTATGGACATAAAAAGTTCAAGTATCGCTCCTGCAGTAATATCGTCCAGATCGCCTGTAGGCTCGTCGCAGAGGAGGACATCAGGTTTCATAAGAAGCGCACGGGCTATCGCCACACGTTGTTTCTCCCCGCCTGAGAGAGTAGGAGGATACTGATTCATCCTGTGTGTGAGCTGAACCCGTTCGAAGAGATAATCCACCCTCTTCTCAATATCCTTAATCTCCTCATGGTAAAAATATGACGGCAGGGATACATTCTCACGACAGTTAAGGTGGTCGAGCAGATTAAAATGCTGAAAAATAAAACCTATCTTCTCATTTCTGAATCTGCTGAGTTCCTTATCGGAGAGATTCTTGAGTCTTACACCTCCCACGACAGCCTCGCCTTCATACGAACTGTCGAGTCCACCGATTATATTGAGCAATGTCGATTTACCTGAACCTGACGGACCGATTATTGCTACGATACTGCCTCTTTCAATACTGAGACTTACTCCTTCAATAATTGACTTTCTTACACCGTCAAAGAGAAAGGATTTTCCGACATCTTTAAGTTCTATCAGAGGCATAATCACTTATTCTTGACGTTGATTCCTATATCGAGAGAGAGACCGTCGCTCTCCGGAATAACATAAATAAACATATTATCGAGTCTACCCAGAAGTTCCCTTACAAGCATAAAAGAGAATTTATATATTCCGGTCGAAGCAACAGAATCCAGACTCTTTTCATCGATACCATCAAGAATCTTCTTTAAGGGAGAAAATGAGACATACAGAATCTGGGAAGACGGGTTATTTACAACAGAAAAGATATCCTGCGGAATCTTATACGAAGGCTTTTTGTTCTTATCTGCGGGCTTCCGGATGATATTCTCCGGTTTGTCTCCGGTATAAAATGCGTAGAAATTACCTTCATCTGTATACCAGTATGAATTATATGCTGCACCAAAACGGGACGATGTAAGACTGATATCCATCACTTTAAGTCCCTCTACCTGCTGTCCCTTCTCTTTCATACTGCCCGAAAACCTCTGGAGCAGTTCCTCCGAAGTCTTTGTATCTGTAAGACTCATAGAATAAAAGACATTGAAAAGCTTATTGAATGCCTCGCCCTTGAAACCACTTTCAATAGCCCTGTTTATATCAGCCTGACCTCCGGCGGCTACCGCATAAACGAGTGTCCCCTTTATCAGAGGGAGAATATCCTTTTCGACGTCTACCTCCATATACTTCAGCATAGGACCAAACATCTTTTTGTTTATAATCATCATCTGATACGGGTCTTCTTCCTTCATAAGGCTGTACAGGGCTGAGAGATTAAGACTTACCTTTGCAAGCAAAAGCGGGTCTTCAGGTACAATATAGAGCAGTCTTTCAATCTCGTCTCCGGACGACTTTACAAAATATCTGTTAACATTCTCCATCGATTTACTCGATAACCCTGTAAAGCTGTACAGACTGATTCCTTTGGCTGATATATCGAATGAAAGAAGCATTCCGTTGAAATTCTCCTTTACCGACGCAATCATCTGCTTCATCTCGCGGTTGAGCATAAAGCCCGGAGTCTCGATATTCCTGCCGCTGTTAATGAAGAAATAGGCCTGCCCGCTTTTTACCCTCTTTTTCAGACCTGAAAAGAGAGTACTCTTTGAGAGTGAATTTAATTCCTTTGTATCAACAATCTTTCTTATTGCAGCCTCAGCCTTATCGGGGATTCCGTAAATCACAAATCCCTTATAGAAGGCGTACATCAGAACCGGCTTCTCTCCTTTGGGTCCCTGTCTTATTGCCGTTATTATTCTTGCATCCATATATGATTTGGTTTTGAATATCTCTGTCTTCTCCTTCTCCCTCGACAGGCGGTTTAATGTATTCTCTGCCTTTGAACGGTCGGAATATGGCATAATGAGCAGATTTACATTCTGCTGTCTGCCCTCCACACTGACTGCTACGGAAATGACGGCAACCGAACCGTCAGGGTCAAAACCCGCCTCTGTTATACTCTTTTTGTCGAGAAGATTTATGCCGAGTTTCTGCGATGCCAGATCAATCTCCTTCTTCAATGCCTCGAAGGCAATCCCGTTTTCAAAAAGCCTGAAAAATTGCATAATACCACCCATCATCGAACTGACGGACGGAATCAGAAGTACATTCTGGGTATCCTGAGGTATTACGGCAGTTATCTCGGTCTTCTTCTTCTCGCAGCCGGAACAGGAGAATAAAAAAACCATTACGAAAATCAAAATCAGTCCCGAATATCTTTTATTCATAAACAGCACTCCGGTATAAAAACCTGATATTGCCATTTATACCAAAATTTTCCATTAATAAAGGAATTTCTGAATAATAATCGTCAAAGTTTATATAACAGAAAAATCTTATCCGGCACTGATTTTTCCTGATGCAATCTTCATTGCCTGCATTATCCTGATATTGTTTTCATAGTAAAAGCCGCCTTTACGATATGCCCAGTAACAGATATAATCAAACCCTCCGACCTTTTTCCTCCTGATATTTCCGATATCTATCAGATATTTGGTCTTTCTCAAATCTTCTTTGATTATGTTGCCAATCCTGTATCTTTCATCCTCGATGAATCTCCAGCAGGGATAAATATCACCATTTATGTCAACCGAAAATATTCTCTTACCCAGTTCACAGAACGGTTCTTTGTGAAAACTGACTTTTCCTTTTTTAATTCCTGATTCTATTATTCTGTCGAACAACGGGACAGAAAGAAGACCACCCGATTTTGTAATTTCAATATATCTGATCAAAGCTTCTGTAAGATAATCTGCAATGATTCCAGGACGAATCTTTGTCAATCCGGTATCCGAATAATCAAAGGCAATGCTCAGCTTCGAAAAACCATTTTTATAAAAAAAGGTAATCATATCCGGAAGGAGAGAGAGATTCGACGAATTTACGGTAGTACGGATATCTGTTCTCTCCCTGCAATCAAATAAACGGTTCGAGTAATTCTTTTCCGAAATATTAATATCCGCCGAAAGGATTATTCTGAAATCATTCTTTAACAGAAAATCACAGACCTCTCTGTCCAGAAGTTTCCCGTTGGTGTTAACGGAAAGACTGAAGCTGTATTTTCTGGTCTTTAAATAACTGACGGCATATTGCATCAGGTCAAAATCCAGAAGCGGCTCCTTGCCGAAAAATCCGAGTTCAGGTATTCTTTTCTGTCTCCTGCTAATTACAGCTATCCGGTCAATTATGTCTCTGAGGACATCTCTATTTATACGGCTACCGTCGTTAAGGTTTTTAAGATAACAGTAACCACAATTCAGATTACATCTGTGATTTATAAATAATGCCCAGATGATTTTATCTTTTTTTCTCTTTTTCAACTCTTTTTCTTCTCAGGATATCCGCTGCGGTATCCCTGCCATAAATAATCGCATCCTGCATAGCAGAATATTCCCACCTTCCATACCTGCCTATACTGTAAACTTTATTCTTTGCCAGATATTCGAATATCAGAGATGTCGACTTTCTGTAATTTCTGTCGAATATGACATAGGCACAGTTTATAAAAAACGGCTTGATATTTATTATATCTGCATCCTCCCGTATGAAACCAAGTCTTTTCAGAAGATGCGGAATTCTCCTCTCCAGATTCCCCGAGTCACATCCCGTACCGCTTCTGTATGAATATTCGAGATAGAAGGTGTTACAGTCATCCTTTGTCAGTGACCTGTCGAATGCGGAATATGACCCGATACGGTAAAACGGTATATCCTTCTCGGGGAGATAAACCCAGTGCGGGATATTATCCGAGACCCTTCTGGTGATTATGTTGAAATAGCAGACTTCGGTATTGACCAGTTTTTTACCTGCATCAAGGACATTACCGGGTGCATCTTCTATAAGGCTTACAAATCTGTTCAGCGGGATTGTGGAGACGAGATATTTATATCTGTAAACAGTATTGTTGGAAAGATATACGAGCTGCTTTTTGATATTTATTCTGACAGGTTCTGTCTTATAAATGACTTCCGATGGTATCTTTCTCAAGAAACCCCTGATAATCGATTCTATTCCCTCCCTCTGCGGGTAATAAAAGGACGAGTTATATCCCACATCCGTTTTCGGAATACCGAGAGCCCCGTCGATAACATCCTCAATGTTCGGGACCGGGATATATTTTTCACAAAACCCCGCCGACATCTCTTCCGGGGCAACCGTCCAGATCTTCGAATTGTACGGAATCAGGAACTCATCCGCAATACCCTCACCGAATTCGCCATAGATAAAATCCCTGAAACTTTTATATTTCTTCCATTTTTTATTCATCCTTGCACGGATAAAATCCCTGAGGCAGCGGGCGACTATCTCTCTGGGCAATCCGTAAAGATTTATCTGAAAAGGATATTCGGTAAATGTACTATGTGAGAATATCTTTGAATTTCTTCTGATTTTCAGAAGAGGCACATTAAGTTCATTTTCGATTACTTTTCTAAGTTCATCTGTCCTCAGATGCATCAGATGACCGGTCTTGTCGAAATACGAATTATCATAGTAATCTGTCTTCATAAGTCCGCCGGCACGTTCATCCTTCTCAACGATAACAACCCCAGGGGAGCACAGAAAATAGGCCGTTGAAAGTCCCGACGGTCCCGCTCCGAGAATAATTATATCTGTTTCAAGCATTTTCTATCTCTCGTTAAGCATTTTGTTGGTTCTGGCAAGACGTCTTGACAATTCTGATGCAAACATCCTGAAAATCTTGCCTGCAAACTGCATATCGGAATCAAGCATATCCATAAACTTATTACGGTTGATTATATATACCTTTACCTGTGAATGGGCGATACAGCTGGCAGAGGGCGGTTCATTCAGAATCATACTCATTTCACCGATGTAGTCTCCGTCTTTGAGAGATGCAACCGTATTCTCTCCTACCACGACATCCACAATCCCTTCCCTTATAACAAAGAGACCTTCGGGTATAACGCCGCTCTTTATAAGGATTTCTCCGGGCTTAAATACCTTTTCTGTGCACATCGAATAGACCATCTTGAGTTCATTCATATTCAGCATATCAAAGATCGGAATTTTACGGATCTTGTCTGCATCCATCATAACAGACGTATAACTCCCCTCCTCCTCGACAAACTGCGAGAGTTCCGGAAGTTTTATTCCGCCCTCAATAAATGCAAGCCTGTCCTGTACGTCCCTGTAATCAGGAGAAATGCTCTGGATAATCTTGAAAAGTTTGATTGCATGGTCCTTATAATTGAGTTCTGTCGCAAGGACTCCGGCTCTGTAAAACATCTCGAGGCTTCTGGGACTGATTCCACCCATTTTGCAGCCCTCTATCAGAAATTTTAAGGCCATAGCGGAATTACCCTTCTGGACGAGCAGATTTGCAAGTTTTATTCTTGCATCGGGAAACTTCTCATCATTTGGCGGCACCTTCCTCAGCATCTCGATAGCATCTGCGCTCATATTGCTGCCAATCGCCTGCTCAGCTGCATCAGTAAATTTGCCCGTTGCCTTCTCACAGGCTATAACCTTCTCTGTATTTCCTGTCTTCCGGTATAGTTCGATAGCCCTGTCATACTGTTTTGCCCTCTCGTAATTCTGTGCGGCATTATCGAGCATATTGAGTTTTTCGTACATCTGTGCCGCCTTGTCAAATTCATAATTTTTTTCATAAAGTCTGGCAACCTCTTCGAAATTCTGAGTCAGTGTAAAACACTTGATTGCCATATTATAATCCCGGGCCTGCTTGAACATCTCCCCGACAGTGCGAAGCGTTACCTTGCTCGAACTCTTGAACTCATTGAAGACCAGCTCACCTATATCCTCCTTACAGGACTGATATGCACTCACCGCCTCTTCGACATTGCCGGAAATTATATAGTTTTTAATGTAATTGATAATCTTCGAGGTGGGGACAAAAGAACCCTGAGATTCATCAAACTCAAATTCGATCTCCCTGAACATCTGAGACATATTACCTCCGATTTTTTACTTGGGCCTGCCAAAAGGTGCAATATAAGCATAGCCGTCCTGATAACTGATCTTTACCGCTCCCGGCTCATATAAGTTCATAAAACTCGGGCCGTATTCAATCACATTCGGGATTATCTGATTGATAATAAGTATAAATCTCTGACCGTTTTTCAGCCTTATAAGATGAAGTTCCTTATACTGATTGCTTCCTTTAATCTCAGCTACATCCGAAAGGAATTTCTCCTTGTCAAACCATCCTGCATCCTGATTTTTAAGCAGTATCTCAGAATCCCTAAGTATATTCATAACGGCACTGTAATTATCGATCTCCTCAGGAAATCTGAATTCTATCCCTCTCTTCTTCAGGTCAGATGATATCTCAGATTTCTGTTCCTTTGACAGCATAAAAAACTGAGCCGAATCTATAATTCTGTAAACAAATCTGCGGCTATTCTCCTGTATATAATCCTGAGGGTCAATAGTGTAGACCGCTTCTATGCAGCTGTTTTCCACAAAAGGTATATATCTGACTTCCATCTTCTCTGGAAATATCAGATACCTGTTGCTGCCATCTTCCCTGAGCTTACCTATACCGTAAGAAGTTCTGCACAGACTTGCCTCCGTAACGGAGACAATTTTGCTCTGCGCTTTTGGTTCATCGTCTTTCCTGTTTATATCCCTTTCAGGAATGATTCTGTCCGGTTTGACAGTGGCAGGCACAGAGTCTGCGCTTTTTCTTATAAAAAATGACTTAATCTTTTCTAAAATTTTCATAATATCCGGCACATCAAAGTATTGCTGATATTATACCAAAAGAAGATTTTTTCAAGCACGATTTTATTAAATCATGGATATTTCAGATATTACAATACCGGGGTCAATACAAACGCAGTTCAAATTATTGTTTGACATATCCTAATTATGGATTTATCAATATACCGCTTTAAGCTGAAAGGAGAGCTGAGATGAATAAAAAAGAAAAGAACAGGATAGAGATTGCGAAACCCGAAGGGAAGCTCGGAGTACTGATTCCCGGACTCGGTGCAGTTGCAACCACATTCGTGGCAGGTGTCTATCTCGTCAGAAAAGGACTCGGCAAGCCCATTGGTTCACTCACCCAGATGGGGACAATAAGGCTTGGCAGAAGAGACAAAAAGCAGTTTCCGCTGATAAAGGATGTCGTCCCGCTCGCAGATCTTGACGACATAGTATTCGGAGGGTGGGATATATTTGAAGAGAATGCGTATGAGGTCGCAAAGAAGGCCGGCGTTCTCTCCTATCAGGATATAGAACCGGTAGAGAAAGAGCTCAAGGAACTAAAGCCGATGAAGGCGGTCTTCGACCGTAATTATGTCAAGAAGCTCGACGGACCCAACAAGAAGAGTGCAAAGACCAAATATGACCTCGCACTCATGCTGATAAAGGACATAGAGGATTTCAAAAAAAAGAATAAGCTTTCAAGAGCCGTTACAATATGGTGTGCATCGACGGAGGTATACAGGAAACCATCGAAGGTACACTCAAGTCTTAAAAATTTCGAAGAAGGACTTAAAAAGAATTCCGAGGAGATTGCACCATCCCAGATTTACGCATATGCATCACTTATGGCCGGTGTCCCTTTCATAAACGGCTCACCGAATATGGCCTGTGATATCAATGCAATCACAGAACTCGCAATACAAAAGCATCTTCCCATAGCAGGAAAGGATTTCAAGACAGGGCAGACACTTATGAAGACCATTCTTGCGCCGGGACTCAAAGCCAGACTTCTGGGACTCGACGGCTGGTTCTCTACCAATATCCTTGGGAACAGGGACGGCGAGGTTCTGGATGACCCCGGGTCGTTTAAGAGCAAGGAGGTCTCGAAATTATCAGTTCTGGATACAATCCTCCAGCCCGACCTCTATCCGGAACTATACGGCGATTTTACACACAAAGTAAGAATCGAATATTACCCTCCCAGAGGGGACAATAAAGAAGGCTGGGACAACATAGATATATTCGGATGGCTCGGCTATCCAATGCAGATAAAGGTAAACTTTTTGTGCAGGGATTCGATACTCGCTGCTCCGGTTGTTCTCGACCTCGTGCTCTTCACCGACCTTGCACAGAGAGCAAATATGGCAGGGATTCAGGAGTGGTTGTCGTTCTACTTCAAGTCCCCACAGGTAAAAGAGGGCTTATATCCGGAACATGACCTCTTCATTCAGCAGATGAAACTCAAAAACACCCTCAGATATATGATAGGAGAGGACCTTATAACCCATCTGGGCTGGGATTATTACAAGGCGGAATACGAGAGAGACTGAATCCTTAGGCTATAAAATCAGGTGTTTTATGCAAATTTCTTGATTTTGCCCTCAATATCTGTTAGATATAAAACCTATGGGAGATACGAAGACACCATCAACCACGACCAACAGGAGAAGGTACCCGAGAGTACCCCTCTCACTTCTGGTTCAGTACAAATTCAATTCACTTGAGGAATTCATATCCGAGTATGCCCTCAACATCTCACTGGGCGGTATGTTTATCAAGACTACCGAACCAAGGGAGAAAGGTATACTCGTCTATTTCCAGTTTACGCTCGCCGACGGGAGCAAGCTGATCGAAGGGCTCGGTCGGGTAGTCTGGGTCAATCAGGTGGACATAAACAATGCCGACAAGGTTCCCGGAATGGGTATTGAATTCATCAATATGGATGACGAGTCAATGCAGCTCATCGAAGAAATCGTAAACAATAATCTCAAAAGAGGAAATGTCATTCCGGAAACACCCTGATAGATGTACAATTACAGAGAGAATCTTCAGATAATAGGAGGCAGATTCACCGGGGGTGTAAAATACCTCATTATCATCACTGCGGCTATCTATGTTGTCCAGTTAATTTCTAAATATTTTGACCTCTCGAGCCTGATTATTCTCATATTTGGTCTGACGCCTGCTCTTCTCATTCAGAATCTGTATATTCATCAGATTTTTACGTATTTGTTCCTCCACTCACCCGCCGACCCGACGCATCTTCTCTTTAATATGCTCGGACTCTGGATGTTCGGCTCACCGCTCGAAGAGAGATGGGGGACAAGGATATTTCTCAGGTTCTATTTTATATGCGGAATCGTCGGAGGTTTATTCGTCCTTCTGAGCGGGCTTATCTTTTCTTCGGCCTATAATATCCCGACAATCGGACAATCAGGTGCCGTCTTCGGACTGATAGGTGCATTCTGTATTATTTACTCCGAGAGCAGGATTCTCTTCTATTTTATAATCCCAATCAAGGCAAAACAGATGCTCTGGATAATAATATTCATTTCGGTACTCTATGCCCTCGCAGGTTCTCCCTACTCTTTTCCGGCCCACATTGGCGGTCTTCTTTGCGGAATATTAATAATAAAAAAACTTTACATACCGTCTGTTATGATATCTACTCTCAAGGAGTTCATCAAAGGCCTGAGACGTAAAAGGCTCAGAGTGATAGAGAAAGACAGGTTTGTTAATTGATAAGATTCAAGCAGTTCGACATAGTTGCAATAGTATTAATAAGCTGTACACCTCTTTTACTTCTGGAGACATTCGGAGTAACAAAGGGTATGTATAAAATCTGGCCAATCTTCCCCTTTGTCTTCGGACTTGGCTCCGTACTGGTTGCATTAAGACCGGAAAACCGTTTCCCGCTTATGACAGGGATAGGCTCTTTTCTGATACTGTGCTCCCTCTTCTTCTTCTATCTCAATCTGACCTCGTGGTCTGAACTTGCCACTCTCTGGCCGGTCTTCGTAATTCTTCTGGGATTATCACTGATCATCAGTTCATATATAAACAAATCCAACATTGTCAGGGTTTCAGGCATAGGGACATCACTTCTCGGGATATCATTCACATTTATCTTTACAATCTCCTACTCTTTCTGGCCTCTGTCTATTGCCCTTGCCGGAATACTCATCCTGATAATAAACCATTACCCCATAAAGAGGGGTAGAAAGGAAGAGAACCAATGAAAAAAATAATTTTTGTAGAGCCAAGAGGGGCTGAATCGAATGTATTTGCGAAATATATGATGCTTCCCCTTCTGGGACCTATCTATCTCGCAACAATCCTCAGACAGAAAGGCTATGATACCGAAGTGCTAAATGAAAATATCCTTGGAAGGGATATTACCGCAGAAGACCTAGGCTGTGATGTTCTGTGTATATCCATAATAACAAACACAGCCCCGCGCGGATATGAAATTGCTGAGATCTTCAGAAATACTCATCCGGAGAAGACAATTGTAATAGGCGGAATACACGCCACTTTTCTGCCGGAGGAGAGTCTCAGATATGCCGACTTCGTAACGACCTTTGAGGGAGAGGAGACTATTCTGTCAATTATCGAGGGAAGAGCCGAAAAGGGGATAGTATCCGGACACAGGATCGAAAATATGGATTCCATCCCTTACCCCGATTTTTCGCTAGTAAAAGGTTTTGACAGGAAATTTATTCAGCCTGTAATGTTCTCGAGAGGTTGCCCTTTTAACTGTTCATTCTGCACTGTGGCAAGGATGTTCGGGAGGAAATACAGGACACACTCAGATGAATATGTCCTCGGATTACTAAGTAATACAAGACATAATGACATCTTTATCTACGACGACAATTTCGCCGCAGATATCAGAAGAACAGAACGGATTCTCGACGGAATCATAGGTCTTAAGAGAAAATTCGAATTCAGTGCACAGGTCAGAACCGATATCACAAAGAATCAGAATATCATCAAAAAGATGTCAGAGGCGGGATTCTACAGGGTATATATAGGTATCGAATCCATAAACGAAAAGTCCCTAAAGAGTATTGAGAAGAGACAGAGCGTCGATGATATCGTCAGGGCTGTAGATGTATTTCACAAATATGGTATCAAGGTTCACGGTATGTTTATTTTCGGAACAGATGAAGATACACCTGAGATATTCAATTCTACTGTACAATTCTGCAAAAGGGAAGGGATTGATACCGTCCAGTATCTGGCCCTGACACCTTTCCCCGGGACACCGGTATTCGAGGGACTCAGAGCCAGCAGAAGGCTCCTTCACGAAGAATGGCAGTATTATGACGGACAGCACGTGGTATTCAGGCCCAAAAATATGAAACCGGAGGAACTTCAGGAAGGAATCATTAATTCATACAAGGCATTCTATTCATATCTTACGCTTGCAGATGATATATTAAAGACAGGGCTCGATTTTCTGTTCAATCTGCCAAACAGCCTTCTCCCTCAGTTCGACAGGATAAAACACAGACTGATGGGCAGATATATTGTAAACCGGTGGCTTGAATTCAACAGGGATTATATAGCAAAAATCAGGTCCTGAATATTTTATTTAAGACCCATCTTTTTAAGAATGGACATTGCACTCGTTGTAGGTGATACGTCTTCGGGGAGATAAATCATTACTCCGCCCTTGGCGGGTCTGACAGTGACTTTCCCCTCTTCTGTAAGCTGCTTGGTAACTTTTATCGGGTCCTCGCCGAAATACTCCTTGAAGGCCTGATTGAAGCCGGAATAGACGGAATGAATACCTTTGTATTTGGGAGGTCTGAGCTTTTCTATTGCAAGTCTGGTAAATTCCTCGTAACTCATCTTTTTGCTGTCATTCCTATCTATTCCCATCTTTTCGAATATCTGGGAGGTATTTACGGAAGGAGATACGTCCTCGGGAAGGTAAATCATTACTCCGCCCTTGGCAGGCCTGATAGCGATTTTACCCTCATCCGCAAGCTGTTTTGTGACCTTTATCGGGTCCTCACCGAAGTATTCCTTGAAAGCCTGATTGAAACCGGAAAATACAGAGTGAATCCCTTTATACTTGGGCGACCTGAGAGTTTCAATGGACTTCTTAACAAATTCTTCATAGCTAAGTTTCTTTTCTTCTGACATCAGTAATCCTCCAGAAAAATTTACAATAATAATATCACAATAAAGTACAATGTCAAATATATAGTCCTTTTCTGTCAAGGCCACCCTGAAATTTATAAATAAATTCCTGAGCAAATCCACATTTTGGGCAAATTTTATAAACCGCTTCCTGTCTTATTGATATCTGTCTCAACATAAAGCCAAAAGATATCCCTTTATTGGCTATGGTCTGCGGACCGTCGACTGTCGACCGTGGACCATTATTGAACTTCAGCTCTTCCGCCTTCAGTTCTTCAGCACTTTTTCTCTGTAGATTATTAACTGTCGCTTCAATACACTCTATTACTCAGCGACCTTAATATTAGAATGATATTAAGTAGGCGAAACCATATCGAATTTTCCGATTTAAGTGGTGGCTTCGGTACACTTCGTTACTCAGCCACCTTAATAGCACTAACGCTTTCAGCTCTAAAAACTGTGACTATGGACTTCTTCCGTGGTCTGCGGACTGATATTACGTGCCTGAGAGCAACTAACCTAATCTCTCTCCCGGCAGGACAGGATTCCCGGTGAGAAACTCCTTTACATTGAGAGGATTCTTCCCCTCTTTCTGGAGTCTTTTAATAATAAAAACTCCCTCTTTTGTGCTGACAAATATACCTCTTTCAGAGGATTCGATTACTGTACCCGGCACCGACGGATTGTGTTCCTGATAGTAATCAGCAGCCAGAACCTTTATAAGCGCACCTTTGTAATATGTAAAAGTCGAGGGCCAGGGATTGAGACCCCTGACAAGATTAAATAACTCCTTGGCCGGCTTTGAAAAATCAAGCCTTCCGTCCTCCTTTTTGAGCAACGGCGCATAAGTGGCAAGGGATTCATCCTGTTTTTCGTATTTTAAGGTGCCTTGAGTAAATCCTTCGATGAATTCCGGCAGCATACTACAGGCAAGCTCAACGAGCCTGTCGTGCAGAGATTCTGCATTATCCTCTTTTAGTATTGGTATTTCGCGTCTGAGCACAATATCGCCGGCATCCAGCCTGTAAACCACCTTCTGAAATGTTATACCTGTCAGCTCATCTCCGTTTATGATAGCCCAGTTTATAGGTGCCGGGCCCCTGTATCTCGGCAGAAGGGATGCGTGGATATTGAAAACGGAATCCTTCTTCATATCGAGAAATCTCTGAGAGAGAATCTTCCCGTATGCAGCAACGAGGATGAGGTCGAACTCCTTTTTTGATATATATTCGAGTGATTCGTCCGAATTGATATTGTCCGGAGAAAATACCTCTATATTATTCTGAAGGGCAAGCGATTTTGCCTCGGATACCTTTATCTTCTTCCCCCTTCCGGCCGGTTTATCCGGCTGGGTTATTACCAGAACCGGTTTTGAAATATCAATGAGGGTTTTCAGTACCCCTGCGGCAAAATCAGGCGTCCCCATAAAGATTATCTTACATTTTGAGTTCATTCTTTCTCTTCTTTGCCTCCTTTTTCAGTCTTCTGTAATAGAGTGCCTTTTTTAATGGTGACAGACGGTCCAGAAAGACAATCCCGTCGAGATGGTCGATCTCGTGCTGAATTACCCGCGCAATCAGTCCGTCATCCTCGGCAATATGTTCTTTACCTTCAGGGTCGAGATACCTGAATTTCACCTTTTTATATCTCTTCACCTCGTCCCGAATTTCCGGAACGGAAAGACACCCCTCCTCCATAACAAGTTCGCCTTCCCCGCCTATTACTTCAGGATTAATCATCTTCAGCAACTCCGATTTTTTCTCCTCTGTGGAGACATCGATTGTAACGAGCCGCATATCTATCCCCACCTGACTTGCTGCAAGGCCTATACCGTTCGAGTAATACATTGTCTCTGCCATATCATCCAGAATTTTCAGAACCTCAGGTGTAATATCCTGAACTTTCTTGACCTTTTTCCTGAGGAAGGGATCCGGGACTTTCAATACTGTCAGAACTGCCATCTGAACTCCTTATAACATGTTTACAGGGTCAACATCAATACTGACCCTTACATTATGATGCTTTTTATATACAACAGGAATCAGATTTTTTAAAATTTTTCTTGCATTTACCATCTCTGTCGTCTTTATCATAAGCTGATATCTGTACTCGTTTTTTACCTTTTTCACAGGAGAGGGGACGGGACCTAAGACTTCGGACCTTTTGAGATTCAGAAGAGAATTTCTGAAAAAATCAAGTACCTCCTTACATCCGGACTCGTTATGTGAACGTGCCCTTATCAGAATAATCTTCGAGAAGGGCGGATAGAAGAGATTCTTTCTCCTCATAAGTTCGATTTCCAGATACTGATCCGGATTGCCGTCTTTTACCGCAATTATAGCCGGCTCGAACGGATTGAAGGTCTGAATAATGACTTCGCCCTTCTCTTCTCCGCGGCCGGACCTCCCCGAGACCTGCATCAGAAGCTGCATAAGCCTTTCCTGAACCCTGAAATCAGGTATTGTAAATGCCGTATCGGCAAGAATGACACCTACAAGTGTTACATCGGGGAAGTGATGTCCCTTTGCAACCATCTGGGTTCCTATAAGGATATTGGCATCGCCTCTTACGAATCTCGATATGGTACTTTCGAGATCATAGAGATTGGCAACCGAGTCCCTGTCGAGCCTGACAGTAACTGCACCGGGGATAATCTTTTTAACAATCTCTTCAATCTGCTCGGTTCCGAACCCAAGATTTTTTACTGATACAGAACCACAGCCCGGGCAGATATTTCTGACCTTTTCCGAATATCCGCAATAGTGACAGAGCAGAACCTCCTGTCTTTTATGATATACCAGATTGACATCACAATCCGGACACCTGAAGATATAACCGCACCTTGAACAGATAAGGACTGTATTGAAACCTCTCCTGTTCAGCATCAGAATTGCCTTACGGTTACTACGGACGGTATTCAGTAATGCCTCATATAGTCTCTCGCTGATAAAGAACGGAAGTCCCTCGACATCCTCCTCTTTCTTCTCACGGCTGGCAAGACTCACAATCTCGACATCCGGCATAGGTTTTTTATTTGCCCTGACCGTAAGTCTGGAGTGCCCGAATCTTCCGGTCTTTATGTTATAGATACTCTGCACAGACGGTGTTGCACTTCCGAGTATTACAATGCATCCTTCTGTCTGACCCCGTTTTATGGCTAAATCCCTGCCGTTGTAACGCGGGGATTCCTCCTGTTTGTATGCACTGTCGTGCTCCTCATCAACCACTATCAATCCTATATCTGACAAAGGCGCAAAGACCGCTGACCTCGCACCCACAACCACCTTTACCTCATTATTCCTGATTCTCAGATACTCCCTTATTCTCTCCTTCTCCTGAAGGCCAGAATGCAAAACAGCCACATCACAACCAAGCGTTGCACGGATTCTGAAAATAGATTGTGGTGTAAGGCCTATCTCAGGCACGAGGAAGAGAACGGTTTTCCTCTCTTTCAGCACCTTTTCTGCAATTCTCAGATATACCTCGGTCTTCCCGCTTCCGGTTACACCGTAAATATAATGAACACCGAATCCTTCGTCTCTCATTTTATCTATATTTTCGATCGTTCTCTTCTGTTCGTCCGTCAGTTCTGTTACAGAAGAATCCCTTATTGTATATGCTTCCGGTGACGACTCAGAGCTCTGAATTCTTACAAGCCCCGTTTTGTAGAGATACCTGAGAATCCTTCTGTCCCTCAGAATGGTCAGAACATCATAAAGCGGCATTCTTCCTCTTATGCTCAGTTCGTGAAGGACTGTCCCGACAGACGGGTATTTCTCTTCAATCCTCTTCAGTTCGTCCTTAGGCAATGAATCTCCGGTCTCTGAGAGAACGACAAGATTCTTACCGGATTCACCGGCTCCCGGGACATCGAGAAACGCCTCTTTTGAGTTCAGATAACCGAAGATATCCGAAAGACTGATATTATGTTTTTTTCTGAGTGATTCGTAAGATGACAACCTTATGCTTTGGCTCCCTGAAATATTTTTTTCTGAATTGAAGACAAGTCTGTAATTCGACAGGTTAAGTAACCCCGATGGGATTGCAGAGAAGAGCATATTTCCCGGTGGCTCGATATAATAATCTGAAGCCCAGAGGAGAAGTTCGAACATATTCCTGCTAAAAACAGGATTGATGGGAAAAATGTCAATAATGGATTTCAGTTTTTCGTTCGGCAGACCTGATGTGTTGTTATTGCCGAGTCTCTTTATTATACCGGTCTGAACGCTGTTCTTGAGAGGGACGATTACGGCAAAACCCTCTTTCACAACAGAGGATAAACTCTCAGGTACCCTGTATGTAAATGTCTCGAACAACGAATTCTTTAATATTATCTCGGCAAACATCTCTCAAAATAAAATAAAACGGTCATTTAGGACAGGACTAAAAGAGTAGCTATTCTCCGGTGTATCTGTACAGGACAAAGTCGTAAATTTTGCGTTCCTTCAGGATAAAATTCAGAACCCTTTCAGAAAAGGATTCACCACCCATAACCATACTGCTCAGGTCATTCTTCCTGCCGTATTCCACGTATTCTATCCCTGTATCGGAAGGAATATTTGCAAGCATCCTGATTCTGTTTACGGCAGCAGCATAACCGCCTATCTCGTCCACAAGCCCCAGAGCCTTTGCCTCATATCCGGTAAAGACCTTTCCCTCCGCCAGTTCGGATACCTTGCTGATATCAATCTTCCGTGAGAGCGATACCTTCTCCTTGAAATGACGGTAAAACCCGTCGATATACTCCCTGATACTCTTCAACTCTGCTTCACTCAGACCCCTGAATATACTGTCAGAATCCCCCGATGATTTTGCAGTCTGTGCCTCATAGGTAATGCCTGCCTTTTTCAGCAGTCCCGAGATATCGGGTTTGAGAAAGAATACACCGATAGAACCCACAACCGATATCTCATCGGCAATGATATAGTCGGAGGCTATAGCCGAAAAATAACCACCTGATGCGGCCATTGAACCCACTGAGACGACAAGAGGTTTGACCTCCGAAATTTTTCTCAGCTCTTCAAATATCAGCTGGCTTGCCATAGTCGAACCGCCGGGAGAGTTTATTCTCAGAATTACACCGGCAATCGATTCGTCCCTCAGAATTTCACCGACAATCTCTGTTATATCGGTGTTGCCGATTGATTCAAAACCAACCGAATCACCAAACCCCTTTCCGTAGACAATATCACCGTTGAGGTAAATCACAGCAATCTTCCTCTTTATTTGCCAGTTGCCCTTATAGGACGAGGTACTCAGATAATTCTGGTTGATACCATATTCACCTCCGAAATAAAATCTAATGTCTTTTTTCAGCTGTTCGAATGTCGAAACGGCGTCAATCAGCCTCTCTTCCTTTGCCTTGAGAGGCGAAAAGAGTGCCGTAGAATATATCTTTTCCAGCTGCTTTGCCTCGATACCCCTTGAGGAGATAATCGCCTTATCCAGAATACTTTGTACCGAACCGAGAATCTGCTTTATCTGTTCCTTACGTTTCTCACTCCCCTTATCCGAGACAAGTGGTTCGAATGCCGTCTTATATTCACCCGCGGCAACCACATCGAATCTCAGACCAATCTTTTCGAAGAAATTCCTGAAATACAGGCCGCCCGAGGCACTTCCCTTCAGAATGAGTGAACCGCCCTCATTGATAACGATTTTATCCGCCTCCGATGCAAGATAATACGTAATATCATCACCCGATTCCATAAATGCAACAACCCTCTTCCCTTTTCCCCTGAATGAAGAGACCGCCCTTTTTATCTCTCCCGCAACGCCTGCCGGAATATCTATATCAGCAATGTACAGAATCATACCCGCAACCGAATTATCATTTGCAGCAGAATTTATATCATTTAATACATCAACAAGAGAGCGTCCCTTCTTCCTCAACCCAAGAAAATCTTCCTTCAATCCGTCAGAAACCGTGCTGTCAAGTCTGACAACTATGACCTGTTTCGAGACTGTAAAAAGTTCCTCGTAGTTGTTCTTCGAATATCTGAAGGAAAAACCCTTGCCGTCGAAACCGCCCTCCGAATCGGAGTAACTGCCCGAAAAGGCAAATCCGAATTTCGTAAGGTCGAGATTCATCCCCCCGTACATATCCTTCTCCTCATTTATTCCGAAAAAGAGCCTTAGCCCCCTAACAGGGTTCAGTGCCACAAAATACCTGTTCGGGATATCCCTGTTATGCTCGATGAATGAAAAATCTCCGTAGAGTTCGAGGGCCTCCGAAAACGGCTTGATTCCTATACCCAGATTCACCCTCCTCGGAACAGGGATATTACCGACCGAAGGCTGACCGAGATTCTGACCCACAACAGAGATATTCAGAAATCTTGCAGGCATAAAATATGCACCTGCATACCAGTCCCAAGCCAGACCGAAACGCGGCTCAACGGGGTCGTATAGTGCAAGTCCCACACCCATAAGCATATAATCCCCGGCCCTGAAACCTACCGGGAGTGAATATCTCAGATAATCAACCAGATTATTGTCGTTGTAATTAATCCCCAGCCCGGCATTCTCAACTTCAATTACTGAGCCATAGAATCTCGAATCGAGCGAAAAAGATTCCTGATAGAAAAGGGTGAACTGATTATCTCTCAGAAAACCGAAAATTGCGGGGTTGTCAAGGGCACTCAGTGAATTATAGACTGATGCATAGGGATTGAATTTATTGTAATACGAAAATTCATCCTTCTCTGCATATAGATTTTTAAGCAGGAAGAGAGATAACAAAATCATAAAAAATATCTTTTTCATCACTGCTATTCCTCCGTAAGAACGATAAATTAGCCTACCATTTGGATAAAATCAAAAGAAAACTATCTGATTTATCATTGCAAAGGAATCAGGATATTCTTCTAAACCGTTTTGAATATCTTTCCCGGATTCAGGAGATTGTAGGGGTCCATAATATTCTTTATCTCTTTCATAATTCTAACCGCATCCCTGTCGAGTTCTGACTCTGAAAAGTCTTTTTTAAGAAAACCGATTCCGTGCTCTCCCGAAATCGAACCGCCGTATCTGAGAACAATCTCTGTTACCTGCCTCATCACC